>Ga0137374_10001437_pt1 | contig 27080 bp, 16 predicted proteins | sample SagtaG_20_FD_104811 | JGI IMG/M metagenome (GOLD analysis project Ga0137374, IMG submission 104811) | Vadose zone soil microbial communities from Sagehorn Ranch, Mendocino, California, USA - Sage1_R_100_16 metaG | ecosystem: Environmental > Terrestrial > Soil > Vadose zone | place: USA... | reverse complement strand
GGCCATCTCGACGCGGCCTACGACCGGGTGGCCGTCGAACTGGACTGCGCTGAGCGTGCCGGCGCCCGGCTTGCCACGGTCCTTGATCAGGAGTACCCGGCGATCCTGCGGCAGGTCGCCAACCTCCCCCCGTTTCTGTTCATCCGCGGAACCATCCGCTCCGAGGATGCGCTGGCGGTCGCGGTCGTCGGGACCCGCCAGCCGAGCGAGACGGGTCTTGCCCGGACCGCCCGGCTGACCACGGGCCTGGTCGCGCGGGGGGTGACGATCGTGTCTGGGCTAGCAAAGGGTATTGACGCCGCCGCGCATCAGGCGGCGGTGGACCGCGGCGGCCGCACCATCGCGGTGCTTGGGCAGGGCATCGCGACCCCGCTCTCCCCACGCACCAATGCGGCGCTTGCGCAGGCGTGTAGCCGCGCTGGGGCGGTGATCAGCCAGTTCTGGCCCTCGGCGCACCCGGCACGCTGGACCTTCCCCCGGCGCAACGCGACCACCAGCGGGTTGGCGCAGGGCACCCTGGTGGTGGAGGCGAACTCTCACTCGGGCGCGAAGATGACCGCGCGGCTGGCCATCGAGCAGGGCAGGCGCGTGTGGCTGCCGACCTCGCTGCTCGCCGAGCAGCAGTGGGCGCGCGGTTATCTCGCCCGCGGCGCGACGCCCGTCAACGATGTCGACGACGTGCTGGCCTGGCTCGCCCCGGCCGATCGGGTCGTCGCCGCGACCCGCCGCCGCATCGCGCAGCTCGCCCTGCTGTAGGCCCGCCGCGATGCCAGCGCCGAACCGCAGGCCGCGGCTGTTCGACGGCATGTCTCCAGCCTTTCAGCCTGCGGAACTTGCGGGTATGGGCCTGCCGGACCGCCCCGCAGTGTGTGATCTGCGCGACGCGCACGATCACTGCACCGCGGCTGAGCGTTGCCCGAGGTAATGCCATGGAGTCTTTCGGGGGGTTGCGTCAGTACTTGCCGTTTGTGTGCCAGTCAATGGTGCTATTGGGTGGTGGCCGAAGATCCAGTCGTAGGGCGGCGATGCGGCCTGAGTCGTGCTGTATGCCACGGCGGCGCAGCAACTCGAGCATGTTCTCTTGTCGTGGCTGACCGAAGGTGAGCCGATAGAGCGCCAGATCGTCCTTGAGTCGTACCAGCCTGGTGGTGTCGACGCTGAGTGGGTACGGGAGAACGTGCCGTTGGATCCGAGCCGGCCCTGGATACACCCAGTGTGGCGCGAATTCACCGAGCCGCAGGGTCTCATCGGTCGCGATCTGGTAGGCGGATCGCCACGGGTTTGGGTCGCCGTCGGCGAGGATCTCTTTGCGGTGCCGGTGGGCGATGTTTCGCCGGACCGCGTGGCCGCCGTAGCGGTAGACCCGGCCTTCCCGTTGCTCGAAGTCGACCGGGTTTGGTGGGGTGTTCCAGTGCACGACGGCGTGGCTCCACCAGTGGAAGTCGAGGCCTTCCTGGCCGACGCTGGTGGTGGCGAGCACGAACGGCCAGAAGGGGCTGTTGAATGCGCGGCGGATCTCCGGCTGTCTGCTGCTCTCCTCGTTCTGCCGACGTCCGCCATACCGCAGCGCGAAGCGGGCGGTGAGCGGGATCGGCTTGTCGGGCTCGATGGGGTTGAACGCCTCGTAGCGCGAGGGACGGAGCGTGATGGCCTTCGCGGCGGCGGCGGCCAGGTCGGTGAGCCGGTCGTCGTCGAGCGTGGTTACCCCCTCGGAGACGGCGAGGTGATGCAGGACTCGTCGAGGACGGCCTGTAGGTTCCCCCAGGCGCTGTATCGCAGGACGGCGCGCCAGTACACCTGGTTGGGCAGAAGCCGGTCCAACAGCAGGGTGGTCTCCAGGCGGGCAAACAGAGTGCGCAGCCCGGAGGCGAGGACCGCGGCGGCAAACCAGTGGCCGGCGGGCGTGAGGTCCGGCTGGCCGTGGACGAGGCGGCCGAGCGCACGCCAGGCCACGTTGGCCGGCGAGTGCAGCGCGATTGCCGCGAGGGTTTCTGCGAGGTCGGGTGGCGCTGCGGGGAGGTCGAGGTCGTCGCGGCGTGATCGCAGGGCGAGGTTGACGTGTGCGGCGAGGCCTGCCGGGTCGTCGCTGGTCTCATCGTCGGTGTCAACCTCACCGGTAAGCCCGCGGAGAATGGTGTCCGCAGAGCGCTCGTCGGCGGCGAGGTCGGCCGGCAGCGAGTCGCGTCGGCGGAGTGCCGCAGCCCAGTACCAGGCCTCGGCGCTGGGAGCGTGACTTGGGGGCCCAGCCGGAAGTTGTGGTCGAAGCGCGGCAGCCATGGCCTGCTCCACCTCGGCCGCCGTCGGTAGATCCGCGGTTCGACGGGCGTGGGCCAGTGGATCGGCGAGCGCGGCCAGCCCCGGCATCGGCCAAAACAGTGCCAGGGTGGTCATGGCCTGGGGTCGGCCGCCGTCGAGGTTGTAGGCGAGCCGGTTGGCGATGCTGCGCCGGGCCGAGGGGGTGTTCTCGGTGAGGCGGCTACCTTCGGCGATGCGGCGTTCGGCGTCGTAGCTGAGCAGCGCCGCGACAGCGGTGGGGGTGGCGGCCCACGATGAGAAGACAAGCCGTTTGGTGACGGTCGCCGCGAGCGGCTCGGCGTACGGACCGTCAGGCAAGAAGTAGGGCAGGGATGGCGGGATCCACAGCAGCCGCCACCAGCCGGCGTCGAGGGTGTCGGCGGCGAGGCGGCGCAGCCGGGCGTTGCCGAGGTCGATCTGCTCGTAGTGGCGCAGGGCATGACGGTCAAGGTGTTGGGTGCGGCGCAGGAGCGGGAGCAGCTCGCGGCGCCGGTCTGGGTCATCGACGGCGCGGCGGACCTTGTCGGCGAGCTGGTAGCCCTCCATGAAGTTGACGAAGTAGGGCGCGGACTTCCAGTAGTCGATGGTCACCTGGCCGTCGACGGCGCGGGCGAGGTTGCGGAGGGCGACGTACCCGAGCAGGTCGTCGCCGAAATAGACGTCGACGTAGCGGCCGAAATTCCTGGTCAGGGCACTCAGCCGCTTCTTGATGAGTTCCTGCCTTGCCTCCGGATTGGCCATCATTCCGTATCCCGGTGAGAAGCCAGCTTGTTTTCGCCGCGACGACGGTAGGGCATCACACACTGTCAGTAGGACACCCCACGAAGGTCAGTAGACCGTTTCCGCCACACCACGCTGGCGTAACCCCACTGACTCGACGTACTTGAGCTGCTCGGCGATTGTGAAACCGCTGGCGTCGACGAGGTGGCAGCAGTAGAGGCAGCGGCAGTCCTCGATCGGCAGGCCGGTTCCTGGCATGAGCTTGAAGTACCGCCCACACGCCGGGCACTCGCGGCCAGTCATGCCCCGCTCGTCAGTGGGCAAGGGCGCGCTGATCCTGAACTCGTTCATGGTGCTGGAGCCTGCGGAGTTGGTGGTGTGCGCTCTGGTTGCGGATTCTCGGTGCCGGGGATCCACCATCGCTGCGGTGCGGTATACAGCGGATGGGTCGGCGCCGGGCGGAGCGGCGGCTCTTCACCGTGCTGCAAGTTGAGTGCTTGTTCCGCCTCAGGCGGCGAGAGGATCCGCACCACGCGCGAGGGGGGATGCAAGGGTCAGGGCTCGGCGCGTGCGCTTGGCGAGCCCGTCGTCATTGGTGACGAAGACGTCGATCCACGGCAGCAACAGCACGCGCGCCAGGTGCCGCATGTCCTGGGAGTGCTTGGGTCCAAGCTTGAACAGAAGGCGGTAGCGCTCGGCGGTTGCTCGCACCAGCTCGGCCGATGGCGCGTCGGATCGCTCGTCGAGGTCCTCATACAGCGCCACGGTCCAGTCGTCCCGGCCGAGCTGCTGGTCGCGCTTTTGGAGCTCGCTGCGGGCTGTGCCGGAGATCCAGAGGCGCCAGCCGCGGGCGGACGCGTACAGAAACAGCCGGGTCGCTCCGATCTGACAGGCTGCTGTGGCGGCGTCCTCGGCCCGCTCGATGGGTGGACGAGGGTCACTGATGGCGTCATCGAAGTAGCGCAGCACGTTGGTCTCCAAGTACACGTGCACCTGGCGTTCGACGGGCACTTGGCACAGCGTCTGCGAGCGGGATACGACGGGCTCCTTGGTGGGTTTGGGGCAGTGTGACACGTAGCGGCCATGCCAGTGGGGCGCCGCAGTAAATGCCGGATTTACTGCGGTAGACTCGTCTCTGGCCACCGACCGCCGCAGCAACCCCGCCAGCTAGCGCGGAAAATCCGCTCGGACGCGACCCGGCGGCCATCGCCGGCGAGGTGCCCGCATTTACTGCGGCGGAGGAGAGAAGGGGTCTGCGTGCGGATCGCGTTCCTGGACGACAGCGCACAACCTGAGCCAATCCGAGACGGGCTGGGTCGGCTCGTGGCGCTGGGCGCCGTGGTGGTCGATGAGGCGGCGCTGGACCAGTGGACCGAAGAGTTCCGTGACCTGTGCCGGCGACTCAAGCTGCCGAAGGGCACCGAGGTGAAGTGGAGCCCGCCGAAGGGCAACTGGCTCCGCGACGCCGGCATGTCGGTCCGGCAGGAGCTGCGCGAAGGGATGCTGCAACTGGCCATCGACCACGAGATCCGCTCGATCGTGGTGCTCGCCGACCAGGACCAGGTGAACTGGTCGGAGCAGGACACCCAGAAGCGGATGCTCCAGTACCTGTACGAGCGGGTGTCGATGCACCTGGAGGACCTCGACGAGGTCGGCGTCATGCTCGCCGACGAGCCCGGCGGCGCCGCCAAGAAGCACAAGGAGTGGCTGGCGCAGACCCTCCGGTTGACCAGCTACGGCACCGAGTACGTCGACCCGTTCCGCATCGTGCTGCCGATCTTGATTTCGCACTCCGACCATGTGCCCCACCTGCAACTGGCCGACCTGGTCGTGGCCGCCACCACGGCCGCGGTCGCCGGCAACCGCTACGCCCTTGAGCTGGTGCCGCTGCTCCAACAGGTCGCCCACACCAACGCCCGCGGCTACGCCGGCGGCGCCGGAGTCAAGCTGATCCCTGATGAGCTGCGCAACCTGCACTACTGGGTGTTCGAAGAGGACACCTTCTGGAAGGTTGGGACGGGCGAGTACTGGCCGCTGCCGACCGCGGACCTGCCCTACGCCACCGACGATGGGCTCGCCGTCACCAAGGGCAGCGGCCGTGGCTGAGATCCTCCATCTGCACCGCCCCGGCGGGGCTGGCTCGCCGCCGACCTACGCCGCGGCGGCGGACCGGTATCTCGCTGGCGCCGGGATCAGCGCTGGCTCCGTGCGCGTCTATCGGATCGCGCTGGCCACCTGGGGGTGGCTGCTCGCCGGCGAGCAGCCCCCGCCGGGCAAGGCCCGCCGCGGCGCGACCCCGCCGACGGTCGAGCTGGCCGTGCTCGACGATCCCGCCACCTCTCAGACGCTCACCACAGTGTTCGCCGCGCGGCTGGCCGCCGGGACCGACGCCGACACCGCCAACCGGGAGCTGAGCATCCTGCGCGCTGCGCTTGGCTGGTGGCGCACCCAGGGCTGGGTGCACGCCGACCCGACCCTGGGGCTGGAGCGGCGGCCCGCCCCGGCCGACCGTACCCGCGCGCTCACCCGCGACCAGATCGTCGCCCTGTTCGCGCTCGACGTGGGACTGCGGGAGAAGACCTACTGGCGGCTGCTGTACGAGACGACCGCTCGCGCCGAGGAGATCCTCGCCCTGAATGTTGAGGATCTCGACCTACCGAACAAGCGCGCCCGGGTGGTGTCCAAGGGTGGCTCGATCGACTGGGTGCACTGGCAGTCTGGAGCCGCCGCCCTACTGCCGCGGCTGCTCAAGGGCCGAATCCGCGGCCCGCTGTTTCTCACCGACCGCCAAGCGCTCGCCCATACACCCACCCTGGACGTGTGTCCCATCACGAGGCGGGCGCGCCTGTCGTACCGACGCGCCGCGGAGCTATTCACCCAGGCGACCAGGCCCCTCACCAAGCATGGAAAGGGCTGGACGCTACATCAGCTCCGCCACTCGGCGCTCACCCACGAGGCTGAGGACGGCACCAGCACCCCGATGCTGCTTGCCCGCTCCCGCCACGCCTCCGTGCGCTCCCTGGAGCGTTACGCTCGCCCTGGGCCTGAAGCGGTCGCACGGCACGTCGCCAGCCGCGACCCCGCTCGGCGCCGCCGACAGCCCTGACCGGCCCGGTCCCTCGCCGGCGATTCTGTCCGTGTGCGGCCATACCGGGTCGGCTGCAAGTGTAGGCAGCACCAAGCGCTTTGAGGGAAAGCCCTCTTGCGAGGCATGAGGGATGATGTCGGTTGTCATCGCGGTGCACGGCATCGACCATTCGAGGGCGTCGACACGCTCACGCAACGGCGGCGTTGGCCGGGTCCGGCGCTGCCCTGACGTGCATGGTCCATGCCGTGGCGCACCGCACCCTGGTCAGTGTTTGGCCCCGGCGAGAAATGGCATTAATGCGAGGGCTCGCGACTCTGGGCCTTCCTCCGTGGCTGCGGCTGCGTCGATCATCGTCCAGATATCGGGGGGACGTCGATGTGGGTCAGTCCAGCCGAGCCGCGACCAGCGGGCGCGCATCCGTTCCACATCAGGAACAAGGTCATAGTTGATCGCCTGGCCGACCCCTTGGAGATCCAGCCCGATCACTGCCTCGTCCTCGACGATGATCACAGCAGTCGGCGTGCGGACCGCCGAGCGGAGGTCGGCGAGCGCTGGCCGCTGCGCCCGCACTTTTGTTGTCGGTCGTTCCAGCTGCACTAGGCAGTCGGCAAGGTAGTCAGCGGTGCTCGGCTGGGCGCAGAAGACCACGGTGCTTGCCTGGGAAAACCTTGGTGATGCGGTACCCACAAGGTCGATGAACGCTGTGTAGCGGGCATCCGCCGACAGTTGGTCGACGGCGTCCGCGAGGGCCTGCAGCTCCTGCAGCGTGAGGCTGAGCTCGCGCAGCTCGTGCGCTCGGCTGGGGCGTGGTGTGGCATCCTCACCGGTGCTGCCATGAGTAAGCGCGTTCCGCCGGGGGCGGAGCCGCTCGATGGCCCGTAGGGCGCTCGCCTGCAATGCATAAGGGCTTGACGACGCTGCTTCCTCGAGGTCGTCGAGTTCCCACTGCCTGGCGGTGGGTCCAAGCCGGTCGAGTAAGCGGCGGACCTGGTGGAGTAGCCGCCGCTCCTCCTCGCTGCGTTCGAAGAACACCGGATGGAACCGGAGGGTGAACGTAATGGTCGACGGGTTGTCGAGGAAGGGGAGCCTCCAGTTCGTCGCATGAAGCTCGTGGAGTGAGCCGAGCGGCCGTTCGTCGGCTGGCTGACCGCCGAGTCCGAGTGCGAGCAGCCGCCGCGCCGCCCCTTCGCCAACCAGCCGCTGTAGCGTCCGCTCTGCCCTGGGGCTGAGGGTGTCGGCGTCGTCGACAACGACAAGATCCCACTGGCTGGTGAGCAGCTCCTTTGTCACCCACCGGTCAGCCAGCGTGTCCGGACTGACCACGCCCACCATCGATGCTGGCCATCCGTCCGGCGTGCCGGCCGATTCGGTGGTGCGTTCGCGAAGCCACGCCTTGGTGATCTGCACCATGACGCTTTGCGGTGGGCGGGTCTGGGCGAATTGCTCACCGACGAGGCTGGATCGAGTGACAATGAGCACCCGGGCCGGTGTGATTTGCAGGACAGCGGCCATGATGGCCATGGCGGCGGTGGTCTTCCCGGCACCCAGCGGCGCGAGCAGGAGCTGATGGCGGGGGGCATCCGCGGCAAGGAAGCCTTGGACGAAGTCCCGCTGGTGGGAGCGGAGCATCGGGGGGAAGATCGGATCAGCCATCTGCGCCTTCTGCGAGCCGGGTCCCGCGGAGCTTACCGAGCAGCCAGTTGCGGACCTCAGTGATCGTGGTCCGGTCGTCGTCGGTCAGCTCTCGACGGAAGTGGAAGACATCGTCGCGGAGGTTGGGAAGAGGCCGCAGCCGGGCTGCGACCAGTTCTCTGCGGCTGCCCAGCAGCGGGGCGAAATGGGGCCAATTGCGTCCGTCACGAACGACCGACACCAGCTCGCCGAGGGTCATGTGTTCGGGTCGGGTCGGCAGCTTGTCTTCTCGCCCTTGGTACTCGTGGATGAGCGCATGCCCAGCACATTCGGCGAGCTCTTGAGGGTTGACCGACGTCGCGACCACCATGCGCAGCGCGCGTTCGATCTCGCCGAGCTGCACATAGGGTTGGGTGAGCCGGTACAGATAGCGCAGCACGTCCATCGGGGTGACGACCGCCTGCAGACCATCCCGCGCCCCGATCAGCACCGCGTCATCGCGGTCCAGGGCAGGAAAGATCGAGGCGAGCTCCTCGGTCGCATGGGCGATCTCGAGGTCCTCCAGGAACTCCTCGACAGGAAGCTCCTCGAGCGGACCATGCCCCTGCTGGAGCAGGCCCGCCCTCCGCGCGAACGACCGGTAGGAAAACGAGCCGAGCACCTCCGCCCCGCGGACGACGGGAACCTGCGAGAACCGTTTCTCGCTCAGCAGCCGCAGCGCCTGCCCGACGGTGGTCGGCGGGTCCACGGTGACGACTTCCTGCGTCTCCGGGATGGCGCGGTTCACCCGGTGAAATAGCCGTTCGAGCACCGACCCGCCGGGCGGGTGGGCCAGGAGGGCTGCCGCAGTTTCAACGGCGGGTGGGTCGTCAGGACACATCGTCGGCTGGAGGTCGGTGGCGCTGGCGGACTGACGCGGTCGGGTGGCCGGAGCCGGAACATCATGCACGACCAGACCCTGACTGGCTAGGCGCGGCTTGGCCGCACGGATGGCCTGTCGCTCAGCGACATCGTCCCAGCCAGCTGATAGCGCCCGCTGTGCTCTGCCGGGTTAGAGGCATGCGGCGCCAGCCGCGTCTGAATCGTCGCCCTGCGTCGGCGTGCAGCGGCACCTTTGGCAATGATCGCCCCTTGCCTGGAGCGAATGGCGACACGCCCTCGCGGACTGGTAGCACGGGCGCGACACCACGTCATGGTGACCGGTCACGGCTCTGCTGCGGGGAGCACTGGTATCGGAGGCCGCGGCGACCAACCACCCGGAACCGCCCTTGTCCACCTGTCGAGAATGGGTTGGGGAGTTGAAGAATCTGCCGGTTCCGAGGATCGAGAGCTGATGTGACCAGCAGAATCCGGTATCGGTCGTTACGGGCATTGACCTGGGCGGTGCGGATCTCGGTCTCTCCCAGTTCGAACTCGACGACCTCGCCGAGAGCCTCTGTGAGCGCCTTCACCTCGAACATCAGCGGGCCTCGTGACCGGGTCACCTCCAGGTCATAGCCAAGACTGTCAGACGCTCCGGCGTCGCCGGTGAGGAGCGCGGCATATCCCGAGCACCACCGCACCTCCGTATAGCGCCGTTGGAGCCACGCTCTGGCTGCGATCTCGTCAAACAGGCCGACAGCACTGCGCTGGTCCTCGGTCATGCGCGGCATCCTCGCCATGACCGTGCGACGGATACCGCCCGTTTCGCCCCTCTTACGGATGGATGCCTCAGTCAGGCTGGCAAGCTCGGGCTTGCCGTCCTGTGCAAGGAAACGCTCATTGAGGGTCGCAGCGGCGAGGTCTGCAAGCTGGCCGAGGTGATCAGGGCCGACAGGAACCCGTGTGCCTGCCACAAGGATCGTAGATCGCTCCTGCTCCCGACGCTGACGCTCGCCGTCGACGTTTCGGTCGTGGACGGTCAAGTCATCGGGAGTGAGGCCGAGAGCGGTCGGGTCGACGGTGACGGGCATCCCGGCGGGCCACCCCGCTGCTCGAGCGATGACGGCCAAGAGCGATTCGTCATCGAGCGTGATGAGATCTGCGACACCCGCCTGCTCGAGTTCCGTTCTTGCCTGTAGACCTGCGGCGCCGAGCCAGTCGGGCGGCACTTCCACTCCGTACTTTCGGCACCAGGCACGCACGACGAGTTCGGCGGCTCGAACCAGCTCCTCCAGCCGATTCGCATTCCGTGTTCGCAAAACCTCAATCGGCTCAAGTGTCGTACGCCGGTGAAGGTCTGGGTCGGCCCCGTGCTGAATCAGCCAGTCCGCGATCCGTTCAAGCACGAGCTCGACCGGCGGTTCCTGATAGTCGTCGAGCCAGGCCGGGTCGGGTTCAAGACCGGCGAACGTCCGAGCTTGGAGGTAACTGGTGAGGTCCGCCCCCATTGGCGCCGCTGTATAGCGCTCCCGCAGTCGGTCGAGGATCACGGAAGCGTGCTCGCTGACCACTTCTTCCATCACGGCGGCGTGCCGCTCGGGGTGCCGGATCGGGGCGTAGTCGGGTGCAAGAGCTAAGAGCGCCCGGTTGAAGCGGCGGTAGTCCAGGCCCAGCTCGTCACGCACCTCCGACAGGCTGTGGAGCGTCTTGACGGCGACAAGCACCTCGCTGGGCGTCTTGGGGAGATGCTCGGCCCAGCGCTCAACCGCGGCTAAGAGCACATCGTCGCTGATCACATCTTCAAGAGCAGCTTCCACTTCGGGGAGGCAGTCAACCCCAGCCGCATAGAAGAGCACTGGGCGCAGGCGGTATGCGAGGTCGACGAAGTCGCCGACCAAGCCGCGGCGAAGCTCGGCAATCCGGCTTGGAGTTGTGTCGAGCGCTCTGGCCAACACGTCATCATCGAGGAGTATATGCTCGCTCATTTCGTCTGCGTCGCCGGCTCGGAGGAGCCGCTCCAACTTGATGAAGGTGAGTTCCAATGCGTCTTGCAGCGGGGGCTGGTTGAGCAGCTGGGCTATGGCGGGGGCTGCCGCTTGCAGTTCATCCCATGTGCCGTTGGCGCTCCAAACCACGACCGTGGGCGCTTCCGCATCAGCAAGGGGCAGACTGCGCGTGCTGGCCGGGGGAGCTACCACCGCGCCGTCGATGACGAGCTCGACCCCATCGGGTCGCACGATGTGGATGTCCCGGAGCCGATCGAGAATCCGTTGGATCCCTCGCTGGCTGTGGCGGATGAAGGGACCCGATTTGGTTTCGACAACAAGGCCAACCAAGGTCGTGAGCCAGTCGCGTCCATCAGCCACCAGGCGTGACGTGGCAGGATTGGGAATCACCGGTTCACCGTCAGCCAAGACTTCGACTACCACCTCAGACAGGCGCGCCACCTCGATGCCGCGGGTCTTCAGGAGCGCAGCCACGGCCTCACCCGTGGGCGGGTCGGCGACCAGAACCGAGTGGCCGGCGAGTTCCGCCAGCGTCTGCTTGACGGGTGAGGCCTCGTCGGGGATGTAGACGACCTCGTTGAGGGTTGGCTGTAGGGCGACGAGCTTCGTGCCCTCGATCACCGGAAGGCGAATCGCCGCGTCGGTGGACCACGGCCATTGGTCGTCGTGGGCAGCAAGTTCGCCCCAAGAGCGTTGGCACTGCTTCTTGAACTCGTGCGTCTGGTGCTCGGGGATGACGCCGGCATCCAGGAGCTCACCGAGGTCGTGGACCATCGCGCCGACGTATTGGGGGTTGCCCCAGACTCGCAGGCCCAGGGAGCAGAGCCGATCGAGGGTCCGGCCGTCGTCGAGGAGACGCCGAGCGCCCAGCGGCAGCCGCGGCACGAAAGCCGGAAGCTCTCCCTCCGCGTTGACCCAGGCTTCCTGAGGTTGAACAAACCGCATCCCGTCGGGCTCGTCGTCCTCCTCGATCGGAACCCATGGGAAGTGACGCAGGAACGACGCGAGTGGGGTGGGTAACGTGTGGCGGTCTTGCTGGGAGGCTTGGCGAGGTCGGCGCAGTGTCGCGCTGAAAAAGCCGTCCGGCCACGTTCGCAGGCCAAGCAGCGTCAACTCGGCGAACTGCCGACGTGCGGGCGCTGAGAGCGTGCCGACCTCGTCGGATCCAGGGAGGTGGGTGAGGCCTCTGTCAAAGCGGTATCGGGTGTAGGGATGATTACCGCGATGCCAGACCTGCTCGGTGTCCGCGCTCCATGCCTCCCCGAGTGAGCCGGTGAGCCCTAGCTCCTGCGCCAGGCGCGTGGGCACCAGCTCGATCCCGTTGCGTTCGCCGAGATTCCCGCCGACGGCGAAGAGCATGGCCCCGTCCCGGACTCCGGCGCACCGGAGGAACTCGGCCCATTGATCCTGGTGGTCGACGGGGAATGGCCAGTCCGATGGGTCCGCGATCCAGTAGGTGCGTTGCCGAGCAAGCGCCGGAACGGTATCGCCTCCGAGCTCGAAGAGCCGCTGGAGTCGCGTCGCGCCTGGCGTTCCCCAACCTGGCGAGAACACAGTCGTCCCTGCGCGCTTCCAGCCTCCCTCCGCCCCAGGAACCCATAGGCCTACCCGCGGCAGCTCCTTGCGCTGGGCGTCGTTCAGCGCCGCGAACTGGCGGTAGGTGAATTGGAGGATGTCGCGACGCAGCGCATTGGACTCGGAGGAGGTGAGCAGGTCCCGCAGCGCGTCAAGGAGGCGGTCGGTTCGGTACTCCCGAACGAGGTTGTCGGCCTCAAGGAGGTGTCGGCCGGGTCGCTTGCGGGGGGGCGCTCCGGGAAGGTTCCAGGGGATGTCGGGATGGGTGAATGCGATCCGGCGGCGTAGTGCCCTGAGATCTGGCGGCACCCGGGAAGGCGCATCCCCAGATTCCGCCTCATCCGGCGCGAAGAAGACGGTGTCGCGCCGAGGCTCGCTTTCTTGTTCGCCCCCGAGCGTCCGGCGCAGCCCGCCGTCCTGGTCCAAGACGACCTGGCGGCCTTGTAGCGCCGACGGGTCTTGGGTGAGCGCCTGGGCCAGATCGTCATAGAAGTCCGCCCACGCAGCCGGCGCCGTCCCCCGCTTGACGAGCCACCTGGCGAGTTCCTCGGCCCAGTCTGCGACCCCCGCGGTCTCGGGGTGCATGCCAGTCTGCTGTATTGCGGTGTGGAAGCGGTTGAGTCGGTCGGCTCGAGCGGCGCCGATCAAGGGGTCGACGAGGTCGACTCCAAGCTGAGCGACTGCATCAGCGGTGAAGACGGTCGCTGGTGGATCCGCTGGCGGCCAGAGAAAGGCCTCTTCCAGGGTGCCCCAGCGGTTGGTCCCGACGAGTGGAATGAACGGTTCCGCGGAGATCGCCGAGCCGGCGTTGGGGAAGCGGGCTGCGAGGCGATCAGGTGGATCCCAGCAGGCGAGATCGATGAGGAGTGGCGCTACGTCTCGCCGACCCGTGTCACGAAGGCGCCTGAGCAGATCCACCGCGAGCACAGCGACCTCATCGAGGAGGAAGTCGTTGAGAGCGACGGTCTCACTGATCTCAAGGCGGGCGAGCTTGGTGAAGAACGGCGCGTGGACGTGTGCCGTCAGAGGCGGCTTGGCGTCGCCAGCCATCGGCAGGAAGGTGTAGAGCCGCGCAGCGGTGAGTTCTGCGTCGAGTCGCAGAGCGATCCCCACCCAGGCCTCGCCGTCCCAGTTCCGCCAGCGTTCGTCGATCTGTCGGTTCTCAATACTGCGTTCGATCGCCGCCATGAGCACGTCTCGATCCACGGTGTGCTGGGCCAGGAGATACCGGCCGGCGGCGCCGAGCTCGACCTCAACGACCCATCCCGCGTGCTCAGCCGCGACCAAGGAAGTAGCTGCCATCCCCCGCGTCAGCGTCTCTTGGTGGAGTTCGCCAGCGCCGTGAACCTCGATGTGGAGCGCGCTCACCCGCTCCAGGAACAGCAGCAGGGGTGCCTCCTCGGCGGTGAGTGCGTTGATCTGGCTTTGAGCTGCCGCGGCCGCGGCGGCGTTGCGGAGCGGGAGGCGAACTACCGTCGAGTAGCCCTCTGCCGAGAACTCGGAGACGACTTGGTCGTTGACGTCAGCTGGAAGGGGAAGTGCGAGAGGCGACACTTCCGCGATTACCCGATCCGCGAGCTCGTCGTCCTCGACCAGCCGCGTCACGTCCGCTGGCGTGGCGAAGCGGAAGCAGTAGCCGTCGAACATGGTGGAGGCGGCTTCGCTCTTGGAGTAGATCTCGGGCCAGTCGGTGAGTTGCAGGACGCTTCGGAATCCGAGGCCCTTGTTGCCAATGCCTTGACCGGCAGCCTTGTCCGAAAGTGCGAGCTCGGTGATGGCCTCAAAGTTCGTGGGCGCAAACGGCCGCCCATCGTTGGCGACGTAGAGCACGCCGTGGTCGGCTCGGCCGGCGGGGCCGTTCGTCCGGCTGTCGTTTGGTTCTGGCAGATCGAGACGAACTTTGATGCGGCCGTGAACACCGGTCGAAAGGGCGTCATGACCGTTCTGGATCAGCTCGAGGGCGGCGCGCCCCTCATATTCCTGGGCGGTGTCTTCACTGATCGATTTCAGGCTCTCGGCAAAGCGCCATACGTGCCGAGCACCGTCGAAGATCTCGATCCGCTGACGGGTTCGCTCAAGGATCGCCTGCGGGTAGTCCTTCACCCCGAGGGCGTCCTGTTCAGGATGATGTTCGTGGTGCGCTTGAATGCCCGTTTCGGCCATGGCGCCCATACTAGAGGCCCCCACTTCAAGTGAGGGGAAGCTGCCTTCGTCGTACATCAGCGTGGTCAGTCCGGCACAGCAGGCTGACCTTCGCGACTGCTCCCAGTGACGTGTGTTCGACAAGGCGGTGAACGGTCACGCGGTCATCGCCGCCGCGGTCATCTCACGAGCTGTCCGCAACGGGCGGCGCCCCAATGGCGCCCGTGCGCCGCCTCCGCAATCGACGAGTTCATGGGCAGCCCGTTCGTCGTCAGCCTCGGCGGCCCGACGGTTCCAGTCCGCCGCCTTGGCTGGCTTGTCGTGCTGCTCGGCTAGCCGCCCGACTGTAATCATTGCCCGGTGTTCCCGGCGTGCGCTCCGCGGCGCCGCCAGCGCAGGCGGGACCTGGCCTTACCGGTGACGCATCGACCCAAGCCGCCCTGGCAGGGTCGCCACTGTGGCCGTGGCGGTCAGGGTCGATGCTTGAAGGTGCCAGGTACCAGCCGAACACGATCCGCCTCCAGGTGGCCAAGCGTCATTGGCCGTGCGGTGTGGCAGAAGCTGTCCACGTAGGCCTTGAGCAACCCGGAGCCGCGTAGCGTGTCGAGGTCGCCCGACAGGTGCCTGGCGACCTCCTCGCTGACGAGCACCACCAGCTTCGCCCGGGCCCGAGAGGCCATCACGTTGAAGCGGTTGAGCTGCAGCAGGAACTCGTCCTCGTCGCGGATCACGTCCGGGTCGCCCAGGGCGAAGCTGGCCACCATCAGGTCGCGCTGCTGACCTTGGAACCGTTCGACGGTGTCGACCGCGCCGCGGAGGACTGACGCGGCGATCCCGGTCGGGGCGAACACCTGCTGCAGGCGCTGCACGACCAGGCCCTGCTGGGCGCGATGCGGGGTGACCACCCCGACCGCGCGCGTGAAGAACTCGGCGGTCGTGTAGGGGCTGTCGCCTGGCGGCAGCGGCGTGCCGGCCGGGTCGCGGGCCCCCCGCAGCCGGCTAGCGAGCCGGCCGTGCAGCAGCCACAGCAAGGCAGCGACCGCGTCGGCCTCGAAGGCGTTCCACTGGCTCGCCCGCCCCTCCGGGTAGACGAAGCAGCTGGTCGGCTGGCTCGGGTCGAGCAGGGCCGACCATTCCGGGGTCCAATGCAGCGGTGCCGGCCAGCCCGGCGGGGGAAGCAGGTCGGCCGGCAGCGGGGCGAGCAGGTCGAGCGTGAGATCAGGCGCCTGGGCGGTCAGGGTGGACTCGTAGCCGGCCTCCAGCACGAACCCGACGATGGTGGCGTTGGAGCGGTAGTTCACGGTGAGCATCTGCTTGTCCAGCCCGTGGACGGCCACGAAGAACTCGAACACGCTGCCGACCATCGCCTCCAGCCCGACCGGAGGCTCGGCCTGGTGGATCGGGGCGAGCTGCAGGTGGTCACCGGCGACAACCACCGCGCCGCCCTCGGCGAGCGCGCACAGGGCCAGGATCGCGTGGGCGACATCCAGCTGCGACGCCTCATCGATGACGACCAGGTCGAACAGCCCGGCCATGGCCGGGCCGCCGCTGAACATGAGCAGGTTGTGGACCTGCTGGGGGACCGCCCCGACGACCGTCACGTGATCGGCCGCCTCCAGCCGGTCGCGCAGCTCGTGGGCGGCCTGGCCGCCCGGCTCCAGCGGCAGGTCGATGCGCGGGTCCACGCCAGCGTCCAGGGGCCGGTTGCTCGAGCGCAGGCGGCGCACGACGACGTCGCGGTCGCCGGCCAGGGTTGCCAGGTCGTTGGCCACCGGCAGCAGGACGTTGTCCATGGCCGGATAGGTGGGGGCGCAGACCAGCACCCGCAGCGGCCGGCCGGTCTGGCAGGCTTCGACGACCGCGCCGGTGACCACGGCGCGGACCGTGCGGCTCTTGCCGGTCCCCGGCGGCCCCCAGATGAGCTGCAGCCGCCGTGACAGCGCCGCCTGCCATGCCGCCCACTGGGAAGGGTTGAGCGTCAGCCCATGCTGGGCGAGCCGTTCGCGGGCCGGCCCCAGCGTCCGCGGCACATGGGTGTCTGCCAGCTCCGCCCGCCACAGCACCTCGGCGGCCGGGCCGTCGGGGGTTCGTCGGGCCTGCGGGCGGCGGGTCATGCCGGTGGCCAGGGCGACCAGCGGGCGGGTGATGGCGCTGGCAGGGTTCCCGATCGCCCGCAGCGCCTCCAGCAGCTTGGCGGTGAAGAACTCCTCGTGGACTGGGTCGAGCATGACGTCGGCGCTGAAGTCGACCAGCCCCTCGGCCTCCAGGTCGTCCAGCATCCGCGGCGCCCGCCAGCCGGGGTCGACCACGAGCAGCCGCCGGTCGCGGTCCAGCGCGCGGATGACGACCCCCGTGAACTCCTCCATCGGGCGCCAGCGGCGCCAGTCGCCAGGGTCCAGGGGGGTGCCGTCGACCACCCGGCACAGGATGCGGTCGAGGAAGTCGGGGTCGCTGGCGGGGGCGAGGGCCCAGGCGAAGTCGGACTCCTTGGCGCGGACCTGGGTGGAGGTGGCGGCCAGCCGGTAGACCCGCCGCCCCGGTCGCTTGGGGAGGCCGAGCGCCCGGAGGGCGGCTGTCTCGGCCTGCCCGGTGAGCCGCAGCTCCAGCCGGGCGGCGCGGAAGCGCGCCGCGCGTTCGTGTGGTGGCATGGCCCGGGTCTGGCGCACTTCCAGCTCTTCCAGCGCGGCGTCCAGGCGGGCGTGCGCGTACCACAGCTGCCCGTCCAGCGAGAGCCGGCCGGCCCGCTGGGGCGGGCCGATCGGGTCGGTCCGCAGCATTGGCGCCTGCTGCTTCAGGGTGCCCTGCAGGTCGTCGCGCAGCCGGCCGGCGACCTCCTCCAGCGCCCGCAGCCGGGTCCGCACGGCCCGGTCGAGGCTGGCGAGCTGGCGCACCCAGTGCCGGCTCGGCTTGGTGCACTTGGACCAGATCTCGTGGGCGCGCTCGGAGGGGATCTGGTCGCTCAGGCTGTCCTCGAACAGCGGGTGCACGTCGAAGGCGGCAAAGCGTTCCTCCAAGCGGCCGGTGTGGTAGTTCCGGGCGACCTCCAGCAGCGTGTAGTAGTGCGGCACCGGCGCGGCCAGCAGCGCCCGGACGACGTCGCGGACGATCGTCAGCGTGGAGCGCCGCACCACCATGGCGGCGTTGCCGACCACGTTGTCGGGCGGGAACAGCCAGGCCAGGTGCTGGATGGAGCGTTTGGCGAGGATGGCCGGCAGATGCCGGCCGACGACCCGGCTCAGATGCTCGTACTCGACCCGGTCCCATAGGTACAGCTGGACGGTGGTGTTGCGGTGGCGGCGGCGGGCCTCCTCGCAGATGCTGACGATCCGGTCCAGCAGGGCGATGAGTTCGCGCTCCTCGGCCTCCAGGTCGCGCCGGTCGACCACCAGCACCTCGGCCGGCCATGCCCTGGTCGCCGGCTTGCCGCCGGCGCGGCTGGCGAACGGCTCCACCCAGAACGCCTTGATGCCGAACGCCAGGGTGATCGCCGAGCCGATGTCGAAGTCGACCGACAGGTAGATGCGCAGGTCCGCCCAGCCGGGCAGCAGCGCCGAGGTGCCGCTGTCCTGCGGCAGCCTTGCCCGGCTGGTCTGCAGGCAGGCGGCCCGGCCGGCCACGACCGTTCGGGTCGCCTGCAGCGCGTGGTGGCTGTCCAGGCGCGGGTCGTCGGGTGACAGGCTGGCCAGGGTGGGCACGTCGGGCACCCCGGCCGCGCGGAGCGCGGCGCCGGCGCCGCGGCTGACGAACGCCACCCGGCTCAGGTGCTGCTGCCGCTTGGCGGTGGGGATGCAGTGGTCGGGCTGCCAGGTCGGCTCGCCGGCGCTGTTTCGCCACTGCATGTTGCCGAGCCACTCGCAGCCCTTGCAGCGGTTGTCGACGTGCCAGTCGAGCTCCCGCCAGGGACGGGCCAGCACGTGGGGGACGTCGCGGGTGAGGATGTCGCGGACCCGGGCGGCGAAAACCTCGAACGGGACGACCTCAAGGTCGTCGGCCATCGCCGCCCACAGCTCCTTGGGGCTGGGGGTGCCGCCCAGCTCACCGAGCTGGGCGGCGACCTTGGTGAGGTTGGCCGCCTCGTGGGAGCCGGGCCACAGGGCGGCGTCGGCCATGACCACGAAACGGCCGTCGAGGCCGTGGTCGACCAGCCAGCCGGCCAGGGCGATCGCGTAGTAGGTGATCTCGGCGAAGTAGCCGGGGGAGGCTTCGGCGGTGAGCTTGATGTCAATGACGCGCAGCTGCAGGCGGCCGTCGCCGGGACGCAGCCGGGTCACCGTCCCGCCCGGCCCGACCGCCCGGGTGAGCGTGCCAGCCGGGAGCACCTCGACGAGGTCGGGTCGCAGCCGGGCGTAGGTCAGCCCGGGCGTGGCGTCGTCGTCGAGCCCCAGCGCCTGCCTGCACGCCGCCCCGAGGTCGTACTCGGCCTGGACGAGGAACCGGTGCGGCGCGGCGCGGTCGAGCGCGTCGCCCAGCGGCTGGGCGGCGAAGCCGGGCGTCCCGTCCGGGCCGAGCCGCGGAACGGCGACGACGGCGTCGGCGCCGAACGTGGCCTCCAGGTCCCGGAGCTTCTCGGCTTCCCACTCCTCCCCCGCCTGCGCCAGGTACTCAAGCCCCGGACGTGGCGGCTGCGGGTCGGGCATGCCGTGCGCGGCCCGCTCGGTCGCCCCCACCGCGCCGCGGGCGTGCAGGTTGAGCCGCAGCTGGCGCTGGCACTCGCTGCGGACGTAGCGGTTCAGGACGTTCTTGGACAACGACGGCATGCACGATCTCCGCGGTCGGGCGAAGCGATCGGTGGTGGGACGCTACCGCATGGCCGCGACACCACCGGCTCGCCCAACTCGACGACGGTCAGGCGAACAGGCCGAGCTCGGCCGCGAGCCGGCACGCCTTGGTGAAGTTGTCGCGGTCGGGTGGCCGGAACCGGCCGGGGAGCGTCGCCTCCAGCCGCGCCGCCCAGCGGGCGGCGTGCTCCTCGGCGGCGGTCGAGCCCACCGGCCCGGCCCGCTGTTTGACCGGCGGGTCCGGTTTGTCGAGCACGAACACCGCATCCCAGGTGCTGGCGCCGGGATGGGCGTGCAGCCCGGTGCCGCCGTCACCGAGCAGCGGGAACACCGCCAGCGGGCGCAGCGGGGTTCCGCGAAGCGCCGTGCCGAGCGCCGCCCAGGCCCGTTCGGTGCGGTGCTGGAACGTGAAGACCAGGCGGCCGCCTGGTCGCAGCACCCGGCCCATCTCGGCGAAGCAGCGGGTCAACCCGTCGCGGTAGCGGTCGGCGTCGGCCGGACCGCGGCCAGCGGCCGCCAGGCTGACGACGTGCGGGTCGGGGCCGGCGTCCGTCTGGATCAGCCCGAGCAGCTCCAGCCAGGGCAGGTAGAAGTCGGCCAGCTCCGAGTAGCAGACGTTGTCGAAGTACGGCGGGTCGGTGAGGATCAGGTCGACGCTGGCGTCGTCCAGCGCGAGCCGCTCGGCCGAGCCGTGCACGATGCTGGCCGCCGCCCGGCTGGCGGGCTGCTCCCCGGTGGGCCGGAAGCCGCCGGTGCGCAGTGGCTCCTGCGGTGTTCGCGCGAACGCGGCCGCCCGGGTGACCTGGCGGACCGCGTTGGGGAAGGTGCCGCGACCGGTGCCGTCCGACCATGGGTTGATCTCGACCGGCCGGGTGACGTGCCGGAACGCTCGGACCGCGAACAGCGGCACCAGCCGCCGCCACCCGAACGCGTACGAGGTGAGCATGCAGTTGGTGGCCAGGTGGTCGCTGAACGCCAGCGCCAGCGCCTCCCGGGCCGGGCCGTCGCGGGCGGCGATCGCCTCGGCGAGGGTGGACAGGTGCAGCAGCTGGCGTGGGTTGAACAGCTCCCGGTAGCGACGGTAGCCGTAGGCGAGCAGCCGGTCGTCGGCGCGACCCTCGGTCGGGATCGCCCGGTCGGGCACGAACGCGATCGTGCCGTCCGTGCCGGTCCGGGCCGCAAGGGCTGTCTGCGCTCTGGCGACCAGCTCGAGATCGGCCGCGGTGGCAGCCTGGAAGCGCCGCCTGGCGATCGGTACCGGCCGGTGGCCGGCCGGTGGCTCGATCGTCTCGGTGGCCACCAGCCGCCACGCCGGCGGCGTGCCGGCGCGCCGGGCGAGGCTGATCAGCGGCTCCTGGTGCCGGCAGGCCGGGCAGCGCAGTCGGCCGCCGCGGGCTGGCCCGGCGGCCAGCTCGGTGCGCATCCCGCAGGCGGCGCAGGCCAGCGTGGCCGCCGAGCGGGGAAGCTCGGCGACGGCGTGGCAGGTTGCACAGAGCACCCATTGCCGGTCGCTGGCGGTGTCGTGGGCGAGCTGGTAGTGAGGGTGGCATTCGACCTCAAGACCACAGCCGGGGCAGGCGACCAGCTGCACCCAGAAGTAGTGCAGGACGTGGCGCGGCTCGCCGTCGGGGGTCGTGGTGCGGTAGTAGGGGGCCAGCGCCGCGCCGACGTCGCGGGCGAGTTCGGCGGCGGCCTGGTCCAGAGCGGAGAGGTGGTGGGCGCGGGTCTCGAAGGCGGTGATGGCGCACGCGACCGGGTCGACGTCGACGCCGACCGCGGCGGCGCCGAGCCGCTGCGCCTCGACCACCGAGGTGCCCCCGCCGACAAACGGGTCGAGCACGGTCATACCGGACAGGTCGACGCCGGCGTAGTAGCCGGCGAAGAAGTCGGCGTCGGTGGGTAGCGCCGCCGCGACGAGCAGGGCCCGAAACGACGTGCCGAGCCGACGCGCGAACCAGCGATGCGCCCCGTAGATCGGCCGCGGGCGGCGAGCCTCCCGCCAGCCGAGGGTGGCGAGCGGCTCCACCGGCAGCAGGCCGGCGTCCAGCAGCCTCGGCCCGGCCGCCACACCGGCGCGTACACCGCCCACCTGGTCGCGCCTCCCCGGTCTGGTCGCCGGCCGCCAGCGGCCCCGCTGGCGGCAGCCCCCGCCCCGCCGGCCGGAGGGTCGCCGCTGATGCTCTCATATCCCCCGGTCGCTTCGGGGCGGGCCGCGTGGCCGTCAGGCTGGCGCGTTGAGCAGCCTCGCCAGCTCGACGGCGAGCTGCTCGGGGCGGGCCACGATCGCATCAGGGGACCAGCGGCGCAGCTCCTCGGGGTCGCCGAACCCCCAGCCGACGGCCACCGCCCGCAACTCCGCCTTGCGGGCGGCCAGCAGGTCGTTGGTAGTGTCGCCGACGTACACCGACCGCTGCCGGTCGGCGCCGAGCCGCGCGACGGCGGCGAGGATACCGTCCGGGGCGGGCTTGTGGGCCTTGACATCGTCCCAGGCGACCACCACGTCGAACAGCGCGAGCAGATCGGGGCTGACGAGGCGGGCCAGGCGGCGTCGTGCCTGGGAGGTGACCATGCCAACCGGGATCCCGGCCTCGCGGAGCCGGCGGATCCCATCGACCACCGGCCCGACGGTCACCACCTTGGGGAGGGCAGCGGCCAGCTGCGCGTCGTAGCCGCGCCGGTAGACCCGGTAGGCATCAGTCACCCCGAGGGCAGCGAGCGCCTTGGGCGGCGAACGCAGCACCACCTTGGCTGCCTGCTCGGCGGTGACCTCGCGGCCGAGCGCCTGGCTGGCCAGGGCGGCGAGCGCGGCGGCGGTCGCGCCGCGGGTGTCGATGACGACCCCGTCCAGGTCAAACAGGGCCGCCGGCGGCGCGGCCGCACCGGCCGGGTCCCCCAGCGTGGTGTCCAGCTCGAGGGTCTGCTGGCCGCCGCTCGCGGCCGGCGCGGCCCGGTCGATCGCCGCCAGGACCTCCTCGAACCGCCGGATCACGTGGGCGCCGCGGCGGACCAGCTCGGTCGCCCAGCCGGGGTTGCCGTCCAGGTTGCGGGACAGCAGGAACACCGGGCGGCCGTGCTTGAAGCTGAAGTCGGCCTGGATGAGCGAGCCGCAGCCGTCGGTGGCCTCCACGATGACGGTGCCCATGGCCAGTGTGCACATCACCTCGTTGCGCATCGGGAACGTCCACCGCTGCGGGCCGACCCCGGTGGCAAACTGCGACAGCACCGCCCCGCGGGTCGGGATCCGCGCGTACAGGTCGGCGTTGTCGGGCGGGTAGGCGAAGTCCAAGCCGTGGCCGACCACCGCGTAGGTCCAGCCGCCGGCGTCCAGCGCCCCCAAGTGGGCGGCCGCGTCGATTCCCTTGGCCAGGCCGCTGATCACGGTGACGTCGTGGGCGACGCAGGCGGCGGCGAAGCGTGCCGCGGCCGCGCGCCCCTGGTCGGTCGGATCGACCCGACCGACCAGCGCAAGCGACCGCGGACCCAGTCTAGCCAGGTTCCCCTTGACGTACAGGATGGGGGGCCGGCCCGGCCAGCTTCGCAGGTTGGCCGGGTAGTCGGGGTCGGTCCACAGTATGCAGCCCGCGCCCATCGTCAGGGTGCGTTCGATCTGGTGCAGGTAGTCGGCGAGGTCGGCTCGGCCCAGGAACCGCCGGAGCGGTTCGGCCGCCGACGGCGAGGCGCGCAGGGCGGCGATCGCCTGCCGGGCTGACCCGTGCCGGGCGAGCAGGTCCATGGCGCGCCTCGGCCCGATGGTTGGCGCGTCCAGCAGCATGGCCAGCTCGGCGGCTGCTTGGTTGCGTTCGGCCTGGCTCATTCGAGCACGCACCTGGCCAGGTCGAATGGCTTGTCCCACTGCTCGGCGAGCACCGGGGCGCTTTCGGGGTGCCATTCGGGGTTGAGCTGGCGGCCGAGGGTTACGCCGACGATCCGCTCGGCGCCCGCCTGCCGCAGCGCGTAGGCGAGGCTGGCCATGCTCGCGCCGCTGGTGAAGGTGTCGTCGACGACCACCACGGCCGCGCCGGTCAGGTCGACGCGGGCCTGGAAGACGGTTGGGTCCAGGGCCTTCTTGGTCACCTTGCCGGGCCGGGTCTTGGTGACCGCGGTGAGGTCCCAGGGTCGGCCCTGCCAGCCGTTGGTGGCGGTGACCAGCTCCTGCAGCGGGTACCAGTCGCGGCCGTCGCCCGGGTGGTAGGGCATGGTGCAGACCAGGTCGATGCGACCAGCCGCCCGCTCGATGCAGGCCCAGTGGCGGTCAAGGAACCCGCGCAGCAGCGCCCCCAAGGGGTCGCGCAGCCAGCGGTGCTCGGGGCCGAAGGACTTGTAGGCCCGCAGTGGGGACTCGAGCCCGCCGGCGTGGGAGTAGGAGATCGGGGCGAGCTGGTCGAGCTGGTCGGCAACGAAGGCGTGGCAGTTGTAGCAGCGGCGGAACGCGACGCCGGCGTCGTCGGTGGCGGCCGGCCGGTAGCACAGCTCACACACCGGCTGGCTGGTGCCGAGGACCGGCATGACCATGTGCTCGCAGGCAAGCCACGCCACCCAATCCTCCACGGTCCAGCCCGTGCTGGTCGGACGCCGGATCCTGCTGCGGTAGCCGACCTGCACCGCGCTCCTCCATCTGGTTCCCGCCTGCTGGTCGGCTGCATGTTACCCGCCGGGCCGACACGCCGGGCACCGCCGGGCACCGCCGGGCGCCGACCGGTCAGCCGGGCCGCATCGGTCGGTGGGCCGGGCCGGCACGGGCCGCCCCGGCGGCGAGCGCCAGCCCTCCGGTGACGTCGGCGACGTCGGTGACTGCCAGGGCGCCGCGCCGCTCGACATACGTCCGCGCCCAATCCTCGGCCGTGACCAGCGAGCGCAGCAGCCACACATGCTTGTGCTGCTGGAAGGCGAGCCGCGCCTGCAGCTTCGCGCCCGAGGTCGCGCTCGCCTCGACCACCACCGTGCCTTGGCTGATCCCGGAGGTGACGGCGTTGCGCAGCGGAAACGTGTGCCGGGCCGGACTGGCCGAGGGCCAGAACTGGGACACCAGTGCCCCGTTTGCCGCGACCGCCTCGGCCAGGTCCGCATTCTCGGCGGGATAACAGCGGGTGATGCCGGTGCCGAGCACGGCAATCGTGCGACCGCCGGCGGCCAGGGCGGCTTGGTGCGCGGCGGTGTCGATCCCGCGGGCGAGCCCGGACACGACCGTGACCTCCTCGCCGACCAGCTCGGCGGCGATACGCGCCGCTCGGGCAAGTCCGTCCGGCGATGGCCGCCGGGTGCCGACCACCGCGACCGCGCGGGTGTCGGCGGGGTCCAGCGTGCCCCGGTAGAACAGGAATGGCGGCCGGTCGGTGACCTGCCGGAGGTTGGCCGGGTAGCCGGGGTCGAGGACGGTGACGAGTCGGGCGCCGACCTCCCCGGCGAGCGTGAGTTGCTCGGCGACGAAGGCCTCGGCCTGCTCGAGGTGATGGAGGCCGCGGGCCAGAACCGGCCGGGACGCCTTGGCCGCCGGGGAGTTCTCGCCGGCCTCGCCCCGCCGCAGCGCGGCGAGGCCGCCGGGCTGGTCCGCCTGCCGGGCGAGCAACCCCCGGTCGATGCGGCGCCCGTCGACTCGCACTGCGCACAAGGTGAGCAGAAGGGCTCGGTCGCCATCCATGGGCGGCTCGGTATCGAACATGTGTTCGCCTCCTATGGGGCATGCTGGCACAGGGCAGCGCGGACGGCAAGCATCGCTTGCGACCGCCGGCGCCGTCTGAGGCCGACACGGCACGGAGCCCTTGCTGGCCGGTAGCCGCCCAGCGGTGCGACGCCAGTCGCGACGATCATGGGTGAGTCATTCCGCCCGCTCAGCGGAGGTATGGCGCCAGCTTCCCCGGTTCCCCTGATGCTGGGGTACCGGGTGAAGTTGATGTTGACCGGGGAGGTCGCCCACCTCGCGAGCCCCGAGACTCAGCAGCCGCCTGAGAGCCAAGCAGGGTCAAGCGGAACGGCAGGCCGTCAGGGACCTCCTCGGCCTCCAGCTAGTCAAGGAGCTGCGGGCGCTGCTCCACCTCTCCGAACAGCGCACCGCCCTCATCGCCAAGCCCTGGGCTTTCCCGATCCTGGTGGTGGGCCTCGGCTCAGGGCCCTATGGGACACCGTCGAAGTAGCCGCGGCGATCAAGCGGCGGGATCACCAGAGGACCGGATTCTCAGCGCCTGCGGCGGGCATCCAAGGTCGTCACGCCCGCCTGCGCGTTGACCTTGGCCTCCAGCTCAGCGCAATCCAGCGTCAGCTGCCGAATGGCCTCTGCGTACAGTTTCGTGAGCGTGCGCAGGTCCTCGTTCTCCCGCCGCAACCTCCCCATCTCCGCGGCCGGGTCCCTCTGTGTCGCGGTCCTCTCGGCCTGCCGTGGTGCCGTTTGGTCTTGGCGTTGCTGCTTGAACCATTCGATCAGTTCGGGATAGTTGCGGTAGAAGGTCGGGTGGGCGATGTCCAACCGACGTTCCACTGCGGTTATGGTGGGGCGACGTCCGGTCTCGGCTGACGCCCGCAGGACCAGGTCCATGGCCAGCCGTACCTCGTCGTTGGTGGGCAGCTGCCGGGTGGTCACGCCGATCCCTCTGGAGCACGCACACCGTTGGCAGCCAGAAAGCGCGCAAGCTCGGCGCGACGCTGTTCGAGCCGGTGCCGCAGGAACGGCGCCATCGCATCACTGTTGGCCAGGGTGCGGTTCATGGTCGCCAGGTAGTCCACGAAGGCCTTCACGTTCTCCTCGGTCAGGGCGACGTTGCGGCAGCGCAACGGCACGCAGTCAGGTAGAGATGGGCCGTCCTCCCCGTCGCCACGGTGGCAGAGCGCACGGTCGGCGTTGTGGACGCAGGTCACGAACGAGCCTGGGTAGATGTGCGGGTCATGGCGGTCCATGTGGCGCTTCAGACGCTTGGCGTCGTTGAAGGCCTTGCCGTGGAACTGCACGTGTCGTTCGAACTCCGCCAGCCGGATCTCGGCCTCTTCGGCAGCCGGGCCGATGAGCGGGTGACAATCGTGGTTGACAATGAGATCGCCTAACTTCTCGCCCCGAGCGATCGCCTCCTCGGCCTGGACCTCGTCGCGGAATCCAGCCTCGGAAGTGCCCGCATAGCCCTCGAACATCTGCACCCGCACATGGCGATACTGCATGGCGCCAGCGATCACCCCGCCGGGTTGGCGGGCGATGAACCAGGCCAGAGTCCGTCGGAACTGGCGGGTGCTTAGTCGCCACTCCCGCCCTTGGACGCAGGGGATGGGGTCCGCTCGTCTGTATGCGGTGCAGTAGTCGTTAATCCACCGAACAAACGCAGCCAGGTCGCGGTTGGTCGTCGAGGTGGTCGCGACCGGGTTCGTTCGGTTGTTCAGGTAGTCCCGTGACGTTGGTGGCAGGGCGAACAGGTTTGGTTGCGATGTCGGCTGCATCGCCTCAAGGACCCGGATTGCATGTTCCACCGGCGCGATCACGATCCAGGTCGCCGTGACCCCGGTCGGGTCGTTCTCGCCCTTGAACGCCTGGCTGGTCACCTTGCGCCGAACCACACGGCCGGCATCGTCACACCAGACGCTCAGGCAGCCGCGCTGCAGGTGCTTAACCTCGCTGTCGCGCATGCCGGACAGGTAGGCGACCACGATGTAGCAGGCCGTTTGGAGCAGGCGGGCGAGGAGTTCAACATCCTCATAGGCGATCCGGCCAAGCCATGGCTTCCCGTCCAGCCTGCCGCGCACATCAGTGCGTAGGTAGCTGCGGTCGTCGATGCCGAGGTCGTGTGCGGCCTCTTCGATCTGTTGCCAACACCGAACGCCCAGTTGCCGTTCGCTGCACTGGACTTCGCGCGCGAGGTGCGAGCGGTTTACGGCGCCGTTGCGGCCCGGGAGGGGCCGACCCTCTGCACGGTAGCGACTGAGCACGGCGCTCAGCCGCTCTGGAACTCGACGGGCGGCCGGTTCGCCGCGGCGTCTCCGGTTCTGCCTTGTATGGGCATGCACCGT
>Ga0137374_10001436_pt1 | contig 27099 bp, 42 predicted proteins | sample SagtaG_20_FD_104811 | JGI IMG/M metagenome (GOLD analysis project Ga0137374, IMG submission 104811) | Vadose zone soil microbial communities from Sagehorn Ranch, Mendocino, California, USA - Sage1_R_100_16 metaG | ecosystem: Environmental > Terrestrial > Soil > Vadose zone | place: USA... | reverse complement strand
GTCGGGCCAGGTGGTAGAATATCGACCCGCGTATAGGGGCCGGCCTTCAATGACCCGGAACACGCATGTAAGACTCTTTCCGCATCCGGGTACAAGGCCTTCATCCGTTTCAGATACTGTGGTGGGTACGCGCCGTAGTAACCGGACCCCTTGTAGTTGTTGCCCAAGACCCACAACCCATCAATCCACCGATCATCCGATCGCAACGGCGGATACTTAGGAAAGGCCTGTTTGTAAAGTAAAGTGCGCTGATGTGGCGTCAAGTCAAGCATGGCCATTCTTTCTAGCCGCCTGACGACGAACCCGAATATGAACTTGCGGCCGTCGCGCCATGTCCTCTCCATTCTGGTATAGACCAGTTACGTCCAAACATTTCTCAATATATGGGGTCAGTTTCCATCGGTGTTTGAGATTAGTGCCACACTGCTGAACGATGCCCAAGACGTTCAAATCCTGGATCAGCCGCGTAATGGTCGCGATGGGATAGCGTGTTGCGATGGCAAGGTCTTGTGACGAAGCCATGCCGTCGTCATTTCCGCGCATCAAGGCAATCAGTTGACGCAAGACGTCTTCCGTTCGTTGGGCGATCGTGTCCAACATTGTCTTACGTACGAGTCGATAATCGTGGTCCGTGACCTCGGTTCGCCCATGAACCAAAGCCAAGGATTGTGCGAGTTTGGCTAACTGAATACCTAATCGTGACCCCACTTCCGCAGACGGCCGACTCGTAATGATGTCGTGACGATAGGTATCGTGGCTGACCGTGCCGCGTAACCGGGCGCCAAACATACCGAGGTAGATCAATTTCTGTTTGATCGGGTCCGGAATTTCGGGCGGTTTCTTGTAATTTGCGATGCGCATGTCGATAAACGACTGCATCACATCAGCCAGTTCATCTTGCATTTGCGTAGACTGGTTGACGTTGTTAATCGCCCTTAAGATGATTTGTTTCTCATCCCGATGAATCAAGTTATCGCCAATCGTATACTTGAGGAACCGTTCACCAAGCGAGGCGTGGTTTGACCCCAAGTCGTAGATGCGCGGCGTGACGGCCGCGATGATCGTGAACCGACTAACGTAGTGGCGTTCGATCCCATTGCCAAAGACTTTCCCACACTTACCGTCGTACGCGTCACGTAACACGGCGAACACTTCCTCTTTTTCATTGTCACGCATGCCCATGATGGCGGTGAAGTCCTTGATGGCCAACACGCGCCCGTCCAATCGGGGAATCAGACTGGGGTCCATACCATCCTTCCAATTGGCCCCGGAGATCAAGGAATGCGGTGTCAGACTAGACGTCATGTGGACATTGGGCACCAACGATAACGAGACGATGTGTTCCGTCTTCGATGATCCAGGCGGTCCCACCATGAACATCCAGATCGGTGGGCCGTCAATCAACTGACTCAACGACGTGGCCGCCATAATCTCGGCAGTGTCCATCGTGTCCAGGAACAGCCACTTCCGAAATGTTTGCTCAAGGTCAGCGAACGTTGGCGCTTTCTTTGTCCATTTGGATGGTGGCCGTTCCTTTTCTGATTCTGGTACTGCGGCTGGGTTCACCGAGGCATTCGGTTCTGCAGCATCCAGCGATCGGCGTCGTGGTTCATTTCGCGTCAATGACATCAAGTCCGCTACCCGTTTCGGTAGCGTCGTGTCGGCACGAGTAGTGAACCAATCGCGTACGTCAAACCCTGTGGGCAATGTTTCGGGCCAGTGGACAGCGTGCAAGGATTTAGCCACAGGCTTTAGTAGACGCCAGACCTTTTCCTCGCCCTCCAGACCGGCCTCATCATGGTCGTACAACGTAATGACCGCACGGCCCGTCAGCCATGTGACCCATTCTTTCTTAAACACACCCGCGCCCGGCACGGCGACAACCAGCCCACGGTGCGCCGTTTCCTTGAACGCCCACTGCAGTGCGATCGCATCCCACTCCCCTTCACAGATATACACCGTGGCGTGGGGATTATCTTTCAGTCGCTCAGCCCCAAGGAGTCCTGTTTCCGCTGTGGCGGTACTGATGACACGACTTCGCGGCTTGTACAGTCGAACATCCGTAACGGTGCCGTTCGCGTTACGAATGGGAATACTATACTGACGACCCGTCCATCCAAGATTCCACCCACGAAACGCATCAGAGGACAGATTTCGGTCAATGGCTAAGTCACGGCGCCGGGCGAGTGTAAGCGCCTTGTGATACTGATCGGCGATGAGTTTGAGAAAGGTGCTTGGGTTTCCTCCCTTCTCGAGGGTTTTGGAATCCCACAACCCCGTGAGTTTGTTAACATAGAACTTGTCCTCGCGGTCGGTAAATGGACAACGGCCGATAGCCTCGTTCCCCGCTTCCCCCGTAAAGACTACGCCATGCATTTCATACAGGCGGAGCCGGCTCATCGTGCATGCCTCCGAATCTTTACTCGGATTGATTTAGAACGGGATGTCGTCATCGCTGAAGGACATGTCCCCATACTTAACTTCATCCCTTGCACTTCTCGACTTAGTTCGTCGTTTAATTGGTCTAGTTCTGCGATGTGCCTCGTTTGCATGAGCAGAAATGATTGGAGATAGATAAGTTCGCGTTTGCTGAAACTGGGTTTGGAAGGATTCTTCCGTGTGATAAGGGCAAGCTCGCATATGTGATTGCAGATCCGCAAAGTGCTGAGAATCATCGCGCGGCACCCCTCCGCGAACCCACGGCTCGTACTCCGGGTTTTCGCCTTTGTCGAACCCTTCCTTGTCCGTCATGGGCACTTTATCTGTGAACGCCCACTGGCGCGGCGCCACTTTCATCTCAACCGGCAACGGCACCGGGAGGCCCAACATATCAGAATCCATTTGCATCACGTAGATTATTTCTCTTTGGAGCCGTTTCGAGTGTAACGTGTACGGCACCTCGATAATCAATTCATCGTGAATGTTGTTCAGAAGTCCGATGCGCCGGTCGAGCGCTGCCCATCGTGTTTCTATCATCCAGTCCAATCGCACGATGGCCGTCTTCAACGAATCGGCGGCCGTTCCCTGGATGAGATAATTGACGATTTTGTAGGCCCAGTCGCGTTCCACGACATAACGGCGCCCGTAGGCATTCGTCGCCCCACCATTGGCGGCCGCTTTATCTTGTTCACTACGCATGAACCGTTTGACGCTTCGGAATTGGGCTTCGAACGAATCGATGAACTCCTTTGTTTCTTTGAACGGCATCTCCAGCAGTTTCGTCATACGGCCCGGTTTCTGTTCCGTGCCGATACCCCCGCCGTAGAGTTTACCGAACATGATCAGTTTCGCCAGTTTGCGATAGTACTTCCGGCGTTCCTGATAATCCTTCCGCTTGATAAACGATTTGTCGGCGACGCCTTGGTGGAAGTCATGGCCCGACAACAGAAGCTTCTGCATCTGCCGTTCCCCGGACAGAAACGCGAAGAGCCACACTTCAACTTGGGAGAAATCTGGCATATACCAGATACACCCGGGCCGGGGGCCAAAGCATTCGCGGGGCCGCTGTTCGATTTCCGCACGGCGCAGCCCGGTGTCGGCCGCTGCTACCTGTTGCAGATTCGGGTCTGAACAAGACATGCGTCCCGTTACCGCACCCGACTGATTATAGTTTGGGTGCAACACGTAGACGCGCCGCTTACGGTCAGTCGGATACCAGAACTGGCGGTAGATGTTCAGGAAGGCAACGATTGTTTGGTTCGCCGCGCCCCATTCCAAGATGGCCTTGGCCAGTGGGTCGCGATAGTGGCCGGTGTCCGGGTCCGTTGCCCCCCATCGCGCCAGCACATTCTTATCGATCGTGGGGCGTCCGGTCTTCTCGTTATAGGTGATTTCGTATTTCTTCTGGCCGTAGAACTTCGCCTGCATCTGCTTTGAACTCTTGAAGTTCAACGGCTGATCAGGTTTGAACGGATTATACCCGTCGTGTTCGTCGGCGCGCTTCCGCATCTCCCGTTTGTAATTCTCGTAATGCGTAACGAGCATGGAGGTGCGGTCTGGAAAGACCCGGGTGCCTCGCTCTTCCATCCGACGCAATACCTCAAACAATTGCATCTCTCGACAATACGTCTTCCAGGCATCGGGCTCGTGAATGATATCGGGGAACCACAATAAAAAAATTAGCATGCCCCGTTCTACGTCGCCGACCGCATACCGCTTGGTCAGTTTCGGTGGGGCAAGCCAGTAGTCCGCCTTGGCCGGTTTGTTACCGGCGAACACCACATGATCGCCACGGGCAACTTCTTTCTTCCCGCCGGCGATCAGCCATCCCTTTTTCTTGGCTTCTTTTCGCGCCACGACCACGGCGCGCTCCAATTCCTTTTCGTCTTCGTCCGAATATCCGGAGTACCGTTTCGCGAGCGGTTTCAACGCGTAGGTGAGTTCGTCGCCGCACGTCGCCACGTGGGCCAGAACTTGGGTGTCGTGGGTTTCACCCGCCCACAAGAACCGCCGTCCGAGGTTTGATGATCGGCCTTTGAAATAGGCTTTGGATAGCCGTTTGTCGTACCCGATGTTATGGCCGATCTTCACGACCTGATCGTCTTCCAACACATCCTGAATCAGTTTATCTTCTTGTGGGTCAGGGATCACATGACGATCGGTCGGGTCCACCTTCCTAACTGAATACGCCGTATTCCCATCAGAGTCGCAGAAGGCAAACGCGAACGGTCGTGCGGGGGCGTATCCCCAATACCAACGCGGTCCGTAGGGGGTCAGGCCTGTACCTTCTGTATCGTAGCAGAGCACGTTGGTTTTCAAACCAAGCGCTGCGCAGGACCGCCGTACAGGGGGCGTCCATCGTTTGACTCGAATCGTCAGGCCCATATTCAATTTTACAGAGTTGAAAGGAGGTCTAAATACCCGATTAAGAGACATCGACGGCACACCACCAATACCAACCCCGGCGGTCCGCCCGACATGGCCCGTAAGGGGTCCTCAGGGGGGTGCAAGTGGCATTCGCACGGCCGGGCGGATACCACGCCCCGCATGGCATCGATAACGGTCGTGTGCGCCCGTTCCCACAGGCACACCAACGCCAGATAATTGGCCGCGTCGTGTAGGCGATTGTCCACGGATTCTGATCGCAGTGGACGTTTTCCGTCCAGGTGCGTCACCAACGCGGACCAATGCTTCCGGAGATGTACACCCAGGGCTTGCTGGACCGTGATGTGTAGATCACAGGCGGTTTCCAAGACTTCTCCCAGGGTTACGTCGTCGGGGGAATAGTCAGAATTCTTGGCTTGCATGATGGCCACGCAATTCCCGTAGAATTCGGATGCGAACTCGATGAAGGCGTCAGGGGTCACGAAATATTTCCCTTCCGATTGACAGCGTCGAACTTCGCGAAGGCGTCGTTGAATTCACTCTGCATCGTATCCCCTTTGAGGAATCGATACACCGTCGCGAGACGAAGGCACAGGATCATGTAATCGTCAAAGGGTATGCTGCCTACGCGCTTCCCAATGCGTCCTTCCACGAGTTTGCGCATCATCGGGCGGGGGTCCGTGGCCCTTGCCAAATCGGCCAACATCTCCCCTTCATCCACGGTGATGGGATCGGCATCGTTCAAGTTGTAACTGGTTTTCACGCCTTTGACGATCATGTTCCCTCCCGAAGACATGAACGGCCGGACCTCTCACGGGGTCCGGCCGCATAGGCTCGATCGACTACTACCTGGACAGTTCAGTAGTCGGCGAACCTACTTCTTCAGCTTCTTCTTCTTCGCCGGCGGCGGGGGCGGCGGTTCCGCCTTCACAGCTTTCTTGCTCTTCTTCGGCTCTTCGGGCGCCTCCGGCGCGACCGCGATGTCATCGAACGCGACGCGGATCACCTTGTTGTCGTCGTCCTTGCGGATACGCGCCTTGCCCTCGGACTCGAGGATTTCGATGACCTTGCCTTTGACCTCGGCACCCTTGTAGGTGACGACGACCGCCATGTCCACGGCGAGGTCAACTTCTTCCTCCTCATCCGCTTCTTCTTCCGTTTCCTCCTCCTCCTCGGCCTCTTCGTCGGATTCCTCGTCGGCGTCCTCGGATTCCGCCTCATCATCCGACTCTTCTTCGACTTCTTCCGCGGCCTCGTCGGATTCTTCTTCGTCCTCCTCCGCCTCGTCTTCTTCCGGCTCAGGTTCCGCCTTGGCTTTCTTTCCGGACTTCACCTTCTTGGCCGGTGCTTCGTCTTCCTCCTCGTCTTCCGTCTCGGGTTCGTCGTCCTTGTCGTAGACGCGGTCGATGTAGACGTTCTGGAATTCGCCCTTGGTCTTCAGTCGAATCTTGCAGAGCGGCTTCTCGGCGACTATGGCGTCGAGTGTCTCCTGCAACTCTTCGGCGGTGTCGGGCATCTCGTACCCGAAATCTTCGAGCCGACGACCGAGGTAGTAGATGTTGTCCTCGGAATCCATCCCGGCGAAGTCGAGTTTCTCGTCGCCTTCGTACTTGCCGTCCTCGAACCGAAACGCCCAGACGACCTGTGTGCGGCCGGACGTTTGGCTTTCGCCAATGTCTGCCTTGACGACGCGGGCGATGTACTTGCCGTCGCTGTATTCGGCGAAGCCTTTGCCTTCGTTGTCCTTGACGCGTTTCTTCGCGCTGGACCAGAACTGATTGGCCTTCTTGAGGCCGGTTGCGAACTTGCCTTGTTTCTTTGCCATGATGTCGAATTCGCTCCGTCAGTGAGTGTGAACACGGGTTGATAAGTTGCCGGACTATTCGAAGAGCCGTGCCTCCTTTCGCATCGACCCTCCTGGGAGTCGATCGGCCGTTTCACCGGCCAGATACTTGAACATGAATTGCCACTTCAACGGAAGCGTCCCCGCCATGCCCACCAAATCCGGGAAGTCGGCAGCCAATCGGGCAATGGCCGCCCCGTTTTTCTTGATACGCGCGGTCAACGCCCCTTGACCCCCCGCCTGATATCGGGATTTGGAAAATGGGGCGTCCATACAAACACGAAACCGATCTCGAGTCAATCCCTGGGATACACACCACAGGATGAAGTGCCGGTCGTCCAATCCGAACGCGTCTGGGGGATAGCGGTATTGGGCGTACAGGGAATGGGGATAGCACTGAAAAATCATGGCTACGGTCGCATACGACCGCACTTCACGCCCGTTCATCTCCGCAATCGGGGGATGCGTCCAGGTGCCTTTTGCAATAGCGCCTCGATCGAAGTGCGGCGCCGTACTATGCATCCCTGCCATGATGACCGGTTTTGGCTTGGACGTGGCCGCTGCATGCACCAGACAATGTAGCGAATCCCTGTCAAAGGTGGCGTTGTCGTCAGTCACGACATAGAAATCGTACTTCCGTTTCGGTGTGCCGTCTCCACCGTACGTGCGGGCGCACGTCGCCGCAATGCGTAGTTGTTCTCGGGCCAATGCGACTGACCCCAGCGGATTACTATAGAATATCGGTTTGATTTTATTGAAGTCTGGCAACGCATCGGCATACACGCGTTTCTCACTATGTTCGATACCCACGTGGACATCCGCGTGGTTGAGGAACATTTTCTTCTTCCACGTGCGCGCCACGTACGCGGCCCGGCCGCGTGTCGGGATCAGGATCGCCACATTAACTTCGCCACCGGGCACAAAAAACTTCACAGGGCCTTATCCTTTCTAAGGGGGCGAGGTCGTTTGAGCAGGAGTTCACTGATGCGATCGCACACGGCCCCTGTTGCGCGGTCAAGTTCGGATGCAATCTCCCGCATCTTCTTCCCTTCCGAAAAGAGACGCCTAATGCGGTCGTCGAAATCACCCCGTTTTACACTCGGTTTCTTGATACCAAGACTCTTGATGCGTTGGCTAACGGTCCATTCCTTCAGACCCATGGCCGTGAAGATATCCTTCTGACGCATGCCGGATCGAATCAATCCACGTAGCTTACTATCTTTTTCGGCCGTCCATATCCGCATCTTAACTCCTAGTGCGTGGTGATGATCACAGCACGCGGCGGGGCCGGCGCATGAAGACTGGGCCCTGTGCCCGCAACAGACACAAGATTGGATGGCGCACTCAACACGTGATTCTTATCGTAGGCACGCACGATGAAGAAGTATGTTTTGTCTAGATCTGGCAGCGGTACGACGGCCGTCGTTTTCAGTTGCACATCCAGAACCATGTTCGGTGCGTTGGGGTTCGTACCGTACTGAACCTCATACCCGTCCAAGTTGGGTTCAGTGTTGGCATCCCAGGCTAGTGTGATGTGACGTGGCGACGTATCCTGGAACTGGGCCAACACGATACCGGACATCGCCAGTTTTCCTGCCACGGCAACGACCGCGACGATTCCGAAAACGACAAGCCTCACAGAGCCGACCATGTTATACCTTCACCTTCTTCTTGACGACGGTCTTTGGCGCTGGCTGTAATTCTGTCTTGCGCCGAACCGGCGGTGTGTACTGGTTATTGAACGCGAGCATCAGGTTTTTGTATCCGTCTTCGACTCTGGTGCCCATCTCGATCTCTTCGATATCGACCCCGGCCGGCGTGCGGAAGTTTTCGGTCAGACGATGACCGGCCGCAATGTGGTCATTGCCCCGCACACGTAGGACACGACGATCGCCGTCGTAGTCATAGTGTGCCCAGATGTCCACCAGCGCCTCGATAGATTCACGTGCCTGATTTGACATGGACGGCATCAGCTTGTGATATTTCTTCCCGGACCGCGTCTCGATTTCCTTCTCGGCCTCGTGGCTGGTAAAAATGATGCCCTTTTCCAAGGAGAGGAGCTTGGTGACTTCCTTGTCGAACTCGTCACGAATCTTGGCCCAACCCTTCCCCCACGACTCGTCTGACGGGTGGTCGATGTCCATCTCGAAGAGCATCGCATCCCAGCAGAGTTTGAACAGACGATCGACCGTATCGACGACCACGGTCTTGAATCGTTTGTCCTTCTTCAGGGCCTTGATGGTCTTCTTGAACTTCCCCCACGAATCGATGGTCAGCGGGTAGACACGCAACGACTTGCCGCCCGGTTCCGTGAACAAGAACAAGGCGTCGGGGAACATGGCCGCCAACGTCGTCTTGCCAATTTTCTTCGCCCCGAACAACAGCATCGTGTAGTCCCCGATGTGCGACGCGGGCGAAGACATCACGGTCGGCAAAGCGAAGTCATCTTCGACGACGGGTTTATTCTTGGGTTTCTTCTCCGGCATCTTCGACCGGTCAGGCAACGATTTCTTCACAACAGCCATGCGTCTCCTTCACTCCGGATGATGTCTAGAATTGCCGTCCGTGTTTCGTGGGACGTTGAGCATTGTATGCCAGTTTCATCCGCACCATTTCTGTCACGTCGATTTCGTGGGCTGCCATCAGATGTGCGACGCGAATCAAGATGTCCGCGCATTCGATTGGGAAGCCGCATGGCTTGTCGAGGCCGTCTTTGTCCTTCTCGGTCCAGACTTCGTTCGGTGAATGACCGTCGCGCAAATCGTTCTGCGCCTCACAGGCCTCGGACACGATCAGAAGAAGGTAACGATCCACCTTCTCCTTCTTCCACGCGTCGTCGAAGCCTTTCGATACGGCCACGTCGCGGCATCGTTGTCCTAGCGCGTTCAATTGTTCGTAGAAGCCGTCGCCCTCGTCGTAGGGTCGTCCATCGTGGCCGTACATGATCATGACTTCTCCTTCGCCAAGTATTCGATAAAGCGATCGGCTTCCTTCATCGTAACTTTGATGGCCGATTCACCAGACGTACCGCCAGGCGGAATCCCGCCATTGGCGATCCGGGCCGCGTGAAACAGAACGCCAATGGCCACGCGAACTACCGAGACAATGTCCGCGTCTTGAAGCGCTTCTTTGATATTGGTGATTTCTTTCATGGCTATCCTTTCCTCTCACGAGGGACATCCTCGGGCCATGTACCGTTGGTGGGAATCCAGACAATGTCGCCCCCCTTCATGGAATCGGGATGGAGAATCCAGAACGGATTCTGCTCGGGGCGGTGCGTACGGGGTAGTGTATCCATCGGCACGTACTCGTGGATGCTGGATGAATATTCTTGACGAAGTTCCTCGGCCTGATCACGGTCATGATTCGTAGAGGATTTATGACAGTACGCACATACTTCGTTCGGATTGGGCCACTTACCATCCGGCGGCCACGATTCAAGCCCAGCGAATTTGGCGGCGCCGGCGAAGTCGGATTGCGAGCCCAGATTTTTGGCGAAGATTGGCGGGCACTTCATGTGGATTTCCCGGAGCATCAGTTGCGCGATGCAGTTGTGTTCCCAGTCCATCACATGTTCCAGCCGATTGCCGAGGGTCGCCTTCAGCGTCGGCCAGTCGTAGACCTCGTGAATGTAGGTCTGCAACCCAATCGGCAACACACGGCGCGCATCCTGCCATGGAATGCCCGCATCGACCAGCGCGGCATAAAGTGTCTTGGCCTGCCCCACCACGAATTCAATCTGTTCACGAAGAGTAGGCGTCGAACTTTCATCGCCGAGATCTAGTCTTTCATCGAGCCTGTCGAACGGCCCCCATGTCGTAATACAGTGTTTGAAGTTGGCCCGTTCGATACCGTCTTTGACCTGTTGTTTGGCCAACCTACGTCCTTCAGAAGTAGCGCCGCCCCGCTTTGTTATCTCGCCTTCGGCAACTGCCCGGGCAAACTGTTCATTCACTTGGCACATTCGCTCCATTGTCTCGGGCATGGTGAAGCGACGATGGCGCCAGTCGTTATCGCGACCGCCATGCTGCATGAACGCGGCTTGACGTGTGCGGACGATTTGGTGCGTCGCGGCCCGGGTGCAGCCGTCGATCACGAAGTTGAACGTAATCAGTTCGAGAATCTGGGGCAATGTCTTGCCGGCAAAACATGATTCGACGTACGTACGCTGACCATCGGTAAGCGTACACCATCGCGTGAGATGCTCCCACATCTTGAGATCATGGGGGATGGACGTCAGTCTGCACAGCTGTTCCGACTCGACGTTGCTGGGCACCTCACCCCAATTGGCCTGAAGCCCGTCGAAGATCGTCGGAAACAAATTGTCCTGCGGCCCCCATGTCCGCAGTGTGACCTTCAATCCATAGGGCCCTCGGTCGATGCCGGTGGTGGGTTCTTGTCCGGTGTGGATGGCGTGGGGACGGTGGCCAGCGTCTGCAAAGTCTGCCATATGTGGTTCTCCATCAGAGGTTGAATGTCTTGCACAGATTGCACAGGATGCACGTCTTCTGGCCATGCTCCGGCCGTTCGATCACGCACCCAGAATACCGGAATACCCGCTTGCTTATACTGCATGACGTACTGCTCGTCATCGTCTACAGCGAAGACGATTTTGTCCTTGATTTCTTCTGGTACACGTTCGGCTTTATCTGACGCCCACCAGATAAAATCGAAGGGAATGCGGTGGGAGTGCAGCCACGCCAATGTGTCGCCGTACATGTTGGGGTAGCGGTCGATCGGTCGGGAGGTTAAGATGACGATGAGCCATCCCATCTCACGACACCAATCCATGAATTTCTTGGCGCCCGGCATCGTGGGCATGTGCGCTTTGGCCCCTGATGTCCGGAATTCATGTTTCAAGTTCTTCCAACCCGGGATCGCCGTCGTCACCGTCGTATCGATGTAGGTGTGGTGCTTCTTGATGTTGTAGATCAGTTGTCGTGTGTCGTCATTGCCACATCCGGCCGGACGATCCAGCATCCACTCACAGATACCGGCAATGTAGTCGCAGACGACATTGTCAAGGTCCACCAACACACACGGCCGATCGATGGTCTTGACCCACTCCTCGGCATAGCGCTGTCGCACCACCATCGACTTCCGCCAGTAAAGTTCCTCGAGGCGTTCCGGCGACACGCCCCAAATCTGGCATAGCGTGATGAAATTTTTGAAGAGATCCGCTAACTCTTCCTCGGTTGCGGAGATGTTCGGCAGCGTTGGTTTATTGCGGTGTTTCTTCCACGCCGACGTGCGAAGTAGTTCAATCATCTCCGAAATCAGCTCGAGGGCGAAGTCTCGTGTCTGACTTGATTGCTCCGCGAAATTTGCCGGCGTCGGCCGTAGAAGAAGGTTGAAGTCCTGTTGGTCCTGCCAGATTTTATCCCAGCCCATGCCCTTTGGTCCCTTACGCTACCCGTACAAGTTTGTCTTTCCACGCCATGATTCGTTCGAAGCTATCGTGAGTCAGTTCGTTACTGTCCCAGGTGGCGTAACGACCGAAACAGTAAATGTCCTTGGCCGCCAACGTCGCGACCCACCCCTTCGTCCGTACGTTATCGTAGATTTTTCCTGGTGTGATGCGCTTGTATTCGCGATCTTTCTTCGGTTCCACCAAGGACTCGTAGTGATATTCGTCACCGTCCGGACCGGGGCGTCGAGTCACGCGATACGTATCGAGGTGCGAGTCAGTGAGATAGTTGACGTACATCCCTGGTTTAGCAGCCCGGCCATCCCACGGCAACTTGGCTGGAAATACCTGGATGTAGATTGACGCCGATTGCAGCCGTACTTCAGGCACGATACGACACAGCTGCATCAACAAGGGAAGTGGGATGGTGGACACCAATACGTCATACAGCAACGTGGCGCCGTCACGGGTCTCGATACATTTCTTGTCAACCCAGATGCGCTCAACCTGGGTGTTGTAGCGGACTGGGCCTTCGGGTGGCAACGAGATCAAGGAATACCCGATTTGCTTTTCCTTGAATTGACTTTCCCACGACACATCACTCTCGCGGTCCTTGCCAACTTTGCGTTTGTACAAGCGCATGGAAGCGGCCGTCGCCGGGGCGGCATCGATGTGTGTCGTGATGTTGATCGGTTCGCACGGAAGGCCCGGCAAGGGCCGCCACAGGTAAAATGCCCCGAACGGCCGTAACACCGTCCCCGTCATGTCTGGCGCCGGGCGAATTTCGAGTATTTCCGCGTCAGGCACCAGAAACTGAACCAGGCGGCCAACCATCCCGCCCCCAATCACAAGAATCCGCATCACTACTCCGTTAACCGAAGACCCGGGATGATTTTGTTCGGCGTCATGGGAAAACAATACACGACGATTATCTGGATAGCGAACGGCTAAAGGGCGACCAGAAAATTGCACCGAAGGGATTGTTTCTTCATATGGCCACATGTGACTGTTTTCGTTTGGAAGTTCTATGGTAACACTCGTCGGTACTGTGTAGACGGTCACGCCGTTCGGCAGGTCGAAACCAAATATCTGTTGTTCCTCCCAGGCCTCATGAACCACGAATGGAAATTGCTCGTCCTGAATCGTGCAGTCCACGTAGGCGTGTGTTCGGCGCATCGGCATGTAGCGACGCGTGTTGTCGCCAAACGTCGTCGTATCAAGCATTTCACGCGTATAGGAAAGTGTAAATTGCTTGATCGGCCCGTTATAGATCGTGAGTGTGGGTAATACGGGTTCTGGAATGGCGATCACTTTGGGCTCAAGGATCGTCAACGCCTTGGGCATGGCAGCTGCGGCGGCCAGCGTCGCCATGGCGCCCAAGAATCCGCGTCGTGTCATTTCAAAAGCCATATTACTTCTTCAACGGATACGGATTCGGCTGATCGAGCAAACCTTCTTCCTCGGCGATCTCACGGTTGGTAATGCGCCCACGACCGCCACGACTGACCTGGCCGCCTTTGCGTCCCGCCAACCGCGCCTCTTCTGAGGTCCAGGTATGGGCCGTTTTCTGCAGGTGGGCGGACTTCCCACCCTTGCTGGCGATCGCGCGCTGTTTTTCCGGGTCCATCGATGCGAACCCCCGCTTCTCCTTCTTCGGCTCTTCAGTGAAAGGGAACAAGGGGGCGCGATATTCGTCGCTCATCAGAACTCCTCAAGTTCGCGGAAGACCGTTTCCCGCCGCGTGAACTTGGTATAATCGCCGTGGGCGCAAATGGCGAGCATGGGACACGTCCCGTACTTATTTTCGCAGTGGCCGGAATTCTTGTAGTGGCCGGTGCGCCCGTACCACCAATCCAAAAAGTCCGTGATGAGGTCAGTGATTTCGCCGTCGTTCTTGTCCAGGTCATCCTTGTCTACATCCATCTCCATACGGATGAAGTAGAAGTCCGGTCTGGCTTTCACGTCATTGACAAGGCGCGCGGCGAACTGCGCCAAGGTTTCAGTCTGTTTCTGGCGCAATTGCGGGCGGCGGATAATGTTGTACAAGATGCCTGTGGGATTCTCCCCGGTTTTCATCTTGCTTGCCTTCATGTAGATATTGACTTGCAACTCGTGCGGCAGAATGTCAGCGATCACGCCCGCGTCGATACGAGACTTTGTTTTCGTCTCCAGCATCCGGCGGCCGGACTTCTTCTTGTGTTTGAAGATGCCATCAATCTTACCGCGTAAGAACGTCTGCATGGGTTGGCGCGTCACGAACGATCTAACGGCCATGGGTACCCTGAACTCGGATTCCAGCGCCTCCCATTGCAGTTCTTGGAAATCCTTGAACCAGTAGCGGAAGTACATGGGCACAACGCCAATGCACATCAGCATCGTCATTTCTACATCCTGCAGCGTCTCCGCATCCGCGCGAGGGTTCTCCAGCCGCCATCGTTCGACCACACTCGTCACCACGTCGGTGATGTAGGTGTCGGTCGGGAACGTGGTCAGTTCCTTCTTGCGAATGGCCGTATAGACGATCTGGAAGATTTCGTGGACAATCCCGCCGAAGGTCGTGGCCAACCAGGATTTCCGCGCGGTCCATCCCTGAAGATATAGACGGGCTTTCTCCCGGCAATCGCGGAATGTGGAAAGAAGTGAGAACGTTACCCCGTCGCGAACGGGATCGTAGAACACCACCTGGCCTCGCTGAGCCACCGCGATGTCGTGGACGACTTTGCGCTTCGATTTCTTGACGGGAATTTTGGCCATGAGCTATTCCAGCAACAGTCCGGGGAGATTGTCCATCTTGTCAAAGTACGTGATCGTCCGTGAGTAATAGGGACGTTTTACCTCTCCTTCATCGCCGGCCGGAGGCTGCATGCGTACATCGTGCGGCTGAACGAAATGCGCTTTTCCTACCGGGATGGCGTCTGTCGTCCAGTCGAAGAAAATTTGTGTGTCTTCGGGCACTTTGTTTTCCATCAAGAATTCCAGCAGTTCTTTGACCGTCACACCTTGTCTCCTTTACGCTGTCGCAGGCGGCGCTCGCATTCACGACGGCCCTGAAGGTGAAGTCGAGGGTTCCGACGGTCTTCGGGTGTGGTCGTATCCACTGGAATATATTGAACTTCTGGTTCAGTTGGCGTCCGGCCCGTCACCGTTTGGCCTGCGCTCGTGTCCAGTTTGAAGGCGCTGTCACGGGTGTTGGCTACTTTACGACGCCTAAAAATCCTCAGCACTATATTTTCTCCCGTCGTCGATCCACCACTGGCCGATGCCTACGGCATCCCAGGCATGCGTCTTAATACCAAGTACGGCACATCGGGCTGCCCCGATTTTCTTGAGTAGTCGAGCCTCCACCACGCGTTTCGGTAGTTGTCCCTTCCAACGGTGCGGCTTCACCGGAATGAATTCATCGCAGTAAAGTGTGGCCGCCAACACGCCGACCAGATACGTCAGTTTCTGTAAGTCACCGGACCGCCATCCCATCGACCGCACGCCCGAGTCCTGAAAATCGGGGAATTCGCAGATGGCTTTGTACTCGGTGAGGTGATTTCCGCCGTGTCGTTGCGTCATCTGATGTAGCTGCGTGGCAATGTCATCGGCTCTAATGACAAAATTCTCGCTACGTTTGCTGGCCGTGATGACGCCGGCCATGTGAAGCTTGAGTTCGACCTGACCGCGCCAGATAGCCCAGCCCGTTCCGCCCAGCCCCGGATCAATCGACAGTAACATGACTGCTTACCTCGTGATGCGGAGCCTTCCACGTACGCTTGCATACGAGGAAGCAATCCAGGCATGTAAAGTTGGCCACTCCAATTTCGTTCGGGCACCCCGGACAAAGACAAGCGTAACCGGAATCGTCCAGACGTGCAAGAGCAGCTTCCACATCCACAAGGCGATCGCCGTCACGAGGAAGATGGCGGCGAAGCCCAGAATGATGACGATGATTCGAGCGGTCCACCGGCCGTGCGCCCTGAGGAATCTGTCTTCGCTCATCGGATGGCGCTCTTGGGGACGAAGGTAACGATTTTCTCGGCACGACGTTCGCGGCGGCGACGTTTCGCAACTTTCTTACGCGCGGCACCGATCGCCCCCTTCATGCTAATGTGATGTTCGATCCATGCCTCGACCGGCAGGCCATGCACGCGGGCAATGACATGTCCGGCGGCTAGGCAGGTGACTTCACCGACACCTCGAAGAAGATTTGTGAACGCTCGAATACTCGTCATCCCGAATTCTTCGGCCACGTCATGGCGCCGGACGGGAAGTCCATTCAAGCGGAACACGGTTTTCTGTTGATCGTCGAGGTAGGATTTGGAGACGATGCGGGTCTGCTGACTGTGCTGAAGTTTCGGCATATAGTAGCCTCGTAAACGTTGGTGACGGATTCCAGTCGAAAGCCGATGACTTTCCCACAGCAACCAGTCAGCTTCACTGATTATTGCGGCACCGGCCCCCGACCCCCGGGACGATGATTATCGCCGACAAGCCCGACTGGTGCAACGAAAAAATTACTCCACCGCGAATTCGGGGAATAACCGCGAAAATTCTCCCAGGAATTCTTCGTGGGCCTGTTCGATCGGCCACTGCTGGATGTGCCACTTGTACGGCTCCAGCGCTTCCAGGTCTGCAGTCCATGGCGCGGGCACCGTGCCTTTCAAGTCACGACGTTCCGTCATGAGCATGAGATTGTCGACTAGTTGCACGGCCTGGGGCATGTGTCCACCGCCGAGACCAAACTTCTGGTAGATTTTCTCTTGCAGTAGACGTTCCATCTGACGGTAGGCGTACATCCCGTCGAGATTTTTGATGGGGCGCGGCACATCGACCAGGTACGCTTCGGACGCATCGTGTAGTAAAGCGTATCGACGAAGGTGCAGATTGTCGAACCGCCGCGCCACGTACAACGAATGTTGGGCGATGGAATAGTGCCAGGCGCAATGACCGCCGAACCGACACTGCATCGATAGGGCGTGAGCGATGTCGCGGATATCGATTTTCTCGCTGTCGACGAGGGTTACGTCGAACTGTTGACACGTCGGATATGTTTGAATCCAGGACATAACTATCCTTTCTTGGTAATGGGGCCGAACCACACTTGAGCGTCCACGTCGGCCAGTGCGTATCGATCTAGAACATCGGCTTTAAAGTTGTTTTCGTTATCGGCCTGCCATTCAAGAACACGCCGTGTGATTCCCGCATCCCCTTCCACCGCTTCTGCGGTAGAGGACAAGACCCATATCGTCGCGCGAAATCTAGGCATCATCGATCTCCTGGCTTTAATACACGGACACGCGGAGCGAACCGATACGCACTTCCAAATTGCTTCATGACGAACGCACGAAGATTACTACTGAATTGTTTACTCTCACGGTCCTTCGACCGTAGGGCCTTGATGGTATCGGTATCGAAGGAGCCCTGGGTTTCCATGTCGATGCACAGAAGCGGATAATCTTTCCGTAGATGAACAAACCGATCCTCGGTCTGGATACGGTCCTCGAGCGAATGACTATTCGAATAATAGATAGCGGTGTCGGCCGCGGACAGGTCCAATCCGAATTTCCCTGTCCTAATCTGCATCAACAACACACGATACTTTCCCTTAGCGAATTGCTGACGAATAAGTTTGCGGTCCGCCTTGGACACCCCGCCGTGGAAGATGGCATGGGTAATCTTGGCTTTCCTGAATGCCTGATGCAACGCTTCGATTTCAGCACGGAAATAGCACCAGACCAAGACCTGGCCCGTAATGTCGTGACGAATCAGACTGACGACGCTTTTGACTTTTCCGTCCCACAGTAGCTCAGTCCCATCGTGGTTGAACCCACCGGCAAGACGACGTAGCCACATGGCCTGTGTGGTCGCCCAATTGGTTTCAATGCCCGACATCTCGAAATCCGTCTTCACCGACTTCATCGCACGAACTAACGCGGCATTCGGCTTGACCACATGCGTCTCGTATAGTTTAGTTGGACCAATCTTGGCTTGTTTACGAGTCAGGACGAAGGCGCGACGTGCCAGGTACGTTTTGATTTCATCACGCACTCCAGGCTTCGGCACCCAGTCGTGTCCGCTGTAGCCGCCCGATCGGAATTTCACTTGACGGAAGGCCCAGTAGTTATGGAACCCCATGAACTCTCCGTCGAGGAAATGGAACTGCTCAAAGTAATCTAGGACGTTCTCGGGGTTAGGTCGGCCAGTCAGAATAGCCTTGAAAGGCACGCTGGCAAAGCGGTTGACCATGACCTTCGTGATCGCGGCAGACGGATTACGAAAGTACGTCGATTCGTCGGCGATGATACAGTCCCACGGAAATTTATAGAAGTCGTCCTGTGTCCGCAAGGATTCGTAATTAAGAATACTCCAGGTGGGATACTTGGTAACCAGGGCGACTGATTCCAGGTTTGCTTCTCGTTCGAGCGGAGATTTGCCGACATTATCAAAGACAAGTTCCGGGGGCACGTCTTCACTACCGATTTCCCTGACCCAATCTTCCGTAGAACTGAACGAACATGTGATCAGGATACGCTTGGCTTCAGTTTCCTTGGCCCATCGGATGGCCACAGCGGACTTTCCGCAGCGCATCTCCATAAATAGCGCGGGACGGGCCAACGGCCGCGCGTATTCAAGGGCGTCGTCCTGATGTTTCCAGAAGGTGTGCGGCATGGCGGGAGTCCCCTGTAGTAGGAACCGTTGCCCGTCCCACCCGGCGAGTCACAGTGACCGGCGGGTCTGTGAACCGAAGTACCTCGTATTTTCGGTGGGACGGGCGACGTGTGATTGAGGACTACTCGTCGTCTTCGGATTCGTCCTCGTCTTCGTCGGCGGCGTCGTCTTCCTCGCCCTCATCGAGGTCCTCGTCGACTTCATCTTCGTCGCCGTCTTCCTCGACATCCTCAACCTTGGCCTTCTTCGCCGCGCCCTTGGTCTTCTTGCCCGCACCCTTGCGCGCCCCACGCGTCCGCACCACGGCCGTACCGTCCTTGTCGTACTCGGGCACCGGCGTCGCGGGCGCCTCTTCCTGGCCGGGGCGATGGCCCTTGTTCCAGGCCGAGCGAACACCCTTCACGTGCGCCTCGGTGTAGAGGACGGCGTTCGGGAATTCCTTGTGCCAGTCCGCGGCCAGTTCCGCGTCGGTGAGCTTGTTCTTGCGGTTCGCCGCGATGGTCTTGTTCTGATACTCGGCCACACGCAGACCGCTGGTCTTGCCCACGAACACGGTCGCCCTGGTCTTCTTTTCCTTCGGGGCCTTCTCGGCCTTCGCCGGCTTCGCCACCGTCTTCACTGACGGCTTGGCCACCGTCGCCGCTGCCTTGGTCGTCTTCACAAACTTCTTCACGTTGCTTGACTTTGTCGCGCTCTTCGCCATGGAGTGTTCCTTGTGTATCCGGACTCGTACGTGCCGTGGGACATTCGGGGCCGGTTCGTCCGGGGATATTCGACCTCGAATGAGAGTGGTAACTGAACAATTACATCTCGGGCAGCGAGTGATTGTATCGCCGTACCAGGTCAATACGCAGCGTTGGCACTCCTGCCCAAACCGTGAACGCACGCGACACGATATCATCGCAGACCCTGGGCGTCAACACATTTGTCAGAAACTGGATTACCCGTCCGCTGGATCGTCGGGATCGTCCTCCCCCATGATCGCTCGCACCACTACGTCGTGTTCCTCCGCACCGACTGGTGTATCATCTTCCTCCAATGCCGCCATGTCACCCCGTGACCCGGACTCACCCGTGGACATGGCCGCCTGCACTTCGTCCTTTGCCTCGAATTCCGCCATCGCGTCACGTCGCGCTTTGGCCAGTCGTCGGTGGCCTTCACACACCATGGCTTCGGCGTAATCCCAGCAAGCACGTGCGGTCGCGTCGTAGTCTACTACGGCCACGTTAGTGACTTCTGATTCACGGTACTTGGTTTCGGTAATGCGCATCGCCGCGACGGCGAAGTCACCGATCAACTGACTGATTTCATCTTCCGCGAATTGGGCTTCTGCCACAATCCGCCACGGCTCAAACTTTGGTTCCATCGTCTCCTCTGCATTCCACCGCGAGTGCCGGCCCCTGCATTAGAACCATGGCATCGAGGTGTGTATCAATCGTCACGTCCGCCTCGCACATCCGACACACCGCTTTCGCCGTCCGGAAAAACGCATCCGTCTGTTCCCATGTACCGAGTACATGTCCTCGATCACGCGCGTACGCCCGGGCGGCAGAGGCAATACGGCGGAATCGGCGTTCCTGGTCCGTGATGAACGACGGCAGCGGGGCGCCGCACCACCGACACGCGGCGGTCGTGCGAAACGCCTGGAAGGCCCTGCCGCACCGCATGCACAACCGATGACACGATCGTGTTTGTGCGGCCCACGGCTGTTTTTTTCGCACCTTCGCCATAAGTTATTGTGCCGTCGTTACTTACATTTGTCACGATTTTGCCATTCGTACATCACCATCCACCAAAAGGGGGTATACGGTCAACACCCGTATTTCTCTCTTTATCTTTACTTAACTTACTTATGCTAAAAGTAAGTAAAACTAACGGCCCAAGAATGATCATGGGCGGCGTCCGTATACCTACGTTTGGGGTTTGGTGATGTACGTGGGGTTTTTCATTGACCCCCTAAGTTGTTGTCTTTGCCATCACTTACGACCTTAATGTGGAATTCATGCCCGGTTTTCCGGTAGACGACATCAGTCGCGCCGCTCGCCACACCGGGAACACACGTCGAAAGGCGGTTCACCTGGTTGTTCTTCCCAGGTATGCTCGCATGTGGTCGCGGTGATCCGTTTGCCGTGGCCCATGTCGTAGGTGTTTCCCTTCATACTGCCAGCGAAGTAGGCCATCTGGTCAAGTTCAGTTTTGCGAGGTGGCTTCTGATACACCTGCTTCTGCTCTTTCCATTGGTTGATGGCGGCCGTTTTGGAGGCCAATACTAGTGCCATGGTTTGTCCGGGCGGCGGTGCTTTAAGGACACGGGCACGCTGATGCAATCGGTCGCCGAATCCCATACAGTATGAGGTGTGCGACTTGCCCCACTTCTGCCCGTAGGCCTGGCGCGCGAACTTCCGCGCGTTGGACAAGAAGATATGGAACAACTCGGCCGCGATGGCCACGTCCGTCTCCGCCCCGATGAACTGCAGATGGGATAACACCATGCCCCGATACGAGAGGTGGATCATCTCCGTATCGGTTAGAACGTTGACGGCCCGCGCGATGCGATAGTCGTACTCGGCGAAATCCTTGATTTTGCGAGTGTACACGATGTGGTCACTCACTACATATTCCAGCTTCCCGCCGCCGGCCAGTTTCACTTCGGCCATGGAGATGTCATGGTCCGCCATCATCTGGCGGGCCTTGGACATGGCGAGGTGGATTTCGGCTTCGGTCGTGCCCTGCTGTCCACCGGTCGCTTGATGTTGCGCGAGGTCGAACAGTTTCAGTACACGTTTGATGATGGTGGCTTTATCAGGCATATAGTAGCCTTATATCACATACCGTAACGGTCGAAGTGGAAGAACGGTTTGAGGAGCCGCAATTTCGCCTGATAGGACGGCAAGTTATAGAAGCGGTCAGCCAAGTCCTTACGCCGATACAGGCGACCTTCGAGCTTCTCGCGAAGACGGTCCGCGTCGATCACGAGTTCCAGAACGTGGGCGCGCTGGATGGTGGTGCCGCGAATCTCCTTTCTCCTGTGGCCAGGAGGCGTATCCGCATTGGCGACGGAATCCAGAATGTCGAATCCGATCTCCCGCCAGACGTCATTGGCCGCACGGCCGATCGTCTGAATCTCGTCCTGCGTGAACGTGGGCTTACCGGTCGATAGCGCCTTCTTTGCCATGGTCACTTTCCTTTCTCGACTTCACCTTTGGGTAGGGCGCACATGTCAGCAGACGTTTCAATAAGGGAGATGCCGCCATCGGACGAACCGGACGAAGCTGCCACGAAACATCGCCCGGTGTAGCGGTCCTTGAATACGGTGACGTAGGGGGCGGCGTGACCAGGAATCTCATCCTTGGAGATGACATCAAATCGTGACCCCTGAATCACGACTTTGTCTTCTGCCTTCTGATACGCGCCGCCACACCCCGGATCAGAATTGGTGGTGGCGACCAGAGCCACTGCGAGTAGTGTGTACTTCATGCGGGTTTCCCTTCATCCGTGAATGGGCACGTGGCGGTCAGTAGAACAGGGAATGGTGAGTGTCCCATGGTCCACATCATGAGGTACACCGACCCGCCGTTGATGAGCCCCTGACGTTCTTCGTCGGTGAGTTCCCACCGCGACACAAGGATACCTTGCTTGTCGTCGAACACGGCGGGCAAGGGCACCATCTCATCTTCGTGTCCTTCTGGCACCTTGATGAGCATCTCCGGTTCACCGGGATGTACAGGCGACGCTGGATTCATGTCTTCTCCTACTGGACGTTGCCGAGATTGCCGATTCCGGCGTAAACTTTGACGTACTTGCCGATGGCGTTCATGCAGTTCTGCACCCATGCCGCCTTCTGACCGATCTCGCTATTCGCGATGTAGTAGCCGATCAGATTGAGGAGAATGGACACGCGCATCTTCTCATCAACCGCGATGTTGTTGAGAGTTTCGTTGACCCGCAGCATACCTTCTACTACCTGTCGCCGTTGACGGGTCGCCTTGGCGAAGTCTGGGATGAGCGGGTCAGTCACGTGACCTCCCCGTAACTGGACTGAACTGGTTCGGCATGATCGTGACGGGCGTCACGCGCGGGGGCTCTGCGCCCTTCACTAGGGCATCGAATGTTTCATAGGCCCAGGCGATGACTGGCTTAGCGTCCGGGAGTTTCGCCGGGTCGTCGCCGGGCTGACGCTGCAGTCGCTGACCCACTAACTGCATTGCAAACTGAAACCGCATGTTCGGATCATTCACCACGTAGCACGTCCATTCTACTGATTTGCCGGATCAATTGCGGGTGCTCCAGCATGGCATTGATTAGGGTCGCCCGATCGACCCGTACACGAAAGCCGGTGTTGTCATAGATACCGTGGCCGTACAGGTCGATGAACCGCCCCTCCACGGACAATGATCCAAATTCGATATCGTGCTCGGTAAGGCTGCCATCCTCGGCCGTGATGACCACCTCAAGGTCGGCCGGCATCCAATCCCTGGATAGTGCGGCGACACGTGCTGGATTACCGAGGTTTCCTGACTTTGACCTTGACACGAACGGGGGGAACCAACTGTGCCAGATTTGTCCGCACCACGTCTTGCACGAACCGAGCGACTTCAATATGCCCGGCGGAAATGCCCGTATGCCCATACCACGCTCCTAGCGCTCTCAGTTCCTCGTACGACACCACCACGTCGATCGCGCACAATACCCCGGGCGTCCCGTTGCGCACGCCTAAGGGTTCGAACGTCGCGGGCGGATGATCAGATTGGTGGTAGAATCCGGGCCGCTGCGACGAGTATCGAACGATCACGTCTTCGCCTCCTTTACACGACGTTCTTCAAGAATGATTCGGTTGACGACTTTGTCACGCGCGGTTGTTGACCAGTGAAGGTAGCGAGCTAACCGCAGCATGTGTCGTCGGATATCCGCTTCCCGAGCTTCCGCATCTTGTGCAACTTGATGCACGAACGTAGCGACGCACGCACGTACCAGGTCCACGACCGGGACATCTGACGTATCCGAGGCCCACCCAGGCAATGATTGTTCGATAGCCGTCAGGGCGGCCTCCGCTTTGTCGGCCGTTTGACGGGCCGTACGGAGGGCCTGACACAACGCCTTCACTTCGGCGGGAGTGGTGAAGAAATCGGCACCGGCCTCAATCCGTTCCAATTCTTTATCGGTCATTTCTTCACCTTGATCTTGATGCCGGACGGGGCGTTGGCGGTGTCCTCAACCACCGCCATGTTCTGGCCCATGATATTCTCTATATAGATGAGGACTTCTTCCGGGGTGGCGATGCCGTCTCGATCGTGCCAGCGCGCGATCGCGCGGAGATGACGCTCGGTCAACCCCAGCGGAAGGCAGAACATCACACCGCACGACATGGATTTACTCCACGTCGATGGTGATGGTCATCTTGGCGACGGGCTTCTTGAGGGTCTTCTCAATCTTGGCGAGCAGTTCGTTCGAGACGTAGGGCTGGCCGTTGTTACCGATCATGATAACCGGCTTGTTACCCAGGGATGACTCGATGCCGATCGTGTCGAACTTGGCGAAATTCTTGGACCCATCGGCCTGGCGGGCCACGGTCACGGTGAAGGCGGAAGTCTTGGGCACTGAGTCTCCTTTGACGAGTTGGAAACGTTCTGGCCAAATTACATGGGCCAAGAACTGGTTGGTATTACGTACCATGAACGTCATCATACGGATTCAGCGAATCGGTTGCAACGGGTTTATTTCTTACGCCGTCTCTTATGCGGTAGGGTTTCTGCCTCTTTCACGGCCTGTCGGATATGCGGGACCGCCCGGCTGATCGCCTCGGCCACACGTCGGAGGTCCATGCCTGTCTTCTCACTAATTTCGAGCAACGTTAGGCCATTCCCACGTAACACGATGCACTGACGTTGTTTCGCAGTCAGGTGTTTTACACTATTTCTCACCAATGCGCGTCGCCGGTCGCGGAAAATTGTTTCGTCGAATTCTTCTTTGTAGGATGCAGTGATAAGGATGTCGATATCTCCCACATCAGGCATCTCGGTGATGCCGTGTTTAAGCCTTACACGTCTAGCTTTAATATGGTCGATGAACAAATTGCGAAGACTGTGGATCAGCCAATGCTTCGGCTCGTCAATAGCCTCATGGCGGACCGCGTGGATGAAGCGCAGAAAAACCTTCTGAACAAGATCTTCTCCATCTTCATGGGAGTGAGATATCGAGACCGCGTAGCGTAACAATCCACCCCGATACGATTGATAAGCTTCCTCAACCGTCATACGCGCCTCCCTGGCGGTGTATTATTTCTTGGGTCGTCTCGTCTTGGTATACGTCACCAGAATTTCGTCGATCTCGAGGTCCATGTTACTATAGTCGCCGCCACCTGGCACCGTGATGTAGAGGCGCGCGTCGGCCGGAAGCTTGAACACTCGCTTGATCTCACTGGCAAAGATTTTGCCGGCCACCTCCTCGACCAGCGTCACGGTCTTTTCCATCTTCATGGCTTGGTCTCCTGCAACGGACGCACCACCCGCATCGCACAGCGCCAGGCGATACGTGCCTGCACCCCTATGAAGAATTCATCCACGGAGGAGTCCGCATGGTGGTCGATGACGTACTGGCCGAGCCGCTGGGCAATCATGACCTCTGACGGCATGGCCTGCATGCGGCGAAATACTTCTTCCCGGAACGAGCCAATGGGAAACTCGATCGGTCGAGTCGTGGGAAAGTTATAGCCCTTTCCCCGGAGAGCTTCCTTGACTGGCGGCCACCATTTCATCCACGGCAAGCGTTCCATGTAGACGCCGAACCGTTTCCCCGCGGCTTGGACCATATTGTCGATCACTCCTTGCAATCCGCGTATTCCATACATCGACCAGAAACACCATCGCTTGGCTTGCATCCGTGTAATTCCGTGAACTCGAGCTATTACACTGTACACATCCAGCTCGATGATGGGTCGATCCGTTGGTGGCGCAGCTTTCTTCATATGCCAGTCCTTACGGCTGTTCAGGTCGGCCATGGGGCTGTCCTTCACTGATCATCTTCTGCAGCATGTTGTTCTGAATCTCAATCGTTCCCAGGGTGTGGCGGATGCGCACGACGCCAATCGTGGCAATGGACCCGTCTTCTTCCCATTGTCTGGCAATGCGCTCGAGTTTCGTCGCCATCAGTCGGATGGTGCGAGCTTTACTTCTGAGAATCAGCATTTCCTGTTCATCGTCGGACGTCATGGCAACACCTCAATGCAACGATAGTTGTCTGTCACCTTATGACAGAATTCGGAAAGGAGGAACCACTTTTCTTCCAGCCGTAATTGTTCCAACGAATCGAACAGGAACTGACCTCTCTGGAGTGTCGGATCGTCGTCGGGCCATGACCACCACATAGAGAGCTCGACACGCCGTGTATCCCGCAACGTCACACCGATGCGCAGGCGTGTTAGGCCGATGGGATTCTTCCATACCTCTACGATGTGCCACATGACTCTATCCTTTATAACTGGCCGACCAACCCCATCCGTGTATGGTTGGGGTGATGGTTCGTTCCGGGGGTGTGGCGAACGGTCGCAACCCGTATTCTTGACCCCTGCCCGGTCCTTAGACGTGCGATCGCATGCGGCCGCATACCGGGACATGTCCCCGGGGGCCGTTCGGCCCTGCCAGGGCGTTTGAATGGTTGAGCTTTAACCTCGACCGTGGCGTTACGGGAGGGTTGGCCCTGGGAGCGCGGTCGGCCGGCGAAGTTCATGGCCTTCCTTGTCGGTCGTCACCGTGGCCAGGGGGTCGGGGTGTGCGGCGTTGTAGGCGTAGGTTTTCAATTCGGCGGCGCCCGCCAGCTGGAAGTAGACCATCGAGGCCGTCACAATCTGACGACCGGTGCCGTTGAAGACAGGATCAGAATGTAGGTCGATGGTGTACTGCTCCTTGGGGGCAAGGGTGTGGCGGTAGATCTGGGTGGAGTATCGGCTCTTGACGTAGAGTTCTGCGACAAACACCTGCGTCACATCTTCGGTGTTGGTGATGATCAGGAAGCCCAGTTCGTGGTCCGCGTCGCCCAGGATGACTTCTCCCATCGCGACACGCATGCCATAGGTCGTGAGGAGCGGCTCGGGCTGGCACCGTTCGGCTGGCGGGAAGAGGTACGGGTCGAGGATGCAGTGGGGGCTGAACACCTGCTGCCCGCCGTAAGGAAACGGCTGGGCCCCCGCCGTGGCGGCGACCATCAGGACGAGGATGGTCAGGAGTGCGAGTCGTCTGGTGCCTGTCAGCACGGTGGTTCGCGTAGGCGTCATGTGTCGTCTCCATCGCCGGACGGCATCACATCCAGATGATCGCCGCCAGCGCGTTACTTGCGTTTGCGTGTGGTCGTCTTGGCCTTCGCCGTCACCTTGCGC
>Ga0137374_10001431_pt1 | contig 27158 bp, 31 predicted proteins | sample SagtaG_20_FD_104811 | JGI IMG/M metagenome (GOLD analysis project Ga0137374, IMG submission 104811) | Vadose zone soil microbial communities from Sagehorn Ranch, Mendocino, California, USA - Sage1_R_100_16 metaG | ecosystem: Environmental > Terrestrial > Soil > Vadose zone | place: USA... | reverse complement strand
TCGGCCCGACTGTACCCTCGGTGCGCGCGAGCTCGTAGGCGCGCCTCACCTGGCCCTGAACCTCGGCCTCCCCGATCACGATCGACTCGAGCCCGGCCGTGACGCGGAAGAGATGGCGCACGGCGTCGGGTCCGCGAAGCGAGCGTAGTGCGGACCCGATCTCCTCCGGCTTCATGCCGCCGAGACCCGCGAGCGCGTCCACCCCGGCAGACACGGCGCTGTCGGGATCAGCTGCGATCAGGTAGAGCTCTGTGCGGTTACAGGTCGAGATGACCACCGCCTCGTCGACGTCGCTTCCGCCCACGAGTTCCGCAATCAGCTCCCTTGCGCGGTTGGTGCGGAGTGCGAGCCGCTCGCGCAGCGTCAGCGGAGCGCTGCGGTGCGAGACGCCGGTGACCACGATGACGCCGGTCATACGGGTCTGCCGGGCATGTCGAGTGGGGCTGCGCTCAAGCGCGGGACAGTCGGCGCGAGCTCCCGAGCGGGCTGCCGGAAGCCAGACAGGATCAGTGTGAACGTGGAGCCGCTCGGAGAGCTGGTCACGGTGCAGCGCCCACCGTGTCCCTTCGCTATCGCGTCCACAATGGAGAGCCCGAGGCCCAGGCCGCCGCGGGACCGGGCGCTTGCGGACTCCGCCCGGCCGAAGCGTTCGAAGATCTTGTCGAGCACGTCGGGCCGGATGCCGCAGCCTTCGTCCTCCACGTCGATCGCGACCTGCCCGTCCGCCGCGCACGCGCGAAGCTCGATGACATCCGGCTCTCGAGTATGCGCCACGGCGTTCTCCACCAGCGCGTCGAGCGCGATCCGCAGCGCGTCCCGGTCTATGCAGATCGTGCCGCGCGCGAGGGCCCCTACCCGCCATACCCGCGGCGCGACTTCCGCCCAGCGCATCGCCACGTCCTCGATCAGCGTGTCGAGCTCCACTCGCTCGGCCGTGGCGGAGAAGTGGGCCTGGCCGGCGCGCTCGAGCAGAAGGAGCTGCTCGACGATCCGCTCCATCCGCGACAGCTCGTCGATCGCCACCGCCACCTCGGGCTGGTCTTCCTCGCTCGAGCGGCGCAGGATCTCGAGGTGGCCGCGGGCGATGGTGATTGGAGTCCGCATCTCATGCGACACGTCCTGGAGGAAGTGCTCCTGCTTCGCGAGGATCTCGGCCCGCTCGCGGGCTTGATTCGCGAGGCTCCGCGCGGCGCTCTGGTGTCGTCGAGCGTGCCACACCATCGCGAGGAACATCGCGGACATCAGCGGAACCTCGAACAGCTCGCCCCACTCCTGGGTACCGTTCATCGCGTCTTGCGTGATCAGCAGGCCGGTGACAATTCCCTGGGCCGACAGCACGAGGTACGTCGGTTTGAGCGCCCAGACGCGGAAGCCGTAGAGCAACGTGAGCGTTAACCAGATCAGGTGGAACGGGATCGTCTCCCATTGCGGCCACAGCACCATCGCGCCCAGGTTGACCAGCGCAAAGGCCAGCCATGCGATCTCGAGACGGTCAGGCTGTCGGAATCCGATAGCCCGCATGGCGGATGGTCTCGATCGGCGCTTCGTCGCCGAGCTTCCTGCGCAGGCGGCGCACGCACACGTCGACGACGTTCGACCGGGGATCGAAGTGATAGCCCCAGACCGCGGACAGCATGCTGTCGCGCGTCACGATTTCGCCTGCGTGCTTCACCAGATGGTGGAGTAGGCGGAACTCGCGATCGGAGAGGTTGATCGCGTCCTCGCCGATGCGAGCCTGGCGGCGGGCAGGGTCGAGAACGAGGTCACCCACCTGCAGGACGCCGCTCTGGCCATTTCCATGTGCCCGAATCTGCGCGCGCACACGCGCAAGCAACTCGTCTACTGCGAACGGCTTGGGGAGGTAGTCGATCGCACCGAGCTCGAAGCCGCGGAGCTTGGTCGCCAGATCGGAGCGCGCCGACACGATCACGACCGGCAGCTCGGGACGGTGGCGATGGAGCTCGCGCAGCACGCGCAACCCGTCGAGCCGCGGCAGAAGGAGATCGAGGACTACGAGATCGTAGGTCCCCCGCATCGCACGCTCGAATCCGTCCGCGCCGTTGTCGGCTCCGTCTACGGCGAACCCTTCGGTTTCGAGTGCTCGCGATAGAAACGAAAGAATGCGCGACTCGTCCTCTATAACGAGGATGCGGAGCATCGGTGGGCGGGACCCTAATCGAGCATGGCCTGGGAGCACAAGGCCAGATGACCACAAGATGACGGCGACATGACGATTTGGTCATCTGCGGCCGCGTAGCGCACGGCGTCGCTTAGCTTTCCGGCCGGAGCGTTATGGAGGAGATAGACGAGCGTAGCGCCGGTTCCGGTGCCGCGGTCCTCGAGGCCCCGACGCCGATTCAGGCTCCTCCCGCGGAGGCGCCTATCCGTTACCCGGATCGGGCGGCGCGACATTGGTTGCTGGCATCCGTGGTGTGGCTCACCGTGGTCGACCTCTTCGGCCTCGTCCTTGCCACCCAGTTCGTAACTCCCGAGGCGTTCGGCAACATGTCGTGGCTCGCGTTCAGCCGGGTCCGCCCCTCACACGTGAGCGGCGTGATCCTTGCGTGGCTCACGATGATGTACTTCGGCGCGCTCTTCTACATGCTGCCCCGTCTCTGCGGCACGCGTGGGATGTGGAGCGAGCGACTGGGGGTCTGGTGTGCGTGGGGATGGAGCCTCATGTACCTCTGCGGCGTAGTCGGCCTGCTCACCGGCCACAGCCAGGGGCGGGAATACGCGGAGTTCATCTGGCCCGTGGACATCGCGCTGCTGATCATCTGGTCGGCGAACATCGTGAACATCCTCGGGACGGTCGCATTGCGCACGATCAGGCCGATCTACGTCTCCGTGTGGTTCTTCATCGCGAGCCCGATCTGGCTCGCGGTGGACTACGCGATCGGCAACGTCATCTGGCGGCCGGGGGAGATCATCGGGGGCGCGCCCTCAGGGGCCCTCGCCAACAGCCTCGACGACGCGATCCTGAACTGGTGGTACGCGCACAACCTCTTCGGCCTCTGGCTCACGCCGATGCTGATCGCCATGACCTACTACATCGTCCCGCGCATCACCAACACGCCGCTGTACAGCTACACGCTCTCGCTGATCAGCTTCTGGGGGATGGCCTTCCTGTACACGGGCGTGGGGGACCACCACATCCTGCAGTCGCCGACCCCGTCATGGCTGAAGACGATCGCGGAGATCTCCTCGTGGGCGCTCCTGATCCCGGTCTTCGCCTTCACGATCAACATCCTCGGGACCATGAAGGGGAACTGGGACAAGTTCTTCACGAACTTGACCATGCGGTTCACCATGACCGCGTTCTTCTTCTACTTCTTAGTGAACGTACAGGGGGCGTTCGAGGCGCTGCAGCCGTTCAACAAGCTGCAGCACTTCACCAACTTCGTAGTGGCCCATGCGCACCTGGCACTGCTCGGCGCCTTCACGATCCTCGGCATGGGAGTGATCGACTACATCGTTGCCCAGGTGTACGCGCGCCCGCTCTGGAGCCGAACTCTCACGGAGTGGCAGTACTGGCTTGTAACCGTGGGCTTCACGGGCTTCTTCAGCGTGCTGACGCTCGCGGGCTTCCAGCAGGGCTTCAGCTGGCAGGAGGGCATTCCGGAGGTGAACGTCCTCGATCAGCTTCACCCCTACTACATCGCGCGCGGCGTCTTCGGCGCCATGATCATCGCCTCGGGCATCGTCCAGATGGTGAACATCGCTTTGACCATGCGCACCAACACCATCGAGCGCCGGCGCCGCGAGACGATGAGGGTTGCCGAGGCGGTCGCGCCCCCGGTCGCGGGCTGAGCGATGGACGAGCAGGACTCCTTAGAGGAAGAGCCACGGACGCCCCGCGGCTGGTCGAGTCACCCGCCGGAGAAGATGCTGATCACGCCGTGGATCGCCGGGCTCGGCGGTCTGACGGTCTTCCTGTTCGTCGTGTTCGTGGTCGTCTGGCTGCCGGTGCACACATTCGACCCGCCGGCCTCGGCGGACTGGGCCCCGCTAAGTGATCAGGCGACCAAGGGCCGCCACCTATTCGCGAGGAACAACTGCTTCGTCTGCCACTCCGGCTACTCGCGCCCGCAGGACGTGCGACAGGCGCTCTATTTCCTCTACCCGAAGGTCTCGCAGCCGGGCGACTTCTACGGCAGCGACCAGTCGCCCAACCTGCTCGGCACCGAGCGCACGGGTCCGGACCTCTCGCAGGAGTCGGGCTGGCACCCGGACGACTGGCAGTTCGCGCACTTCTACGACGCGCGCTTCACCGACCCGCTCTCGCTGATGCCGCCGATGAGGTCGCTGTTCTCGAACGGCCAGGTCGAGCAGCTGACGGCGTTCGTGGAGACGCGCAGCGGCAAGTCCGGCCTGCTGCGCTACGCCGGCCAGCTGTACGCCAAGCGAGTCGTTACCACGGTGCAGGGCTTCCCCCAGCCCTACCGCGGCTTCAGCGGTGCGCACAAGCCCATCGTCGAGCAGAAGGAGGTCGCGCCGCCCCCCAACCAGCTCGAGGAGGCGCCCAACCTCTCCCAGATCGACCGTAGCTACTGGCTCTCGGGCGATCCGCTGCCGGTCACCGAGGGCAACCTGCTGCGCGGCAAGGAGGTCTTCCTCCAGCGCTGCGTCGGCTGCCACGGCACGAAGGGCAACGGCAAAGGCCCGGGCGCGCGGTTCTTCTCGCCCCCGCCCGCCGACTTTACGGACAAGGACGACGCCTGCTGTGGCGGCGATACGGGACCGGGCGACTTCTACTTCCGCATCCTGCGGGGCTGGACCGGCACCGGGATGGAGAACTTCGGGGAGCGCCTGTCGGTGGACGACATCTGGCGCGTCGTTCTGTTCGTCAAGACGATTCCAAACAAGACGCTGAGAGAGGACGTCGTCCCGGAGCCCAAGGACTACATCACCTGGCAGCCGTCCAAGGAGCTGCTCGCGTGGGTCAAGGGACGCCAGCAGCTCGCGAACAACGTCTCCTTCTCGAAGACGCAGAGCAAGGACCCGTTCATGCAGGAGGCGATGCGCGTGTTCCCGGGGCTTAACCCAGCGGACAGGGTCGTGGTCAACGGGCTCGGAACGCCGCTCAGCCTCACGGATGCGGCGGCCGGGATCAGGGCGATCTACGACCGCCTGCTGGGTCGGGCGTGGGCGGACGCCAAGCGCCGCGGCGACAAGCTGCCCGCGGCCTCGCAGAGGGACATTCCCCCGACCGTACCCGGCCAGCAATGAGGCGCCTGCTGACAACGGCTTGCCTCGCGCTCGCCGCGGTGCTTGCGATGCCCGCGGCCGCGCTCGCGCACGACCAGCCTGAGAACAGCCAGTCGCGCTGGGTCATGGCCGACTGGATGATGGAGGTGTTCTTCCTGTTCGCCGGAATCGCGCTGCTCGCGTTCCTGCTCGCGTGGAAGGCGGGCCACTTTCACAACCTCGAGCAGGCGGCCCGGATCCCGCTTCTGATCGAAGAGGAGGACTACTACACGCCCGATTGGGCCCGCGACGAGGAGGAATGGGACGATGTCCATGCCGAGCGGTGAGTCCCCGCAGACGGCGCGGGACTACTACCACTACCTCCAGAGTCACGAGATCGTGCCGCACGGACGAGACGTGACCTGGCACGTGGACTGGACCTCGTTGGCCTGGTTCTGGGGCTTCGTGATCGTGCTGCTCGTGATCCTGCTGGCCTGGGTCCGGCAGTACCGCTCCACCAGGCAGGTACCTGGGATAAGTCCGCTGGACAGCTGGTCCGGCTACACGACCGAGGCGGCCGGGCCGGCCACCACCTTGTTCTTCGTGTTCACCGGCGTGATCGTCGTCTTCGGGGCGGTCATGGTTGTCGGCCATCTGATCTCGGGGCAGACGTTCTGATGCCCTTGGCCCTGCCCTTCGTCGTGTACTCGACGTGCAGCGAGGTGGTCGTTCCCGCCGAAGACTGGGAGCCCCTCTACGCCTCGCTGCAGGCGCTCAAGGCCCACGTCCAGGAGTACCCCGGCTGCCAGGGCTTCGACGTCTTCGTTCACCCCGAGCCGGACGGGTCGGAGCGCGTTCACTGCTACACGGTCTGGGACACGATGGTCCAGCTCGAGGTCTTCCTGGAGCGGGGCTACACCTTCGAGCGTCTCCTAGCCGACGTGGCCGGCGACATAGAGCTGGAGAAGAGCCTCGTGATGGAGAAGGTGTTCTGATGGCGGAGCGGCGAAGGCTCCGGCCAGGACGGCCGCTGTACGGGTACCGCGACGCCGGCGCGCCGGACGCCCGGCACTCACGGCGTGCGGTGTACCGCGCGTGGGTGATCCTCGCGGTGATGATCGTGCTGTACCTGGCGGTGGCGCTCACGATCTACTTCATAGAGCCCGGCCTGCGCTGAGCAGCCGTGTGGGTCCAGGAGCTCAGCTCGCTGACGTTCCTGGCCTTTGTGGCCAATTTCGCCGTGGTGCTCGCGGTGTTGTTCCGGGTGCTGCCGGGCCGCGCACCGCCGGTCCGCGACGAGCCCTACAGTGAGCAGGAGCTCGGCGCCGACGACGCGAAGCTCCCGAAGTACTTCCTGGCCGGCGCCGGCTTCCTCGTTCTGGGCGGGCTGCACATGGTGGCGAAGAACCTCCCGTGGGCTGCCGACTGGCTCGCCCGCGCCGGCTACGCCGGCCACCTCGTCCGCGACCTCTCGAACACCCACGTGATGATCGTCGGCGGCGGAACGCTGATCGCCACCGGAGTCTGCTGGTACGCGCTACCCCGCATCGTCGGCCGCCCACTGGCGAGCAACGGCCTCGCGCAGTGCGCCTTCTGGTTCACGGCGGTTGGCCTCCTCATCTTCTACGTCGCCTTCGTGGGCAACGGCATCGCGACCGGCCGCCTCGTGGCCCGTGGCTGGGACTACCAGGCGGCGAAGGCTCACATGGGCAACTGGTACCGGGTGCCGGTGGGCATGGGTGCCGGTGTCATGGGCGTCGGCTACTGGTGCTTCGCCGGCAACGTGTTCCTGACCGCGTTCCAGGCACGCCTGGTGCGAGTGCCCAAGCCGGACGGCCACCTTCTCAAGTTCCTCGCCGCGGGGGCCGCGGGCCTGACCGCCGGCACCGTGCAGGGAGTCATCCAGGTGCAGCCTGCGAACGCCGATTGGCTCTACAGGGCGGGGCACGCCGGCGAGTGGATCGACCCGATCAGCCACGCGCACATCAACCTCGTTACCGGGCTAACCATGCTGGTCGCGGGCGGCCTGCTCTACCTCCTCCCGCGCCTCGGCGGGGCGCCGCCCTCGCGCCGCATGGCCAACGCCTGCTTCTATCTCCTCCTCGGCGGCTCGCTCGCCTTCTACGCCGTCGCGCTCTACCTGGGCTTCCACGAGGGCCGGCTCGTCGCCGTCCGTGGGCTGACACCGGAGCAGGCCGAGGCGGCGACGCCGCTTCACCCCTACCTGCTCATGACGGCGGGCGTGGCGATGCTCGCGGGCTTCTGGCTGCTGCTATTCGTGATCGCCCGCGCGTTCCTCCGATCGCGGAGCTCGGTGCGCCCGTTCGTGCTTGCGGGCTGTGCCGCGCTCGCGGTGGGCACCCTGCAGGGCCCTGTACAGGCCTTCCCCGCGGTGAACGAGCTGCTCGATCGAGGCGGCGACGCCGGTGAGGTGATCGTCAACCTGCACGCCCAGCTGAACATGCTGGGCGGCCTGATGGTCGTGCTCGTGGGGCTGGCGCTGGCGCTGCTGCGCAACCAGGCCCCTGAGCGCTGGCCGCAGCGCAGGGTCCGGATCGTGCCGCTCGCTGTTCCCGCAGGAATGGCCGTGTACTACGCCGCCGGGATCGGGTTCGCCACCCTGGAGGCCCACCAGGTGGCTAGCGGCTCTAGTTTCGGTGCAGCCGTCAGCGGCCTCGAGCCCTGGCCTGCACTGGTGCTCGTGCCCGCCGCGCTCGCCGTTCTCGTCGGCTTCGGCGCGTTCGCCTCCGCCGCCTGGCGGATGACGGGGGGCTATCGCGAGGCCGGCCGCCTGCTCGTGAAGACGGCCCCGACCGTGTACACGGGGAGCATCCCGCGGCGGGTGCGCCGGCGGAAGCCCGCCGCCATGGCGGGATACGAGGTACCGATGGGCTTGCTTGGTTTTCCGGGCGTGGGCTGGCTGTTCGCCGGCTTTCCGTTCACGGCGACGATCCTGCTGATGGTCGGTCCGGCGCTCGCCTGGGCGGCGATTCCGGTGGCGTTTTCCCCATTCGGTGACGGGCCGCTTCGCGCCCTGGGCTGGAGGGTCGAGCTCGCCTGGCTGCCCGCGAGCACGCTCGTGTCGTCGACTCTGCTCTACCGGGCGCAACGGCGTCGCCTCATCCGCATCGAGGGGTGGCGTCCCCGTCCCCGCCGGCGCCGCAACGCGAGGGCGCGCGTCAGCGTCGGGGTCGGCCTCATAGCGCTGGTCCTGGTCTCACTGCCCTTCATCCCTGCCGTGACCGGGCTCGGCGAGCACTCGCTGAAGTACTCGTACCAGACCCGCTTTGCCCGCGAAATCACGGGCCAGTTCCTGAACACGCCCCGGGGTCCCGTGAAGCTGTTCGCCTGGCGGGATCCGCAGAACCCCTACCCCCGGGACGCGCTGCGCGTCCATGCTCGCCAGATCCGCTCCCTGCTCGTCCGGGCGGCGGCGGTGGACAGTCCCGACGCCTACCGCATGTTCGACCTGAGCGATCGCGGTCGGATCCCGCTGGTGGTTCGGCGGAGCTCGCCAACGTCGCTGGTGCTGGCGCCCTCACGACAGCCGACCCCTGGCCGGTATCTGTTCGTCGCCTCTCACGAGGGGATGTTCGGAGGTCGTGACTTCGTGTACCTGACCGTCGTCCCGCGGGGCGATCCGGTCACGGCCATCAGCAGCCACGCCAGGCGGTCGTCACCGGCGGCTGCCGCCGCCCTCCTGCCAGTCGCTGCGGCGCTCGTTGCCGCGCTATTCAGCGTTCTCCTCGTGAGCTCTTACCGTCGGCGGCCCGGGGGCGAGAAGCTGCTCTGGGCCGGCGGCTTCGTTTTGTTCGCCGTGGCGGCGGCAAGCGAGGCGATCGCCCAGGGGTCCGGCTGGAGTCAGGGGCTGTTCCGCGCCTACTACCTCGCGGGCGGGGTCCTGTCGGTGGGGTACCTCGGCGCCGGCTCCGCCTGGCTTCGCCTGCCCCGGCGGGGGCGTGACCTGCTGGTCGGGGCACTGGCCGTCGCAACCGTTGCCGCGGCGGTCAGCGTTCTCCTGGCCCCGGTCGACGCCCGAGCGCTCAGCCTCGCGGCGTCCGGACGGCCGCCGGCGAACGACGTGCTCGGTGGGCACGCGTTCCTGTGGGCGATCGCTTTGAACACGTTCGGATCGATCTTCCTCATAGGGGGAGCGCTGTACTCCATCGTGCGCCGCCAGCGTGTGAGGGCGAGCCTCTGGATCGGCGGCGGAGCGCTCGTGCTTGCACTCTCCACGAGCATGTCCCGCGCGGGCGAGTACTCGTTCATGTACCTCGGCGAGCTGATCGGGATCGCGCTGATGTTCGGCGGCTTCACACTTGCCGGCCCGAGGAGGCGGCCGCCGGCCCGCCCGGAGCCCGCGCCGGCGCCTCGGGCGGAAGCCGCCGCGCTCGCGCCATGACCGCCCGACCCGCAGGTCGAGGGGGATGAGGCGTCGTGGATCGCACCCGCAAGCGCAGGATCAGGCTGGTGGTGGCGCTCAGCGCCGCGGTGCTGCTCGCCGGGGCCCTTGTTTTTACGACGTTCAGCGCATCGAGCCCAGCGAGGAGGCCGAGCCAGCTCGCTGCGAACGCTCGCCCCGGTCGTTCGTACCAGCTGACGGGCAATGTCGCCCGTGGGTCCGTGCGGCGCGCCCGCGGCGTTCTGGCGTTCCGGGTACGCGACCGCGACGGGCTGGCCTCGGTGCCGGTTGTCTACACCGGGGCGGTACCCGAGCCCTTCCGGGAGGGCCGCGAAGTCATCGTGACCGTCCGCAAGCGCGGAGCAGTCTTCGTCGGGGAGCGGGACTCGCTGATCACCAAGTGCCCCTCCAAGTTCACGGCAAAGCGAGGCTCCTGACATGACGAGGCTAGGGTCGGCCCTGCTGATCGGGGCGCTTGCGGTCGAGGTCTACGGCATCGGCGTTTCGCTCTACGGGGCTCGTCGTCGGCAGCAGCGCTGGACGCACTCCGGTCGCCGGGCTGTCTACGCGCTGGCGGGGCTCCTCACCCTGGCGTTCGTGATCCTCGAGGCCGCCTTCCTGCGATCCGACTTCAGTGTCCGGATCGTCGCCGAGCACTCGAGCACCAGGACCCCGTCGTTCTACCGCGCGGCCGCGCCGTGGTCCGCTCAGGAGGGCTCGCTGCTCCTGTGGGTATGGCTCCTGTCGCTCTGGTCGAGCCTGGTGCTTTTCCTCAACAGGCGCCGGCTCCAAGAGCTCGCGAGCTACGCGCAGGCGACGCTGCTCGGGTTCGCCGCCTTCTTCACGCTGTTGCTTGTCTTTCTCGCCAATCCCTTCGTGCTCCAGGACCCCGCACCGGCAGAGGGGCTCGGGCTCAATCCTCTGCTCCGCCATCCGAGCATGATGATCCACCCGCCGATGCTGTATTCCGGCTACACGCTCTTGACGGTGCCGTTCGCCTTCGCAGTCGCGGCGCTGGTCGCGCGCAGGCTTGACGTCGAGTGGATCCGATGCACCCGGCGCTTTGCACTCATGGCTTGGTTGTGTCTCGGCTTCGGGGTTCTGCTCGGTGCGCGCTGGTCGTATGCGGAGCTCGGTTGGGGCGGCTACTGGGGCTGGGACCCGGTGGAGAACGCGTCGCTCATGCCTTGGCTTACCAGCACCGCGTTCCTCCATTCGATCCAGGTGCAGGAGAGGCGCGGGATGCTCAAGGTTTGGAATGTCTCCCTCGTGCTGGCGACAGGCATCCTCGCCGTGATGGGCACGTTCCTCGTCCGCTCGGGGATCCTCGACTCGATCCACGCGTTCGGCGCGTCGACGCTCGGGAAGCCGTTCCTCGCGTTCATCGCGCTGCTCGCCTTTGGTGCGGTGGCGCTCGTTGTGAGCCGACTCGACGACCTTCGGTCCAAGGCTCGGCTCGATTCACTCGTCTCCCGCGAAGTGGTCTTCCTGCTGAACAACCTCGTACTCGTGGGCCTCTGCTTCGTGATCTTCTGGGGAACCTTCTTCCCCCTGATTTCCGAGGCCATAACCGGGTCGAAGGCGAGCGTCGGCCCGCCGTGGTTCGATCGCTATACGACGCCGCTCGCGCTCGTGCTCGTCCTGTTGTCGGGGGTCGGTCCCGCGCTCGCGTGGGGACGCACGACGCCCGCGCGGGTCCGGCGCATCTTCACCGCACCGCTCGCGGCGGCGGCGCTCATACTCGTCGCGCTCCTTGTGGTGGGCGGAGTCGCACGCAGGCCCCTGGCGCTGGCGATGTTCTCCGTGGCGGCGTTCGCGCTCGCGAGCGTCGCTCAGGAGTTCTGGCTAGGCGCTCGCGCCAGACGTTCGATGACGCGTGAGCCGGCGCTCGTCGCGTTCACGTCGCTCGTCCGTCGCAACCGCCGCCGATACGGCGGGTACATAGTCCACGTCGGCATGGCGGTGCTCTTCGTGGGCGTCGCCGCCTCCTCGAGCTTCCAGCATGTGCGCGACGTGCGGCTACGGGCGGGGGAAACGGCCAAGGTCGGCGGGTACGAGGTTCGCTACGTCAGGCCCATGCGCGCGCTGGAGAGCGAGAAGGTCACCCTGGGTGCGGTGCTCGAGGTGCGCAAGGATGGGCGGCACGTCGCCACTCTGAGGCCCAGTCGCGGCTACTACCCTTCGCTCGACGACGCCGCGCTCGGGCGGATAGGGCGCTTCTTCAACGGGGACTCCACGAGCGAGCTCGGGCTGCGGGCCGGCTTCGGCGGGGACATCTGGACCGCCGTTCAGCCTGACATCTCGTCGATCGAGCCGTACATCGCCCGCGCCGATCGCAGCTTCCCTGACGCCAACCCCCAACTCGAGGGATTCCTGGTGTCGACGCTGGTCACCCGCTACCTGAGGAACGACGCGCCGGCCCAGTTCCGTCTGATCGTTTCGCCTCTCGTGGGCTGGATCTGGTTCGGCGGGGCCATCGCGGTCGGCGGCGCGCTGCTCGGTCTGTGGCCCGCCCCGTCGGCGGTTCGCCGCCGGGCTGCGGTCCGATCCACCGCCGGGCTGGCGCGAGAGCCGGCGCGCGGCTGACCCGTCATCCGGCGGTTTCTGCTCGTTCGCACGCGGCACCGATCCTTACGCAATCCCTACGTGCCTCTCACCGTGCCCTTACTCGCCTGGGTCAGATTGGGAGAACCATTTTCCCTCCAAACGAAAGCGAGAGCTCGATGCACCTCCGCGCACCGGATATCGACCGTTACCTTCGCCGTGACCTGGACGAACGGACGCTGACGACGGTGGATGCGCAGGTCAGCGTCTGCCTTCCGTGGACCCGGTTGCTGGCCCAGCGTGGCATGGAGCAGACAGGCTGGGAACGGCGCGGCTTGCTCGGCCGGCTCATCCGGATCGATCCGCGAGTACCGCCACCGGCATGAGTAGATACTCGACGAAGAACAAAGCCCACACACCCATGTAGAAGCTGCCGAACGAGGCCGCGTCTGCAGGATCGACCTTCAGCGCGAGGCGCCAGAGACCGGCGAGGCAGGCGAGGTGGCCGAGCGCGAGGATCCAAGGGGAGGCCGACTCCAGGGTGAGCGGCCCGAGCACCGCCATGCCGAGGTAGCCGACGGTCAACGCGGCCATCCCGATTCTGAAGGCGGCGCTCGGTCCCAGGCGCACGGTGAAGGTCGCGATGCGAAAGCGCCGGTCACCCTCGGCGTCGGGCACGTCCTTAAGAACCGCAATGGCAAAGGAGAAGGGGAGGACGAACAGCGTAAGGGCGACGATCGGTCCCGGAAGGGGGCTTAGCTCGCCGCGGCCTCCGAGCGAACCGGCGAAGTGGAGGTAGACGCCGACGTTCACCACGCAGGCACGCACGACGGAGATGCTTGCCGCCGCCGCGGCGGGGAAGCGCTTGAGGCGCAGAGGCGGGGAGGAGTACGCCGTGCCGATGGCAAGCGCCGCGGCTACTGCCGCGATCTCGACCCAGCCCTGCGTAACGGCCAGACCGGCCGCCAGCACGCCGCAGCCGATCACCAGCCGCCAGGCCGCGCGTAGGCCGAGGCGGCCGGCGGGGAGGGGCAGCCACGGTTTGTTGATCCGGTCAATTTCGACGTCCTCACACTGGTTGAGGCCGACGATGTAGATGTTGACCGCGGCGCCCGCGAGTACGGTCAGTGCCAGGTCGGCGACGCCGTCACCGAGCGCCGCGCCGGGCAGCTCGGCAGCAGCGATCGCATAGATCCCGAGGATGCTGACTGTCGTCCCGACAAGCGTGTGCGGCCGGGAGAAGCGCCAAAGCGTGCTGGGAGCGGCGAGCCACGACGCCGGGAGGTGGATCCCGGCCGACGTCCCCGCAGTGCGCATTGCCATCAGCCCCGGTCGAGGCGCCGGGCGCGTAGGTGCAGGACGAGGCCGACCGGCACGAACGCGGCACCCGCGAGCGAGCCCGCCGCGAAGCGCACCAACCGCCGCGTTGTCCAGGGCTCGCGCACGTCCTCGATCGCGCCCGCCGGCGCGTCAGCCGGTCCGGCCTCGTTGGCGCGGCCGGCGATCGCGAGGGCGTACGCGGCCTCACCGGATCTGCGTCCCCACGGCGGCCCCAGCCGGAGCTCATCGATCTCTTCGAAGCCCGCTGCCGCGAACCAGGCGCGGTACTGGGCCTCCGTGGGGAACAGCATCCAGGCGTCGGCCACCAAGCGCGCCACGCGGCGTCGCGGCGACAGCGGACCAACGACGAGGACCGTTCCGCCAGGCCGCACCACCCGGTGTGCCTCGGCGATCGCGCGAGCAGGGTCGGGCCAGTACTCGATACTGCCGCAGGAGACGTAGCGGTCGAATGAGTTGTTCGCGAAGGGCAACGCTTCGGCGTCGCCCACCAGCTTGCGACAATCGGCGAGCTCCGGCTTGGCGTCCGCGCGGCGCAGCTGATCGTGACTCTGGTCGAGCATTGTGACGGCCTTCGCTTGGATGTGCTCGACGATCCCGACAGTGGAGAACCCGGTCCCTGCGCCGACGTCGAGCGTGCGCAGACCGCCATCGTCGAGCCGCGCGAGTCGCAGGGCCGCGGTGCGCAGCTCGGGGGTCCAGAACAGCGGATTAACCCAGCGGTCGTAGACAGGCGAGACGAAGCGGTAGAACCAGTACGCCTCCTTCTTATGCTGGATCAGACCCATCGTGTTGCCTCCTTCCCACATTGACCGCTGGCTACCTCGACCCGCCATCCGCACGCATCATCGACGCGCGGCCGCAGCGGACGCCGACGAGCTGTGGCGGGCGGCGCTCGGGTTGCGGCTCTCGCACACGCGCGTGCTCGGCCGGCTCGTTCGTTGGCGGATCCCGGGGACAGCCGCTGACCAGTCGTTCGGGGAGCTCTTTCGAGCGTATCCGTTCACCGTGCTCGAGGAGGACACGAACCTGCTCGTCTCCGGGCTCTGCGGGCGTATCTGGACGCTGGCCCGCGACTACCCCACCCTTGCCGGGCCCGACGGCTTCCGCAATTGGCACGAGGCCGGCACCGCCCGCGTGCTGTTCGCCCACTGGACCTTGCCCTGTCCCGACGGCCGGGCGGAGCTGGTCTCGGAGGCTCGCGTGCAGCCGGTCGACCGCGCTGCGGCGCTTCGCCTGCGCGTGCTGTGGAGGGTGGTCGGCCCGTTCGAGCGCCTCGTGGGCGCCGAGGCGCTCACGGCGGCGGTGCGGCGGGCTGACAAGAATCAGGGTCACAAGCGGGCTCACCGAGCTCAAGGCCCGCCAGCCCCGAGACCGCGTCGATGAGCGTTTGCCGTCCGCGATTGACGCGCAGGTGAATGTGCCCAGCAAGCACCTGCTGCGAACGCATCTCGACACGTCGCTTGTGCACGTCGGGGACGGGCATCCGGTGCGCCTTCTCGCTGCCCGCTTCGCCCTCGAGCTCGAGCCGGTGGCGCGGGGATCGCACCTGCACGTGCCAAGCGTGCGCGCCGACGCGTACGTGAGCTCGGGCGACCGGAGGAACGAAGCACAGCACCCGCTCGCCCAGCCGGACTACGACGGCTGTTGCGGCGGGAGTGGCACCGAGCACCGGCAGCCGCCCGCCGGCGAAGGCCACGCTGACGTCGGTGTCCGGAAAGGCGTCGGCGTGGCCCCACCACCAGCGCCCGGCGAAGCCGGGACCCCAGTTCTTCTCCGCATAGGCGCGAGCGCCCTCGAGCCGAAGACGCCGGCGGCCGACGCATGCCTCGCCCTCGATCTCGGCGGCGAGCAGCACGGGATGCCAGTACTGGGCGAGCCCGGGCACGACGTGGCCCGGCCCGAGCGCGCCGAGCGCGCGCCGCGGCCACGTGATCCGAGGGCGCAACCGTGCTTCCACCCACGCGTCGTCGCCCATCCGTACACGCAACTCGTGGAGCGATCCCGAGAAAACATCGCCCGCTCGGGCGCCGAAGCGCTCAAAGTCGCCGGCCGCCGGCTCCACGGTCCCATGGCGGAGGAAGCCGCCCGGATGGGCGGCGAGCGCGACGGTCGCCCACGACCCGCCGGACCCCTGACAGACGCCGCAGAGCCAGACGATCACCCACCCGGCCTCCGGATGGACCAGGCGCCAGTAATACCCCTCCATGGCCGCGCCGTGGTTGCGCGCCGGATCGCCGAACGGTAGATCGGCGCCCGTCCGGCGGTAGGCCGCCAGCAGCCCGCTCATCCGATGACCGCCATGGGCTGCGCTGAATATCAGACCGCGGCGCCGTCTGTTGACCGTTGAGCTCCGTTGCTCCTGGCCGGCCGGTTGAGGCGTCTGCTGCGGAGCATGCCACATGGCCCGTCGGGTGACATGAGATGACCGGTCGCAAGCGCGGGTTATCTCGAGGCCGGTTGCGCCGAGTTGTGTGGTTGTGAGCTGTGTCGTCCGCAATCTTCTCTTCTCCCGAGGGTCTCAGGCCCGCCGCGCTCGCCCAGGGCGCGGCGCCTCTTTTCCTTCGAGCATCTCGCGCAGGCGCTCAAGGAACACCACCTGTGCGGGGTTGATCCTGCGGCGCGCTTCGGCGAGGGCGAACCACTCGGCGCGGTCGACCTCGGGGAACTCGCGCATCGCGCCCGAGCGAGGTGGCCACTCGAGCGTGAAGGTGTTGCTCCGCACGCCGGTCGGGTCGAGGTCGCCTTCCGCGGCCCAGGCGCGCACGAGCTTGCCGCCGGCCTGCCTGGTGCTGCCGAGCTCACTGGGCGCGTCGGTCGGCGGCGGGACGCCAAGCTCCTCCTCAAACTCGCGCAGTGCGCAGGCACGCGGGTCCTCGCCCTCCTCGTACTCGCCTTTCGGGATTGACCACACCCCCAGATCCTTCTTCTCCCAGAAGGGCCCGCCGGGGTGCACGAGCAGTACCTCGGGCGCCCCGGTCCGCTCTCGGTACAGCACGATGCCCGCGCTCTGCTTCGCCACTCCCCTCGGAAGCTACCCGCGCGCCGACGTCGAGCGGCCGGCGGCGGCGCCCTTCTAGAGTTGGGTGGCTGCGGCGCGGCGGGAATCAGGCGTAGGCTCACGCTTCGGATACACCTGAGCCAGGGGGTGAGACATGGCAGAGCGGAAGACCCAGACTCGGCGCCCGGCGACCCGTCAACGCGGCGCAGGCAGCGGCGGGCCCGACGCGCTCGGCCGGCTGAACGATTCGATCGAGGCCGCGCAGGCGGCGCTGAAGGACTTGCGCTCGGAGATGTCGCGCGGCTCGCGGGAGCTGCTCAAGGACCTCGATAAGACACTCCGCGACTCGCGCAAGAATCTCGGCCGCACGAGCCGGCGGATCGCCAAGGATCTCGACGAAGTGCAGCAGGCCGCACGGGGCAAGCGGACGACCACCGCGCGGCGGGCGAGCTCACGCCGCGGGACCACGCCGCGGCGCTCGGCGGGGCGGAGCGCCGGCGCGAAGAAGTAGCTCGCTGCACCCACTGCACCCACCTGCCTCGGTGGCGTCAGGGGATCGTCGCCGGCGCGCCGGGCGGGATCCCGAGCGCGCCGCGCATGGCGGTTACCGCTCGCGAGAGCTCGAATGGGCGATCACCCGGCGCGGCGATGATCGCCTCGACCCGCCTGCCGAGCGCGGCCCGCCGGACGATTGCCTTCTCATTCAGCGCCCACTCGCCGCGCTCGGCGAGCGCCGCCTGTGCAGCCTCGATGGCCGCCTTGGCGAGCAGCCCCGCGCACGAGACGACGTCGTGGCGTGACGCCGCCGTGTCGGCGATCGCAAGCGAAAAGCCGGCGCTGCGCCGCCAGCGTCCGGGGGCGGCCTGCCGAAGCGCGTCGGGAAACCCCGGTCGCGGCAGTTCGCCCGCCAGCAGCTCCGCCAACGCAAGCTCCCCGGCCAGCACGTAGGTGGCCATGCCGGCGAGGTAGCCCTCCACCTGGTCGACCTCGTACCTGCCGGCCTCCGCCTCGTCGAGCCAGTGCTGGACGACGTCGAGGTCGCGGTAGAGCAGATCGACCCGCTGGTCCTCCACCGTCAGCCAGGCACCGCCATTTACGAGCCGCCCCCACGCCCCCGGCTCGACCACGGTGCCGTCGAAGCCGAGCGCGCGCACGTCGTCGGCCCGGATCGCGTCGCGGTAGTAGAGCCCGAAGTCCCGGTCGCTATCCGGATGGATAACGCCGCCCGCGCGTGAGCCTCCGAGCGTCACGGCGACCACGCCGGGGATCTCCATTAGCCGTTCGGCGAGCTCACGCATACCCAGCGCCGGCGTCCGTGTCGCGGAGCACCCGCCGCGCTAGGCCCCCTTGGTTATCGTAGGCCGTGTGTGGAGCATGTTCTTCACGCCGTTCACGCCTTCGATCGCGTCGGTCGCCCGAACGAGCTCTTCGATCTGCGCGTCGCTCTCGAGGTGACCGCGCAGGTAGATGACGGCGTTGTCGGCGTTGACGCTCACTTGGCCCTTGGGGACGCCGGCCTTGCGAAAGGCGACGCTCTCGACCTTCTGGGCGAGGGTGATGTCGTCGGGTGGCTCGTTGTGAGCGCCGACCCCCGGTACGGCATGCGCAGCCTTGTAGGCCACGCCCTCGGCCACACCCTCGAGATACTTCGCGCGGCGCACGGCGTCGCGCGAGCGGCGGCGGAGCGCGGCGCGGGCGCGATCGCGCACCATGTGTCGGCGGCGCGCGCCGTGCTGGCGATCGAAGAAGAAGTACTCAGCCAGCGCGCCTACGCCGCCGGCCACGAGTAGCGCGGCCATCGTGGCCGCGGGTCCGCCGTTCCTTCTGGCTCGGCCTCGCCCGCGCTCCGTCACTGCGCGCGCGAAGCGCCCGCCGGGGCGCCGTACTCTCGCCGCCGTGCGGACGCGAGGCCGCCCGGTGATCAGGTTGGCCATCGAGATGCCTCCTCTCCTCCTCGCTGGTGGTCGGGTCAGCCGATCCCGTACTGGTCGCGAACGTACGGCAGTAATCCGCGCCGCTCGAGGCGCTCCAGCGGGGCACGGAAGGTGACCTGCACGACGCCGGGATGGCGGCCGATCTCGATCGCTCCCGTGATCGTGGCCCGATTCTTGACCTCAGGCACCTCCATCTCGAGCAGCCAGGCGGCGCGCTCGAGCCCGTTGTCGGTGGCGCTGTTGAGGTCCGGGCCGCTACCGATCACGGAGATGGGCGCCGATTCCTCGAGGCCGTCGAGCCCCCACTCGCGCGCCAGCTCGGCGGCCCGGGTGCGCTCCTCGCCGGAGAGCGGGCGGGCCAGGAAGGGCAGGTCCTCCTCGAGTGGCAGCAGTAGCGGGCCGTCGATCGCGAGCCCCTTGAGCAGCTCCACCTGAAGCGTGACGGTGCCCGACACGTCGCAGGTGTGGCCGGCGATCTCGCCATCGCCCTGGAGCGCGTGCATGTCGCCCATGTAGACGCCGCCGCCCGGCAGCTTGACGGGGCAGACCAGGATCGCACCGGCCCTGACGGCGTCGATGTCCATGTGGCCGTCGGTGCGGTGCCGGGCCAGCTCCGCCACGGTGAGCGCGTAGGCGTGCGGCGCGTCGATCAGGAACGAGCCGAAATCGCCGGCGTTGTGGGAGTCGGGGATTGTGGTCGACGGCGTCGTGCCGAGCTGGCCCATGAAGGGCCGCAGCCGGGTGGCGAGCGCCACCAGATCGTGCGGCGCGAAGGCCAGGATCGGGTTTTGCATCGAGTTCTCCGGCAGCGCCGCGTAGTGGTGCGCCTGGTGTGCGATGCGCTCGGCGGACTCGCCCGCGAGCGTCACGCCGACGCTCCGGCCATGGTCGAAGGCGATCGTGTACCCGTTGGTGAACTTGAACGGCGTCGCGTCGGCCCCGCACTGCGCGCAGCGCACCGCCTCCTGGCCGATCCCCTCGAGCCGGGTCTCCGGGTACTCCGCGCCGCAGCCAGGGCAGACCGCCGCGCAGTACGGGTCGCCGTTGTAGCTGCCCTCGGGCCACCAGTCGTTGCCCGAGGCGGTGGCGATCGAGGTCACCTCGACGTCCTTGATCCGGATCGCGATCGCATCGCCGGGCTCGGCGCCAGCCACCGCGACCGGCTGCGCAACCTCGTGGCCGCCGCGGATGGAGGGCGTGATCATCGGCCCCCAGCAGCCCGGTGCGGTGTTCACCACGATGTGCCCGCCGTCCTCGACGGGTCCCAGCATCTCAACCTCCGGGCCGAGCAGACCGTTGGTGAAGGTGTCGACGAACACCGTCGGATGCGCCTCGCGCGCCGGCGCCCGCGTCGCAGGTTCTACAGCCATGGGGTCCTCCTCTCGGGTGGGGCGGCGCCGGCGGCGCCGCCCGCCACGGCAATCAGCAGGGCGACCTCGTCGCCTTCGGCGAGCGTTTGCCCGCCGCTCACGTGCGTTCCCCGGATGACCGCGAGGGCGGAGCCGAGCGCGGGGGCGATCGCCGGTTCAGCGGCACCTAGGCGCTCGAGCAACGTATCGACCGTGGCGTCCTGCGGCAGCTCGACGCGGAGCCGACGGGTGCCGGCGGCGGCGGCGAGCCCGGACCCAAGTCGCACCTGGACGTGCACCGCACCTCTCCTCGGAAACGCTCTGCGTCAGCGTAGCGCGCCCCGCGCCGGGAGGTTCGGCGGTCGACGCGACGGAGGGCCTGCCCCATGACTTCGTGGACCCGCGTGGGGATCCGGGCCTCCAGGGCCCCGCGCGGGCCGGCGCACACTACGGGGCAGATCCGTCCTGCGCATCGAATCGTGGTCGCTATCCGCGGAACCCGTCCTTCGCGTCGCCCCGCGCTTGACGCGCTGCCCGGCGCGCGCGTCGCAGCGGCTCGGGGGTGCGGGCCCGCCGCGTCGAAGCGAGCACGACAGAGACCGCGGTATCGAGGTCGGTGCGCCAGCCGGAATGCACCACGATCGGGCGCACCCCGGCGCGGGTGCGCAGCCTCCGCGCGACCTCCGAGTGGTCGAGCATCAGCGGGCTTGTCGCGCCGCGCCCGGGGCCGGGCTCCCACCCCGTGGCCAGCAACGGCCGGTCGGTCACGCCGACGCTCGGCAGTTCGAGCGCTGCCCCGAGGTGGAGCGCTAGTCCCGCGCGCCGGGGATGGTCGCGCCCAGAGGCGTTGACCATCACCACCTGCGGGGGCTCGGGCAGTGCGCGCAACGCCGCCTCGAGTAGCGGACCCTCGCGCAGCGCCAGCAGCCCCGGCTCATAGGGAGCGGCCGCGCTTCCGCTCACGACCGCACTGCCGGCCTGCCGCCGATCGCCCAGCATCAGCACCGCCGCGGCCCAGGCCGGCTCTCCCGCCCAACCTGGGCCTCGCTGTCCGCGCCGGAAGCAGACGAAGCACCCGGCCACGAGCGGTCGCGGACCGGACGGCCGCCAGACCGGCGGCGTCAGCGCCGCGAGTTCGTGCTGCATGCGCACCAGCCCGGCCGCCGTGCCCGGCCACATCGGCCCGCAGTATGGCCGCGTTAGGTCGGGCCAGAGGCGGGCCCTACAGGCGCGACCAATCCGGGCCGACCGACTCACCCTCTGGCCCGTAGGCGAGGGCGCTTCGGGCTCGACGGTCCCTGGCTCGCCCCGACCGGCCATAGCGGGCCGACCTTGTGCGAGAGGCGCTGGATGCCTGACGAGGGACCTCACGCGTCGATCGCCGGCGGCTGACGCGCCTCGGCGACCGCCTCTTCCAGCACCGGCGCCAGCTGCGCCGCGACGTTCGCCCACGTGAACCGCTTGCACACCGCCTCGCGCGCCGCGCGGCCACGCCGCTTGCGCTCGCGCGCGTCCTCAACCACCTGGATCAGCGCCGCCGCCAGAGCCGCCTCGTCGGGCTCCACGAGCCAGCCCGTGCGTCCGTCCTCGATGATCTCCGCGGGTCCGAGCGAGCGCGTAGCCACCGCGGGCAGCCCGCATCCCATTCCCTCTACGAGCACCTGCCCGAACTGCTCGCGCTCGGAGGCGAGCACCACCGCGTCGGCAGCCGAGAAGAACTCGGGGAGCTCCTCCTGCGAGTGCCAGCCCGCAAGGAACACCCCGGTAACGCCCAGGCGAGCCACGAGCTCCGCCGGATGCTCGCCCTCCCATTCGCCGGGATGGCCGCCCACCAGGACGAGGCCGACCGGTTTCGTGAGCCGCTGCCGCGCACGGGCGAACGCCCGAATCAGCCGATCGAGCCGCTTGACCGCGGTGAAGCGCCCCACGTACACGAGCACGCTGCCCGCCGCGAGTCGCTCGACGTCGGGCTCGCGATAGCGGGCGCTGCCGGGCGACTCGCCCGGCAGCCACCCCTGCGGCTCCTCCACCAGGACGCGTCGCCAGAAGGCGCGTCGGTCGAGCGGATGCGGCTTGAACAGCTCGACGTCCACGCCGTTCGGCAGCCCGACCACGCGCTCGGGCGGTACCCCGAGGACCGTTCGGGCGCGCTCTACGCCGGCCGGCACGATCACGAGGCGCGCGCAACGCCGCGCCCACGCGCCCAGCCGCGACCCCCAGCGCTCGGCGTGCCGCCAGCTGGGCGGCGCGCCGTCGGCGATCCGCTCGAGCATCAGCAGCTCGGTGCCATGGAGCTGGCCGACCACCGGGACCTGCGGCGCGGTGCGCGCCGCGGCCTCGTTGAGCGGAGTGAGATGGTGCAGATGCAGCACGTCGGCACGATCCGCGCCGGCGCGCGCGAGCTCACGGCCCCAGGCGCGCACCTGACGCTCGTAGTCGAGGTCGTCAAGGCTTGCGAAGACCTTGTCGGGCGCACCGGGCCGCTCCTCGAAGGAAGGATGCAGCGGCGCCGTGCCCGGCGGACCCTCGAAGCGCAGCGGCGCCCCGCTCGCGAGCGCGGGATTGAAGCTGACGGCGTGCACGTCGCCGTAGAAGGCATTCGCGTCTCCGTGCACGCCCAAGTCGCCCCGCGAGCCGGCGAGCAGCGTCACAGAGCAGCCCTGCACGCGCAGGCCGCGCGCGAGCGCGCGTGCGACGTGCGCGGAGCCGCCGCGCGGCGAGAACAGGACTGCCGACACCACGCGAAGCCCCATCGCTTCGACCCTATCGCGCCCCGGTCGTGCGGAGCGCGGCGGCCCCCGGCCTACAGCGCCTCGAAGGTCACCGCGGTCACGATCGGCCGCCCGTCGAGCAGATCGATGCCGTGCTCCTCGCGCGGGCGGTTGCGCAGCCGGCCGTCGTACACGAGCGACGCCGAGCCGCCGCCGTCGAAATTGAGCGCGTCGGTGGCACCAAGCTCGAGCAGCGCGTCGGCCAACTCCGCGAGCGTCATGCCGGCGTCGTTGTGCGTGCGTCCGTCGCAGGCGACCGCGAGCAGCCGCTCGCCGGCGATCCCAAGCGCGGCGCGCGGATAGCGCCCCTGCGTGATGTCGGAGTCGAACTGGTGCGCTGCGGCGGAGAACCCCTCACTGTCCTCGCCGTCGGCGATCGCCCGCCGGCCATCGGCCACGAGCAGTGGCCCCGCCTGCAGCAGGTCCCCGGCCGGCTCCGCGTCGAGCTCGTCACGTCGCTCGATGCGGAGCATCCCGTCGGCGATGTGCAGGCAGGCGCGCATGTCGCCCCAGGGCGCCTCGAACGCCACCGACGGCCGCGGCTCGCCGGCGATCCGCACCTGCCCGAGCGGCGCGTAATCCCGCCGGACGAAGAAGCCGCCGACGACGGCCTGGCGCACCCCCTTCTCCCCGCACCAGCGCACGAGCGGCGCCGGCTCCTCGACCGCAACCACACGCACGTCGAACGCGCTCCGCTCGTAGCCCGCCACATGCAGCGTGGTCGTCGCTCCGTCGCCAAGCGTCACGCAGCTCCTCTCCAGACGGGAATGCCGCCGAGGCAGGGGGCGCGCCGCGCGCAAGCGGCGCAGAGATGACGAGGTGAGACTCATGGCAGTCGACTGGCCAGCATGGGCGAAACGGCCCATCGGTTAAGGCAACTACACCTACGGCTCGGCATGGTTGCTGACGAGTTAAGCGGTCTCCCCGGGCGGATTGGCGGCCCGCCGACCGCGCGCGGCAGTGCAAGGCCCGTGACCGATCACGGACGCCGGTCGCCGCCGCCGCCGGCTGACTGTGCGTCGGAGCGGGCGCGCTCGGATTGCTCGGCGGTCACGACCGTGACAGGCAAGCCGAGCGCCTCGACGCGATGGGGGAGGTCGCGGCGGAGCCAGTGCGAGACGCGCGCCGGAAGCGTGGAGACGATGATTTCGTCGAACCCGCCGTGCTCGACCGCCTGCTCCACCGCAGCGAACGGATCGCTGTCGCCGATGGTTCCCTCGACGTGCCCACCCGCGGCCTCGTCGAGCAGCGGCAGGGCGAGCTCGAGCGTGGTTGCGGCCTCCTCGGTCTCAGGGTCCCAGTAGGGACGCGGTACCAGCAGGGTGAAGCGGCAGGGGGAGCGGCGGGCACGCGCGCGCACCTCGTCGAGCAGCCGCGGCGTCGCCGCGGTTCGGTGAGCCACCACCAGCACGCGCTTGGGCGCTGCCGAGGTCATCCCGCCGTGATTGTCGCATCGCTCCTCCGCCGACCGGGACTCACGGGGCGCGCCGTAACCAAGCGGTCGCGCACGCGAGCGCTTGCGGGTATCGGCCTGCGCCTAGTGTCTTCGGTCCTACGCCCTCTTGGTCGGCTCGGCGGAATGCAGCGCCCCTGCCGCCGGGGTGTAGACGCTCTCGTGCCCGTCGTCCCAGCGGATGCGATAGCGAGGGTAGGCCGTCCCTTGCACGACCTCCTCGACGACGCCCGTCCGGGGCGGCCGCTCGGTCGACTCGGACTCGACCTGCACGCGATCGCCGGACTTGAACTCCATGTCCTCTCCTCCTGACTGGCCTCCCTGAGTGTGATACCACGGCCCGCACTCTCAGGCTGCGCCGCGTCCCTCTTGCGTGAAGCTGCTCCACACCGTCGAGGCGAGCGCGCCCGGGTCGGGGCCGTCGTGCAGCTCGACGCGGACCACCCACTTCACCCACTCGAACCCGCGCCGGCCGGGCGCGACCAGTCGGACCGGCGCGCCGTGCTCGTGCGAGAGCGCCTCTCCCCCGACGCTGGTGGCGAGCAGCAGCCCGAGGGCGTCGCGCAGCGCGAAGCTCGAGCGGTAGCCGGTGTGGGAGATCACGCGCACGTGGCTAGCAGCGGGCAGCGGGCCGGCCCGATCGAGCAGGCGTGCGAGGCGCACGCCGCTCCAGCGCTGCCGCGAGTAGAAGCCACCGGTGCAGTCGAGCGTCGCTACGAGCCGGTCGCCGGCCCGAAGCTCTGTGAGCGGCAGACGCAGCGGACGGGCGACCAGGCCGCGCAGCTCCAGGCGATAGGAGGCTTCGTTCAGCGGGCGGGGGCTGTCCGCGACCCAGGAGGTCGAGGGAAAGGCGTTGCCGGCGGACGAGCCGGCCTCGTAGGAGCCGGTGAAGCGACGCCGCTCACCGCGCAGGCCGAACACGGCCGACACCGGGCGCTGCAGCTCCCAGACGAGATAGGACCCGACGGCGATCGCGCCCGCCCGCAAGAACTGCCGCCGCCCGGCGAGGTCCCGCCGCCGGAGCGGCTTTGCGCGCACGACAGCGTGGACGGCCACGGCAATCGTGAGCACGACCCCGAGCGCGAAGTGCCAGTTCAGCAGGTTGTAGCCGCCCGCCGAGAGCTGGGCGCCGCTCGACCATCCCACCCCCGACAGCAGCGTCGCCGCCACCACGGTGACCGCGGCGGCGCCCGCCGCGGTGCGGCGGTCCCAGCGCGCCGGCTCCGCGAGCCGTCGCCACACCCGCCGCAGCTTTCAGCCCAAGACGGCCGCGAGCGCGAAGCCGCCCGCGCCGTGCACGGCGAAGATCCAGGCGTCACCCCGCTGGCCGGCGAACAGGGTCATCACGCCGGTCGCGAACAGCAACCCGACGAGCAACGCCAAGCCCCAATCGGTGGACCGCGGCGTCACAGCACCGGAGAGCGTACTGAGCCCTTAACCAGCAGGGTCCCGGCAGGCCATGGTGCCATTCGTGGTTCCATTTGAGCGGATCTGGGCCGATCTGAGAGCACATGTCCCGCGCTGGGATGCGGGCACAGGCCTGGGGTGACCGGCTTAGGGCGATCTCATAACCCGAAGGTCGCGGGCTCGAATCCCGCCCCCGCTACTGGAAAGCCCTGCAAAATGCACAGCGTTACAGCGTTCTGCTTCGTGGAAGCCGCCGTGGTTCCGTTTGCGAGGCGCTGCGAACGTTGCCCAGCTGGCGTGGCCGCCGCCCACGGCGCGTCGGCGGGCTACTTCCCGTGGTTGGACCCGCCGCCGCGAGTTTCCGGCCGACCTAGCCCGGGTGTGGGTGGGGGGGGAGGCGGCGGCTTCGGTGAGGTCGCGCCCTGAGGGGAGATCTGTTGTGTCGAAGGGGCCATGTTCCTAAAACAGGTTATCGCTGACCATCGCCATCAGGACCACAATCTCTGCAGTCAGCGCCAGAGCGGCCAGGCGGAAGGCTCGGAATAGCTTCTGCAGCTCGCCGTCGTTGTCGTCCCAGAAGCGGTCGAGATCGTACGCAAGCCGCCGGTATACCTCCGCCAAGTCGTCCTTGACTTCGTACAGCCCTTCGTAGAGTCCGGCGCCGACCATCGCGAACACGAACTTCTCGCTCTTGGGCAGAAGTACGTAGACGCTGGCGGCGACGGCGACGAGGAAGGCCACGAGCGCAAGAATCGCCGGCCCGTCCTTCGGATCCCCAGCGAAGGCCTCACGACCAAGGAAAGACGCCGCGAGCGAGGCCGCGGCTAGGAGCAGTCCTGTGCGACCACGCAACTCGTCGATCAGCCTCTCTTGTTTATCGAGTGCGCGCTGCGCCGCTTCGTAGGCCAGCCGCTCGTAGACCGGGTCGGGTGCTGTCGCTGCCTCCATGTACGTACCTCAGTGCAGTACGCGGACGGGATCGGACCTCGCTGAGCTGCAGCTGGCGTGAGCGATCAGGTCACGCTTGCGGAGAACCCGCTTTCGCCGATCTCTTCGACCACCAGCACGACCTCCTCGCCCTCCCATCTCCCCCGTAGCTCCGCGCGGCCGAGGTGGTGAATCACCATGTCGGCGGGCCCCAGGCCGGCCTCACTGGCCAAGGCTTCAAGGCGCTGGTGTGCATCCACAAACAACCGCGCCTGCTCCGGCGCCCGGCTCGTGTCGGAGTTGCGCCAGGTACGCGCCATCTTGGCGACGTTCTCAGCCGGCCACGTAAAGGCCCACTCGCCGCCCTCGTAGGCACACGAGAGGGCACCTGAGCGGTCGTGGCGCCAGAGGTCTGGCGGGCGAATCTCTCCCTCGGCGAGTTGAATGAGGAGACATTGGGCGTCGAGAGAGTCCATGGCCGAAGCATGGGGTGGCCGGTGTAACGCATCAAGGCACCAGCGTAGAAGTTCGGTTACTAGGGGTCTCCGGGACCCTCGGGAGCGCGTCGATGTACGCAAACGCGACGCGGAAGCGCACGACGAGCCCTGGGCAGCGTCCCCGCCAGCCCGCACCGACGTGACGCTCCAATCGCGCTCGCCGGGCGTCGCGGACCGGGGGAGGGATGGAACCCTGGCCGGCGTGGGCGCCGGGCGCGCTGCTCGCGCCTGGCCTCATCGCGCGGTTCCCGCCGCGGGTGGAAGCGTTGCGGCTCGCGCCGCATCCATGGCTCGGGCCGACTCCAGCATCGCGGGCGGATCGCCGCCTTCCGGGCCCGGTAGGGGAGG
>Ga0137374_10001429_pt1 | contig 27161 bp, 32 predicted proteins | sample SagtaG_20_FD_104811 | JGI IMG/M metagenome (GOLD analysis project Ga0137374, IMG submission 104811) | Vadose zone soil microbial communities from Sagehorn Ranch, Mendocino, California, USA - Sage1_R_100_16 metaG | ecosystem: Environmental > Terrestrial > Soil > Vadose zone | place: USA... | reverse complement strand
GGGCGCTTGCCCGGGCAGAGCACCGTGGTCCACGTAGTCCTGCGCGACCTGATCATCGGCCCGATCCAACCTCTTCTCGTTGAGGACCTCCTCAAACCAGCGCCGGACGATCGCCTTGTTCTCTTCGGTGGACATGAGATGGTCCCCTCCTACTCCGGCTCTGCGGTTCGACGGCGCCTTCGGTATTGCCGGTCAGGCCACCATCGGGCGGAGACCGCGGACCGCCTTGCGCCCGTGTCAGCATAGCCACAGGTGGCGATGGCGCGGCGCTACCACCCGACTGCTCAGGCGCCCGCCCGTATCTGTCCGGTAGAGCGCCCATCCATCACGCCGGGATGGGAATCTTGATGACGCTCCTCACCCAACTCGGGTCGAACTTCATGCGGTCCGGCCCCAAGAGTGGATGTCGACCCAGAGCTCCGAAACCAGGCTCTCCTGTCTTCGTACGCTGTAACCTTCGCCTCCGCGTGGAGAAAACGGGGTGAGAACGAGGAGTCTGACGGGCTTCACGTTCTCTCCCTTCAAAAGCCGGACGAGGGGCCATGTCTAGGTGCCCTCATTGTGGGGCAGACTAAGGGCGGCCGGTCGCGGAAGACGCGGGAAGACCTTGGTCGAAGAGCGAACACTCGTCGAGTGTGTCGCAGGTGCAGTCGCCCGTCACCACGAGCCAACCCTTGACCTCCGTGGCCCGGGCGATGAGCGCCTCGAGTTCCGGCAGCTTCCGCTGCGCCAACCTCTTCAGCTGCGTATGCGCGGGAGCGCCTCCGTCGGTCGCTTCGAACAAGAGCCGGATCTCCTCTAGCGAGAACCCCGCCTGCTTCGCGACGTCCAACACCGACAGTCGGTGCAGGACGTCCGAATCGTGCTGACGCTTACCGCCGACCCTGGCCGGTTCCGGAAGGATTTGGTGCCGCTCGTAGTAGCGGATCGCCGAGGCGCTCACACCGGCCGACTTCGCGACCTGCCCGATCGTCAACGCCTCCGTCATCAGCGATCTCCGGTTGACTTGAACCCACGTTCAAGTGAGAAGTTACCATCGACCCGATCGCAGGAGACGACCGATGGACCAACGAACGATCGCATGCTCGCTCGGTGTAGAGGACTTCGGGCCACGCCTGTCGTCGATCCGTAGGCTGGGCGAGGTTGCTTTCCTCGACCTGGAAGCGAGGCCTGATGGTGCCGTGCTGTCGTTCCGCAACTCCGAACAGGTGCGAGCAGAGCTCTCATCCATAGTCGATGCCGAAGCCGCATGCTGTTCCTTCTTCGAACTGTCCGTACGCTCCAACGGAGAACGACTGATCCTTACGATCTCTTCTCCGCCCGAAGCGATGCCGGTCGTGCGAGAGCTCACGGCGAGCTTCCGGGGTGCGCAGTCGGCCGGGTGAACCGCCGCCAGACCAAGTTGCGGACTGTACCAAGAGCCGAAGTTCGCCTGAGGACTTGAGTCGGACGTTGCCGCTCCCAGTCGGAGATCGCGGTCTCGGGTCGTCATGCGATGCGACCCCACTCGTGGGCGGTCACCCACACCCCCTGACCTGGAGCGCTGTGGTTCTTATACCGTTCCCTTCGCCTCCGCCACGCCGTGACCAGCGGAAACGCTGTAGCGAAGGGAACAGTGTAAGAGGCTCAGCGGATAGGTGCCGGGGTTGGTGGCCAGCGGTTTCCCAGTCGATGAGTGTGGCTGTAGCAGGCACGTGACGGCGAGGGGCAAGCTGTGCGGGCCGGTGGACGATCTTGGGGTCGGTGTTGCGCGGAGCTGGCCGTAGTTGGACCGCCGCGACCCTCGGCCGACGCGGCCCTGTGGCATGGACACGACAGCGAGGCCGGTGCGCCGCCGTCTCACCGGCGTCGTCGTGGCGATCGACCCCTCGCGAACCTCGGGTCCGGCGCGTTGTTCCTGGGTCCTCAGGTGTAGAGGGTGCCGTCCTGGCAGAAGCAGAGATCGTTGCCCCAGGGGTCGACCACGTAGAAGGAGCGCTCGCCCCAGGGGCGGTCGAGCACTTCGCCGGCCGGTTCGCCGTGCACCTGGTAGGGCGCCAGCACGCCGAGACGTGACGCCCGGTCGTGGACGGCGTCGAGGTCATCGACCGCGAAGTACGACGACTTCGGGCCGGGGGTGGGCATCATCCCACCTTGGGAGACATCGAGGACAGCGAGGATGACCCCGCCGCAGTCGAAGTAGTGCCGGGCGCCGGGGTGGCGTTTGCCCTCGATGTCGAGGAGGTCGCGGTAGAGGTCGGTGGCGCTCTCGAGATCGGCGACCTCGAGGGTGACGCGGAACAGCTTCGCGGCGGTGCTCATGAGGTGGTTCCTTTCGTGACCGAGCGCGGGCCCGATGGCGGCCAGGTCTGCTCGCTGGTAGGTGGATCGAGCTGCGCCAGCCAGCCGCCGATGACGCGCCGCAGGCGGTCTCGCTCCAGCCGGTAGACGCACCTCCGCCCGTCACGTCGCACGCTGACGACGCCTGCCGCCTCGAGCACGTGCAGGTGACGGGTCGTCGTCGGCCAGCTGTGGGTGAAGCGCTTGGCCAGGTACCCGGACGGCAGCTCGGGGCCGTAATGGGCCAGGACCTGGACGATGTGGCGCCGGGCTTCGTGGGCCAGCGCGTCGAAGACGACATCGACCTGCGGCAGCGAGGAAAGCCCCGTGCCCGACCGGCCCTGAGCGGCAACCATCGGCATGAAGATTAGCGCACAGGCTAATAGACTGCAAGGCCTCCAACAGGCTCAGCGGATGCATGCCGGGCTGGGTGACCAGCGGTTTCGCCAGTCGATGAGTTTGGCGGTGAGCAGGAATGTGACGGCGAGGGCGAACTGGCGAGCCGGTGGATGGTGCTGCGGTCGGGTTGCGGCGGAGCTGTCCGTAGTTGGACAGCCACGAGTTGGTGCGTTCCACGGGCCAGCGCAGGCCCATCGGGAGCTTCGTCGCTGAGCCCTTCGCGGCGGTGGTCTTGCGCTTCTTGGCGATCACGGTGTCAGCGATGAAGCGGTCCGCGAGACGGCTCCGAGTGGCATGGCTATCATAGCCGCGGTCGAGCCACAGAGTGTCGATCTCGGCGAGTAGCCCTCGTCCCGCGGCGTCATCGAGGGTTGGTGCCAGCAGGATCGAGTCGTTGGCGTTGGCGCCGGCAACGGTCCAGCCGATGGGGATGCCAACTCGGTCAGTGAGGATCGACCACTTCCAGCCCAACTTGGCGCGGTCGGTCGGGTTCTTCCCGGTTCCCTCTCCGCCAGCGGGGGCTTTGTGCAGCGACCCGTCCACTGCGACGTCGCTGAGATCGAGCCCGATGACCCGGTCATAGGCGGCGATCGCTTCGTTGGCGATCCGTTCGAACACACCTGCTGCGAGCCATTCGTCGCGTCGGTGGCGCACGGTTGTGTCCGAGACCTTGTCGCCGCACAGCCGCTCGGCGTCTTCCCGCGAACACCCAGTGGCGAGCCGCACCAGCATCACCTCGAAGCAGTCCCGATCCGATGACCGGGGCCGGTGGCAACCCAGCGGATGGATCTCCACAGGGACCGGGACCAGCGGCTCGATGCCCGCCCAGACGGCGTCAAACACTTCAGGGTCCAACGCGCGCATGATGGTTGGGACCTCCACTCAGTCGTCGGTGCTTGGCTGCACCCGACATCACAGTCGGGACAACCCGACGACCAGTGGATGGTCACCACACGGCAAACGTCCTGCTCTGAGACACTGCCACCTACCCGCGCGGCCTCTAAGAACCATCCGCCCGATCCGGGCCGGGTTCCCGCAGATCATGCGACCTGCAACCGATCAGCTTGACACGGCAACTCATCCGCACGTTTGAATAGGGTTCGTAGCAACGGACGCGGGTGCCCGACCACCGGTGCCCCAGGGAGGACCGGCCCGAGCCGGCGCACGGGAGCCCGGAGCGCTCGAGCGCGAAGGCGAAGCCACGCCGCCCGCTGTGGCGGTAGCTGACAAGACCACCGGAAGGAGAACCGAGATGGGAAGGATCGTCGTGAGCGACAACGTCTCCCTTGACGGAGTCATCCAGGACCCGGCGGGCGACGAGGGCTTCAAGCGCGGCGGCTGGGTCGGCCTGATCAAGGACCGCCCAGGGGCCAACAAGCTCGCACTCGATAAGGCGCTGGGCGCTGAGGCCCTGCTGCTTGGTCGGCGAACCTACGAATGGATGGCCGGTCGGTGGCCATCCCGGAGTGGAGAGTTGGCCGACAGGTTGAACAGCATGCCCAAGTACGTCGTGTCCTCGACCCTCGAAGATCCCGACTGGCACAACTCGACGGTACTCAAGGGCGACGCGGCGAACGAGCTTTCGAGGCTGAAGCAGGAAGTGGACGGGGACATCGTCGTGGTGGCTAGCTTCCAGCTCGTGCGCACGCTAATGGAGCACGACCTCGTCGACGAGCTGCGGCTGAAGATCTACCCGGTCGTGCTCGGGGATGGCGAGCGCCTGTTCGGCGAGACCAGCGAAAACCGATGCGCCTCCTCGACACCAAGACCATCGATGGCGACGTCGCCTACCTCACCTACGAGCCAGTCCGAGACGCATAACACGCGGCGAAGGGGAATGAACAATGAACTACCACGACACATTGATCGAGGTCGCCGAGGACTGTCCGGTTAGAGAAGCACAAGTGCCGCAAGCGAGAGGTGCCAAGAAGACCAAGGCAGTGGTCGAGTACGAGCTACTCGTCAAGCATCCGTACAAGTACACCGAAGAAGACATCGCCTTTGAGATGTACGCCGTTCTCCATGACATCCCGAAGGCGATCTGGCCCACAGAACGCAAGAAGTTCCTGAGCAAGGGCCACCCGCACCTTCGGGTGTCGGCGCTGACAAAGCGCTACGGCTGGGGCATTCATAACAACGCCGAAGGCAAGATCGCGCTGGTCGCTATTGAGTCCTCCGAGTACAAGCAACTGACGAACGATCCGCGCACCACCAAGATAAGGGCGTTTCGCTCCAAGCGCGCGTGATGAGCACGACCATCGACGGGATGGCCACGATGCATGCTGGACGCCCGGATGACGAAGCCGCCCTGTGGAGCTGGTACGCGGTCGTACTCCCGAGTGTGACCAGCCGGCCTTCCACCGAGGGTGGGGCAGCGGGGAGCCGACATGGGACGTCCAGGGGGGATTCGTCACGCCTCCTTCTAAAGTCTTCCGCGTGATGACCTCGCTTCCGGTTGAGGCGCCGACGGAGCCGAAGACCCGCCACTGGCGACAGAGGGGTCCGATCGATCGGTGCGCCGCTGCTCATCAAGCGACTCGACCCCAGTTCCGCGTCTCGACCCAAATGGCCTGGCCTGCGGCGTTCGAGTTCTTACAGTGTTCCCGTCCGCCTCCGCTGCTGAAACAGGCCTCTGACCAGCGGCCTTGTCCCGAATCGGGCGCGAGGAGACCGGAGGAGAGGCTCCGTCGGGGGCGCCGAAGACCGCTTCAACTTCACAAGTCCTTCGGTGCTCCCGTCCCCCCGGTTCTGGACATGTCCTCCGACCGCCCGTCGAAGGGCTGGACAAGACTTCAGTCGCCCTCCTCCCGAGAGGAGAGGAGGAGCGGCATGGTCCGACCCCTTGGACGACCGATGCCCGGAGGGCGGTCACCCTTGAGGACCCTCCGCGAGGAGTTCCTAGCCCGCTGCGAGGCCCGCAATCTGAGCGCGCGGACCCTGGAGTGGTACGCGGACCGAACCCGCCGGTTCGCTGACTGGTGCTTTGATCGGGAGATCCCAGAACCTTCCGACCTCCGGTGGTCGGATCTCCAGGCCTTCGTGCTGGAGTGCGGGCGGCGCGGCTTCGCCGCCAACACCGTGCACGGCTACGCCCAGGTGGTGAAGACGCTGTGCCGGCTGGGACACCGGCTCGGCTACATCCCGAGAACATCACGGCCGGCTTCGAGATGCCCAGAGTCCCCAAGACCATCGTCCCGACGTTCAGCGACGAGCAACTCGAGGCTCTCCTCGCTGGGCCGGACAAGAGGACCCGGGTGGGCATCCGGGATCGGGCCATCCTCCTGGTCCTCCTCGACACCTTGATCCGGGTATCGGAGCTCGTCGTCTCGACGCCGAGGATGTCGACCTCAAGGAAGGCGTGATCAGGGTGATGGGCGAGGGACGGAAGGAACGTGTGGTCCCGTTCGGAGCCGCCACGGCCCGGGCTCTTCGCCGCTATCGGAGCGCGGTGGAGGATCTCCGAGCCGGCGACCCCTTCTTCATCACCCGCTACGGCCGCCGCATGAGCCGGTGGTCCGTGCACATGATGATCGGCCAGCACGCCCGAGAGGCAGGCATCGAAGGAGTCCGGTGCTTGCCCCACACGCTCCGGCACACGGGGGCCAAGAGGTTCATCCTGGCCGGCGGCGACGTGTTCACACTGCAGAAGCTCTTGGGCCACACCACGCTCGCGATGGTCAGACGATACGTGGAGCTCGCCGACGTGGACGTGAGGGCCCAGCACCAGCGCTTCAGCCCGGCCCACTCCTTACTTCGGAGGCCGGGCCCGAAGAGGCCCTCCGGGAGCCGAGTGCGGGTTTGAATCGGAGGACCGACTCGCACGATCGACAAGGCCTCCTGGCGGCTCCTTTCCTGGGAGGACCTGCCACCCAACAGCGGATCATGAGGCTGACCCACTCCCACTGCCTTCTCGAGCCCTGGTTCCGCTTCCGCCAGACGAGATCCCGCTTGCCATCCGGATTCTTCGTCCCAGGGCTCTTGGCTCGCCAGGTTTGGCTCAACCATGTGGTTTCAAGCCGGCTAACGATTCCGTGGAAGGGCGCCAAAGGCCGCCCCGGTGATGCACCGGTGATGCACAGCCGCCGTTCCGTTGCCAGCAACGCCAACGGGCCTTCCCTCGGTCCCCAGGTGTTCAGCTGTCCCCCACGAGACTGTCACCGCCTCCGCGTTACTCGATGCTCCCTGTACCTGCAGCCCGAGCTGGTTTGCGAGGTCGTGTGCGGCGCGGATGTCGTTCCCCCGCATCTGCCAGCTCAGGTCCGGAGGCGGCATCTGCCTGGCGGAGGCTTGGACTCCGAAAAGCACCGCACCGTGGCGCAGAGCGATGAAACCGGAATGCGTCGGTTCGGCGGTGAAGCCGAGTGCGACATAGAAGGCAACCTCGCCGTCGACGTCGCCCACTGCGATCACCGGAGGAGTCGTTCGAACATGCGCTGTCGCCTTCCCGGCCTACCCGGTAGGCGGACGACGCCACCGTGGCCTACAGGGCATCCACCGGGACGAAGCTGTGGGTGAAGCGGTACAACGGCCCGGCGAGCAGTTCGACGCCGCCGAGGCTCTTGCGGTGAGCCCGGACGGTCCCGGGTGTTCGTCACCGGGGAGAGCTACGGATCGAAGAGCTACGACATGGCCACCGTCGCCTACCGCGTGACCTGACGTCACGAAGGAGCTGGGCCCTCTGATCCCGTGCCGAGAGCTCGAAGGAGCCAGCATGGCGCCCGGTGCAGCAAACGTTGCGGCGCCGAGCGCTGTCCGTCCCTCGGGGACAGGGGTCCTCAGAGGGCCCGGCCCCTCAGGCGCCGGCCCCAAACGCCTTGCCACACGACGCCGCCACCAGGGAGCGCCAAGGCCCGGTCAGCGGCGGTTCCGGGATTTCAGACGGCTGAGGAAGGCCAAGGCGGTACCGCGGCCGTAGTACGTGCTGCATGGCCCGCCTGAGGAAAAAGAGGGACTCGTGAAGGCCCCCACGCTGGCATTCTCTTTGCTCTTGGCACTGGCGCTGCTGGCAGTCGGCCAGAAGGCGAATGCGGCCCCGGCGGCGCCGGCGCTCATCTCGCCTCCGAGCGGGGCCTCGGTCACGCCCCCCTTCACCATCTCCTGGACCGCGGTCTCCGATCCGAGCGGCATCCTCGGATACAACTGGCAGGTCAGCGCCACGTCGTCCTTCGCCAAGATCGCTCGCCAGGATTCGACGATGGGCGCAACCCAGGCGACCGTGAGCGGGCTCGCGAAGGGCTCCTATTTCTGGCGGGTGCAGGCCGTGAACAATGACCTCGTCCAGGGTGCCTGGTCGGCCGCGCGAAGCTTCAGCGTCACCGGGCCCACCCCCGGCTCGATCTCGACGCCTTCCCTCAACCAGCCCCGTGGCGGCAATAGCTTCCATCCATGGGAGTTGTTCGGAATGAGCTGGAGCTCTGTCACGGGGACGAGCAAGTACGTCCTGGAGGCCTCGAAGGACCCGACGTTCCCCGCAAACGGGGTCGTCTTCCGCTGGGAGAGCCCGTCCCCGTCGACGACGATCCTGATCACGACCGCCGACATGGGCGACTACACGGCGCGCGTCTTCGCCGTCGACGCGAACGGGAACTACAGCATGCCCTCGAACACGATCTCGTTCGGGATCAGCTTCTCGGCCCCCCTGCCGTCGCCGCCGGGCATCGGGGCTCCTGTCGGCGCGGTGACGACAACGCTACCCGTGACCTTCCGCTGGAACCACGTCATCAACCCGCAACCCTCGGGCTACGAGATCCAGATCTCGCGCGACTCCGCCTTCGGCAGCATCGAGGCCGATCTCCCGCAGCTGAACGGCCCCGAGTACACGGTCTTGTCCCTCACCGCCGGCACGAAGTTCTGGCGCATTCGCTCCTTCCAGGGGATGGACAGCGAGACGACCTCGGCCGTGACGGCCTGGTCGCAGGTCGGCAGCTTTACCATCCCCTCGACCCCGGCCGCTGTCGCCTCCATCTCGCTCGCCCACACCTCCCCCTTCAGCGGTGACCAGGAGACCGGCTCCGTCCAGCTGACGAGCGCGGCGCCTTCGGGCGGCGCGGCGGTCAGCCTCACCAGCTCGAACCCGAGCGCCGTCCCGGTGCCGGCAAGCGTGACGGTCCCCGCCGGTACGGCCTTCGCGCAGTTCTCCTTCCAGTACGGTCAGGTGACCACCGCCACGCCGGTCACCGTGACGGCCACGCTCGGGTCCTCTTCCGCCTCGTTCTCCCTCACGTTGCAGCCTCCCTCGCTGAAGGGCATCTCCGTGACACCGAGCAAGATCACTGGCGGCACCACCGCTGGCGGCTTCATCAACCTCAACGGGCTCGCTCCAGCCGGCGGGGCCACCATCGGACTCTCGAGTGATTCGCCGCTGGTCAGCCAGCCCAAGTTCGTCACGGTCCCCGCCGGCAACGCCGGGGTGGGCTTCTCCATCCCGACGAGCACCGTCTCGGCACCAACGACGGCCACCGTGACCGCTACCTGGCAGGGGGTCGCCTTCACTGCGCCGATCACCCTGACGCCGCAGACGCCGCCTTCGTCTCTGACGCTCGACCCGACGACCACCACTGGCTTCCAGGGCGCGAGCGGCACGGTCTCCTTGGGCTCGACGACCGACACCGACGTCCAGATCATCCTCTCGAGTTCCAACCCGGCCGTCGCCAGCGTGCCCCAGAGCGTCACGGTGCCGGCCTTCGCGGCGGCCGCGAGCTTCTTCGTCTCCACGACCCCGGTCTCGACGACGACCACGGTCACGATCTCGGCGTCCGGGGCCGGGGTCACGAAGACGGCCACACTGACCGTGACCGCTGCCCCGCCTCCGCCCCTGGGAGCGCCGACCCGGCTCGCCCCGGTGGACGGCTCGCGCCCCGCAGTCGGGTCGACCGTGACCTTCGATTGGAGCGACGTGTCCGGAGCCTCTTCCTACCAGCTCCAGGTTTCGACCTCCCAGACCTTCGACTCGACCGTCCTCGATCAGGCCGTGACAGCCTCCCAGTACTCGACCTCCGTGCTGCCGGCTAGCCACCACTTCGGAAGCCGAGCGAGCCAGGCGGCCGCTCGCTCCTGGTCGGATCTTCACCGGAGGCCGGGGACATGGTCCGGCCTCTAGGCGAGCCGACCCCAAGCAGAAGTCAGAGCTCTACGAACCCGGCTGCGGCCCTGCGACCGATCCTGAGGCGGCTGTAGGATGACCAGCCAAACGCCGCCGTCGAGCTCGACCGATCGACTCGGTCGGACAAAAGTCAGCATGCGCGGCTTGTGTTGCTTGCAAACACGTTGCAAACATCCAGGACATCACCAGGCATCACAGGACAACACCAGACAGCACGAAGGGGCCCGCCGACCTGGACTGGATAGGACGAGGCAGCACCAGATAACACCCGGCAACATGACCGTCCCGTCGATCCGCCCGGCGCTATGGTCTGGGTGTGCCGAAGAGGCTGGTGATCCTCCTGGCGGCCGGGTACGTGGCGGCCGGGCTCGTGACGCGCCTCCTCAAGGTGCGCGAGGGGTCTACACGTGCGACTGCGACCCGGACTGCTGGTGCAAGCGGCTGGGGCTCGGCGTGTTCCGGTGGGTGTTCCCGCGGGGGCACAGGGGCCCCTGGAGCCGTCCCGAGGAGCTGCGGCTCGCGGATTGACGGCCCTCGGCGGCGTCTGGCGGCCTGGGCCATCGGCTGACGCCCGGGGACGTCGTCCCGCCCGGATGGGATCACCGGCATCCGGTGCCCGATGCCGGGCTACGCGGGGGGCGGAAGTGCTTGCTGAGGGTGTCGGTCTGGCGCTGGTACGAGGAGCCGATGCCCTCGCCGTACAGGACGTTCAGGGGTTCGACCATGCGCTTGAACGAGAGCCTACAGACGCGCTGGCGGTGCTCGATCATGAACGGGACGTCGTGGGCCCGGACCTCCAGGGCGGCCCTCGATCGTGCGAACGGCCGGCCGTGTCGAACCCGAACCCGGGGTCCGAAGAACCCGGAACTTCAAAACCGGTGATCCGGCGAGAGCTGGATGGCGGGTTCGATTCTCGAGGCGTTCTGCTTCGAAAAGCTCGATCGCCATCAGCGGCATCTCGTTATCGGACGCCACGGGAGGGAGGGCAAGACGAGCCCCAGCGGCCTGAGTCGCCTCACTCCGCTCGTAATCGGACGGGAGGAAGTAAATGAGTTCGGCCATGATCAGATCAGCCGCCCCTGACCCCCGAGTCGCTTGCGTTTTCCTTGCCGGAAGCGATAGCTTGCCTTATACTTGCCGCACATGGACGGTCTCCTCACCGACGATCCAGAGATCGCCGCCAAGGAGCTCGATGCCTCGGCGAGCGATCTGATCGACGAGTTGAACCGGTCGATCCCTCGCGCCCTGCGTGGGCACGAGGGCGCCGTTCGTGCCTACGTTCGAGCGTGGCGAGGACTGTCCTCGCGTTGCCTGAGGTTGGCACACGACACGCTCCCCGATCTCGTTCTCGAGACCGAGGAGGGTGAACTGCTCTTGGTCGACGTGAAGCGCGCGAGGACTCCGATCGCGAAGCAGCTGCTCGACTCGCTCGCTGTCAGCGCCCCGTTTTCCTCTTGGGTGACGCGGTTCGGTCCGGGCCGAGGCGCCGCGGTGTTCCTCTTGGACGAACTTCGAGAGGCCATCCCGAGCCTTTCTCCTCTTCCCATCGAGACCGAGGAGACGGGGCTTCCTCACTGGACGATCGACCGCGAGGGCTTCTCGCGGTTCACCCGTCATGTGTGGCTGGAGCTTCAGCAGGACCAGTCCCTTCTGGAACGAATCCACACGGTGTTCGACCTCAGCCACACCGAGCTGGCCCGGTTGTTCGGTGTGCGCCGGCAGGCGATCCCTCAATGGCTCGATGACGGCCTGCCGCCAGCGCGCCAGTCGAAGGCGCTCGTCGTTGCGCAGGTCGCCGATCTTCTGGAACGAAACCTCCTCCCCGCCCGCATCCCCGCGGTTTCCCGGACCCCGGCTGCGGCCTACGGCGGACACTCGATGCTCGACATGATCGCGGAGGACCGCCACGAGGAGCTCTTGGAGGGGGTCCGCAACTCCTTCGACTGGTCCGCTACGGCGTGAGATTCCGTCACCTCCGGCGCGGAGGCCCCCACTACCGGGTCGCCGACCCCGACTGGCGACGGCCCCTCGAAGGAAAGTACTCGGCGGAGCAAGGAGGGAGGTGGAACGCGCCGGGGTCGTCCCCGGTCGTATACCTGTTTGGCACGACCGAGCTGGCTCGGTCGTTCGTGCTCCAGAAGCATCGGGGACTCCCCTACTCGGTCCTCGACATGGCGCCCGATCGCCGCCCCGTGCTCGTCCACGCCGATGTGCCCGAAGACGCCCATGTCGATGTCGTCACCGCCCGAGGATGCATGGCCGCGTCGCTTCCTTCGACCTATCCGCTCGACGAGCGCGGGACGGAGGTGCCGTGGGAACGGTGCCGGCCGATCGGCCAGGCCGCGTGGGACCAAGGAGAGCCCGGGATCGCCTGCCGGAGCGCTTCGGCGCGTTCGGACGACACGGGAGAGGAACTCGCGTGGTTTCAGCGCCAGAGTCGGCTCAGGTCCGAAGACCGCCAACGATTCGACGAATGGTTCGGGTGAGGGCAGCCGGCACAGATGGAGATGGCGTTCCGGCCGACGTTCCCTTCACTTGACGCGCCCCCAGGCTCGGACCGCGACCCAGAGCAGCGGCCCGGGCTCGCCTTGGTGCGTATGCTCTGACGTCCGCCTCCGCTGACCAGCGGTTTTGGCGTTCCGAGAGGATGACGGATCCTTCGGAGGAGGCGCCGAAACGGGCGCCTTGCAAACGTTTGCAAACGTCCGCCGCCACCGCTCCCCTGCCGCCGCTCCCCGCTTGACGTGGCCGAGATGTTTACCTACGGTAGGAACAGTGCCCATCATCGACCTGCGGGGGTCGGATAACGTCGAGTGGCACAGCAACTTCCAGTCGGCGGCCATCCGGGCGCGACTCCTCCGGGCGAATGCCCACGCGGACAACTACGCTCTCTTCATCTCGCAGGCGCCGCTCGTTCCGGCGCCGAACGCCACGGCCGACCCGTTCAACCTCATGGGTCGGTGGCTCGTGGGGATCGAGGCCGACCACAGCCCGGCGCCGAGGTGGAACAAAGTCGTGCGGCACAAGCCCGACGGGGCGGTCGACACCTGCTACGTGGGTACGCAGAAGATCACAGACCAACTGGGCCGGGCCCAACACCCCTACTTCGGCACCGCGCGGACCGTGGCGGAAGGTCGCATCACGAACCACATCCTGAGACGTGATGCTGCGGCCCGACACACTCGTCCATTCCACCGGACGGATCGGGAAAGGCGACCCCAGGGGGTCGAGGAAGGAGGGAGGGTACATGCGTCTGAAGCCACTCGTGGTGGCGCTCGCCGCGATCATGTTGGCCGTTCCGGCCTGCAAATCGGGCGACGAGGAAGCGGAGAAGAGCGGTGGGGGCGGAGGCACGTTGACGCTCGGCGCCGCTCTGTCGCTCACCGGCTCGCTCTCACGTGAGGGCGGGCTCACCAAGGACGGCTACGAGTACTGCAAGCAGGTGGTGAACGACAAGGGCGGCGTGAACGCGGGAGGCGACTCCTACAAGCTGCAGATCAAGTATCAGGACGACACGTCCGAGCCCGACACGGCGGCGCAGCTCGTCGATCAGTTCAACGACCAGGACGTCAAGTTCATCCTCGGACCGTACGGGTCGTCATCCACGGAGGCAGCGGCCGCGGTCGTGGAGCGGACCGGCCAGGTCATGGTGGACAGCGCCGGGGCGGACGACGAGATCTTCACCCAGGGCTACCGGAACACCTTCGCGGTGCTCTCCCCAGCGAGCCAGTACCTCGCCTCCATCGTGGACGCCATCACCGAGCTGGCCGACCCCAAGCCCAAGACGGTGGCCATCCTCTCGGCCGACGACGGGTTCTCCCAGACAGCGGCCAAGGGCGGCGCGGCCGAGGCTGAAGCCCAGGGGCTGCAGGTCGTGGCCCAGGAATCCTTCCCCGAGGGAGCGACGGACGTCTCCGCTGCCCTGACCAAGGTCAAGGCCAAGAACCCCGATCTGATCCTCGGGTCCGTGCACCTCGAGGAAGGAATCGCCATCATGCAGCAGAGTGAGGAGCTCGGGATCAACCCCTCAGGCGGATTCGGGCTCACGGTGGCCGTTCCCACTCCCGACTTCGTCGAGACGCTCGGCAAGGCTGCCGACTTCACGGTGGGATCGACCCAGTGGACGCCGAACTTCGCCGGACAGGACGACGTGTTCGGGACGGCCCATGAGTACGCCACGGGCTTCGAGCAGGCGCTGGGCTACGCGCCCGAGTACCACAACGCCGAGGCGTCGGCCGCCTGCCTGACGATGGTGAAGGCCATCGAGGAGGCAGGCTCCGTAGACCCGGCGAAGGTTCGCGACACCCTCGCGGGGCTGAGCATCGACACGTTCTTCGCTCACATCCAGTTCGACGAGACCGGAAAGAACGCGGACAAGCCAATGTCGGTCGTCCAGATCCAGAATGGAAAGGTCGTGCCGGTGTGGCCGGAGAGTGACTCGACCCAACCGCTGCTGTGGCCGACGCCTCCGTTCGACCAGCGGAGCTGAGGCGAAGACCGAGTGCAACGGTTCCTGCAGGCAACCGCGTACGGGCTCCTCCAGGGAGGGCTCTTCGCGATCGTGGCCGTGGGGTTCTCACTGGTGTGGGGCGTGACGAACATCGTCAACCTCGCGCACGGCGCCCTCGTGATCATCGGGGCGTATGTGGCCTGGCAGCTCCACTCGGCCTTGGGGCTGGATCCCACCCTCGGGATGCTCCCCGCGGCCGCGATCCTGTTCGCGAGCGGCTATGTCATCCAGCGGGGGCTGGTGAACCGAGTGGTCAACGCGCCCATCTGGATGACGTTGCTCGTGACGTTCGGGCTCGAGCTTCTCCTGGTGAACCTGCTGCTGGTCGGGTACACGGGTAACTACCGCCGTATCCGGACGGGCTGGGCGTCGCGGGCGCTCGACATCGGAGGCGTCCGCCTGCCGTACGGCCGGCTGGCGGGCTTTGGATTCGCGATCCTGCTCACGGTGCTCCTCGTCCTGTTCATCACCCGGACGAGAACGGGACTCGCGATCAGGGCCGCGGGGATGGATCGGGGCATGGCCCGATCCATGGGCGTGAACATCCGTCACGTCTACGCCGTCACGTTCGGTATCGCGGCCGCCCTCGCCGGCGCGGCGGGTTCGATCGTCGGAATGACCTCGACGTTCAGCCCCGCCGACGCCGGGCACTTCACATTGCAGAGCTTCGTGATCGCCGTGCTGGGCGGACTGGGGAACATGTGGGGGGCTCTGGCCGGCGGACTCCTCGTCGGCGTCGTGGAGTCACTCGGCGCCCAGTACGTGTCGGGGACGCTCATCAACGCGTTCGCCTTCGGATTGCTCGTCCTGGTGCTCGCCATTCGGCCCAGCGGACTCCTGGGACGACCGTTCTACGAGGCGCGCGTGGAGACATGATGGGTCAGGCCGTCGAGGACACAACAGCCGAAACGGCGGTCCCCCGCGCACGGGGTTCGCGAACCGGTCCGGTGGTTGCCGCGGCTCGGATCGGGATTCCATTGGCCTTCCTCGCGTTCCTCGCGGCGGCTCCGCTCATGTTCGTGGACAGCTTCCTCCGAACCTTGAGCACAGTATTCATGTACGTGATCCTGGCGCAAGCGTGGAACATCATCGGCGGGTATGCGGGCTATGCGAGCTTCGGCAACGTCGTGTTCTTCGGTCTCGGCGGGTACACCGTGGCGGTGCTGATGACGGAGCTGAGGTGGCCGTTCTGGCCGGCGCTCCCGGTGGCGGCCGTGGTCGGGGCGGTGTATGCGGCCGTCATCGGCCTTCCCGTCCTCAGGCTGCGCGGCCACTACTTCGCCGTGGCCACGCTGGGCGTCGCCGAGGGAACGAGGGAGATCATCATCAACCTTCCCAAGCTCACCGGCGGAGGCTCCGGCGAGACCATTCCCGCGGTGGGCAGTCTGGCTACGACGAGCTACCCGGGAAACGCCGGCTTCTTCTACATGTTCCTCGCTCTCGCGGTGATCGCCACGGCGGTCGTCTGGAGGGTCTCTCGGAGCAGGTTCGGCTATGCCCTTCGCTCGATCCACCAGGACGAGGAGGCCGCGGCCGCCGCCGGGCTGAACACAACCCGGACCAAGGTGAGGGCGTTCATGGTCTCGGGGGCGCTCACGGCGCTGGCGGGTGGCATCTATGCCTTCCAGCAGGTCACGATCTATCCCGATCGCCTGTTCTCGGTCGAGATCACGGTCCTCATGGTGGTGATGGCAGTCATCGGTGGGGCGGGGACCGTCATCGGCCCGGTCATCGGAGCGATCGGCTTGGAGTTCCTGTCGGAGTATCTGCGCCAGAACGTCCTCGAGTACCACACGCTCATCTTCGGGGCCATCATCGTTGCCGTGATCCTGTTCCTGCCGCAGGGGATCGTGAGCTTCTCCCGTGACGCCTGGCGCCGCCGGAGGATCTCCTTGCTCGAGAACGCGCGAAGGTATTCGCTGTGACGGCCGCGCTCCAGACCATCGATCTCTCCCGACGCTTCGGCGGCCTGCAGGCCCTTCGGGGGGTGTCGTTCACCGTCGAACCCGGCCAGATCGTCGGGGTCATCGGGCCGAACGGCGCGGGCAAGTCGACCTTGGTCAACGTGATCACCGGCCACCTCAAGCCGACTTCGGGACAGGTCCACGTCGACGGCCGGGACGTGACCGGAGCACGGCCGTGGGTGATCGCGGAGATGGGGGTGGCCCGGACGTTCCAGGTGGTGAAGCCGTTTCGGGACATGACGGTCCGCGAGAACGTGGCCGTCGGCGCCATGTTCGGAGCCGCATCGTCCGTCGCGGTCGCGATGCAGCGGGCCGATGAGATCCTCGAACGCGTCGGACTGGCCAAGCGGGCAGGCTTCCAGCCCCGCGAGCTCCCGGTGGCCGACCTGAGGCGGCTCGAGCTCGCTCGGGCACTGGCGCTGAATCCGCGGGTCCTGCTGATCGACGAGGTGATGGCAGGGCTCCGGCCCGCCGAGGTCGAGGCAGCCGTGCAGCTTGTGCTCTCCCTCAAGGAGGAGGGCGTCACGATCGTCGCGGTTGAACACGTGATGAAGGCGATCATGGCCATGTGCGACCGGGTCTGCGTCCTGCACGAGGGAGCCGTTCTCTCTGAGGGATCTCCCGACGAGATCGCGTCCGATGAGCGTGTCATCGGTGCGTACCTCGGCGAGCGATACGCACGACGAACAGCGGAGCGCGGCGATGCTTGAGATCGAGGGGCTCGGCGCCGGCTACGGGACGATCCAGGTCTTGTGGGACGTGGAGATGACAGTCGGGGACGGCGAGATCGTCGCCCTCATCGGTGCCAACGGCGCCGGGAAGACGACCCTGCTGCGAGCGGTGACCGGCGAGCTTCATCCGCTCTCCGGAACCGTCCGGTGGAACGGCGAGGACATCACCGGGCTGCCGCCCGAACGAGTGGTCGGTCTCGGCATCGCGCACGCTCCCGAGGGCCGGCGGCTGTTCGCCGGGCTCTCCGTGCGGGAGAACTTCCTCATAGGGGCCTATGTGAGGAAGGGTGATCCCGACATCGACGCGGACATCCAGCGGATGGTCGAGTTGTTCCCGCGCCTCGAAGGCCGCATGGACCAGGTCGCCGGGCGGCTGTCCGGAGGCGAGCAGCAGATGTGTGCCATCGCCCGCGCGTTGATGAGCAGGCCCAAGCTCCTCCTGGTGGACGAGTTGTCCCTCGGCCTGGCGCCCAACCTCGTCGAACACCTGCTCCGGAGCCTGGAGCAGATCGCTCGGGATGGAACCGCCATCCTGCTCGTGGAGCAGGATGTCGACGCGGCCTTGCATGCCGCGGAGAGGGGCTACGTGCTGGAGGTCGGAAGGATCGTGGCATCCGGGCCGGCGGAGGAGATCAGGGGTGATCCCAAGATCCGCGAAGCCTATCTGGGAGTGGCCTGAGCGATGGGATCAGGACCGCGCGCCCGCTGAGGCCGGTCCCGGCTCTGGGGGAGCTCACCGAGGAGGTGCTGACGGAGGTGTTGGGCGAGGAGTCCCCGCTTCTGCGTGAGATCCTGCGCGAATCACCGGGAATCGATCCGGCGACCCGTGAGCCCTGGAGCGACGCGGGAGCCGCGGCCCGTTAGAGCGCATGGACTTCGAACTCTCCGAGGAGCACGCGGCCTTCCGGGCGAGCATCCGCAGCTTCGTCGATGCCGAGATCCGGCCCGTGGCACGGGTGTGGGAGCTCTCCGGCCGCTATCCCACGGAGATCGTGGAGACGATGAAAGGGCTCGGCCTGTTCGGCCTGACCGTTCCCGAGGAGCACGCAGGCCTGGGGGCCGACACTGTCACCCTCGCGATCGCCTTCGAGGAGATCAGCCGGGGGTGGATGGGCGTCGCCGGCATCCTCGGAACGCACACGCTGGCCTGCGCGACCCTGGCTCGATACGGCACGGACGATCAACGGAATGCGTATCTGCCCGGGCTCGCCAGCGGTGAGCGGCGTTCCGGCGTCGCCCTGACGGAGCCCGGGGCGGGAAGCGACCTCCAGGGGATATCGACACGAGCAATTCGCGCCGGAGAGGGGTACGTCCTCCGCGGGACCAAGACCTGGATCACGAACGCCCGCCACGCCGATCCCCTTCTGGTCCTGGCGAAGACCGATCCTGCGGCCGACCCGCCCCACGCGGGGATGAGCCTGTTCCTGGTGGATGGGGGAACCCAGGGTCTGCGGGTGTCCCGGGACCTTCCCAAGCTGGGCTACAGGGGCCCGGAGTCGTGCGAGGTCGTCCTCGACGACGTGCGGGTACCCGAGGGAAACCTGCTGGGTGGGGAAGAAGGCCTGGGGTTCAAGCAGATCGCTCGAGGCCTCGAGATCGGCCGCATCAACATCGCCGCTCGAGCCGTGGGGGTGGCCCAGGACGCGTTCGACCGGGCCATCGCCTACGCCCGCGAGCGTGAGGCCTTCGGGCGGCCCATCGGCGACTTCCAGGCGATCCAGCTGAAGCTCGCCGACATGGCAACCGAGATCCAGGCCGCGCGCCTCCTCACGTGGTGGGCAGCCTGGAGGTACGACGCGGGACATCGCGCCGATCTCGAAGCCGGCATGGCGAAGTACTTTGCCTCGGAGGTGGCCCTCCGGAGCGCCCTCGAGTCCATGCGTGTCCACGGCGGCTACGGGTACTCGGAGGAGCTCGAGGTGGCCCGCCTCTATCGGGACGCTCCGCTGATGGCCATCGGCGAGGGCACGAACGAGATCCAGCGGACGCTCATCGCCAGGCGTCTGCTGAAGGACTACTCGGGTGGAGGCTTGCTCTGATCGAGGTCCCCTCGCGATCACGCCAATCCCTCCGAATCCTTGAGGCCCGATAGCGTTCCGCGGCAAATGCCTGATCGCCACCAACGTGATTCTGACGCCCTGTTGAAGTACGGTATCCTCCGACGAAGGGGGATGCCATGCTGCGGAGCAGTCCACTCACCGTTCGGTTGCGCCCGGAGGAGCGGGCCGTCCTAGAGGCCCGGGCCCGAAGGTATTCGTTACCGTATCGTGAGGTCATCAGAGCCAAGATCGTGCTCATGGCCGCCGAGGACGTCCCGGTCGCGGAGATCACCCGCCGTCTCGACACTCCCCGAGAGGTGGTGTGGAAGTGGCGGCGGCGGTTCCTGGAGGAGGGTTTGCCAGGTCTCGAGGAACGGCCCCGCCGGGGACGGCCCGCGGTCTTTTCCCCCTCAGCTCGTCGTTGACGTCAAGGCCATCGCCTGCGAGCTCCCCTCCACCCTGGGGTTGCCGCTGTCCCGGCTGCACGTCCCGGACATCTGGCCGGAACCGTCGGGGTTTCGACCGTCGTTGACACTCGCCACCCGCAGGGCATGGCCCCGGCTCGCCTTGGTGCGTGTGGTCTAACTCCGCCTCCGCTGACCTAGGTCTCACCGCGACACTGCGCTGATCCGTCGCGGCCGGTGATCAGGCCAGAAGGGCTCGGCATAGCCAGAGCTTGCAAAACGGACAGGCGCGGCGGCATCAGGAGAAGAAGGCGTCCATCGCGTGGAGGTCGCCGGGGTGCTCCCAGACCTCCACGACGAGTTGTCCCGGACGTGGAGCACGATCGCCTCACGGTCCTCGAGCTGCGCATGCCAGCTCGCTCGCCACGCGTGGTCTGGAGCACGACGGCGTGATCGTCGCTCGCCAACAGGTCGTGGATGTCGCCCCGCAGGGTACCGTCGGTGAGCTCGCCGAGCCGCCCCATCCCCGCAAACAGCTGCTGCTTCCCGCGGCGGATGCCCGAGTTCACGCCGCGACCCGGCGCGTTCCACACGACGTCGTCCGCCAGCACCGCGTCGATCGTCGCCATGTCGTTCGCCTCGAACGCCGAGAACAGCCTTCGGGCGATCTCCTCGTTGGGGTGCACGCGATCCCTCCTCACTCGACTCTTGAAGGGATAGACCATCCGCGGATCGCGGATTCGTCGGTCTCCCGGTGCCTTTTCGCTACGCTCCCTTAATGGTTCGCCGTATCGCGGACGACGTCGAGGGATCGGCCGCTGGACTGCTCGACCGGGCCCGGCGAGGGGACCGCGGCGCCTTCGAGCGACTCACGGCCGGATACCGACGCGAGCTCCACCTCCACTGCTATCGGATGCTCGGATCGCTCCACGACGCCGAGGACCTGGTCCAGGAGACGCTCCTTCGGGCCTGGCGGGCAGTCGATCGGTTCGAGGCCCGCTCGAGCGTTCGGACCTGGCTGTACCGGATCGCCACGAACGCCTGCCTGAACGCCCTGGCCGAACGACCGCGCCGAGCCCTTCCGAGCGGGCTCTTCCCGGCGTCGGATCCCCGGGATTCCCCTCGCGAGCCGATCCTGGAGCCGGTCTGGCTCGAGCCCTACCCGGATCGGCTGCTCCAGGAGCTCGAGGACCCGGCCGCACGGTTCGCCCGTCGCGAGACGATCGAGCTCGCGTTCCTCGTGGCGATTCAGCTCCTCCCGCCCCGGCAGCGCGCGATCCTGCTCCTCCGCGACGTCCTCGAATGGAGCGCGGCCGAGGTGGCGGAGCTGCTCGAAGCGTCGACGAGCTCGGTGCACAGCGCGCTGCGACGCGCCCGCGCGACCCTCAGGAAACGCGCCCCGAGAGAAGCCCCTCCCCACGCCCCGACCGCCGAGGAACGCACGCTCCTGGACCGGTACGTGCGCGCGTTCGAGCGTGCCGACGTGCCGGCGCTGGCGCGACTCCTGGCCGAGGACGTCGAGATGGAGATGCCGCCCGATCCGATGTGGTTCAGGGGGCGGGAGGAGGCCATCCGGTCCTGGCGCAACGGGTCTTCTCGGTTCGAGGCCCGATCGTCATCGAGCCCTTGGCCGCCAATCGGCAGCCGGCGGCTGCGCTCTACGAACGCGGGGCGGATGGTGAGAGGGGTCTGTCGATACACGTCCTCACGTTTGCCGATGGGCTCGTCACGCGCATCGCGGGCTTCGTCGGCGACGAGCTGTTCCCGGCATTCGGCCTTCCCCGCCTCACGCGATCGAACACGCGTGATGACGCCTCCGTCGAGTTCTCCTCCGTCGGGCGACCCTCGCTGACGAGCCTGCCGCCGCACGCCCCAGCCGGCGGATATCTTGAAGGAGGGGTAGCACGATCTCATCGGCCGCCGATGACTTTCTCGCTCCGCGGCAGTCATACGGGGTGAGCCCCTTGGAAGAGAACGAGGCCGGGAGGTGATGGTGACGACGGCGGAGCGGACGTTCGCGGCGTGCCGATCCCTCCCGGCGGGCGATCCTATCGGGGCTGGCGGCGGGGGAAGGCGTCCGTGACCAGCTGGCCACGCCGTTCGCGATGAGTTTGCCTGCCGTGTCGAAGCGTCTGAACGTGCTCGAGCGGGCAGGACTCATTGCGCGCGGCCGGGGGCGGCAGTGGCGGCCCGCGCGGCTGCAGGTGGAGCCGCTGAGGGAGGAGGAGACGCCCGAGAGGTGACGACGTCAACTGGTGCCGCGCACCGGGGAAGGGAGACGACATGCCGACCGTTGTAACCGCAATGTCGACATCGGTCGATGGATTCATCGCGGGCGCTGACGACAGCCTGGAGCAGCCGTTGGGTGTTGGCGGCGACCGACTCTTCAACTCGCTCCGCGACGGTGACACGCCAAGCCGCCACGCCCCCTGGTTCAAGATGTCGACCGTCAGCGCGGAGTTCTTCGATGAGGGCGTCGCCCGGATCGGCGCGGTCATTGCGGGGCGCCGTACGACGTGTCGGATGCGTGGGGCGGGAGTGGACCCATGCCCGGCGTCCCGCTCTTCGTCGTGACGCACCGCGTTCCCGACACGGTGCCGACCGGTGATCCGCCGTACACGTTTGTCACTGACGGCATCGAGCACTCCGTCAAGAATGCACTCGGCGCCGGGAGCGTCGAGTTGGACCTCGTCCGGGTCGTCGATGCCCCAGGCGTCACGCATCTGACGTACCGAGTCGTGAGATAGCCCAGTCGTGGTGTTGGGCGAAGGCGCGGCGTCGCGACAGGGCAGAGCGCTCGGCGCCCCGGTCACGTCCGCCTTCAACCGTTCGTTCCTGACGCAGCTGACCGGTGCGGGGACCCCCCCGCGCTCGAGCGCTGCGCATCCTGGCCCAGTGTCGGAGCGGCTGCCGCAGCCGGCGGGTCGACGGGCGGTGATCCGGTCGTCGCCCGGGCCATCCAGCAGTCCTTCGTCAACGCGATCCGCGTGGGGATGGTGGCCGCCATCGTGGCGATGACCATCGCGTCGGTGGCGTCGTTCGCTTTCGTGCGGAGCCACGTCCTCGGGCATCACGAAGGAGGTGGGAGCGCCGCTCGATCGGGGCTCTCCTGCCGGAGTGACGTATCCGAGGACCGCGAACGACGCCCCGGCGATCTCTCGCCAGACCCGCTCGCTGGAAAGACGAGGTGCCGTTTCCCCTTCGTCGTCTCCAGCAGCCGGGCCGGTCACACCCTCGCTTGCCGTGCCGACCGTTTCCTTCACCGTGGCCATGGCCCTCGCCTCCTTGAAGCTGGATGTTCGCCTCCCCACCACTACGCCCTAATTGCCGGGGCTGGCAACGGTCGAAAGGAGGGTCCAGATCGGGACCCTCGGACCCGGAGGGCTCCGACAGGCACGATCCGGGGTGTCGGATGTCTACCTCGGGTAGACGCACGAGCCGGACCCTGGATCTGTCGGGACCAAGACATATTCGATCGGATACACAGCTCGCCCGAGCTCTACGAGTTGCTCGCTCTTCGCCAGGGATGGACCCTCGACTGCTACGGGCGGTTCGTCGGAGGGGGCATGATTGCGGCGCTTCTTCCTCGACCGGCCTGATAGTCTCACGGTCCCCATGTCGGCCGTCGGTGCCGTGAGGACCGCCGCAACGGTGTGACAAAGGCGCCCGCCACAGTGAGGACGATGTGACGATGCTGGCGAACGCCTCCAACGTTGCCCGGGTCAACGGGATCGAGCTCGGTTACCAGGTCGTCGGAGAGGGCGAGCCGCTCATCCTCCTGCACGGCGGCTTCGGGTCGGTCGAGATGTTCGGCCCCAACGTGGAGCTCCTTGCCGCGGGGCGTCAGGTCATCGGGGTTGACCTCCAGTCGCATGGGCGCTCGCCGGCCGCCGATCGGCCGATGCGTTTCGAGACGATGGCCGACGACATCGCGGCCCTGATCCGGAACCTCGGGTTCGAGCGTGCCTCGATCATGGGCTTCTCACTCGGCGGGGGCGTGGGGTTGCGAACGGCCATCCAGCACCCGGACGTCGTCGAGCGCCTCGTGCTCGTGTCGACCGTGTTCAAACGCCAGGGGTGGTATCCGGAGATGATCGCTGGCATGGACGCGATGGGCCCGGAGACCGCCGGCTACCTGATGCAGAGCCCGATGTACGAGGCCTACCAGCGGATCGCGCCGCGCGTGGAGGACTGGCCGGTCCTTGTCCAACAAGTCACCGAGGGCGTGAAGGTCGACTACGACTGGTCGGCGGAGATCCCCGGCCTCTCGATGCCGATCATGCTCGTGATCGGTGACGCCGACGGGATGCCGCCGTCCCATGCGGTCGAGTTCTTCGGCCTGCTCGGTGGGGGCCAGCGGGACGCTGGCTCGGACCGCTCCGGGATGACCCACCACCGCCTCGCGATCCTGCCGGGCGTGACCCATTACGACATCAACGTCGTACCGGCGCTCTCCGCCGCGGTCATTCCGTTCCTCGACGGTGCGTAGGGTGGGTTCTCGAACTTACCCTTGACTGCGATCGGCTGCGAGGATCACGCCGCCATCTCGCCTCGACCAGATACGTGGGGACCTGGCAAGTTCCGCCAGTGGGCTCTCGACAACTCTTCAGATCACAACCGAGCCGACCAGGAGAAGCAGGACGTAGAACACGAACGGTGGAATGTCCCTGAATCGCGGGTAAGCGGCGAGGAGCAGGATATCGGCGCCGAGACTGATCCAACCGAGCCAGACCGGAAAGCCGCCCCTCAACAGACCGCGCCCAGGAGCGCAAGTCCGCCGATCGTGAGCAGGACGTAGGTGGCGGACGGCACCGAGGTCGGAGGCAACAACGGCCCGCAGGCTGGCAGGGTGACATCGAGCGCATCGACAGGAGACGAAGTGAGCGAGCGTGAGCGATATCCAGCCGGCGTTCCATGTTGGGTCGAGACGCTGCAGCCGGATCCGCATGATGCACTGGACTTCTACGGACCTCTGTTCGAGTGGGAGTTCGTCAGGCGAGAGCCGATGCTCGGCGACCCGTCGAGCCAGTACTTCGTCGCTCGGGTCAGAGGCCGCGACGTCGCCGGGGTCGGCTCATTACCCGATCGGAGCAGCCCTCCGACACGCCCGGGTTCAGTAGCGCCGTGATGGCGGACCCGCAGGGGGCGGTGTTCTCGATCAGCCAGCGGACCGCTGGTCCCTAGCGGGCCAGGTCGTGTTTCGGCTCGCGTCACCCGTTCACGAGCCGCAACGAGTCGAGCGAACAGGGCCATGACGACGGAAACACGGCAGTCGCTGCCTTGACCAACGACTCGGTAGACAAGAGTCTCCCTTCGCCCGCTTTTCTTGCTTGCAAACACGCTGCAAACATCCAGGACATCACCAGGGATCACATGACAGCACCAGACAGCACGAAAAGATCCGCCAACCTGGACCAGATCGCGTCCTCCTTGTCGCTCCTGCAGGAACAGGGCGGGGGCCGAAGCCCCCAACAGGAGAGGCGGCGCTCGGGGTGCACCCGGTCCACGATCGGCTCGAAGCTGAGGGACCGCGCGACATCGTGGCCGGTGGCTGGGGCCAGCCGGTCGGACCCCTGAACGGGGTGGGCGGGGCGGTCAGGGTCAGCCGAACGGTCGCATATCCTTGGATCAGTATCGATCGGAGCAGGGGAACGGGCAAGGCGGCGGCACACGTGGGAAGACCCGATCCCAGCATGCGTCTCACGGATTGGCCTACGCGGTCGGTGGGTTTTCCGAACGGGACGCCGCCTGGTCCTCAGGCGGTCTCCGAAGTTCCCCCATCGGGCCGGACCCCGCGCTCGTCGAGAAGGGTGCGGAGGCGCTCCGCCTCGGCGCACAGCCGCTCGTTCTGGGCGAATACTCCGCTGATCTGCTCCACGATCACATCCCGATGGGGGCCCCTTGCCGCCCTCCCCGCGGCCGGGGGAGGGTTCGGAAGACCTCCTTGCGGACCCGGGCCCATGGTGAGACCGAGGCCTGGGAGGAATCGGGCCGCGCCGTTTGCCACGCCCGCGGCGGCGAGGAGCGCGGAACCGAGGGGTCGCACCGGCTATGTAGCGGGCGGTGCGATCTGGTGCCGGGCCGTCCAAGGGCAGAAGCCTCTCCTCGAGCAGTTCATGATGTACTGCGTTGGCCCGTGCGATCCCGTTGGGTAGCACGGCGGAAGCGCCAGACCGCGATCCCCAGAAGGACGCCCCAGATCAGGAACCAGAGGTCCCACAATCCGAGGTGCCAGCGCAGCCCTCTCCAGTCGATGGGCGTGGCCGGGCGCACCGCGCCGGTCTCGACCAGGACCGCCGCGATGACCAGAGCTCCCCCATACAGGATCAGAACGGCAGCTGCGGCGGTGCCGGCGAGCAGCACCAATCGGGGAGGCACCCTCGCTCCCCAGGGCCGTACCAGTGCGAGCGCAAGGAAACCTCCGAGCATCTTGAGCACAACCGTGACCCAGATCATGATGAGGGCCGCCACGCTCGGGGAGCGGGCCCACCGCTCCGCGAAGCCTCCGACGGTGTCGAGCCCGCCGGTCCCGCCGAGGGCCCAGTACACACTGACGCCCGCGTTCGCGAACGCAAGAGCACACGCGCCGTACGCGGCCCACGACATGCGCGCTACGAAACGAGCGGGGTCCTCTCGCAGATGGGCACCCGTTTTCCCTGGCGTGATCGGCCACGATGGTCGGCGGGTCCGCAGTATGTCCTTCATACGAGTCATGTGATCACCTCTTTCGGTAAGGAGAGGCCTCCAACACGAACCCAGGCGTGGTGGCCCCTAGCCCTCAAGCGCCTGTGCCCACCCGGCATCAACCGGCGGAATGACCGTGCCGCGGGCTACGAGGCCAAAGCATGGAGTGCGCCCCGGATCCGCTTCGACGGCTCGTCCGTACTCCATATCCGATTCACCTCTCATCGGCTCGGGGCCTGCCGCAGTCCCGACGTGCCACCATGGCGACCGCGCCGTGGGCGCCTCCGCCGGTCTCATTCAGCCGGACTACGCAGCAACCGGATCGAAAGGGGATCGCTCTTCACGCGGCTTCACCTCCGCGGTCACCGGGAGTCCTCGACGGACGCTCTCGGTGACCACGCAGAAGTCCTCGAACAGCCCGAGGCACCGATCGACCCTGCTCCGATCGCCAGCGATCTCCGGACGGATGGACACCCGGATCTCTCCGACCCGTAGCCTCCCCCGCTCGTTTCGCACCAACGAGGCCCGCGCGGTGGTCCGGACGGCCCGCACGTCCACCCGAGCCCTTCGGAGGCAGAACAGGAGGCTGGCCGAGAGGCAGTTCCCCACTGCGGCGGCCAGCATCCGGGCGGCGTTGGGCCCGGCGTCCTCCCCGAGGGGTGGCGGCTCGTCCATGACCAGGGTCTGCTCGCCAGCCCCCAAATCGACTCGGAAGCGATAGCCCTCCTCGAGCGCCAGGTCGACCTCCACGCTCGAGTCCTCGTGTGAGACCTGGGCGGTCACCGGGAAGCTCCCCCCACGGGGCTCTCCACGGCTCCCCGAACCAGGTCCAGGAGCACCTCCTCGGGCACGGCTCCTTCCACCTCGACGGTCTCGTTGATCACGATCTTCGGCACACCCATGACGCCGTAGCGCTGCACCAGCTCGGGGAACTCCGATGCTTCGATCCCGTCGGCCCGGACCCGGTCCGAGGCCATGGCCATCTGGTGGGCGAGGTACACGGCCCTCG
>Ga0137374_10001424_pt1 | contig 27190 bp, 23 predicted proteins | sample SagtaG_20_FD_104811 | JGI IMG/M metagenome (GOLD analysis project Ga0137374, IMG submission 104811) | Vadose zone soil microbial communities from Sagehorn Ranch, Mendocino, California, USA - Sage1_R_100_16 metaG | ecosystem: Environmental > Terrestrial > Soil > Vadose zone | place: USA... | reverse complement strand
CAGGTTCCAGAAGACCGGCGACAGGGCGGGCACGGTGAAGTGCTCGTAGCTGTTCAGGATCCCGACGAAGACCCCGGAGACGCCGAGCAGGGTGACGATCGGGAACAGGACCCTCGAGAGCGTGACCGCCAGGTTCTCGTAGCCGCCCGGAAGCCCGAACGGGGCGATGATCAGCGGAGCGACCAGCATGCACAGCGCGGTCACGCCGCCAAGCCCGAGCAGCATGAGCCAGAGCACGCTCGAGGCAACCCGCCACGCGCGGGCCCGGTCGCCCTTCACGAGCAGCTCGCTGAAGACGGGAACGAAGGCGGAGGAGAGCGCCGTGTCCGCGACGAGCGCCCGGATCAGGTTCGGCACCTGGAAGGCGACCGTGAAGGCGTTGATCCTCCCGCTGGCGCCGAAGTAGTACGCAGCCACGATCTCGCGCACGAGCCCGAGCACACGCGACAGCCCTGTCGCGAGGGCAAAGATCGCCGTCGAGCGGGCAAGCCGGCGGCTCCGCTGTGACGCACCCGTGGCCGCCTGCTCGAGCGTGAGCTCCTCGGAGCCGCCCGAGGTCACCACCGGCCGATCACGCTCTGAGGATAGGGAGCGAACCGGCGGCGGGTCGCCTTTGCTACGATCGCCGAGCCCGCGACGCGGGCATTTTCACGCCTATGCCGAACCTCAAGCAGCAGCGCAAGCGCGTCCGTATCACCACCCGCGAACGGCTGGAGAACCTGCGCTACCGCTCGACGGTGCGAACGCTCACGCGGCGGTTGAGAGCCGCGGTCACCGACGGTGATACGGACAGGATCGCGACAGAGCATCGTGAGCTCGTCCGCTTCATCGACCGGGCTGCCTCGAAGGGCGCGCTGCATCGCAACGCAGCGGCCCGCAAGAAGGCGCAGGCCGACCGGCTCGTCGCCTCGCGCTCCTAGCGTTCCTCCCGAGCGCGTTCGCGGGGGCTCGTGATGTCTGCGAGCGCCCGCTGGAGCTCCAGCTCGTCGGGAAGCCGTGAGCCTCCCTTCAGCGCGCGATCGAGCTCCGCCAGACGCACGAGCGCCGCGCGCAGCTCCTCCTTGCCGAACCGGTCTGCGACCTCGTACGCCTTGCGCACTGGATAGTCGCTCCGGCGGCGCAGCTTCTTGGCGGCCTCTGACGGAGAGATGCCCTGCTCCTTGAAGGCCTGGCAGGCGAGCACGAGCCGAACCTGGCTGACCATGGCGTTCGCCATCCGCGGAGCTACCTGGGAGCGGGGCAGCGGGCTGCGCTCGAGCAGCTCCTGTGCTGCCCGCAGAGCGCCGCCGACGTCCCGGCGGCCCCAGGCATCGGTCAGCGCCCACGTGGGCGGCTCGATCGGCGTGGCGAGCGACTCGACCGCCTCGAGGCCGATCGAGTCGCCGTCTGCCCAAGTGGCCAGCTTGTCGGCCTCGCTGGCGAGCACGCCGGGGTCGTCCCCGGCGGTCGCGATCAGAGCCCGAAGCGCGTCCGGCTCGGCCTTGGCGTTTCGCCGGGCGAGCTGCCCCCCGAGCCAGCGCACGAGATCTCGCTTCTGGACGTCGAACAGGAGCAACTGCCCAGCTTTCGCGCAGGCCTTCGCGAGCGCCGAATCCTTGCGGACGTCCTCACCCACCAGCGCCAGCACCGTGCCGGGTGCGGGAGCCTCCAGGTACTGGGCGACCGCCTTCGCTTCGTCAGCCTTCCAGCGCTCCACGTCCGTCACGAGCACGAGCCGGCGGCCCTCGCCGAAGAGTCCCATGGCATTGCACGCCGCGACCGCGTCGGGGCCACCGACTTCGGCCGCGGAGATCATCTCGACCGCCGCCGGATCGAAGTGGGCGCGGAGCCTGCGGACGGCCAGCTCGACCTTGGGACGATCGCCTCCGGAGATCAGGTAGGCAGGGTCGAGCGCTGTCGACGCCATCGTCGCCAAGCATAGGCGGCGATGCAGAGTCCCCCGGTGAACATGAGCGTCGTCGCCCAGGCGGAGCGCACCTGGGCGAACGGCAGCCCTCCGACCAGCCGGGCGCAGGCCGCCAGGTACGCGGCGCACCAGCCGGCAAGCCACGACAGCGCCAGGGCGCCCGCGGGAAAGAACGGCTGGACGACCGCTGTGGCAAGCGCCAGCCCGAGAAGTGGAGCAACCACCGGCGCGGCCAGCGCGTTCGCAGGCACGGAGAGAACAGGAACCGCGCCGAACTGGAGCCAGAGAACCGGCGCGGTCGCCAGACCGCAGGCACCGGAGACGGCGACGACGCCGACGAGCTTCCGCGGGAAGGGGTAGCCCTCGAGCGCTCCCGACAGGCGCGGCGCCAGCATGAAGATGGCCGCCACAGCCACGAAGGAGAGCTGGAAACCCGCATCGAGCAGCGCGTAGGGATTCCAGGCCAGGAGCGCGAGCGCACCCAGCAGCAGGAACCACCAGCGATCGCGCTCGCGTGCCGTGATCCAGGCCAGCGAGCCGAGGGCCCCCGCGATGCCTGCGCGGAGGACGGAGGGCTGAGCTCCGACAGCGAGCACGTAGGCGGCGATCGAGAACAGCGCGGCCACCTCCCCAACCATGCGCGGCAGCCCCGCGAGCCAGCCGAGGACCAGCGCGCCGGCGGCCACGAGCGCGACGTTCTGGCCGCTGACCGCAAGCAAGTGATAGAGGCCCGACGCGCGGAAGTCCTGCCGTAGCGTTTCCGGGAGCCCCTCGTCCTCCCCGAGCACCACGCCCTCGAGGACCGCACGGCGCTCGCCACGGAGGTGACGGCCAAGTGAGCGGGCCAGCCAGGCATGGAGCCGGTCAGCGACGCCGCCGAGCCCCCCGCGCCGCCCGATCTGACGCCATCGGTCTCCGCGCAGCACGACGTGGACCCCGTGGCGGCGCAGCCAGGTGCGCTCGTCGAAGCCGCGCTCGGGCCCGCGGGGAAGCGCGAGCACACCGAGGACGTCCAGCACGGCCCCCTGGGGCGGGGCTCGCCCGGGCGGTAACTCGAGCAAGATCGGCTCATGTGCGGGAATGCCCTCGAAGCGCCGCATGGTCGCGGGCAGGCGGAGCTCGAACCTGGCCCGGCGCGCCGGCCCGGTGACCACAACGGTCGAGCGCCCTCCCCGTCCCGCCTCCGGCAGGAGAACGCTCCGGTCGATCGCGTCCAGGCGCACGCTCCCCCACCAGAGTCCGCCGAGCAGGAGAGCGGCGAGGAGCATCTGCAGCCGAACACCGTCGATGGCGACGGCGGCGAAGGCGAGCCCGGCCGCCGCCGCACCTACCGCAGGCGAAGGTGTCCGGACCAGGTTGGCCGTGGCCAACCCTGTGCACAGCGCGGCCGGAAGCACGTGAGGGACGGGAAGTCGAGCGAACGGCGTCACGGGACGACCAGGTCGCGCAGCTGATCGAGGCGGGCCGGGCCGATCCCCGGGACGGCATCGAGCTCGTCGACGGAACGGAACGCTCCGTGCTTCGCGCGGTAGTCGAGGATCTTCTGGGCCGTGACGGGGCCGACTCCCGGCAGTGCGTCGAGCTGCTCGAGGGTGGCCGTGCTCAGCTGCACAGGCCCGCGCGCGCCCGGCTCCGCCGCCGGTCCCGCCCCGCCCGGCGACGACGTCCGCCGGGGCACCACCACCTGCTCGCCGTCGGCGAGCGGTGCCGCGAGGTTCACCTGTTCGAGGTCGGCCTTCTTCGTCGGCCCACCGGCCCGCTCAACCGCATCGGCGATCCTCGCAGCTGCGGGCAGGCGATAGAGCCCGGGGCGGCGCACGGCCCCCACCACGTCGACGACCAGCCGGGGCTGCGACACGGCCTGCGTCGCTGCCGTGCCCGGAGTCGGCTGGACGACTTGCGCCGGCGCCGAGCGATGCACGATTCGGCTGCCGACGAGCAGGAGCACGACCAGCACACCTGCTGCGGCAAGCGCATGGCGACGCGAGACGGGCAACTGCGGCACCCTTCGAGTGTCGCGCCGAGGCGATCACGCGTCTGTGCCGCAGCTGCGCCGATTTTGCGCGGAGGTGGGCCCGGCCGGGCATCATGTGACCATGGCTCTTGCGAGAATCGTTCTCGCCCTGTCGGCTACCGCACTGGTACTCGTCGTCCCCGCGGGATCGACGACGGGTAGCGGCCTCTCCGGTGTCGTCAGGAAGGGCCCGACCGCGCCTGTCTGCCGCAGCGGGGAGCCCTGCGACGCTCCCGTTCAGGCCACGCTGCGGTTCTCCCGCAAGACAGCGACCGGAACAAAGCTCTATGCGGTGCGCTCGAAGACAACCGGCGTTTACCGGATCGCACTGCCGTCGGGCTACTACACCGTGACGACGAAGGAGCGAATCGGCATCGATCGCAACCTGCGCCCCCACCGGGTGCACGTCCGCGGCGGGCACTGGGACAAGCTCAACTTCTTCATCGACACCGGCATCAGGTAGGCAGGTCCAGGGGCAGCCCGCCACCGCCCCTGGACCTCTGACCTGTCTAGACGACCTTCATCGCCAGCTGCCGAAGGAAAACCCCTGCGCCGACCAGGGCGAGAGAGAGGAGGACCGCCAGGACCAGCGCGAGCCCTGTGAAGGACAATGACCCCTTCCGGGTGGGAACGGCGGAGGTCGATGCCGTAGGCCCGCGGACTTCGACGGCATGCGTTCGATCGTGGGTGCCTCCGCGGGAGCCTGCCGACGGCACCGTCGCCGCCGGCCGTGCCCTGGTCGGCTTCCGAGGGGCCGCGACCGGACGGATCGTCGCCGGTTTTACCACTCCCGAGGGCCGGCCGCCCGAGGGCGAGCTTCCTGTCGGCGGCTGGGCGCCGCTCGTGGCCTGGCCAGCGCCCGAGGCGGATCCCCCGGCCCCGCCGGACTGACCTTGCCCTGCGCCCGCGGCTTGAACGGTCCCGATCGAGCCCTCCGCGGAGTTGCCGCCGCCGACTTGGACGGTGCCAACTGAGCCTTCGGCCGAGTTGCCTCCCGATCCCATGGCCGAGGCAAACGGGTTCAGAGAGACATCGCCCAAGGGAGTCGTGAGCTCGAGCGTCGGGCCGATGGAGGTGGGTCCGGCTTGGACGCTGCCTATCGAGCCGTTCGCCGAATTGCCGCCGCCGATCTGAACGTTGGCGATCGAGCCGTTCGCCTCGTTGCCGCCGCTCCCCTCGATTCCGCTGGAGCCGCCGAGCGAGATCGTGGTGTCGAGCGGCTGGGCGCCAAGCGTCAGGGTCGGCGCGAGGCGAAGGCCACCCGTCTGGACCGTGCCGATCGAGCCGTTTGCGGAGCTGTCCCCGCCGGTGAAGCCCGACTCGCCACCGAGTGACAGCATGAGCCCGACTGCCTCCGAGCCGAGCGTCGCGCTCGGCTTGAGCATGAGCGCTCCGATTTGGGCTGTCCCAATCGAGCCGGTGGCCGAGTTTCCACCACCGACCTGGACCGTACCGATGGAACCGGTGGCGGAGTTGCCGCTCCCCGCCTCGATGCCCAGTCCGAACGTGGCTCAAAGACGTCCAGGATCTGGGCGACAAGGTTGGCCATGCGTTCCGCGACCACGACTGCCGAGTTGCCCTCGCTGGGGCCCGAACCACCGCCGATCTGTACGGTGCCGACTGATCCCGCTGCGGTGTTGCCGCCGCCGGCCTGGGCGGTCACGATCGAGCCGGTGGCCGAGTTGCGGATCCCGCTCTGGCCCGACGCAGGCGCGGAAGGCTCGTTACGGCTGGTAGGCGTGGGCGGTCCGCCCGAACTCGAGGTCTTCGAGACGGCCCCACTGGAGGACGTGTTTGTGCCGGCAGTCTGGACGGCCCCAACCGAGCCTGTGGTGGTGTTGCCCCCGTCAAGCTGGACAGTACCGACTGACCCCGTGGCGCCGTTGCCCCCGGCTCCGGACGAGGAGGCAGTCGTCTCCACTGTTCTGCTGACGTCGCCGACGGTGTCGGTCGAGCCGTCCGCGCCCGCAGAAACCGAGCCGACTTGTACCGTCCCGACCGATCCGCCGGCCGTGTTGCCCGGCGGAAGTTCGCCAGCGGCGCGGCCGGCACCGAGCACGAGACTGCCAAGACCGATTGCACAAAGAGCCACAACTCTGTGTCTCACGAGGCCTCCTTTGGTTGCGCCAGTAGAGACCGCGCCCTTCGAGAGAACTTGTCAAATTGCAGGCAAAATCCCCGGACGGGGGATGGGACGCGCCTACACGACCAGGTTGACCAGCTTGCGCGGCACCACGAAGGCCTGTCGGATCTCCTGACCGTCCAGGTGCGCCTGCACCTTGGGCGAGGCCTTCGCCCGCTCGATCAGCTCGTCCTCGGACAGCTCGGCCGAGACCTGCAGGCGGTCACGCACCTTGCCGTTCACCTGGACGACCAGCTCGAAGGTCTCTCGCTCGAGCATCGCCGGGTCGGCCTGCGGCCACGGCGTCTCCCACAGCCGCTCGCGGCCCAGGCGCTGCCACAGCTCCTCTGCGATGTGCGGAGCATAGGGCTGGATCAGCGACACGGCCGTCTCGGCCGCAAAATCTGCGTCCGGCGCGGCCGTGTCGCGCCCCAGCTCGTTGACCAGCTCCATCACGGCGGCGATCGCGGTGTTGAACGACTCCCGGCGGCCGATGTCGTCGGTCACCTTGGCGATCGTCGCGTGGGCCTTTCGAGCCAGCGGCCCGGACTCACCGGTGCGCTGCTCGGCCTCGATCACCTCGTGGACGATGCGCCACAGGCGCCGGACGAAGCGGACCATGCCCTCGATGCCCTCCTCGGTCCACTCCATGTCCTGGTCGGCGGGACCGATGAAGAGCATGTACAGGCGGGTCGGATCGGCGCCGTAGCGCTCCACGATGGCGTCCGGGCCCAGCACGTTGCCCCTGGACTTCGACATCTTCGCGCCGCCGAGCTGCACCCAACCGTTGCCGTGGAAGCGCGCGAACGGCTCCCGGTCGCGGACAAGGCCGAGATCGGCGAGCCCCTTCTGGAAGAAGCGCGCGTAGATCATGTGCATGGTCGCGTGGTCGACGCCACCCTGGTAGAAGTCGACCGGCATCCAGTAGTCGACGATCGAGCGCTCGAACGGGGCCCCGCCGTTCTTCGGGTCGCAGTAGCGCAGGAAGTACCAGGACGAGTCGACGAACGTGTCCATCGTCTCCGCTTCGCGACGGCCCTCTCCGCCGCACCGCGGGCACGGCACGCGCATCCATTCCTCGTTCGAGGCCAGCGGCGGCTTGCCCTTGGGCAGGTAGTCGTCGATGTCGGGCAGCACCACCGGCAGCTCGTCCTCGGGCACGGGAACGACGCCGCACTCGTCGCAGTAGACGATCGGGATCGGGCAGCCCCAGTAGCGCTGACGGGAGAAGCCCCAGTCGCGCAGGCGGTAGTTGACCGCCGCGCGCCCGCGGCCCTGCTGCTCGAGCCATTCCGTGATCGCGCGCTTGGCCTCGGGACTCGGCAGGCCGCTGAACTGTCCCGAGTCGACGAGCTCCTCGTTCTCGGAGTGGCCGACGAAGGCCTCTCCCTCCGGCCGCTCGCCCCCGGCCGGGACGACCACTGTCCGCACGGGCAGGTCGAACGCGCGCGCGAACTCGAAGTCGCGCTCGTCGTGGGCGGGGACGGCCATGATCGCGCCGGTCCCGTAGTCCATCAGCACGTAGTCGGCCACCCAGACCGGCAGCTCTTCGCCGTTGACGGGGTTCGTGGCCTGGACGCCGGCGAAGACGCCTGTCTTCTCCTCTGCCGCCGCTCGGTCCTCAGCCCGCTTCACCGAGGCCCGGCGCGCGTACTCGCGAATCTCGTCGCCACGGGGAGAGCGTGCGGCCAACTCGTCAACCAGCGGATGCTCCGGGGCCAGCACGAAGAAGGTGGCGCCGAACAGCGTGTCCGGCCGCGTCGTGAAGACGGGGACGTCGACTCCCAGCTCCTCGATCCGGAACTGGACCTCGGCTCCCTGCGAGCGGCCGATCCAGTGCTCCTGCATGGCCACGATCCGCTCGGGCCAGTCCAGGCCCTCGAAATCGAGCATCTCCTCCGCGTACTTCGTGGTCCTGAAGAACCACTGCTCGACGTTCCGTGTCTCGACCAGGGCGCCGCATCGCTCGCACCGGCCGTCCTTGACCTGCTCGTTGGCGATTACGGTCTCGTCGTTCGGGCACCACTTGACCGGCGCGGCCTTCCTGTAGGCCAGCCCCGCCTCGTACAGCTTCAGGAACAGCCACTGCGTCCAGCGGTAGTAGTCGGGCGTGTGGGTCGAGAACTCGCGCGACCAGTCGATCGACCAGCCCACGCGCTTCATGAACTCCCGAATCCCTTCGATGTTGCGCTCGGTCATCTCGCGCGGATGGCCGCCGTCCCTGATGGCGGCGTTCTCGGCCGGCAGCCCGAACGCGTCGAAGCCCATCGGGCGCATCACCTCGTAGCCGGAGCGCCGGTAGAAGTGCGCGCGGACGCAGCCGAGCGTGTAGACGAGCATGTGGCCCATGTGCAGGGATCCCGACGGATAGGGCAGCTGCTCCAGGACGTAGCGCTTGCTCGGGTTGGGCGGAGTGCCGGGCTCGGGGTTCGGGACCACAAAGGCCTGCCGGTCCTCCCAGACCCGCTGCCACTTCGCCTCGATCTTCGCCGGTTCGTACCGCTCCACTGCCGTCCTCCGGTTGCCCCCGGGAACGAAAAAGCCTCTCGAGCGAGAGGCTAGGGAAGCTGCCGCGGCGGCGCCGCGTTCGCTTCCTGGTCTACACGAGAAGGCCCTGCATCTCGACCTGAATGTAGCAAACTAGCGTCGGGCCCCATGCTGGATCTCTTCCCGGATTCGGCCGCGATCGCCCACGGCGAGCTGGCCGTGGGCGGGCTACGCGCCTCCGAGATCGCCGAACGCTTCGGCACGCCGCTCGTCGTCTACTGCGAGCAGACGCTGCGCGCACAGGCGCGTGCATACGTCGAGGCCGCGCCCGGGACGGAGGTCCTCTACTCGGTCAAGGCCTTCCCGAGCGTCGAGGTGATCCGCGTGCTCGCCGGCGAGGGCCTCGGCGCCGAGGTGTCCACGCTCGGCGAACTCGCCTATGCGCGGGCGGCCGGGATCGACGGAGCCAGGATCGTCTTCGATGGCAACAACAAGTCCGACGAGGAGCTCGCTGCCGCAGCGGAGGCGGAGGCCCTGCTCGTGATCGACGCCCTGGACGACGCGGAGCGGGCGGCCGCGGCCGGCGTGCGGCGCGTGCTTGTCCGCGTGACGCCGGGGATCGATGCGGACACGCACTGGGCGATCGCCACGGGTCACCGCGGCTCGAAGTTCGGCCTGTCTCCCGCCGACGCGCTCGAGGCGCTGCGCCGCTGCGCCGATGCGGGGCTCGAGGCCGCGGGCCTGCACGTCCACATCGGCTCCCAGCTCCTCGACCTCGGCGCCGAGCGGATGACGATCGACTGGCTCGCGACCTTCGCCGCGGAGGCCCGGACGGAGCTCGGCTGGACACCCGCCGTCGTCGACGTCGGAGGCGGCCTGGGCATCCGCTATGTGGCCGACGACCCCGACCTCGCCGTCGGGACCTTCGTGCGAGCGCTGCTCGAGCGGCTCGAGCGCTCCTGGACGCTGCACGAGCTGCCGGCGCCGCACGTCGTCCTCGAGCCCGGGCGCTCGCTGGTCGGCCGGGCAGGGCTCACCCTCTACCGCGTCGGAGTGGTCAAGCGAGCGAACGAGAGCGTCACCTACGTCGCGGTCGACGGCGGCATGTCCGACAACCCTCGGCCCCAGCTCTACGGGGCACGCCATTCGGCGCTCCTCGCCAACCGGCCCGGGGACGAGACGGCCGGCGTCTACACCGTCTGCGGGAAGCACTGCGAGTCGGGCGACGTGCTCATCGAGCGGGCCGCCCTCCCGGAACCGCGACGCGGTGACCTGCTCGCCGTCCCGGCCACCGGCGCCTACACGCTCGGCATGGGCTCGAACTACAACGCCGTGCCCCGCCCGGCCGCGGTGCTCGTGCGCGACGGAGACGCCCGGCTCATCCGCCGCCGTGAGACCGTGGAGGACCTCCTCGAACGGGAGGGCTGAGTCTCAGCTCCTGGCGGTGAGGACCCCGGTGAAGATCGACCAGTGGCCCTTCGTCCAGCGCTCGAGGACCACCTGCTGCATCGGGAATGCGTCCTTGGCAGTCGTCTTGACGAGGATGCCCGGGATCACGAAGGGGTTCTTCGCCTCGTTGAGCGTGCGCGCCGCCTTCATCATCCCCTCCCGCGTCAGGTTCTTGCCGGCCTTCTTGAGCGCGTCGACGAGCGTGTAGGCGGAGGCCATGCCCGCGACGTAGTAGCCGTCCTTCACGTTCGAGCCCGGGACGTATTGCTTGAGGATCTTGCGCTCGAGCGCGAGGCCCGCGTCCTTCTTCCACTTGGGGTCAGTCGGATCTTTGAAGAAGGCGATCGAGACGGCGCCCTTGGTGATCGCCTTGGCCCCGGTCAGGTCGGCGAGGGTCATCAGGTTGGCGGAGCTCGACACGGCGTTGACGACCACGAGCTTCGGCCGCCAGCCGAGCTTGTTCGCCTGGATCAGCGCCTGAACCGAGAACTTGCCGAACGCGAACACCATGAAGACGTCTGCACCGGAGCTCTTGATCTGGGCGACCTGCGAGGAGACGTCGGCGCCTTTGGGGTCGTAGCCGACCTGGGCCTTGATCAGGGAGGTCCTCTTGCCGAGCCCGCGACGCAGCCCCTTGATCATGTCGTGGCCGTAGTCGTCGTCCTGGAAGAGGACGCCGATCTTCGCCTTGGGCCGCGTCTTCAGGACGTACCGTGCGTAGACCTGCCCCTCGACGACGTAGCTCGGGATGTAGCCGATCGTCCAGGGGAACTTCTTGGAGTCCGCCCCCCACGTGTTCGCGCCGCTCGCGACGAACAGCTGCGGCACCTTCCGCTGGTTCAGGTAGTCCCGTATGGCCAGGTTGTTGTTCGTGCCGAGCGTGTTGAAGATCGCGAAGACGCCGTCCTGCTCGACGAGCTTCCTGGCGGCGAGCACGGTCCGCGGGGGGTCGTACGCGTCGTCTTCGACCTTGTAGGAGATCTTCCGGCCAAACACGCCGCCGCGTGCGTTGACGTAGTCGAAGTAGCCCTGCGCGCCCTTGGAGACGGCACCTGCCGACGCAGCTTCGCCCGTCAGCGGCGCCGTGCCACCGATGAGGATCTGCGTGCTCGACACCCCCGGCGTGTCGGTCGGGCCGGCGAGCGCGGCGCCCGCACCGGTCGCGAGCAGCGCCAGGACGATCGAGAGCCTCATCCTCATTGGACGCGCGGCCGAGTGTACAGGCGTGCGGCGAACGCCCACAGGCGTCTCAGGAGGCCGGCCGCGCCGCTCGGCAGCAGCAGCATGACGGCGATCAAGACGGCGCCGAAGATCACGTCCGGCGCAGTGGACGAGATGTCGGCGGCCTTCGTCGGCAGGTACTCGATCAGGGCCGCGCCGAAGACGAGGCCCCACAGCGACCCGAGCCCCGCGGCCACCGCGCCGACCACGAGGTAGACGGACAGCTTGATCGGGTAGCTGTCCGGGTTCACGTAGGCGACGGTGATCGCGAACAGCGAGCCGGCCACGCCGGCGTAGAACGCGGAGACGCCGAACGCCAGCGTCTTGTACGTGGGCAGGTGGACGCCGAAGGAGACAGCGGCCACCTCGCTGTCCCGCACGGCCCGGAAGGCGCGTCCCGTCCGGCCGCGGAGAAGGAGCCAGGCGGCGAGGAGCAGGACCAGGGCCACAGTCCAGTTCTGGTAGTAGAGCCAGTCGTTGGACGAGAGGCGGAGCCCCCAGTGGGCCTTCGGAAGGGGGACGTTCTTCCCCGTCGAGCCGCCCGTCAGGCCCTCGAGCTTGCGCGCCAGCGCGGGCGCTGCGACGGCGATGCCGAAGGTGACGAGGGCGAGATAGAGCCCCGACAGGCGCAGGGCAGGGATGCCGAAGGCGAAGCCCGCGAGCCCTGCGACCAGCCCGCCGATGGGGATCGTCCAGACCGGGTCGATGCCGTGGTCGGTGGCGAGGATTGCCGTCGTGTAGCCGCCGAGGGCCATGAAGGCTCCGTGCCCGAGCGAGATCTGACCCGTGTAGCCGGTGAGGATGTTGAGGCCGCAGACGGCGACGAAGTACGCACCCACGAGCGCGAACTCGTAGGCCTGGTAGTCCGCGAGCGCCAGCGGGACAAGCGCCACCGCCAGTACGAACGCGCCTGCGGCCGCAGCCTTACCGAGCACCTCGCCCCGGACCGTGAGCAGCCTCATACCCGCCTCACGGCGACGCGGCCGAAGAGCCCCTGGGGCCGGATGAGCAGGACTCCGAGGATCACGAGCAGTCCGCCCACCAGCCGCATCTGACCGCCGAAGAAGTCGACGTAGGTGCCGAGCAGGTTGAGCAGGACTCCGAGGGCGAGGCCGCCGACCACCGCTCCGATCGGGCTGTCGAGGCCCCCAAGCACCGCCGCCGCGAACGCGTAGAGGAGGACGCCTTGCATCATGTTCGGATCTAGGAAGGCGGTGGGCGCGGTCATCATCCCGGACAGCGCTCCGAGCATGGTTGCGATGCCCCAGCCGAGTGCGAGCATCCAGCCCACCCGCACACCCAGCAGCCGGCTCGCCTCTCCCCCGGCCGCCGCAGCCCGCAGGCCGAGCCCAGCCTTCGTGAAGCGGAAAAAGAGGTAGAGGCAGAGGACGGCCGCGAGCATGACGGCAATGAAGCCGGCGTCCTGGATCGAGAACGTGACGGAGCCGACGTGGATCGGCCGCGTCGAGAACGCGCCGGGGAAGCTCCTCGTCTCCGCTCCCCAGATCCACCCGATCAGGCCGTTCAAGGCGATCGCGAGTCCGAGCGTGACCATCACGATCGTCAGCACCGGAGCCTGTTCGACTGGCCGGATGAGGACGCGTTCGAGAAGGACGCCGCCCGCGAACGAGATCACGAGGACGACGACGAAGGCGGCCCAGTAGGGCCAGTCCGGACCGTTCGGGTCCTCGATCAGCCACCAGGCGATGAAGGTCGAGAAGGTCGCCATCTCGCCCTGCGCGAAGTTGATCACGCCCGTCGAGCGGTAGATGATCACGATCCCGAGCGCCAGGCTCGCGTAGATGCTGCCGGTGGCGAGGCCGCTTACAACCTGCTGCGCGACCTCCGACCAGGCGGCGGCGAGAAGCACCGTCAATACCCCAGGTACGCCTGCCGGACCGACTCGTGCTCACGAAGCTCGTCACTCGGCCCAGCCAGGACGACTCGGCCGACCTCGAGCACGCAGGCGAACGCACAGGTGCGCAGGGCGACGGCGGCATCCTGCTCGACGACGAGCACCGCCAGGCCCTCCTCGCCGTTCAACCGTGCAAGGACCCCAAAGATCTCGCGCACGAGCAGCGGGGCCAGGCCGAGCGAGGGCTCGTCGAGCATCAAGAGGCGGGGCCGTTGGAGGAGCGCGCGGCCGAGGGCAAGCATCTGCTGCTCTCCTCCGGACAGCGTTCCCGCCGGCTGCCGCAGCCGCTCCCGCAGGCGCGGGAAGTGGTCGTAGACCCCCTCGAGGTCGCTCCGGATAGATGCCCGGTCGCGTCGGGTGTAGGCGCCCAGGCGGAGGTTCTCCTCGACCGTCAGCTCGGCCAGAATCCCACGCCCCTGCGGCACGTGCGAGATCCCGAGCCTGGCGATCCCTTCGGGCGAGCGGTGCGAGATCCGTCGCCCCGAAAACGTGACCTCGCCGGTCTTGCGGACGAGGTTCGAGACCGCGCGCAGCGTAGTCGTCTTGCCGGCGCCGTTTGCGCCCAGGAGCGCGAGCGTCGAGCCCTCCTCGAGCGAGAGTGACACGCCGTGCAGTGCACGGATCGGCCCGTAGCGGGCGCTGACGTCCTCGAGTTCGAGGAGAACAGGCACTAGGCGCCCTCCTTCTCGGGCGCTCCCAGGTAGGCCTCGATCACCAGCGGGTTCTCCCGGACCTCGGCAGGGGTGCCGCTCGCGATCAGGCGTCCGAAGTCGAGCACGTGGACGCGGTCGGAGACACCCATGACGAGTCGCATGTGGTGCTCGACGAGCAGGACCGTGAGTGCGAAATCCGAGCGCATGCTGCGGATGGACTCCTGGAGGGCGTGCACCTCTTCCCGGGAGAGTCCGCCTGCCGGCTCGTCGAGGAGCAAGAGCTTTGGATCGCAGACGAGCGCTCTCGCCGCCTCGACACGCTTCTGCGTTCCGTACGGGAGCCCGCCGGCCTCGCGTTGCGCGAGCTCTCCGAGGCCGACGTAGTCGAGCAGCGCCAGGGCCCGGCGCCGCTCCAGCCCACCCCGCCGGCCGCGGGTGCGCGTGTGCGTCCCCACCAGGACGTTCTCCAGCACGGTCATGGTGGGGAAGAGAGCGAGGTTCTGGAAGGTACGGGCGATACCGCGCTCGACGATCCGGTGGGCCGGCGAGCTCAGCAGGCTCTCGCCCTCCAGGGTCACGTCGCCGCCGTCCGGCCGGTAGAGGCGCGTGACGATGTTGAAGACCGTGGTCTTGCCCGCCCCGTTCGGGCCGATCAAGCCGACGATCTCGCCTTGCGGAACGTCGAGGGAGACCCCGTCGAGCGCGACGATACCGCCGAAGCGGCGGGTGAGGTTCCGCACGTCGAGCAGCGCCACAGCGCCGCGAGCTTACTCGTCACGATCCGCGGAAAAGTGCGACGCGTACGCGAACCGCACTTTCCGCGGCCATTAGACCAAGAGGCGGAAGTAGAGCAGGAAGCGCGCCGGCTTCCCTCCGAGCGAGGTCACCGTCAGCGTCCCCCTGACGTTGTCGTAAATCCCGGTACCGCCGACCACGGCAACCTCGAAGATCTCCCGGAACGTCCTGGGCCCCGAGATCACGATCTTGCCCTTCGGGAGGAAGTACGTGCCGGTACAGTTCGCAGACTTCCCGCCCGTGGCAGTGCAGACCAGCTCGGCGTGGCCGATCGCCTTCGAGGTGATTCGCCTGTTGAAGAGTTGCTCGCGGCTGATCTCCTCGTCTCCGACGCTACGACCCTTGCGGCCGGCGTCGATATGCACGTTCGAGAGCCGCGCCGCGGTAACGCGGATGATCCCGGGGCCGGGTAGGGCATCCGACGACGCGAAGACGTCAGAGATGCCGACGGCCGCGGTGGCCGAGGCTGCCGCGACGGCGGCGACAAAAACGACCTGTTTGCGAACCATGGCCAGCTCCTCTCATTCGCGCGCGACTCGAAGGTTCCTTGTTGAAGACCTCGTCACCCGGCGCTTCTTGCCGGGAGCCGGAACCAGAAGATCGACCCCATCCCGGGCGAGCTGTCGAATCCCATCTCCCCGCCATGGGCCTCGATGATCTCGCGCGAGAGGACGAGTCCGAGCCCGGTCCCGCTGATACCGCGGGAGGCCGCGTCGCCGCGGAAGAACTTCGTGAACACCCGCGCGCGGTCCTTCTCCGAAATGCCGATCCCGTCGTCGGAGACGTACACCGAGACGGACGGGCCTTCAGCCTTTGCGGACACCCGGACGACCCCGCCCTCGGGCGAGTACTTGATGGCGTTGGAGAGCAGGTTGGCGAGCACTTGTTCCAGACGGCGAGGATCGGCTTCGACCGACAGCGGCTCCTCCGGCAGGTCGACCGCGAACTCATGGGCGGCGCTCTGTCCCGAGAAGAGCTCGACCTTGCTGCGCAAGAGCTCGGAGAGGTTCAGCGACTCGTACCTGAGCTCGATCCGGCCCTCCTCCATCCGGCGTGCGTCGAGAAAGTCCTCGACCAGCTCGGCGAGGCGGCGGGCCTGCGAGTCGATGATCCCCAGGTAGCGGCGACGCGATTCCTCGTCGAAGTCATGCTGGAGCAAGAGCGAGGTGAAGCCCAGCACGCTCGCGAGCGGCGTCCGGACCTCGTGGGAGACGATGCCGACGAGCTCGCCCTTCACGCGCTCGCTCTCACGCAGTTGCTGGTTCTGGGCCTTCAGCTCCGCCTGCCCCTGTTCCAGCGATGCGGCCATCGTGTTGAACGACGCAGTGAGCTCACCGACCTCGCCCGGCCCTGTCTCCGCAAGCCGCAGCGACAGGTCGCCTGCAGCGAGACGGTTCGCCCCCTCGGCTGCATTGCGTAGCGGCCGGGCGATCGAGCGGGCGAGGAAGAGCCCGAAGACCAGCACGAGCAGGGTCATGCCGGCCAGGCCTGCTGCCCCGAAGGCGATCGCAGCGTCGGCGGTGCGGTTCGCCGTTGCCACGCTGTTGGCGACCCGCTCGCTGTCCACGCTCAGGAAGCGCTGGAAGCGGGAGCGGATGTCGTCCGTCCGGCGCTTGCCCTCGAGCGTGGCGACGGCGCTCCGCGCAACCGAGGGGTCCGTGTGCGCAAATTTGAGGAGGGGTGCGACGTACTCGTCCACGTACGCACGGATCTCGTTCGCCAGCCCCCGGGCCCGCCGCTCCTGCGCGGTGGTCCCCGAGGCGCGACGCCGTACTGCGGCGATGCTCGCGGGCAGCAGCTTGCGGGAGGCCCTGATCGACTCCAGGAAGCGAGGCTCTCCGGTGAGGACATAGCCACGCAGCGCAGTCTCCAGCTCGACCACGCGGCCCTCGAGGCGCAGGGCGGCGAGGCTCACGTCCTTCGAGTGCGTGGCCCGGCTGGTGGAGTGCCGGAGCTGCAGGGTCGCGACCAGGAAGGCGGCGAAGACCCCGGCGACGATCGCCGCCAAGATCGAGCTGGCCACGATCATCCTTGTCCCGAGCGAGACGGAGCGAACGCGCGTCGCCGCCCGGAACGGCACGCCGGCGCGTGCCCGCAGACCGGCTCGCGCCGCTGGGGCCGTCGCGCTCATGCGGCGAGCAGCTCCTGGACCACCGTCTTCAGCTCGCCGGGGTCGAAGGGCTTGCGCAGGAAGCGGTCGGCGCCCTGCGCGAGCACTGCCTCCTTCGCATAGTTTCCGGCCGTGATCGCGACCACCCGTGTGTGTGACAGATCCGCGTCGCGACGGATGTCCCGGAGCACATCCAGCCCGTGGCGACCCGGCAGCATGAGGTCGAGCACGACCACGTCGGGACGGAGCTCCTTCACGAGCTCGGTCGCCTCCAGACCGTCCCCGGTTTCGGCGATGCGGTAATCGGAATCGACGGCGACCCGCACGAGCTCGCGCAGACTTATCTCGTCTTCACAGATCAGGACCGTGGGCCGATGCTTCATCGACCTTCCTCACATTCGGGGTTCACTGGGCTCGTGGAGGGTAGCGAAGGGGGCGTACGAAGTCACCCTCCTGCTCGCAGGGCGATTGGCTTCCACGCATCCCCCGATGGGGTGATTTCGCTCAAACCCCGCCTGATTGCGCCGATATGCGGAGCGTTGGCTCCAAGGGGGGTTCGGTGATCAGAGTATTGATCTGCGACGACGCAGTAGAGGCGAGGACCCTGCTGCGCACGATGCTGTCCGTCCATCCCGAGATCGAGGTGATCGGCGAGGCACTGACGGGCGCAGACGCCGTGGCGCTCACGCTCGAGCTGTCACCCGATGTGGTGGTCATGGACGTGCAGATGCCGGTGATGAACGGTGTCGAGGCCACCCGGCGCCTGCGGGAGCTCTGCCCGACCGTCCGCGTGGTCGCCTTCGCGGGCTCCGACAAGGAGCAGGACGTGCAGGAGATGCTCGAGGCAGGGGCGAGCGCGTACTGCGTCAAGGGTGCCCCACTCTGGGAGCTCGAGCGCGCGATCGTCGGCGCGAGCCTTCCGCTCTTCCGACTGGCTCACACGCTCGCGCGGGTCCCGAGCGCGCCCGGAATCGCCCAGCTGGCGTCGCGCGAGCTGGCGGAGCTGGCGGGAGCGGTCCTGGTCGTCACCTACCTCGGCGCGACGGAGAACTCCCTCTCGCTGGCAGGCGCAGCGGGACCCGCAGCCCCCAGCGACCTCGGCTCCGGGCCAAGCGCCGTGCCCCGCCTCGCGCGGGAGGTCTTCACGCAGGTCGAGCCCATCGAGGGCAGGCCGGAGGACCTCGCAGAGCTGCTTCGCCTCTTCGGCACTCCGGCCGGAGAGCTCCTCGCGGTGCCGCTCGTGGCCGACGGCGAGGCGCTCGGTGTCCTGCTCGCCGCGACGCCGGCCAACGTGCTCTTCACCTCCGACGCCGAGCTCGTACGGGCCGCAGCCGACCTCGCGGCGGCGGCGCTGGCCTCGACCAGGCGGAATGCGCTCACGCACGCGGAGGCTCGGACGGACCCGCTGACCGGCCTGCCCAACCGGCGGGCCTTCGAAGAGCACCTGGACGGGCTGCTCGACGGCACGGGCGATCCCGCCAGGTTCTCCCTCGCCCTCGTCGACCTGGACGACTTCAAGCAGGTGAACGACCGGCGCGGCCATAGCGAAGGCGACCGCGTCCTGCGCACGGTCGCCCGCGTGCTGCTCCGCACGACCAGGGCAGACGAGGAGGTCTTCCGCATCGGCGGCGACGAGTTCGCCCTGGTCGTGACCGGAGACGAGGTCGCCGCCACCTGCGCGCTCGAGCGGGTGCGTGAAGCGCTCGCGGGACAGCAGCGCGCAAACGGCCTACCCACGCTCTCCGCCGGCATCGCGGGCGTATCGAGCAAGGTGGGCGGCCGAGAGGAGCTCTTCGACCGCGCCGACCGGGCGCTCTACGCCGCCAAGGAAGCCGGCAAGGATCGTGTCGTCAGCGACCGCGGCGGCTCAGGCCCGAGTCAGCCCCGGCGAGCGCGACCCACGAACGGAAACGACGCCCCGCCCCGCATCGAGCATTCGCCGGCCGACACACACGAGCGGCCGCCGCTCCAGGTGCTGATCGTCGACGACGACGCGGGCCTGCGGATGCTCCTGCGCACGACCTTCGAGATCATCGACATCGAGGTCCAGGAGGCCGACTCGGTCGAGGCGGCAGAGGCGAGCATCGCCTCCAGGCGGCCGGATGTGCTGGTGCTCGACGTCGGACTTCCCGACAGCGACGGCCTCGAGCTCTGCCGCCGCCTGCGGGACGATCCCGCCACCGCCACATTGCCCGTCGTGTTGCTCACCGGCCTCGTGGAGCTGACCCAGAGGGAGGCGGAGGAGGCAGGGGCGAGTGCGCTCCTGCACAAGCCGTTCAGCCCGCTCGAGCTGCTCTCCACGATCGAGCGGCTGGCCGGAGGCCTGCCGGAGGGGCCCTACCAGCTGACTGCCGAGGCTCGGTCCTCGGAACAGCTGATCCTGTACGCGCAGGACCTGCGCCGCCTGCTCGAGATCGAGCGTTCTCAGCGCATCCTTCTCCAGAAGGCGTACGAGGAGACCGCAGGCGCACTCGCGGCCGCACTCGAGTCGAAGGACTTCAGCACGAGCGCGCACTCGCAGCGCGTTCGCCGATACGCGACGGAGCTCGCCCGGACCCTCGACCCGACGCTCCTCGGCGACCCGAGCCTCGAGTACGGGTTCCTGCTGCACGACGTGGGCAAGATCGGCGTCCCGGACCGGATCCTGCTCAAACGCGGCACGTTGACGGAGGCCGAGCGCCGCGTGATGCAGACGCACGCCCTGGCCGGCGAGCAGATGCTCCAGAGCGTGCCCATCCTCCAGGGCGAAGGGCTGCGCGTGATCCGATCCCACCACGAGCGCTGGGACGGTGGCGGCTATCCGGACGGGCTGAAGGAGAAAGCGATCCCGGTCGGGGCCAGGGTGTTCTCCATCGCGGACTCACTGGACGCGATCACCAGCGACCGGCCCTACCGTGCCGCCCGCAGCTGGGGCGAGGCACTCCGCGAGATCGAGGACCAGGCGGAGCGGCAGTTCGACCCCGACGTGGTCACAGCCTTCGCACGCTGCGAGCCGAAGCTCCGCCGCATCTACTACCAGCTGCGTGCTGCCTGAAGCTCCTGCAGACCTGCCGGCTCGGTAACGGGGGCACGACAGGCGAAGCGCTCGCAAATGTAGACGGCCGGCTTCCCGTCGACGTGGCCCTTGCCTGCGAGCAACGGAACGTCCTCGGCCGGACCGAAGGCCACGACTGAGCTGGGCGCGTAGGGCGCGAGCGCGGCGCGGGCGACCTCGGAGTCCGGCGGCCCCACGATCGCGATCTCTCGCGGGGACGAGAAGTGCAGGTCCAGCGCGCACAGCATCCAGCCGAAGGCGGTCGGGGCCCGCCCGAGCAGCCGGTGCGCGATGCGAAAGACGGAGACGGCGCGGTGCTCGAGCTCGTCGTCGCCGTAGATGCGGGCCAGGCGGAGCAGGACGTAGGCGAGCATCGAGTTCCCAGAGGGCGCCGGGTTGTCGTCGAGATCCTTTCTCCGCACCACGAGTTGCTCCCCGTCCGACGGCGTCGTGTAGAACCCACCACGCTCGTCGTCGGTGAAGAGCTCGACGGCGAGCAGCGCGAGCCGGCGGCACTCCTCGAGCCAGCGAAGCTCACCGGTCGCCACATGCAGCTCGTACAGGCCGTTGGCCACGCAGGCGTAGTCCTCCAGGTACCCGACGCCCGAAGACCGGCCGGCCCGGTAGCTCCGGTGCAATCGGTCTCCGGCGGACAGCGGCCCGAGCAGGAACTCGGCGAGGCGCCGGGCGCCGTCGATCCAGTCCGCGCGCTCCATCCGCCGAGCCGCCTCGGCCAGAGCGGCCAGCAGGAGGCCGTTCCAGGCGGCGATCGCCTTGTCGTCGCGGTCCGGCTGAGGGCGCCGGCTGCGGATGTCGAGCAGGCGCTCGCGCAAGCCCTCGTCGACGTGGCCACGGATCACCGAGCGCCCGTGCTCGAAGGGGTGGAGGAGCTCGGCGGGTACGCCCTCCTCCTCCGTCCAGGTGAACGTCAGGCCCTCGACACCGTCTGTATCGGCGTCCTGCGAGGAGGCGAAGCCGCCTTCCGGGAGGGCGAGCTCACGCAGCACGTACCCGAGCGTCTCCTCGACGATCCCGCGATACCGCTCGTCGCCGGTGACGACGTGCGCGTGCAGGTAGACCGAGGCGAGCAGGGCGTTGTCGTAAAGCATCTTCTCGAAGTGCGGAACGGCCCAGCGCTCGTCGACCGAGTAGCGGTGGAAGCCGCCGCCGACGAGGTCGTACATCCCCCCGGCCGCCATGCCGTCGAGCGTCGTGGTGACCAGGTCCAGCTCGCCTCGGCGGAGCAGAAGCTCGAGGACGGAGTGCGGCGGGAACTTCGGGGCGCCGCCGAAGCCGCCCCACTCCGGGTCGAAGACGCGGCGGAGCGCGCGCACCGCCTCGCTCACGATTGACTCCTGGAGCGGCTCGGCCGACGGGGCGGTCTCGGTGCTGCGCCGCAGGGCGTCGGCCAGCTCCGACGCGGTCCGAGTCACGTCGTCGCGGCGCTCACGGTAGGCCTTGGCCACCGCCTCCAGCACCTGGCGGAAGCTGGGCAACCCGTGGCGAGGCTCGGGGGGGTAGTACGTGCCGCCGTAGAAGGGCTCGCCCCCAGGCGTGAGGAAGACCGTCATCGGCCAGCCGCCGTGTCCCGTCAGCGCCACGACGGCGTCCATGTAGAGCGCGTCGAGGTCGGGTCGTTCCTCGCGGTCGACCTTGACGCTCACGAAGTGCTCGTTCATGAGCCCCGCCGTCGCCGGATCCTCGAAGGACTCGTGCTCCATCACGTGGCACCAGTGGCAGGCGGCGTAGCCGATCGAGAGCAGGATCGGACGGTCCTCCGAGCGCGCCCGCGCGAGCGCGTCCTCTCCCCACGGGTACCAATCGACCGGGTTGTCGGCGTGCTGGAGCAGGTAGGGCGAGGTCGCGCCGGCCAGACGGTTGGGCATGCGGACACGATACGGGCCATGATTCGTGCCATGCCGTACTACGAAGATCTGGTGCCGGGAAACCGCTCGCGCAGCCGCATCGGGCGCACGATCACCGAGGCAGACAACGTCTGGTTCACGGCGCTGACCATGAACACGAACGAGATCCACTTCAACGCGGTCTACGCCGCAACGACGCCGTGGGGAAAGCCCCTTGTCAACTCGGCCCTGACGCTGGCAGTGGTCATGGGCCTCTCGGTTGCCGACACGAGCGAGACCGGCGGCGTGAACCTGGGCTGGGAAGAGGTCAGGCTCCCGGCTCCCGTCTTCGTGGGGGACACGCTCTGGGCGGAGACGGAGGTGCTGGAGGCCCGGGAGTCTCGTTCACACCCGGACTCGGGGATCGTCAGCGTGAAGACGCAGGGTGTGAACCAGCGCAGCGAGGTAGTGATCGAGTTCCGGCGTTCCTTCCTGGTGCCGAAGCGCCCGGCCTAGTCGCGGCGGCGCCTGCGCAGCCAGCGGACGAGCTCGATTGCGCCGGTGACGGCGAAGGCGATGCCGAGCGCGAGCAGGAGGCCCTTCCACGGCTGATGCTCGAAGGCCTTGCCCCCGAAGTAGCCGAGCAGGGAGGCGTAGAGCGCCCACGAGAGCCCGGCGATCGCGTCGAACAGCGCGAACCGTCGCCACGGCATCCGCAGCACTCCGGCCGACAGCGTCACCACGGTCCGGCCTCCTGGGATGAAGCGGGCGACGACGATCAGCTCTCCCCCGCGCTCCTGCAGCTGGCCCTCGGCCCAGCCGATGCGCTTCCGCGCCTTCTCCCCTGAGAAGAAGCGCTTCTTCGCGCGATCGCCGTACCGGCGGCCGATCAGGTAGGCGGTGTTGTCGCCCGAGAACGCGCCGGCCGCCGCGAGGGCGACGACCGCCGGCAGATTCATGCGTCCCGATCCGGCCAGCACGCCGGCCGTGATCACCGCGGTCTCGCTCGGGACGATGGGAACGAGCGCGTCCAGGTAGGCGAGCGCGAAGACGAGAACGTAGGACCAGCCGGAGCCGGAGATCTGGTCGACGACCTGGTTGAACACGGGTGCGAGAGACTATGCGCCCGTGAGCTTCCTCCCCCTGCAGGACGTGCGAGTCGTCGACGTGACCACCTCGTTCGCCGGGCCCTACTGCACCATGCTGCTCGGCGCGCTCGGGGCGGACGTCGTCAAGGTGGAGCCGCTCGCGGGCGACGAGGCCCGTGCCTGGGGACCGCCGTTCGCGGGCGAGGACAGCGCGCTGTTCGTCGCCGCGAACGCGAGCAAGCGGTCACTCGCACTGGATCTCCGGCGAGGCCGTGACGTGCTCGTCCGGCTCGCGGAAGGCGCAGACGTCTTCATCCAGAGCCTGCGGCCGGGGCTCGCCGAGGAGCGCGGACTCGGGGCGGTCGAGCTGCGCGCCCGGAACACGCGCCTCGTCTACTGCTCGATCTCGTCGTTCGGCGAGACGGGGCCGTGGCGTCTCCGGCCCGGATACGACCCACTCGCGCAGGCGATCGGCGGAATCGTCTCGGTGACGGGCGAGCGAGATGGGCCGCCGGTTCGCGTGGGCGTCTCCCTGGTCGACCAGGGCACGGCCATGTGGGCGGCGCTCGGAATCGTCTCGGCGCTCTTCGAGCGGGAGCGCACCGGCGAGGGGGGCGTGGTCGACGTCTCCTTGTACGAGACGGCGCTCGCCTACCTCTCATACCACCTGACCGGGTATCTCGCGAGCGGGGAGATCCCCGGCCGGCACGGAACGGCGTTTCCCTCGATTGCCCCGTACCAGGCGTTCCCGTGCGCGGACGGCGAGCTGATGGTGGCGGTCGGAAACGATCGGCTGTTCGAGGCGCTCTGCGAGGCGCTGGGGATGCCCGAGCTGGGCGCGGACCGACGCTTCGCGACGAACCGGGACCGGGTGGCGCAGCGCGACGAGCTGGCCGCGCTGCTCGGGGAACGGTTCCTGCTGGAGACGCGGGCGACCTGGCTCGAGCGCCTGGAGCGGGCCGGTGTCCCGGCCGCCCCTGTGCAGGACGTCGCCGAGGTCGCGGCGCACGAGCAGACGAAGGCGCTCGGAATCCTCCAGGAGCTCGGCGGACCCGTTACGCCGGCCCCGTCACTCTCTGTCGACGGCGAGCGTGTGCTGCATCGTTCAGCTCCGCCGCCGATCGGAGCCAACACGGCCGAGGTCCTGGCGGAGGCGGGCTACTCCGAGGAGGAGATCGCCGACCTGGCGGCGGCGGGTGTAGTCGCGCTAGCCTCCGGGTGACACGGAGTCGCGGAATCGGGGGTGCCAGGCATGAAGGCTCACGCTGGAGACAGGATCGTCGTCGAGTCGGAGAAGGCCGCCCAGGCGAGCCGCTCGGGAGTCGTCGAGGAGGTGCTGCAGGAGGATCCGCTGCGCGTCCGTGTCAGCTGGGACGACGGTCGCACAACAGTTCTCGCACCCGCGGCGGGAGCAGCGAGCATCGCGTCCAGCAAGGCGTCGCGGAAGACCCGAGCGAGGGCATAGCGAGCGCATACAATCCGCCGATGGGCATCCGCGCCTGGTTGAGAGGGCTCCGAAAGCGCGAGGACGCCGCGGCGATGGAGCGGGCGGAAGCAATGGCCGTCGAAACGCCGGAGGAGCGGGCTATCTCCTCTGGCGACATCGAAGGCATGGTGGCCGATGAGGAAGCGGCGCGGCTGGCGGGCGAGGCATCGACACGAGACACCGACCGCCTCGGGGACGCTTAGCCCTCGGCCGCGGACGCAAGGGGAAAGCGCCCGGCGCGGTAGACGCGGCTTGGCAGCTCCTTTCCCAGCACTCCCTCGAACCACGCGGCAACCGTGAGCACGGCGTCGAGATCGACTCCCGTCTCGATTCCCTCGCCTTCGAGCATGTAGAGCAGGTCCTCGGTGGCGACGTTGCCGGTCGCCCGGGGAGCGAACGGGCAGCCGCCGAGACCGCCCACGGAGGAATCCAGGACACGGGCGCCCCCCTCGAGCGCCGCGTACGCGCAGGCGACCGCGGTGTTCCGCGTGTCGTGTCCGTGGAAGCCGATCGGCCTACCGAGCGGGACGAGACGCTCGACCAGGCGCCGAACCTGCGTCGGCGTGGCGACACCGATCGTGTCGGAGAGGACCACCTCGGAGGCTGCCGGGAAGCGCTCAGCCAGTCCGGCCACGACGCCCGGATCGACCCGCCCCTCGAACGGGCAGCCGAAGGCCGACGAGATCGTCACCGTCACGGGCCGGTCCGAGGCCGCGAGGATCCGCTCCACCCGCTGGGACGCCTCCTCGAGCGAGGCGTTCGCGTTGCGCCGGTTGAAGGACTCGGTCGAGGCGACCGCGCAGTTCACCCGGTCGAGCCGGGTCTGCGCCAGCCGCTCGTAGCCCTGCTCGTTGAGGACCAGGCCGGAGTACTCGGTGCCGTCCCGCCACGCGATCGCGTCCACCACCTCTTCCGCGCCCTGCATCTGCGGCACCCACGTCGGAGAGACGAACGAGACGGCCTCGATCCGCCGGAGGCCGGTGACGGCCAGCCGGTTGACGAGCTCGGCGCGGACGGCAGGCTCGAGCACCCGCACCTCGTTCTGGAGGCCGTCGCGCGGCCCGACGTCGCAGACCAGGACTTCCACGAGGGCAGCGTAGCCCGCTGGCTCCCCGGAGGAACGGAACTCGCACGAGCTCAAGGGCGTGACCGGCGAGTCGGGCTCTACGCGGCCACGACGGCGGCCCGCGGCCCTCAGCTTGTCGTGGGCGGCTGAGCGCGAAGATCGGCGAGCCGCTGGCGGACGCGGTCCGCGTCCGGCTGGTCGCCCTTCTCCTCGTAGAGGGCGAGAGCATGCTCGAATGAGTGCGCCGCCTCCTGGCCCGCTCCTGACAGCACGAGCACCTCCGCCAGGTCGCAATGAAGCTCCGCACGGAGATGGAGCCAGTCCGTGCTCTCCACCAGATCGACGGCCTCCCGCGCCAGACTCTTCGCGCTCTCGAGCTCGCCTCGCTGTGCCAGGACCTTGGCGGCCACGCCCCGCCAGCGCGCCTGGGGGTCGAGATCGTCGCTCGCGACCGTGTCACGCACTGACAGCGCATGGCGCTCGGCCTCGTCGTACCGGCCCTGCCGGTAGACCGCCTCGGCGAGGATGGCGGTAACCGACGCCAGATACCCCGTCTCGCCCATCTCCTCGAGGAGGTCGTGGCCCTCTCGAAGAACGCGTTCCGCGGCGGCCGCATCGTTCCCGATCAGCTCGAGCATCCCGGCCGCGATCGACGTGCCGCCGAGGGATACCCGCAGGCCGAGCTCCTGGAGAGCGGTACGTCCGCGGGCGACGAGCTCGCGCCCCTCGTCGATCGACCCGTGCATCGCGGTATGGGTGCCGAGCCCGATGAGCGCAAACGCCTCGACGGACATCCCGCTCCCGCCCGACTCGATGATCTGCCTGCACCGAGCCATTGCATCCTGGGCCGGTACCGGCGCGAAGATCAACATGATCGGCAGCCACTGCAGGCTCTCGACCTCCTCCCGTGCAGCACCGGCCCGCTGCGCCTGCTCGATCGCCCGCTCGAGGGCCTCGATCGCCGGTCCGGTCCGCCCGAGCCAGAAATGACCCAGTCCTGTCAGGTGCCATGCCTGGGCGAGCCCGGCATGGTCTTCGGCCTGCTCGAAGATCTCAATCGCGCGCTCGCTCTCGCGGTGCAGCCCCGCCATCGTCGACTTCTCCTGATCTGTGTGGACATCGAGGAGGGCGAGGCGCAGTCCCGCGTGTGCCCCCAGCGCGAGATCGTGCGCCTCCCGAGCTCTGTCCCCGGCCTCGATCAGCACCTCCCTTGCCCGCGCAAGGTCTCCAGCCTCGAAGAGAGCCGACCCGAGGTCGGGAAGGAGCGCGAGCCCCTCCGGGTCGCCGTCCCCGAGCAGCGAGGCCGATCGACCGAGCAGATTGGCAGCCGCAGGCATGTCACCACGGGCGTAGGCGCTGCGGCCGGCGTGTGCGAGTCGCTCCGCCGCCCGGCGCCCCAGCTCCCGGCCAGCGTCGCCCAGCGACCCCAGCTCTGTCTTGTAGCGGTAGGCCTGCTCCAGGTGGTAGCCGAGGATCTCGTCCCGCTCCGGCACTGCCTCGAGCTCCGCGAGCCAGGCTGCAAAACGCTCGTGTAGATCGGACCGAAGCTCCTTCGACATCGCCTCGTACGCGGCGTCCCGGATCAGGAGGTTGGCAAAGCGAAAGGCGTCCTCCTCGACATGCGGCCGAATCAGCTCCTTGCGGACGAGCCCCAGCAGGCAGGTGGCCACAGCAGGCCGGAGCGGCTCAGGCGCAAGAGCCGCCACCGCAGTGCGGTCGAACTCCTTGCCGATCACCGAGGCACGCTCGGCCACTTCGCGCTCGTCCGCCGGGAGGCGGTCGAGGCGCGCGGCGATCAGGGCCTGAATGGTGGGCGGTACCGGCACATCGCCGTTCGCCCCGTCCTCGCCGAGCATCGCGACCATCTGCTCGACGAAGAGGGGATTGCCTTCTGCCGTGACGACGATGCGACGCCGCACGTCTTCGGCCAACGTCCTCGTCCCGAGCAGGCTTTGGACGAGGATGTCGCAGTCCTCCTCCGGGAGGGGCTCGAGCAGGAT
>Ga0137374_10001423_pt1 | contig 27194 bp, 22 predicted proteins | sample SagtaG_20_FD_104811 | JGI IMG/M metagenome (GOLD analysis project Ga0137374, IMG submission 104811) | Vadose zone soil microbial communities from Sagehorn Ranch, Mendocino, California, USA - Sage1_R_100_16 metaG | ecosystem: Environmental > Terrestrial > Soil > Vadose zone | place: USA... | reverse complement strand
TCCTGTGAAGTCCAATTGATTACTTTTACTCATGGTTTCTGTTTTTAAAGTGTGATGAAATATTGTTCAACTAACTTACACTTTTTAGGCAGAAACCTTTTCTCATACATTAGACCTTGTACGCCTGCCCCGCTGCGCAGCTATGCGGGGTTTTAAACTTTATTGAGCAAATCAATTCTCCGCTTTTGTAGCAAACATGCTGCAGGAAGAACTACACACAAAACTTAAATAAAAATTTTTTCGGATTGTTTGAATGTGCAATCGCTCATTGAAGTTCATCTCTCAAAATTTATTTCGTCTTTTTTTTAGGTGCTGCTTTTGCTTTTTTATTAAAGTCAAGAGAAAGTTCAATCCAGTAGTCAAAATCTTTTTTTGTTTTGATTGCATCTTCATTTACATAAACATATCCCTTGTATTCCCTTCCTTTCATTTCCACAGTCCGGCAACCTTTATTTTGAATTAATTCTTCATGAATAGCAGGGTCAATGCGGCACATTATTCTATTATCGCCAACACTGATACACATTTTTCCATCTACCATAAATGTCACACCACGAAACATTTTCTTTTCTTCTACTTCTGGTAAATGTGCAAGTGCGGACCTCACCCTCTTAGTCAATTTTTCATTGTAAGCCATAATAATACTGATTTGTATATATTTTTTGTCTTATGACGAATGAGTTGTTTAAAAGTGAACATACGAGTGAAATATTCTTTGAGCCATTTTCTTAGCAACCGTACTTGTTGGCTGGAATGTTGTAGTTTTCTCCAAATGAATTTCTCCGAATAACCATTGAGTATCGTGTCAACTAAAACCTGGCAGGTTTGATTGTCGCTTATCTTGCCTGGATACAATAAAAACCTGTCAGTTTATACAACATTTTTATATTGCCTTAACAACATGTTCTATTGTTCGGAACACTTGAACTTTCAAACTTTCAAACTTTCGAACATTCGAACTTGCAACTTGCAACTTGTATCCTGCAAACCCAAAAAGAATCACCCCGCCATAAAAAATAGCAGGGTGATTCTTTTGCCTCATAAATCAATGTCATCAATGTGCTGCAGCATGCAAATCTCTTTGCCTTTTAATTGTATCATGCGCATTTCTCAACTGTCCTTTCTGATTTACAATAATCTCCCGGATTTTTGCGGGCATTTCAACATCTGATTTAAGTGCTTCGTCATATGCTTTTTGTGCAGCATCTTCACCGAATTCGCAAAGTTCTAAGACAGAAAGATCGGATCTTCCTGTGAATGTGGACTTAACATCCATCCACACACGGTATACTTTTCCTGAAGCAGTGGTGCTTCTTATATCTGCTTCTCCACCCAGTGTATTTATTGCACCTATCAGTTCCCTTTTATATTGACTACTTTCATCTATCATTCTTCTGAACATGGAATGAAAAGCGCTATCTTCCGGCTTACTGTCTTTTATAGCTTTTTCATATCCGGCGATGCGGTCATTGTTAATTTGAACTAAATCATTTAAGACATCAATTAAGGCATCATTACGTACCATAAGATTAAATTTTTAGATGAGCAATACCTGTAATAGTATAAATATCATACCATTTTGAGGTTAAATATGTTAATGTAAATTGTCACAGGAATTTGTAGAAATAATTCCACTAACATTTTCAGTTAATATCAATTTTTAAAAATTTATATGATCAAACCTTATCCGATATTCTTTTTGTGATAAATAAAATAAATAGATTTGATAAATAAAATAATAGATTATTAAAGTGAAAAGAAGTTATTTTTTCTGGAATGATTTTTATATCGGTTGATAATATAAATCTGAAGATAAAGCTTAGACTATAGTATAATCAATTATTAAAAAATAATCTTTTTAATTTCTTAAAAACCTTTCAAAATGATCAATTATACACAGGGTATATTTACGAGAACCTATATACATGGCAATAAAAAATTTTATGCAAGTTTTCATCCTGAAGTAATTGTTGAGCGTGAAAATTATGAGAGCACCGGAAGATATCTTGTGGTGTTATTACATCCAACGCTTGGATTACAATCCTTCTTTTTAAATAAAGTTAATGGAACAAGAGCATGGCTGCAGGATGAAAACAGCGCAGCGATTATAGAAGATGAACTTATTGAATGGTGCAATCATCAGATCAGTGCGCAAATAGATAAAAATGCGGAATCCGCAACTATATAAGTTTTGATTAATGGTGTGGTCGCTCTAAAGCGGACATAGCCAATGCGGAACATGCAACTAAGAAATTAAAAATTTTAGCTATGGCAAGCAGCGCCCGTGATATAATTCCCCAACAGAAAGAAGGTAATCAATCAAATATTATAGAGAAGATAAACCCGAAAAATGAAGAGCAGGCAAAACAGATTTTTAATGAAGCCAAAAAAAGATTATTGTCTGACTCATGGAAAGAAATAAGCGGCGATATATCTGCTTCTTTTACGCTTACCAATGCAGAAGGTGAAAAAATAGAACGTGATGCACAAACAGGTGATTATTTTAAAATTGATATTCCGGGACCCGGAACTAAAACTGGCGAAGGATATGATTGGGTTCGTATTGAAGCAATAGAAGATTACTCAACTGCCTCTGCCGAAAATGAAAGCTTTGGTGTGAGGCCTGCTCCAAATCCTCATAAAAACGCCGGTGATAAAGAAGCCGCACATTTTTTTAAAGATGAGGCAACTTCAAATTTTCTTATTGAACGAAAGGGCACTATAGTTTCTGCAGCCGTGTACGGGAGGAATGAAAAGCCAAACTTAACTACAGAAAAACTCTCCGATAAAGTAAGAAACGCTGTTGTTGGAACAACTGCAGTTATGGGCCTGTCAATTATTCAATGGAAGAAACTTGCGAAGGGATTGATTGGGAAGAAGTAGTTTTTCAGTTACCAGTTGCCGGTCTTCAGTTGCCAGTTTGCAGTTGCTGTTTGCCAGTTGCCAATTTATTTATATTCATATTTACATTTCTGTGTCACCCAATTCCAATTCCTAATTCCACAATCAAAGCGCAGGTATCCCCGTTGCTTCTTGACGTTGTTTTTGTTTAATTTCTTTCTGCAATATTTCTGTCACTGCATTAAAAATATTTTTGGGTGAAGGGAAGGACACTGGTTTATTAAAGAAATGTGTATTTACATAATTGATTATTTCATTGCGGCTTTTCAATTCTTCATCAACAGGAAATGGAAAAACTTTTGACAATACTTTCCATGGCGTGTGCTGCGGATTGGTTAACGCATACAAAACAATAACCGGTGTTTGTGTTGCTGCTGCAATATGAACAGTTGAAGTGTTTACAGAGATAACCAAAGGTGCTGCATTAATTACGGCAATAAATTCTTCAATAGTAAACAAACCTGCAGCGACATAAGCTTTTTCGCCTATGCCATGTTGTATGGTTTCCGCAAGTTCCTTTTCAGAAGATGATCCTGTGATAATAATTTTTTTGTTTAATTGCTTTGTAATAATCTTCCCCAGCTCAATCCATAAGTGTGCGGGATATCTTCTTTTTTCTTCACTTACACCCGGATGGAAAATGATCCAATCATTATTATTGTCTGGTTCGTTTAACACGGGGATTTTTGCAAACGCGGATTGAAATGCACTTTCATTTACATGAATAAACAGTGAATCGTTACTGGTAGTTGCATTGATAGTAGCAACCAAATAAAGATCACGTTGAACCTGGTGTTGTATGTAATTCAATGGTTCTTTTTCGGGCACCCAATCTGTAAGAAGATGATAAGGATTTTCACGGCAGTAAGCGAGTCGCATGGGAATATCTGCCATAAATGCCAGCGTCGCTGCCGGTAGCGGGTTTTGACTATACACTGTAAAAATAACAGCAGCAGCAAAATGGTGCTGTTTTATTTGCTCCATCAAGGAGAATAATTTTCCAGAAGATGTGGATTCATTTGTTTTTATCCAGGGTAGGTCATGCACTATTACTTCATCAATCTCCGGTATAAATGGTGTGATCACATTACCCATTTGTGAAGTAAGCACTGTTATCCTGCAACCGAATGTTTCTTTCAATGCACGAAATGCAGGTGCAGTCATGATAAGATCACCCATATTATCAGCGCGAATGCACAATATATTTTTGCAATGAGACCAACCAGGCATTTTGTTCAATTGTATTTAATTTTTGTTTTAATAAAGTCAATTCAGAACAGATGCTTCCTTCGTAGCATGACAAACTGAAGTAAATTCTACTGCTTGTCATTCCGATTAGATGCTTCCTTCATCAGCATGACAAACCAAAGTAAATTCTACTGCTTGTCATTCCGAGGCACGAGGAATCTATTAATAAATTTTAAAGAATAAAAAAATTCTAATTACTTATCTAAACCCATGTTTTAATAATAATTTCCGCTGCTTCCTTTAAATCGTTAACTATATAATCTGGCTTCCTTGATTCATTCAGCAGCCATTCTGTTTCATTACCGTTATTGATTAAAATTGTTTTGCAACCTGCATTGCTGCCAGCTTCCACATCATTTAAAATATCGCCTATAACCCATGATTGCGAAAGATCAATATTCATATCAGACGCAGCCCTGAGAAGTAATCCCGGCGCTGGTTTCCGGCAGTTGCACTCTTTTGCATAGGATTGCAACTTTCCGGATACATGGTGAGGACAATAATAAAAGCCACTTAAAGGAATGCCCGGTTGCCACAATTCATTTTTTATATGTTCATATACTTTTTTTAATTCTTCTTCTGTAAAATAAGCAAATGCAATTCCGGGCTGATTAGTGACGATAATCAATAAAAATTCATGCTGATACAAAAGCTCTAAAGCTTCAAAAGCATAAGGTTCAAATTCAATAAGACCCGGATCAACATTATAACTTATATCCTTAATAAGCGTACCGTCTTTATCGAGAAAAACGGCTCTGTTCATTATTGCTGCACTTTAAGTTGGTTATATAGAGCTTCATACAATAAATATTGTTCTATGCTGCGTAAAGACAAACTTTCACGTGGTGATACAAGTTCCTGCGCAGGCTTTTTGCGTGTATCCAATGGAAGTTTTTTATACAAAAGATCAATTCTGTCTGCTACTTTGCTCCATGTAAAATATTTATTGACCCTTTTAATTGCATTTTTTTGCATGGCATGATAAAGGGTTTCATCAGACAGTAATTGAATAATCTTTTCTGCGAGGGCATCGGGATTATGCGGCGGAACAAGAAACCCGGTTTGATTATCTGCAATGCTATATTTTATACCACCCACATTTGCACCGATTACCGGAATGCCACAAGCCATCGCTTCCAGAGGTGTTATGCCAAAGGGTTCATACCAGGGTGTGGATACAAAAATATCTGCGGCTGCATAATAATATTTTAAAACATTTCTGTTTCTGCGGCCTGTAAAAACAACTTTATCTGAAATGTTTTCTTCAGCAGCGATTTGCTGCAGCCTTTTAATCTCCGGCGTTAAGTTGGGATCAGGTGTATCTGCTTGTCCACCTACAACTATCAGGCGCATAGAAGAATCATAATCTTTCAATCTTGCCACAGCTTTTATAACATTATCTACTCCTTTTCTTGGTACCATTCTTCCCAGCTGCAAAATTATTTTTTCGTCTATGTTTAAGTTTAAAACTGCTCTTGCTTTCTGCTTGTCGATGGGATAAAATTCTTTGGGATTAAAGCCACACGGCACAATGGTGATCTTTTCAGGGTCTGCCTTATAATGTATGATCAAATCTTCCCGGTCCTGCGGGCACTCCGCAATAATTTGATCTGCGTCTGCTACAACATGTTTTTCAATATTAATTCTTTCAGCAGGAAATGCATCTTTTTCTTTCTGATGAATTTTGCGCACAAGACCCAAAGCATGAAAGGTAACTATATAAGGAATTTGCAGATATTTTTTCAGGTTAGCAGCGACCAGCGCCGACATAAAAAAGTTTGCATGTATTAAAGCATAATTGAGTTTATACTTTCGGATATAATATAACATATTAGCCGTAAATGTATCCATGTAACCAAGCAACTGCTCTTTAGGAATAAACTCCTGCGGCCCTGCCTCTACATGTATCACCCGTATATGAGGTTGCCAGTTAACTATCTCCTCAAGATCCTTGTCGTCCTTTCTTGTGTATATATCTACCGCATAACCTTTTTGAACAAGCTGCTTGCTTAGTTCTGCCACATACACATTTTGTCCGCCATTATCTACTCCTCCTAAAATTGCTAACGGAGAAGCGTGTTCACTGATAAATGCTACTTTTTTCTTCATAGATATGCTGTTTAGTATTTATTGCCAATTGAAATAAATCTGTCCGTTCTTTTGTAAATCGTGTTGTGAATGTTCACATAATTTAATAGCATGTTTCAAAAAAAATTTAATGATTACTGAATATGAATAATTTAAAAATGATGCCGTCTTTTTTTCTGTTCTTTAATAGCAGTTCTGTTCTAAAGAATATAAAAGTGTAGAACCGTTTCTACAAACTTCTTTGCAGTGAAAATGCTAAGTAGAATCTTGTTTACAATTTTTAAATAAAATTTTCTACAAGTTGTAAATGAGTGAGTGATCAGGGAATGGAAATATAATTTTTATATACTTAGCATAAGTGATTTTGTTCATCACCTGTTGCCCGCCCGAATGAATTGTTCGGACGGGCATCGCACACTTATACTGCAGATTATACAGCTATAAAAATGTAAAATATAAAATATAAAATCCAAAACAAAGCTTAGAACTCTTCAAACATAAAAATTGGAAATTCGAAATTGGACTTTAAAAAAAATGGCATACGTTTTTATAATTATTTCAATAATGCAAACCGGTTAAGGGATTATGTATAAACTTAAAATGAATGCGGCGTTTGATGAAGATAATATTTCGGGCGTGATCTATTTGCAATGAATCCTTTTTAATTTAAGAATAACATGTATGTCAATAGAATTATCAGTGATCATAGCAACATATAAGCGGCCGGCATTACTCGCAAGATGTTTACGTGCACTCGTGAATCAGTCTCTTCAGTGTGGGCAATATGAAATTATTGTGGTTTCAGATGGACCTGATGAAGAAACAGTAAAGGCTGTAAACGACGTTAAAGCTCAATACCTCTTATGCCCTGCAATTCACAGCTTTTCTTTAAACAGTAAAAAAGGACCTGCTGCTGCCCGCAATTTGGGTTGGCAACAGGCAAAAGGAAAATTAATTGTCTTTACAGATGATGATTGCGTTCCCTTATTTTATTGGTTACAATTTTACGGAAACGCTTACATAGAATATAGGCAGGAAGAAATTGCTTTTGCGGGAAAAGTAAAAGTTCCTTTACCTTCTAATCCCACTGATTTTGAAAAAAATACTGCACTACTGGAACGTACAGATTTTGTAACAGCAAATTGCTCCTGCACAAAAAAAGCACTGGAAAAAATTGGCGGACTCGATGAAGATTTTACAATGGCATGGCGTGAGGATAGTGCGCTTGAATTTGACTTACTTGAAAATAATATTCCAATAATAAGAGTAAATAATGCAGTAGTTGTACATCCTGTAAGAACAGCACCCTGGGGTGTTAGCATTAAAGAACAGAAAAAAAGTATGTTCAATCCACTGCTTTATAAGAAGCATCCAACTCTTTATAAACAAAAAATCCACAACAGACCTCCTTGGTATTATTATGGTATAATTTTTTTATTCATCATGACATTAATCACTGCGGTTATTCAGAACCCAGTAGTTATGCAGGTTTCTTTATTTGGATGTGCGGCTTTGGTAATATGGTTTACAGGTAAACGATTATCAGGCGCATCACTTACGTTGAAACACGTACTTGAAATGATCTTTACTTCATTGATCATTCCTTTTTTATCTGTGTTCTGGACATTATATGGTGCTATACGGTATAAAACATTTTTTTTATGATGCAATCAACCCGTTTTAAAATTGCGATATTAAGAGCACTTCAGTTGGGAGATCTTTTATGTGCCATACCAGCCGTCCGTTCTTTAAGGGCTGCATATCCATCAGCAGAAATAACTTTATTGGGTTTACCGTGGGCCGCTTCTTTTGTAAAAAGATTTAATGCATACTTCGACAGGTTTATTCATTTTCCCGGTTATCCTGGTTTACCTGAACAAATTTATTCTCCTGAAGCATGGACAAAATTTGTACAAACCATGCAGGAAGAGCAATTTGATCTTGTAATACAAATGCAGGGGAACGGCACAATAGTGAATCCGATGCTGCAAAGTCTTCGATTAAAACAATTGGCCGGTTTTCATTGTGCGGAGTGCCGTGTTGATTCAAATCTTTTTATCGAATATCCTGTGCACGTGTACGAAGCAGAAAGACACCTGATGCTTATGCAGCATCTTGGTATTCCTTCCACAGGTGCTCATCTCGAGTTTCCTTTAACAGAAAAAGACGAAGAAGATTTTAAAAAATTATTGTTGCCTCTCTTCTCCAAAACATATATCTGTGTTCATCCTGGTTCAAGAGGAACACAGCGACAATGGTCGCCTGCATATTTTGGAGCGTTGGCAGATTATTGTATAGAACGCGGATTTACAGTTGTGCTTACGGGTACAAATGATGAAATAGATATAACAAAAGAAGTTCAAAAATGCATGAAGCATTCGGCTATAGATCTTACAGGCAAAACGAGTCTTGGTGCTGTTGCGGTTTTAATAAAAAATGCTTTCATGCTTATATCAAATTGCACCGGTGTTGCTCATATTGCCGCTGCTGTTGAAACACCAAGTGTTGTTGTAAGTTTGGATGGAGAACCAAAGCGATGGACTCCCCCAAATAAAACATTACACCATGTTATTGACTGGACAAAAAATCCACGTTTTGAAAAAATATTTAAGGAACTGGTTAAGATGATTAATAATTCACCCAAATCAGTTGTAAAGCTGGATTCTTACGAAGCCAATTATATTTATTCGTAAGATTTTTTTGAGGCAAGCTGACAAATTACTGTTGAACTTTCGTTGTGTCACTCACTTTTGCATTTGTTCTTTATTGAGCAAGCTTCAAGTCCGAAGAGAGAAAAGACGCATAGCTCAAAGCTAATAGCTCATGGCTTTTCTTACCCATTAATAATTTCGCCACCGTTTGGATGCAGCACCTGGCCTGTCATATATGATGCATCATCAGATGCAAGAAAGAGATAGCAGGGAGCAACTTCTGCAGGCTGTCCCGGACGACCCATAGGCGAATCACTTCCAAACTCTGCAACTTGTTTTTCATTAAATGAAGAAGTAATCAACGGCGTCCATATAGGGCCAGGCGCAACAGCATTTACTCTTATTCCTTTTTTTACCAGGTTGCCCGCAAGGCTTCTTGTAAAAGCGACAATTGCCCCTTTTGTTGCCGCATAATCCATTAAATGAGGACTGCCTCTGTATGCCGTTACCGAAGTTGTATTTACAATCGCAGAACCTTTTTTCATGTGTGATAAAGCATTCTTTGTTATCCAGAACATCGAGAATATATTTGTTTGAAAAGTTTTTAGCATATTCTCTGTTTTTATGTCAGTTAACTCTTTTGCATCATATTGTGTTGCTGCGTTGTTTATCAAAATATCAATTCTGCCATATGCATCAATTACTTTTTGAACAGACTGCTCGCAAAATTTTTCATCAGCAATATCTCCCTGAATCAAGAGACATTTTTTCCCGTACTCTTTTTCTATACATTGTTTTGTTTCTTCAGCATCTTCTGTTTCACTGAGATAAATAATTGCGATATCTGCACCTTCTTTTGCAAACAGCAGGGCCACTCCTTTGCCTATACCACTATCGCCACCGGTAATTAATGCAACACGATCTTTTAATTTATTTGTGCTTTCCTGTTCAGATTTTTCAGAAACAGGTTTTTGTTTCATTTCCTCTTCAAACCCCGGCCTTTCCTGTGTTTGAGGAATATTTACTTTTTTATTTTCAGCTTCCATAAATTTTTTGATGATGTTATTTCAATAGACGTGAAATATAAAACCTGAGCGTCTTATAATGCAAAGTGGAATCATCTTACATTTTCTCCATGAAAAAGAGCAGGAATTGCAAATGGAAATTTTGGGACTGAATAATCTTATCCAGTCCCAAAATTCAGATTATTGATTTATGCTGACTTATTATACTTCTCCCCTTCTTATAATACCCAGCAAGAGGGAAATTATCGCCAACACTATCAGAATATGAATAAGTCCTGTGGCGCTGTAAACAAATACACCTAATAGCCAGCTTATCAATAATATCACGGCGATTAAATACAATAAACTTCTCATAAAAAAATATTTTATTACTTTATTACCTCAAAAAACCTTGCCACATTTACTTTAAAAAACAGGATTATAAAAAATGAGAAGATAATTCTACAGCATTTATATTTACCTTCATGATTGCCATCATTTTTTGTGAGAAGTACATTGATAAAGAAGAATAATTGTTTTTAATTGCGAATGCTTTAACGCCATTTTTCGCAGCCTATCCCCCATCGAAACCAAAACAATCCGTGCACAATATTCTGTGAGAAAATATTTACATAATGAATCAATTCACTGAATTTTTTACAAAGCTTACCGATAGCAGTGACTGGCCCCCACGATGACATTGTGGTAAATGGTCAGATTTTCATGACTGGTTATATATTGTAAGTGACCTGTTGATTTGGTCTGCTTACTTTGCTATTCCACTCATAATTTTGAAGTATATATCGAAGAAAAAAAATGTGCATTTTGTAAAACTCTATATTTTCTTTGCTTCTTTCATATTGGCATGCGGTGCTACTCATTTTCTTGATGAATTACTATAAAAGATAGCGGGATCGGTTTTGATGAAATCATACCTCGAAAAAATATTTGTCATATTCCAGCGATTGCACACTAAAACAGAATATGAAGGAACAGGAATAGGTCTTGCTACGTGTAAAAAAATTGTTGATAAGCATCATGGTATTATTACGGGCAAAAGTAAACCAGGAGAGGTTCTGAGTTCATTATCGTTTTACCGCTTTCCCAAAAGAAATTTACAAAGAATAAAGTTTAAGTTCTGAGTTTTAAGCTTCTTAATGGTCTGCCCACTTAAAAGCAGCCTGACCAATATTAGTCACATTCACCAATCACTATTTTCATTGCTGATCAAAATAAGAAGCTGCCGGAAATAAAATACTAAATGTAGTGCCCCCCTTTAATTTAGAATGCACTTCAATATTGCCTTTATGAGATTTTATAATGTTAAGTGTTGATGCAAGACCAAGACCCACGCCATTTCTTTTAGAAGTAAAATATGGCTCGAATAACCTCGATATATTTTCGGGAGCAATGCCACATCCGTTATCAGTAATGTTAACAATGTGGTTCGCATTGCCATGTGAAATTTCAATGGTAAGTTTTCCATGCTCTGCTTCCATCGCTTCAATTGCATTTATCAGCAGATTAAGAAAAGCAATGCTTAGTTTGTTTTCATCTGCGCGAATAAACGCAGGCTTATCATCATACTTTAACTGCAGATTAATATGTTTTAAAATAATCCTGTCGAGCGCCTGTGCAATGGTTTTATCTATGATGGATTGTAATGATTTCTTTTCAAATATTAATTCACCCGGTTTAGAAAAGTCAAGTAATTCTTTTATCAAATCGTTAATCCGGTTACTGTTTTTATAAATAATATGCAGATAAAAAGAGAGGTCTTCACTCACTTCATTTTTAAGCTGCTCTACAGACATGTTTATATTATTCAAAGGATTTCTAACTTCATGTGCCAATGTGCGAACAAGCCTTCCGGCAGCAGCAAGCTTTTCAATTTGCAGATTTGCTTTTTCTGCTTTTTTAAGATTGGTTATATCGTGTACAAATCCCTGGAATTGCAGTTTTCCGTCATCTTCTTTTTCATTGGTAAGAGAAATAATACAATTCCTTATGTCTCTGTCTTTTGTTAATAATTCTATTTCAAGATCATCTTTAATTTCTTCTCCTTTTGCAGCTTTTTTAAAAATGGGAATAAGATCTTTATTTGCGAGTAAATCGTATATGCTTATTTGCTTTAACTCATCTTTGGCGTAGCCCAATAGCTTGTTTGTAGCCTCATTCATATCCTGGAATACCAGGTTTTCATCCACAATAAAAACTGCATCTTTTGAATGTTCAAATATGTTCCGGTATTTGCGCTCATTAGATTTTATTTTCTTAAGAGAGTTAGACCTTTCAAGAGAATAACGAATACATCTTTCCAGTTTATCAACAGACAGTTCTGACTTAATCAAATAATCCGTTGCTCCTGTCTGCATAGCTTCCACATCTATAAGCTTATTGCCCTTGCCTGTTAAAAGAACAATGGGTTCCTCACACTGTAACTTAGACGCTTCTTTCAATAAATCCAAACCGGTTTTTATACCTAACCTGTAGTCAACAAAATAAATATCATAACTCTGCGATTTAATTAAATCAATAGCCTGATTATAATTATAACACCAGTCAATTTTAAAATTGTTATCCTTGATTTGAGATATTAAGTCGGAGGTGATGAAGAAATCATCTTCATCATCATCTACTATCAGCACTTTTATAGTATTATTAGAGAGGTTATTGATCATTTGCAAATGGTTTTCCGGAATATTGAAGGATTGATTTAAAGACGTACTTATTGCTTAATCGTTTTAGAGTAATTATAAGTTATCTGTATATTGTTTAAGTTTATTATAAAGGGTTTTTCTGTCAATATTTAAAAGTCTTGCGGCCTCACTCTTATTAAAATTTACCTTAGCCATTGCATCCATAATAATTTTAAACTCCGCATTATAAACAGCTTTCTTGAAGTTGTTTTCTCCCGGTAAAGCGACGGCAGGGACAGGTGACTCTTCTTTTTCTACTGGTACCATAGTTGAAACTTCCTGTAGCTCCGGTTTCATGTTTTCTTCTGCAGAACGATCAAATTGAAGTTTATTAAAATGAGAAATTTCAAAAGGAAGTGAATATACTTCGATATAGTTACTATCAGATAGAAGTGTTGCTCTCTTTACTACATTTTTTAATTCACGCAGGTTCCCATACCAGGGATAAGATTTCAAAGCCTTTTCTGCTTCAGGTGTAAAGCCTTTTACATTTTTACCCAGCTCTTTATTAGTAAGCATCAGAAAATGTTGTGCAAACAAAAGAATATCATCTCTTCTTTCGCGAAGCGGCGGTACTTCTATGCTAAACTCATTAAAGCGGTGAAAGAGATCTTCACGAAAATTACCTTTTTTTTCTGCAGTCCAAAGACCCTCATTGGAAGCAACAATTATCCTTACATCAAGGTCAATATCTTTAGTGCCGCCAACCCTGCGCATTTTTCTTTCCTGCACTACACGCAAAAGAGATATTTGTATATCATAAGATAAATTGGCAACCTCATCAAGAAAGATTGTACCGCCATTAGCTATTTCAAAGCTTCCAATTTTTTGATTCACAGCACCTGTGAAGGAACCCTTTTCATGACCAAATAATTCACTTCCCGCAAGCTCTTTTGATAATGCTCCGCAATCTATAGCAACAAAAGGTTTATCTTTTCTTTTACTGTGGTTATGAATTTCATTGGCTATCACTTCTTTACCCACACCTGTTTCTCCATAGATAATAACACTATAATTTGTGGGAGCTACCAATAATATCTGGTTCAGAATTTTTTTAAATGCGGGACTATCTCCAAAAATATATTGTCCGTGAGTAATGTAGGGTTTTTCTTTAGTGCGGCTTATAATAACATGTGGTTCAGGACTTTCTTCCTTTGCAGTTGCTGGCTGACCGGATGATAAAGCCTCTTTTATTTTTATAAGAATTTCATCAGGGAACAATGGTTTTGTAACATAATCAAATGCACCAATTTTTATTACTTCCACTGCTATTTTTATGTCACTGTATCCTGTTATAATAATTATGGGAAGGTCTGGCTGTGTTTTTTTTATTTTCGTCAGCAAAGTTTTTCCATCCATATCTTCCAGCCTGAAATCGGTTAGCACAAGCGATATATTATTTTCTTCAAGCACTTCTAAAGCTCTCTTCCCATTAAAAGATACAATAACTTCAAAACCATGTTTTGATAGAAAACGTTCAAGTAAGGAGCACATGTCTTTATCATCGTCTACTACCAGTATCTTTTGCATTGTAAAGTATTTTTATGGTTAGAAATATTGTTTAATTTTCACGTAACCCAATGCCTCTCATAAGTAACTTCATACATTGCAAATTTTGTATCCATAGGGCCTAACCTTGCTATTTCAATCATCAAAAGTGAGGAATATTTTCCGCAAACTGAAGTCTTTCTTTGTTAAACCGGACTTTTTTTTTCTACATTTTTATCAATATTTTGAGAACAATTTCTCATCTCTTGACAATTTTCCACAAGTAAAACCAAACGTGAGCAAATAATTTTACAAAATCTGCAATTTTCCCGATCCCATTGAAAACAAAATCAGTGCCTTTTTTAAAAATTAACTGTCTTCATTTTTAATGTGTCATTTTTGCATCAAATGTGAAAAAACTGGCATAAAAATTTTATATAAAATTCAAATTTTTGTTATGACAGATAATACTATAACAACTGATAAATTAATAATAGCTATTCTTACAGGAGCTGCCCTGGGAGTTGTAATAGGTATGTTATTAGCACCAGAAAAAGGAACTGAACTTCGTAAAAGAATAAGCGACATAGCTGAAAATATTGCAGACAGACTTGCAGATTTTTTTTCAATAGAGGAACAAAATCTTCTTCAGCCTGCTGCGGGAGAATCTTCTGTAACTCCTGATGAGATTCTTGAATAAAAAATTATAAAGGCGATAGAAACTTATTTCTCTTGCTTAATAAAATTACTATTAGTATAAGGGTGCGACGCAACAGGAGTATCATAATCATTCTGCAGGGAGGCACAAAAAATTCCAAAAAAAATTAATTATTATAAACCATTTTTTAAAATCTTCATCAATATCTCCTCTTCACGCGTGAGACCAGTTTTATTATCGGGTTCTTCCAGTTTGTTTAATTCTTCCAGATATGTTGCGAGCTTTCTTTCCTGGTATAATTGTAACAATACCGGATGAACATAATATTTTTTACACACTGTCCGCGTATTACCTAATTTTTGACTTACTATATCCAAAGCTGCAACAATATTCTTCTTACACTCGGTTTCAGTGATCGCTTCACCAAGCGACCAGAGAGCTTGTAATGCATGAATGGTGCCGGCCCATGTACGTAAATCTTTGGTACTAAAATCCATTCCTGTAGCCTCCTTTATATAATTGTTTACCATGCCTGAATCAATAGATTTTCTGTTGCCTTCCGCATCATAATACTGAAACAATTCTTTACCTGGAATATCGCGGCACTCCTTAACTGTTTTCGCTAATTTTTTATTTCGTAAAGTAATATTATGGTTAATGCCTTTTTTACCCTTGAATGAAAAAATAATTTTATCACCGGAAATATTTACATGTTTGTCTTTAAAAGTGGTGAGTCCATAAGAGCCATACATTTTTTCATAATCAGTATTTCCCACGCGTATATAAGTACGTTCCATCAAACTGATTACGGTAGCTAAAACTTTTTGTTGAGTGAGTTCCTTTTGTGCAATATCCTGTTCTAATCTCAAACGCAACTGTGGCAAAACTTTTCCAAATTCATACAGGCGATGAAACTTTGTTTCGTTGCGCAATTGTTGCCACAAGGGATGATACAGGTATTGCTTGCGTTGCTTTACATCAAAACCCGTTGCTTGTAAGTGCCCGTTTTCAAGAGGGCATATCCACACGTTTGTCCATGCAGGAGGTATCACCAGCTTTTTTATACGTTCAATATCTTCTTTATTTTTTAAAGGCTTATCTTCAAAAAAATAAGCAAAATCATTTCCATTTTTTAAGCGGGTAATCCCGGGCTCAGTATCTCTTACGTAAATCAGGTGAACAACTTCTGCAGCTTTCTCATAATTTTTATCAACTTTTAAAAATTCCTTGTGGGATAATTCTATGTCCACTATTTCAAGCATAATTTTTTTAAAGTGTAATAGAAAAATAATGCCAATAAAATATTTCATTTGACTAACAGAATAGTGAAGAATTTTTTTTCCCTGGGTGCTGTACATGAGCCGGACTGTAGCATTGCTGTGGAACTTTGTTGCTTCTCCGTACCGGCACGGGCGGGCGCTGCACTCTTGTGCTTCATAGCCTTGTTCTCTTCAATTGAAACAATTCTGTTGGCAATTAAAGAACGATAAACCTTTTGAACGATATCGTACAGCAGGTGTCCGTTTTCGTACACCTGCTATTTTATTTTTTCGCTAAAATCCTTATCCACAAAGCCCTTCAACATTGGCATAACCATTGAAACACATCTTGCCCGGAGCTATAATTATGTTTAGTTGAATAAAGTTCAGAATTCCGCCCCGCATGTGCGGGCTGCGCAACGGGACAGCGTTTAAGTGCCGCCCGGCTGAACGTTCGGATAAGAGTGACGGAAGACAAATAAAGATTCAAAAGTTAGGTACATAAAAAACGTAAAACTCATACGTACTAATTATAAATCAAAATGTATGATCAGAAATTTTTTCAAAATCGCTTTCAGAAACATTACGAGGCATAAAGGTTTTTCATTCATCAATATTGCCGGGCTAACATTAGGACTTACTGCGTGCCTTTTGATTGGACTTTTCGTGTGGGATGAAAATCAGTATGATAAATTTCTTCCCGGAGGCAGCCAGGTTTACCGCGTTTATAGTGAATATACAAACAATGAAGGAACACAAACAATGGCTGTTACGCCACCCATGTTTGCTACAACACTGCAACAGGATTTTCCTGAGGTAGAAAAAACAGCACGTGTGATGATGCAGGCGGAATACAAGACTCTTTTTGAAGCAGGCAAAACAAAACTGTATGAACAAAGTGGTTTTTTTGTTGATTCAACTTTTTTTGATGTGTTCCCGCTTCCTTTGAAATATGGTTCCTCAACAAAAGCACTTGATGATCCTGCTTCCATTGTTATCTCAGAGGAAATGGCAGAACGTTTTTTTGGAGATGAAAACCCTGTAGGCAAGCAAATGCTTATTGACAAAACGCCTTTGCAGGTAAAAGGCGTTTTTGAAAAAAATCCGAAGTTTCATTTACAGTTTAATTTTCTTCGTCCGCTTGCGGCAGTACAACTTCCTGCAGAGCGTATGCAAAGCTGGGGCTGGCATCAATTTGTGAATTATGTGAAAGTAAAAAAAGAAACAAATGTTAAGGCACTGGAATTGAAATTCCAAAATGATGTAAAACAAAAATCTAAATCTTCCAACAATGACGCCACTACTTCAGATAAGCCATTCTTTCAGGCCTTAAAAGATATCCATTTATATTCTGCAAACTTCAAGTTTGATTTGGCGCAAAGAGGTAATATTACTTATGTAAATGCACTAAGCATTATTGCTGTTTTTATTTTACTCATTGCCTGCTTCAATTTTGTAAATCTCGCTACTGCCAAATCATTGCAAAGAGCTAAGGAGGTTGGCGTGCGTAAAGCAATTGGTGCAGATCGCAAGCATTTGATCTTTCAATTTATCGGAGAAACAGTACTGTTTACTTTTATTAGCATTGTAATTTCTGTTATTCTCACTTTTCTGTTTCTTCCATGGCTCAATCATTTTACCAATAAGCATATTTCATTTGCATTATTCGCTGATCCTGTTGTCCTGTTGCTGTTGCTTGCATTAACTCTGTTCGTCGGAATTATTGCAGGATTTTATCCCGCGCTTGTGTTATCTGGTTTTAATCCGGTAAAGGTTTTAAAGGGTAGCGTATCGGGTGATGAACAACCCGGAAAAATTCCATGGTTGCGTCATGGTTTGGTAGTAACACAATTTGCTTTATCTGTTTTACTGATCATTAGTGCAATTGTTGTTTTTAAACAAGTGGATTACCTGCATAATAAAGACCTCGGTTTTAATAAAGAACAAATCATGTTTTTCCCGATGAGAGGTGATAACATGTTTAAGAATGTTGATGCTTTTAAAAATGAATTGTTGCAGTCGCCGGGGGTTTTTTCAGTTTCTATTGGTTATGGTTTTCCGGGAGATGCAGTAGCAGGCGATGAGATCATTGTGCCCCGTAATGGTCAACAGGTAACACAATCTGCTACACAGTTAATGGTAGATTATGATTATATCAAAACATTGGGATTGCAAATAGCGGCAGGCAGAGATTTTTCTAAAGAGATGAGTACCGATAAAGATCATGCATGGATCATTAACGAAACTGCTGTTAAGCAATTAGGATTTGGCACACCGCAAAAAGCACTTGGGCAAAGATTATACTGGCATGTGTGGGGAGCATCAAATGCTGACTCACTTAAAATTGGTCAGGTGATTGGTGTTGTAAAAGATTTTAATTATAAAAGTCTCTATGATAAAGTACAAACAACGGTGCTTCAAATTTTTCCTGATGCTGCATGGAAAGTAGCGGTGAAAATGAAGACTGCCAGCATAGGAAGTGCAATTAATCACGTGAGAAATGCTTGGAACAAATTCACTCCTGATTATCCTATTGAATATAAATTTCTCGATGAAAATTTTGAACAGATGTACCGCGCAGAAGACAAATTAAAATCACTGCTTTGGACATTTACCTCCATTGCTATTTTTGTTGGATGCCTTGGTTTGTTTGGTCTTGCTGCATACACAGCAGAACGCAGGAGAAAAGAGGTGGGTATAAGAAAAGTGTTGGGTGCAAGCACACAAGGCATGGTGATGCTTTTGTCGAAAGATTTTATTAAACTCGTTGTGATATCGCTGTTGATTGCATCGCCTGTTGCATGGTATTTTATGAATAAGTGGTTGCAGGATTTTGCTTACCGTGTAAATATTAGTTGGTGGGTTTTTGCTATTGCTGCAATTCTCGCATTAAGCATTGCATTTGTTACAGTAAGCTTCCAGGCAATAAAAGCGGCGATTGCAAACCCGGTGAAGAGTTTGAGAACGGAATAAGCAGTTTGCAGTTGTCGGTTTGCAGTGTCTTATTGCCTATTGCTGGTATTGCGTATGCGTATTGCTTATTAGCTATTGCTTATTGCCTATTGCTTATTGCCTATTGCCTATTGCTTTACCTGTTTATTCTTTCAGGTTATTTTTTAAAAACAATTCTTCCTTTTATAATTGTCATTTCAATATTGATGTTGCTGTCAAAAATTACAATATCAGCATCTTTACCTGCAACCAGTGAACCCTTCTTATCTGATACATTTAAAATTCGTGCAGGTGTGGCTGTGATCATTTTTACTGCATCTGTTAAAGGAATATCAGCCATAAAAATCATCGTTCTTATCAAACGATCTGCTGTTGCTACACTACCTGCAAAAGAACTGCGATCAGGAAGTTTGGCTACTCCGTCTTCAACAATGACTTTTAATCCATTATGAAGACTTCCCAAAACACTTTCTTCAACCGATGTCCCCGCAGCACGCATTGCATCCGTAATTAAAGCAGTTCTGTCAGCTCCTTTAATTTTATACACAAGCTTCAGTAAAGGCGGAGGAAGATGAATGCCATCTGCTATAATTTCTACATCCATTTCGTCAATGATATATGCACTTTCAATTACTCCCGCATAACGGTATGCATTTCTTCTTGTAACTCCCGACATGGCAGAATATAAATGAGTAATCAATGAATAACCATTTTCAAATGCTTCCAGCACCTCTTCATAAATTGCATCGGTATGTGCTACCGCAGCCAATATATTTTTTGATCTCAAATAATGGCCAAATTCAATTGCCCCTTTTAATTCTGGTGCAGCACTCCAGCGCTTTACGCATGAATAATGCGACAATATATCTTTATACTCATCAGGATTAGGATCTCTTATGTATCGAGGGTCTTGCGCTCCCCGCTGGCTCATTGCGAGATATGGACCTTCAAGATGCATGCCCAGGAACTGTGCGCCGTTTATATTTTTTTCTTTAGCAGTTTCATACAAATGCAAAGTTTGCAACAACTCTTCCTTACTGCTTGTGAGTGTAGTGGGCAACATTGCAGTAGTGCCATATTGCGCATGTGTTTCAGCAATTTTTAAAAAGGCTGTTTCAGTGCCATCCATAAAATCGTGCCCGCCACCGCCATGCACATGTATGTCAATAAAACCCGGAGCAATATATTGTCCTTTCGCATCTATTTCAATCGCATCTTCTGTCTCAATATTACTTTCACTAACAGCAGTAATCATATCTCCTATAACAAGAATCATCCCACCGTCAATTATTTTATACGGTGTAATTATTTTGCAGTTGTATATTTTTAATTGTTGTTCATGCATGCAGAAAGTATTGACAAAAGAATTAAGTATTTTATAAAGATATTAATGAGTGGAATACTTAGTGTCGGTTATTTTTTATGTACCCGGCTAAAGAATAAATATGAAGCTTTCGTTGCGTCGCACTCTTCAACACTTTGTTTATTTTTCAACTTCAAGACCACGAGTACTATTTTAAACTTTGTTTAGTTAAATAATTGTACGGCAGATGAACGGATTGCGACGCAATGATGATGCCATGTAATATAAATGCTCGTATCAAAAAATAATTTAAAGAATTTTTACATCCTCCATCTTCTTATCTTGTGTCCATAAAAAGCATAAAATATAAGATACAGATAACAGGGGAATAATACCCAATAAGCTGTACGAACATTATACATGTCAGCGAACCATCCGTAAAACAATGGCATAATAGCATTACCACATAAACCCATAATCATGATAGAAGCGCCAAGTTTTGTAAACCTTCCCAAACCATCTAATGCAAGCGGCCATATACCAGCCCATACCAATGAATTGGCTAATCCTAATAAAACAACAAACCAGATAGAAATATCAGCAGTGTGTCCAAGAAAATTTACTTGTCCCTTTGTATAAATAATAAGCAGTGTAAATATTGTTCCTAACAAGGTGCACACTCTCAAAGCGTTTACCTGGCTGATAAATTTTGGAATGCAAATTATTCCTAGTATATAACCACAAATAGTTGCAGAGAGCGTGTAGGAAGGAAATACTTTGGCTTCCATTAAATTTATGTGCATTGAATTAGCATATCCAATGATAGTATCAATTGCAATAACCTGTGTGCCTACATGAAGAAAAATAGCAAGAGCACCAAGCATCAAATGCGGAAATTGAAAAATACTTTTTTTATTATAGTTAAGCGTTGCAACCTCAGGAGATTCCTGTTCTGTATTTATTTCAGGCAGCGGAGAGTAACGTACCATTAATCCTAAACAAAAAAGCACTGCACCTACACATGTATAGGGAAGAATAACCCTTCTAATCAATTCATCAAGCGCAGTATTTTTTGCTGCTTCATTCATTGTGCTTATCTGTTTAAATAGGTCTGTATCAGTAGCTCTTAACACAACCGCAGCAAAAATAAGTGGTGCAATAATTCCCGCACCTTTATTGCAAATGCCCATGATGCTGATTCGCTGTGCTGCTCTTTCTTTGGGCCCTAAAATAGTGATGTATGGATTGGCTGCGGTTTGCAGTACAGCTAGACCGGCACCAATTGTAAAAAGACCCAACAAAAATATTTCATAGGTGCGTGTGAGTGCTGCCGGTACAAAAATAAAAGCACCTGTTGCCATTGTCCAAAATCCAATCATCATTCCTTTTTTAAATCCTGCTTTCCTTAACAAATAAGCGGCAGGCACCGACATAATAAAGTAAGAAATATAGAATGCAAAGGTTACGAGGTATGATTGAAAATTATTTAGCTCACATGCAATTTTAAAATAGGGAATCAAAATAGAATTTACCCAGGAAACAAAACCGAAAATAAAAAACAACAGCCCTATGATAAGAATAGAAATAAATGAATCACGTTTGGTTATGGAACTAACATTTACTGGAGCTGCTATTGTTTTATTCATTTAAGACCGATTGTTTGTAGAAAATCAATTTTTCTTAATAATTGACTCAACACTGTTTGCAATTTCGGTTTATTCAATAGCAAGAAAGTTAAAACGAAAATTGCTAATCTATGAATGAATTTTATGTGAAAGCAAAGCGGCAGAATTTTTATCGAGATAGCAAATACAGTTTCCATGTAACTGTAAAATGCTTGCGGGATAAAGATTACTCACAGGTTGCTTCAAACAATTTTTTACAGCAACTGCTTTTCTTTCATCAGGCACTGAACAAATAATATGTTTTGATTTTAGAATTTGTTTTATTGACATACTGATTGCACGCCGGGGAACATCTTCAACAGACTTAAACCAGCCTTCACCCATTTGCTGTTTTCTGCATGCTTCATCTAATTCTACAATGATATAAGGTTGCTCTGTTTCAAAATCTGCAGGTGGATCATTAAATGCAAGATGTCCGTTTTCACCAATGCCAACAAGCGCTACATCAATCGGATGTTTGGTAATTAAATCTCCAAGACGGTCACATTTTTTTTGCGGATCTGTTTCACCATTGATTAAATATGCTGCTTTTAACGGAGATACTTTTGATAAAAATCTTTCCTGCAAATATTTTCTGAAACTTGCAGGATGCGTTACAGATAACCCAATGTATTCATCCAAATGAAACATCACTACTTTGTTCCAATCAATATCTTCTGATACAAGTTGATTCAATGTTTCAAACTGGCTTGTTCCGGTAGCAAGAATAATATTAGCAGAATCTTTTGCGTCAATTGCTTCACGAATAAATTGTGCAGCAGCAGTGCCGGCGGCCTTGCCAAGTTCATGAGGAGTTTGAGATATTACAATATGCATTTTCGAAAGGTAAAACTAATTACTTAACGAAAAATGTTGGTTTATATAAATTGTCCGTATGTTAGTTATGTATGCAGACCGAAGATCAAAAGAGAAGCTTTGCATTTATTTTTCATAAAATAATTTTCATGTCTATTGTATTTCACAAAATAATTTTTACCTTATCAAAAAAACTATTATGAAAAAAATTAGTACTTCTTTGTTTATTTCAGGCATTGCTCTATTTATGACAGCATGCAATACCCCATCTGCTGACAACACTAATACAGTAGCTAAAACCGACAGTATAAGCTTTGACATGAGCAAAGCAAAATCTGCAATAGCTGATATCAATGTAAAATTCAGCGAGGAATTAAGAAAAGGCGATTCTGTTGGAATGGCATCTCATTATGCTTCTGACGCATTGGTAATGCCACCTAACAGTGAGCCGGCACCGAAGGATAAAATTGTTTCTGCCTGGGGCGGAGCAATCAGGATGGGAGTTAAAGACGTTAAGCTTATAACAGATGATGTTACTGGAAATGCAGAAGTGCTGGTAGAAACAGGCAGATACGAAATGTATGGAGATAATAACAAATTACTTGACAAAGGAAAATATGTAGTGATATGGAAACCAGAAAATGGTGAATGGAAATTATACAGAGATATTTGGAATACAAGTATGCCGGCTGCATCCGCTAAATAATTTTATTGCGCAGTTTTAATTAATGTTTTTTCTCATTAGTCTTTATAGCAGGCCTTTGTGGGTATAGTGCAACTCAGACAAAGTTTACTGCGAGAAAGTTGCACATTTTTACAAAGGCCTTTTATATTGATGCAAATAAAATTTCAAAAGCATAGAATCAATTCTGAAGATTGGCAAAAAAATTTGTACAGTTATATTAGATGCCTCTTTCGTTGGCATGACAAACTATTGTTCCAAGACACAAAAAATTATCTTCTTACATAAGCACTTTTGTAGTGCCTCCTTTTTCCAGTGCAATATCAACAGGCTGATTGGTTTTCCATGAGCCGGAAGTAAAATCAGGAACTGCAACAGCGCCGGAATGATTGGCTACACTCCACTCACTTAGCGGCGCTATAGCACTCCAAAGTGCTGCATCATATACATCCTCGTCGAGCGGCAAGCCATTACGAAGACAATCAATGGTGCGCCAATTCATCAAAAAATCCATGCCGCCATGACCACCTACCTGTTTAGCCAATTCACCAACTTTTTTTACAATGGGAGGCTGGTATTGCTCTTCCAGTTTTTTGTATTCTTCTTCACTTAACCAATTCTCCTCACCAAAACCAATTCTTCCGGGTTCAGGATATTTTAAAGCAGAACCTTTCGTACCGCTTATCTTATAAATGCGTGAATAAATATTGGGAGAAGTTACATCATGCTGCAGCATAATCGTGCGGCCTTTATCAGTTCGGATTGTGGTGACGTTCATATTGCCGCGATATTTTTTATTGGCAAAGGGTTTATAGAACTCATCTTTTGCAGCCAGCTCATTTGCCATTTGCTCCATCATAAAATCGTTGCTTTGCATTGCAATGAGATAATCCATTTTATCGCCACGATTTAGATTCATTACCTGGGCAACGGGACCTAATCCATGCGTGGGGTACAAATTTCCGTTTCTGAAATTTTCTTTCAACCGCCACATCTCATAATATTTTTCTTTTGAGAAATTTCCTTCCAACAAATCATGAATGTACGCACCTTCTCCATGAACGATTTCCCCAAACAATCCCTGTCGCGCCATATTTAGTGTAAGCAACTCAAAAAAATCATAACAACAGTTTTCAAGCATCATACAATGTTTGCGTGTACGCTCGGATGTTTCTATCAATTGCCAGCATTCATCAATTGTTTTGGCAGCGGGAACTTCCGTGCATACATGTTTGCCGTGATTCATCGCATATACAGCCATTGGCGTGTGCAAACTCCAGGGAGTCGCGATATATACAAGATCAATGTCGGGCTGTTCACATAGTTTTTTCCATTCATCTTCTTTACCTGTATAAATCCTGGGCTGATGCGCAGTACCTTCCAAAGTTTTTTTTGCTGCATCTGCTTTTTCAGGCCGTATATCGCATAATGCTTTTATCTCTGTTCCTTCTATATGTTTCATTGCATCAATATGCGTTGGGCCTCTGTTTCCTAATCCAATAAAACCAATGCGCACCGTTTCTAATTTCGGAGCAGCATAACCACACATATTAAAATGAACGGCAGATTTTTTATTTATAAATTTTTCATTTTTTGCGCCATAGCTTTTTATGACACTGGCGCCTGCCAAACCTATTCCTGTGAGACCGGAATATTTTAAAAATTTTCGGCGATTAGTTTTCATTGATGATAATTTTTGTGTTGATTTTTTTTATGAGCCTGACATTAGAATCATTGTTGAGTTTTCGTTGCGTCGCACTCTTGTACTGAAGTATCTCTACTCAAATAAATGGATTCCTCATCCTTCGGCATGACAAACTATAGTTGAATGAATAAGCTTATCTAAAATACTTTTACTAATGCTCGTCATTTCGACGCAGGAGAAATATATTCAAAATTTCCAAAGAACTTTTTATCCTTTCAACCATTCATCAAACCAGTCAAACGCCTCTGCCTGCATCTTTTTATCAAACTTATGCGGTCCCGGATAATAAGAACATTTAAAATTATTTTCTGCATTTGCTTTTGTATATACTTCGTTTAAAATTTTTTCTGCCTGCTTCATCTCCGGCATTGTATACAAATCATCGTCTTCATCATTTAGTACAAGAGAAGGAAGCGGTGCGCGCAATCCTAAAATTTCAGGAAAATCTAATTCATTCGGCAGTAAGGGAACATAGACCATCCATGTATGGGTAAACGATTTATTCAAAAGAAAATCTTTCCATGTAGTCATGAAACCTACCGGAACTGCGCACTTAATTCTTTCATCCAGGCCAGCCATAAATACTGTCCTTAGCCCTCCGCCTGACAAGCCTGCACAACCAATTCTGTTCGCATCAACATCTTTACGTGCACACAATATATCAAGTGCTTTTTTATCTTCAGCAAAAAACACACCCGGCCATGTAGTTCCTCCACAAAATAATGATTTCGCCATTACATGCTCATGTTGCGCTGCCCATTCATTATACTTTTTAATATTGTCGGCGTTTTCTGGATCCTCATCATTTAATCCCTGCCGCAAATGCTCCGGTACATCCTGCATCATTACCCTGCGACTGGCAAAGGTAAAAGCGTCATTTACCAAAACAACATAACCACGTTTTGCAATTTCATTCGCCCAGGCAAAACCTTCATAATATTCTTTTTGATGTTCTTCAATAAGAAGATGCTGCTGGTCGGAAGTCTTTGTAATTTTTCTTGTACCAAAATATTTGTTTCCACCATGATCATGAAAAGCAAGAATGGCAGGTAATTTTCCTGTTGCATTGAGTGGTTTTAATAAGATTGCTTCCGTTGCGCGGCCATAAGGCAATTGCCAGCTAAGTTCTTCAATATGCAAACCATCATAACTGTATTGCTTGTTTATATTCACTTCAGGAATGTTAACAATACCAGGAATGACAAGCCTTTCTGTAAGACGATGCTTCGCGGCTTTGCGCCATGATTCTATGCTTGTCCTTTCTTTTTTTCTGAATGAAAATGAAGGCAATTTATTTTCAGTTAATGAAGCAGCCCATCCACCATATAAACCAATGATACTGATATTTTTTTCATCAAAATTTTTATTGTTCACAGCAGCAGTATTTGAATTGGAGAAAATAAAATTACCGGTTTCTGACGCAAATCCTTTCAGTATTCCACTGCCTGCTACACCAAGCCCTGTGAGAGTAGTACGTTTTAAAAATTCTCTGCGTTTGTTTTTCATTCGAGGTAAAAATTATAAAAAGAATTGAATTAGTTCCTTGTGCCCTCGGAATGACAAGCAGAAGAATAAAATTTTCCGGTAATCATACTTCTGTCTTTCGTGTTTGTTTTAAGCTAATATATATTTGTAACGTTCTTTTCTGCTGCGATATAACCGAAACGTACAAGTGAGTAACACAACGAAAGCTTCATAGCAAACTTTAGCTAAGTACAAAAAAATATTAAACATCAAACTGCGTTAAATTCAACTTAGGATCCAATCTTTCACCGGAGAAATAAATTTCAGCCCACGTCATTTCTTTTCGTGCAGTGGCAGCCTCTCTTCCAAGAATTGCAGTAAGTGTTGATTCAACTCCGGAGCGTGTTTCATTTAAATAATTTCCTGTCTCAATGCTTTTGATAAATGCCTGCTCCTTGTTTGCATCTGAATCATGAAGCGACGACTGGAAAACACCGGACGCCTGCTGTTGTGGTGTAAGTTCTGTATCCTGTTTTGCAATTCCCGAATCCCACTTATTATCGCCTTCAATAAATACACCTCCGCTGTAATGCGCTTCAGCAAAGCCTTTTG
>Ga0137374_10001396_pt1 | contig 27400 bp, 22 predicted proteins | sample SagtaG_20_FD_104811 | JGI IMG/M metagenome (GOLD analysis project Ga0137374, IMG submission 104811) | Vadose zone soil microbial communities from Sagehorn Ranch, Mendocino, California, USA - Sage1_R_100_16 metaG | ecosystem: Environmental > Terrestrial > Soil > Vadose zone | place: USA... | reverse complement strand
TGCGGCTCCAAAAGCATTTATGGCTCACGGGGCTAACCCGGCCTTCCGCTCCCGTAGTCTAGTCCGGCCAAGGATCGGGGCCTTTCGAGCCTCAGACGCGGGTTCGAATCCCGCCGGGAGCATACCCACGTGGGTTTACTCCCACATTCAGCCAGCCAGCGCCAGAACACAATCCAGCCGAGAGTTCGGGCGTGAGGGATTGGGACCCACGTCACGGGCTTCGGAGGCCCGAAGTCTAAAAAGCCTTTCGAGCCGTTTCGTCAGCGAGGAAAGACCTTGTCCTCCCCGGCCTCATCCACAGACTACCGAGGCGAGTGGCCGCTCCTTTTGCGCGAATATCAACGGCTCGAAGCGGACTTTCTGTTCCTCACCGAATTCGTCCCGTTGTTGGACGACCCGAATGCACCGAACTTCCAGTTTGGCTCGCCAAGAGCCGCATCGTTTGGACTCGATTGCTGCACATGGATTGAGACATCCTTTAAGTGGCTCCTGCGTAGCCCCAAGTGGGATAAGGACGTCGAAGTCGTTCGGGCGCGTGACGAAGACGAGAACATCGGGATGTACCGCCGCATGTTTGACTCCAGATGCAAGCTTGCAGATGGTGGACGGACGACCATCGACACGAACCTCACAGTTTATCCGTTTCAAGATTTCAAAGAAAAGAAGACTCCCCAATGGTTTGCTGACTTTTCTCGCCCTAAGCATGACCGATTTGAACTGGCAAGACTCTGGACAATGATGCACTCGGCGCAGAGTCTCGCAGGCCTTTCCGTCGTTATGAGTGCGCTGGTTACTCCCAGCATGGCTTTCAATGTTGAATCGAAGGTCTTTCGAGATACGCGCTTCCCTTCACACTTGCCGAAAGGTAGCCCATTCTGGTAGTTGCTCGGACGGAATCTCCTGTGGGATTCGGATGGCTTAGGAGGGCGAGTAGCTGGCCTATAGGGTTTCTTCTCAACCGGCGGCAGCGTGGCCCAAGATGCCAGATTGCGTTTCCAAGTCGATTCACTCTAACAGTCGATCGTACGTGCCATCACTCCCGACGTCAGGGCGGAGGTTATCCCAGAGGTTGCCGGGCGGGACGGCGGACTTGACAGCGCGCAGGAGCACGGCCAGCCCTTCTTTCGACAAGATTGTCACGCCTAGTTCGCGAGCCCCTTCGCGGTCTGATGGCAAGACGGCAGCATGACTAATCGTCGTGAACAGAATCCGTCTGAGCTCCCAGCTCTCCAGCACTTTTGACAATTCAGCTCCCTTGCCTGCCAAGTCGGAAACCTTCCTCCCGACATCGGCGCCCCGGAGCGTGCATTCTCCGACAATCGCTCTCTTCTCGTTTGGCAGATAGGCAACGAGATCGACCTCGCTCTCCGTTTGCTTCGTTCTGGCCTTGTATCCGAGCCAATCAACCTGAAAGCCTGAAAGTGTTAAGAGCGACACAACTGCCCACTCGAGGTCATGCGCCTGCCTCCGTGTTCCCATGGCCTCCATTATCGATCCGAGATCGGGATCGTAGACTTGGCGCACGGCTAACCTTGGATACACAACGGTCTCGGCTCGTACACCCCGCATCTCATCTACAAACGTGACCGCGGGATCTTCTCCTCCGGTCCATTCTAGTCGTGCCTTGACGGTGCGAACCAAGGACGGGTATTCATGTTCAACTTCCAAGGTAGGGAGGGGATCCCATGTGCGAGGCGGAAGAATGTCCCACGACTCAAACCGACCGCGCCTTGACAATCCGTAACTCTGCAACACCAATCGAAGTGCCCCCGGATTCGTCTCCGGAGCTTCGACACGAACCCTGACTTTCTGACCGAGCAGCAGAACTTCAGCAAGACGGGCGCTGACGCTGGGGAGGAGAACATGGATTCCAGATCCGGGCACGCTCGGTCGTTCAGGTGTTGAGCCGCCAGGACACAGGATTTTGTGCCAAAGGACTTGCTCCAAGCTGTAGAACCCAATTCCCTCGAGACTTTCCCTCGGAATCCTGTAATCAGATACCGGCCTCTTACTGTCTAGCAGATAACTCACGCCACCCCAGGGTTCATTGAAAAGCCATGACGAGTCCTCGGAGCCATTGAACTCTGGCCCCCGCCACTCGACGGGGGTGTCCCGATCCATGAATGAGATTGTGTCATGGCCGAGAGCAGGGAAATCTGCACGCCTGGGAACCTCGAGACTACCCTTTTCAATGATGCTGCGCAGAAAGAGGACGATGCTCCCAGGGAACGTTGCCGTAAAAAGGTCTAGGTATGGCTCTACAAGCGGCTGAAGCGAATAGGAAGGTTTCTCCACGGGCCCTCCTGGTCGTAGCGAGGCGAGGATGCTAACCCGTGTGGGTGGGTCGCCCCCGACCGCAGGATTGCGAGAGATTGCGGCCCGCAAATGAAATCCGTCGTAGGCCCCGGCCCTCTTCAGGCTTGCGATCCTTCGCTCAATCGAGGCAAGCGGGCGTTCATGTTTCTCGTCCACGGGCGACGAAACAGCTGGACAGAGAAGAATCTTGTCACGATGCCGTCCCCTCGGAAGACCGGCAGGAAACCGCGTCAGACCTGCTCCGTCTGACCGCGTGCATCTCGCGCGGCCAAGGACCCACGACGAGTCGTCATCGCCTTCTCGCGCGCTATACCTGTATCGGCCTAGGTCTGAAGGCTCGCTTCCACGACCTTCAATTTGTCCGATTTCCTCTTATGCTGCCGCGTACAAGGGGGAATTATGGCCAAGCAGCCATCACGGAACGACCAACGGTCGAACGCACTGAACCCGAACAACGCGGCGTTCAAGGCGGCGGCGGACAACCGGGCGAACCAGCTGAACTCAGAGCATGTCGCCTCCAAAGCCTCGCGGGAGAAGTGACGAAGACCTGAACGGGGAGAGGTTATCCCTCTCCCCACCTTTACCTGGAGGCAGGCATGTCGGATGAGGCAAGGGATCGGATTCGAAGAACAATCTACACGGTCTTCGACCGGTGGGGCCAGCGATCCATGGAGACTTTCATGCAGAAGTTCCAAAGAGGCGGTGCGGCCGCGAGTGAGGCCTACCGAGTTGAATGGATTGAGCAGGCATTCCTCGAGAGGCGAGCGAAGCACCCGGGACTCGCGCGCTACGTGCTGAAACAGACCCTGAAGAGTAAAGTTCTCCGCAAGCACCGGACCACCCTGCTTCGATCCGCTCTCACTTCGATTGCCGCTGAGGATAGTCCAGCGGTGAAAGAGCTCGTGGGGAAGTTAGTCGACGGGCCTCGGGACCCGCGCCAGGTTTCATCACCGCCGGCTTATACGCGCCGGACCCTCCAAAGACTGCGGAAGGAGGAGTATCCGGAGGTGTTTTTCGATCATGGGCCGGCAGATAACGACGGACGGTTGGAGAAGGTCTCGACAATCTTCGGCCCCTTCAGCCTGCCCAGACAGGAGGCAACCGAGGACGCAGCAGCCTACTTGTCATCCGACAGGGCGAAGGTCCTGTCCGACCCGACGTTCGGGGAACAGATCTCCCATCGCGGATCGATTAGGGACGCAGAACCGGAGTACCTTGAGGCCCTCCGAGAATTCCGCACAGACTGTGACCGGTTGATTGGGCAACTCCTAGGGCGTCCCAAGATGTCGAAAGAGACGCTGAGGCTCCTCCACGAGGAGTTTCAGGCCTATCCCGAGCTGATCCAGGTTTTGTTCAATCACATCTTATCCATCTTGGCGGTGAAGTGGTTCCGCGGAAGACGGGAGGCAGACAAGGCCCGACTGTTGGAAGACGAATTTCAGCTGCACTATACGAAGAAGGACGCGCTGCGGGCCCACGTACTCATCGCCAAGACCTTCGGCCCGAAGGTCGCCACGGTCTTCCTAACGAACATGGCATCGTTCGCGATGCACGTCCTCGGGCTTCCCGAGGACGGAATGCACATCCACGAGGCAATCCTCGAACTCCACACCGGCGAAACGGCAGCGCAGGCGGCCGCTTGGGATAACATCGGAATCTGCCTGCGTGATCTCGGCGAGTACACGAAGGCGATGAAAGCGATGGAGAAGGCGACCCCTCTCTACCGCCAGCTGGGAGACACGTACCACGAGTTCATCGCAGAACGAAACATCGGGGAAGCCCTGATTCGCATCGGCCGAACAGAGGACGGTTTCGCCTGCTTCGAACGGGTTCAGGCGCGAATTTTGGAGTTGAAGGATGGCGAAAAGAGGGTCGGCGTTTGGTTGAATCTCGCCACGGGGGCTAGGAGGTGCGGTCTGTTCGACCTGGAATACGACTCGCTGATGAAGGCGATCGAGGAGGACCCGGATACGGACCTTCTAGTCGCGGTGCAAAATCGGTTGTTAGAACTCAACTTGCGACCGCTAAAGCAGGAGAACACTAGGGGGATGTCGCCTCGCGATGAGGGCTCTCAATCGGGTTAGGCGTATTCTCGTATGGACGGCAAGTTTGCACGTGTACTTTTGGGCCCTTCAGCCCCAGTCTAGCGCGGAAGTCACCAACGCCGGCGTGGGTTCGCTGAATGGGGTTCGTTGCGGGGAGTTTCTCGGGCAGGCGATCTCGAAGTCCGACTACGCTATGTAAGCCATTAAATGCTATTTGACTAGACTATCGATTCCGAATCCGTAATGTTTAAGAAGACAGGCACACTACGGACTTATCGGCAATAGTCTAGCCAAAAGGCAGGTTAGCGCAGTGGATTGGTAATATGCCGAGAATGTTCACGCTCTTTCCGCTCATCTACGAACGCAAGGTGTTCACTACAGCGGAAGCCATGAAAAAAACGGGGCTTCCGATGGATCGTTTGTTCAAGCAACTAGCATACTTCCAAAAGGCGGGCCTCTTGCACAAGATTAGGAGAGGCCTATACGTCCCCGCCCCGTACGGTACTGGAGTTCCGGCTGAACGTGTCAGTCCATACTTAGTCGCCAGCAAACTACGGGAGGCATACGTTCTATCATACCACACCGCTCTCGAACTGCACGGGGTTGCTCAGTCGGCCTTCTACGAGGTGTACGTCACCACACCAAGCCCCTTCAGGCCGTTCAGTTTCCAAGACGTAACGTATCGTTCCATCAAGGCGAAACCGGGCGACCTCGCAATTTCCCACACGAGTACGACGGTGGAGGACGAAGTAGTCCGCTTGTCCAATCGGGAGTGGACTATCGCCCAATGTGCCTTGAGGCTGGAGTATGCAGGTGGACTCGAAGAGTACCTCAAAAGCGTTGCAGGCTTTTCCTACGTCAAGGTCGAACAGTTGTATTCCGCCGCGGTCGTTCTCGGACGCAAGACTCTGTTCAACAAACTCGGATTCGTTTTGTCACAGTTCAAGGACCGTTGGAAGATCACGGATGAAGACTTGAGGAGGTTCCGATCAGCCAAAGCCAAGCACGTCCAGTATTTCGGTACGAAGCCAGGTCGGGGACGGTTCGTCAAGGAGTGGAACTTGATGGTGCCCGATAACCTAGAGCAGGTGGTTCCGCTTGCCTAGGAATGTCCCAGACCCACGGAAGTTGCGGCGAGTCGCAGCGACCATGAGGTTCCAGATTGGGCCGCTGGAGAAGGCTTTCCGCCTTGCGGCTTTCTTGGCCGAGCTCGCGAGCCATCCCTTCCTCAAAGATCGTCTGGTTCTGAAGGGCGGGACCAACCTGAACCTGTTTCACGGCACAATGGAGCGGCTCAGTGTCGATGCTGACCTGAACTACATTGGCCAGGTAGGGACGGATGGCATGCAGGCCGAGAGACCAGAGATCTGTGCTGGGATCGAGGCTCTTTCCAAAGAGCTTGGATATCGTTTCTCAATCGAGAAGGATGAGCATGCACTTCGAACGTATCACCTAAGGTTCCGTGGCGTTGGCGGCAACGAGGACCTCATCAAGCTTGACCTGAACTTTCTGGAGCGGGTTCCAGTGCTGCTCCCCATTGAGCGAATTCCGCCCCCGTCGCTATTGGAAGTCGATGGCCCGCCAGTCCCTTGCCTTCAACTGATAGAGGTTGCCGGGAGTAAACTTGCGACGTTGCTCCTACGCGGGGCTAGTCGAGATCTCTTTGACCTGTCCTCGCTGCGGCGGATGCCCGTGGACTGGACTTTCGCAAGGAAGATCGCCTTGTTTCATGGATTCCTCGACCATGTGCGCCTTCGTAACTTGGATCCGAGTCGAGTCAAGGACATTACGGAGCGCGATTTCAATCGCGGGTTGCGCAATCTCCTACGCAAGGGTCAGTCCATGCATCTAGAGGATTTGAAGGAAGCCGCGACGCCACTCGTGGACTCCGTTTTCCCCCTGCAACCTACAGAAGAACGATGTCGCGAGGAACTAGCGAGGGGACAATGGAATCCCGCCTTCCTCTTTGGCAATCTACCCTTTAATCCAGTCATCCAGGACCATCCTGGCATGCTTTGGAGACTGCAACATCCCGAGGCACGACTACCGTCCTAGTTTCCATTCCACGTCCCGGCTTTGAACCAATCAGGTTCAAGACCTGACGGGACTCGATTCCATCCGCACGTCACTCCGACAGACATGGTAGGCTTACGTTGTGGCGTTCATGCGTTGAGTGCGTTGCTTTGGGAGGAATGGCGATTTTTAGGGGATGACTGGATCTAGACCATGTTCATCAACCAACACGAATCGAATCCCCAGCTTTGCGATAAGAGGGCGTCTTCGAAATTCTTCCGCGCGCCGTTTGAACGGCGGAGTGTCCGGGACTGCGACGACGAGCAGGTCCCCGTCGAGCACTTCCTTCACGGTCATCAACTGGCCGATCGCTTCCCGCAACCGCGGGTATTCAGGATTTCCCTTCCTACCCGCTATGGGTCCACCCTTGCACTCTGCGACAATGCGCCGGTCTCCTATTCGAACTCTCACATCGCCTTTACCGGGTTCTGAGTCGATGCACAACCGAAGACCGTTCTTCCCGAAAACGCCATTCCAGTCCGCAGTGCCTCCCTTTTCGAGTCGATGCCATCCATTCGAGCGAAGAAACTCAACAATCCGAAACACCGTCTTGCCGGCAACTCGGACCTGCGCCCCATCTATTGACACCTCGGCGAGGCCTCGACTTCGTGGGTCGTTCAGAAGATGCCACGCCAAGTCCAAAGCAACCTCGGCTTCAGGCACACGATCCAATCGGCCTCGAAACTGATCGCGTGTCACATCCCTGGAGTAGGGGAGAGGGGTATACGATACTTGGGACTATTGCCGAGAGCCGCATTCGCGGTCTCCTGGTTTCAAAAACTAGGTCGGATGAACAGCGCTAGTGGCATCTGTGTGTAGTGGTCAATCTCTCTTGCGCGACCTTGCACATCCGCAGCCAATCATCAGGATTGAAGATGCTGGGCCTAGCGCCTATTGGCAGGGACTCGTACCTTTCATCGATTTCCCGCCAGACGCGCTGTAACCCCTCCCCCTCCAGAATTGCGCCCGCGGGAGGGGACCGGAAGCGCCCTTCCCGATAGGCCACGGGGGGTTCGTCATGCATCGCGAAGTAATACCGGTTGAACCTCAGTACATTGTCGCCCGACTTGTTGGCGACGACCCAAGCCGATCGGACGACCGTTCCTGTGCCGTTCCAGACGACGTCCAGCACCGCAACCTTTGGTTTGACTGCTCGTCGCATCTTTTCGTGGCACCAGACGTACATTCCTCGTTCCCAATTTGGATCCACGGCATGTTCTCCATCGTCGCGGACCCACCATTTCGTGGCCAAGTGCAGATGCGAGGCTACACGAGCACTCTGCGGGAATTCTGTGTTCTTTGCCATACTGTGCGGGAGCGCGTTTCGCGACAAAAACCTAGTTGGCACGGGTTGGCAAGGGTCAATGATTAAGTTGGTAGTCTTCACTCCTATGCATGTCGGGGCGGACTGATTGACAGAAACAACGATGGACTCGATCCGGAGGGGCGTTTGCAGCTATAACCAGGAGGGGGAAATCGAGTGCGTGTGTGACAACTTGCCACTTCCTGACACCGAGGAGTGGAACGAAACCGAGTATCGCCTAGCCCTTGTGCGCAAAGGCCACGTGGAGATTTTCGGATTCCTCTGCGAGTGGGACATGGGCCCCACTCTCTTCAACAAATACGGGGTGAGCAGGCCCAGCCAGCTGAAAGATCGTATGCGCCCGGTCGGGACGATTCTCTCGCGCCTTCAGGGTGTAGAGTTGTCGGCCTTTTCAGATTCGGCGCACGGGGCCGATGTTGCCCAAGCATTCAATGCCCTGCGGAGACCGGACTCGAAGAGAGAGGGCATCGGCATCACGAGCCCTAGCAAAGTCTTGCACATTCTGTTGCCGGAGTTGTTTGTCCCTTGGGACCAGGACATACGAGCCGCATACGGTGTTGACGAGGGACTTGACGGCGAAGACTACCGGGCTTTCATAGGTTTTTGCCGCGAGGAGCTCAGGTCGGTCCTGCGCGAGGCTAGCGTGGACGCCCGCCAATGCGCTGGTTCGTTTTACGCTGGGGGATGGAAGCCAGCCACGAAAATTCTCGATGAGTTGCATATGGCCAAGGAGAAACGGCGTCCACCGCACTTCTCTCGATAGGAACCACTTGCTCTTGCAGTAATCTGTGACGGACGATTCTTTCGCGTAAATCGGCCTGTCATGCATCATGTCCGAGCGCTTGTATCGGAACCCAACTGGCTTGCCGCGTCAAAGTAGGCGAACTCGCGTCTACACCAAACGCACATGCCTTCCCAGACTTCGTCCTCCCAATAGGCACATCGCGTCCACACGATTGGCACTCCGCAGCACGTGGCCTTCGGGCCGTCATGTTCCATTTTCAAGTCTCCTTTGGGATTCGATTCCCACTCCTGTTGCGGGGATTGCGGTCCCGGCCGGGGCCTCGACGATGGACTGCCCGTCGCCCAACGAGGCCTTGAAGGTCCAGCCAGCCTCGAATAGCTTCGGGAGCTCCGCGTTCGGGACGACTTTCAGCAACGCCCTCTCCACCCCCTTGATCGTTGGGACCATTACCTGAGCTTGGAGCCGCTGCACTTCCTTCTCGATCATGAGGAGAAGGTCGTCTACCCCGCTTTCCGTCAACTCCTTATCGCTATAGCCGAAGGGGAGCAGGAGTGCCTTCAAAGCCTCTACCCGAGGGTTGACCGGCTGCTGCGTCGTTTCCAGGTGCGGGAGGGCGCTCGCGTAGGCGTTGCGCATCGCCTCCACGATATCGGGAGGCAGTTCCCGGTTCGTCGAATACACCTGGGCGATCCCGCCTTTGTGGCCCTGGAGAAAGTCCCGAATTTCCATTGTCAGGTCGCGGCAAAGCATCGCCCGGCTCGAGTAGTAGGCCCGCCAGGCGTAGGGGGTCAGGTCGAGGATGCCCGCCGCACGCATTGGTTTCCGGATCAGATCGGCGATGTTGATGGTGCACATGAACCGCTTGCCCGTCTCTCGGTACAGCCCGAGCCGCTCCTGCGTCAGGGTGATCAACGCGGAATCCGCGGTCAGCTTTTCCCCGGCGGCGACGCGGCTGCGCATGTAGCCATCCAAGTAGCCGACTGCTTCCGGGCCGAGGAAGAAGAAGTATGTATGGCCCACCTTCGAGAGACCCGGGCGCACGACGATTCGCGCGGGGACCCGATCGAAGGCGAGGAACCCCGTCTCCTCGTCGATGTGGGCGTCCACGATGTCGCGGACGCGAAGCCCGTCCGTCGCCTGGTAGTTCCCCAGGGTTTCCTCTCGCTGCCCTCCTAAAGCCAGCAGACTGATGGCGGCGCGCGCACGCGCGTCGGCAGCTCGAAAGGCCGCACGGAGTTCCTCCGGCGTCGCCTGCCGCTTGTTCCGCTTTCGCTCCAGAATGCGGGGAAGCCGGATTTTCCGGTTCAAGCGCAGGCCGTTGTGAGCGAGCCACGAGACGACGGACTTCTTCACGTTTCGCGCTTCGCCGGTCTTGTCCTCCAGAGTAAGACGGGCGATCTCGTCCTGCAGAAGGTCCTCCCGCTCCTTTCCGTCGAGGCCGACGTAGCCTTTCGGCGTCCGCCCGACCCGCTCGCAGAAGCGGCTGAGGGTCCGGGCGTAGTTGTCGGCGGTCTTCTTGGCCCCATGGGCGAGGTTGTCGTGCCATCGGCGGAGGTCGTCGTCCTCGAGGAGGACTCGCACGCGGTGCTTTCGTTCCACACGACGGGGCGGGGCGGGCATGACTAGACCTCGTGGATCGTATTCGGAAGACCCCGCGAACGGACGCGGCGTTGCGTCGGTCCCGAGGGGCCGCTCCGGCCTCCCGGCGGCACTAGGGCGACGCCGAGGTTTGTCCGGGACTTCCAGGACTTCATCATTATCTATGCTACCTATTTAACTACCTACATATATAAGGGTTTAGGTAGGGTACGCGAACGTGCAATAGGTAGACTAATAGGCTCCCTTCCCCGTGCGCTGGTTTGCGATGGAAAAGACGAAAGTCGTCGTTGCACAGCCCAAGAGCCGATCACTCCGGACGACGATTCCCGCTGGGATCGCACGGACACTCGGGATTACCGAGGGGTCGGAACTGGGATGGGACCTTCAGGCCAAGGAGAACCAGATCGTCCTAACCGTCCGCGTCCTGGGGCCGGACAGTCAGAGGCGCGACGCGAATAAGGCACGCAAGAAAGTGGACCGGGCCTGAGCGGCGATCCGGTCTCACTTGACTTCGGGTAGCACGGGAATTCAATGCCTATCCGAGGAAGCTTGTCGTGGAACCTGCGAAATCGGAAAAGCCGATTCCCAAGCAGTTGAATGTCCACAGGAAATCGTCAAGAGAGGCTGGGAGGCAGTGAAGAAGGAGAGGAAGTAAACCCGTGATCAAGACGGCAAAAAGGGAAGGCCAGCCCATCAGGCTCCAGATTGGATTTGGGTTTCCTTCGGGGGCTGCCAGGGCTCGTCACCTATCTCGAAGTTGACCTTGTAGTACTTGAGGTCAATCAGATTCTTCAGCGGTCTCAGGGCGTACTGGAGCTTCGGGTCCGGCTCATTGACAATAATGATGCCACGCACCTTTGAATCCAGGTTCTTCTCCACCCAACCCACATACCTCAAGGTTTGTCCGACAACCTCGTCGCTTTTCCTCCCCTTCTTCAGTTCTACGACGACATGGGTTCCCTTCCTGTCTTTGCACAGGAGGTCTATCTTTCCGACTTCCTTCGTGTCGTACTCCTTTTGGATCAGTGCGAGCCCTTTCTCGATGACAAAAGGATTCTGCTCGAGGAAGTCCCTAAGGTCGTGCTCTATCGAGATCGAGCCGTAGGACTTTATGGCCTCCTCGGGGCCCTCGCCTTCGTGCGAGAATGCGAACCAAAGCAGATTGTTGACGTCTGTGTATTTTTCCAAACCTAGCAATTCCTTGATCGATCGGAAGATAACGGCGTCGCGAAGGTAGTCCAGCGTCCGTTCGAGGTAGGTACCCGGGTCCTGGATCCTGTACACCTCGAGCGCGTCCTCATATGCGGTCTGATCCTGTTCTGAGCTGATGCCGATTGAGTCCTTCGTCTGCGACGTTACGAACGGATGCTTCCGGGTGTCGGAAGCCACGAGAAATTGCGAAAACGTCTGGATACCAATCCCATACATCTTGAAGAACTCGTTCATCCTCTCGGGAAACGGCGCGATGCCATGTATCAGATTTCGCAGCTTGCCGTTGAACTCCCCGATGTCATTCTTCTTGTAGAGTAGGTTTGACAGGTTCCGGTTCGCGGAGTACATCTTCATCCAGCTGAAGAGGTCGTCCAGCTCTTCGGCGGTGAGATCTTTGCCGTCTTTGAACTCGGAGGAGCTGAGGACCTTGGAAGTGCGAGCCTCGGCCTCGGCCTCGCGCGTTGCCCAGTTTCTTGCCTCTTCCGTGTTGAGGCTGTTCTTCCAGGCCTTCAGGTTTTCGATCTGGTCTGGTGTAAATCGGAACTTGGCCACGGCACGGCATGAGACAACCCAATTATATAGGACTAACCAAGCCGCCGTTCCTACCTCTTGGCCAAGGGCTTTCTATGTTTCGCGGACGTGCAACATCCTGTTCAATCATCGTCCTGTCCATCTCGCGGTTCGCGGATCTTCGGCTCAACGAGCTAGCGCAGACTGTACCGATATCGATCCCCTTTTTCCTGGATGAAACCTGGGACGTGCTTGAGCCAACGGCGGACAGCGTAGAAGTATCGACGGAACGTATCGTATTTGTCTCGTTGCTCGGGCGCCCTCATCGAGCTGACGATTTCGTGCAGCTCTTTTCCGGAAATCGGCTCATCCTGTTCCATCGTTGCAAGAACAATCTCGCGGTGTTGCGGACTCGCCACATTGAAGAGTGGAGCCATGTCGAGGTAAGGTTCCTCGCCCTCTACTTCCCGGGTCGGGAAATATCTGAAGGCACCTGCCGCGTAATCGTCATTCGCCGCCGTCACGGGGTGCAAGTCGAGGAGCGCACCGTACGTCGCGTCAATGATGGCCTGGACCACGGCGCGGCGGCCGGTTCCGGCATTGATCGCGACCCAGGTTCCCGGCGTCACGTACCCCGGCACTTCAGACAGTGCAATGGGGAGGGCTTCACGGTAGGTCTGCCCTACTTCGACGGGTCGCACCGGCATTCCGTACCTGACGAACCGCATGACTTCTCCCAACTTCTCCTGCAACTCCGGGCCGAGCTTAGGGGGATGGAAGACGACCGCTTCCTTGCCGCCGAGCTTGGTTAGCCCCGAGGTGTGGATTTCAAGTGGCTCTATCCCGAGACAGATAAGGTGGACGAATTCGGCCATCGTCGATGTATGGCAGATCTTGGAGATTAGCCTTGTGAGGGAGAAATACCTTGTTTGTGAAGAAATATTCACAGAACAAACATATATCCTTCACTCCATGAGGAACGAGCGGGAGCGAACGAATGTTCCTGAACGAGTACGAAGTCCCACGACCTCCTAAAGCAATACATGGCATCCTGGTTCGCTTTCCAAAGGCGGACGAGCAGAAAGACCTTCTCGACTTTCGAGTTGTCGCACAGTTGGCCAAAGATCTGGGTTCGGACCTCGGCCAAGTAGTCGCCGCTTTCAACGGTGAGGCTCTGGTGAGCGACGAGCCTCTGAGTTTTAACGCGCGAAAGGTGCGTGTACAGATCGAAGGCAGGATCTTAGAGGTCCCGGTCGCGCCCGATCGAGTCTTCGAGTTGGTTGCAGGCGACCTGAGATACACGGAAGCGTGGCAGGCCGTCATCAACCGAAAAATCGACGCCGCAATGAGAGGGATGGCCCGCGACGGTCGAAACTACTTTGAACGAGAGGGCGCACGTCGACGAGGCCAGTTCGTATTTTGCCAGGGCGCATACATCGCGGCCAAGGCCCGGGCCGACGGCGCTGTCATCGTAATTGATCCCAGAATCCAGTTCTCGAGCTCGCTCAACCTATGGGAGATGTTGCGAAACGAGCTGAAGAAGCTCGAAGTTTCGGATTGGCACAGTGTTGAACGTGAGCAGGCTGCAACGATCAATCGAACGTTCAAGAGCCGGGCCTACAACCTCAGGACGGATTACGCCGAGATTACTCGCTGGGGCGATGACGAAACAAAGAGCTACCGTTTTCTGGGGTTCGATTTCGAACATACCATCCAACAGCCAATGAACGGACGCTCCGAGTCGCCGTACGATTGGCACTGTAAGATGGGCCGCGAAGACCGAGTCGAGCCGCGCGATCAACCAGTGGTTCAGGTTCGCGCGAAAGGAGGCTTCACTGTCTCACAAATACCGAGCTTATTGCGCGTTTCACCCGACATGATGGCTCTGCGAATATTCGGTCTGAGTAACGAGGCTCAAAACCTTAGCCAGAAGAAGTCAAGCGACCGAGTCGGGGCAATGGTCAGATATGCCCGGATTCTAGAGGAAGCCCAATTAATCCAAGACGTTGAGAAGCCAGTCGAAGTTGAAGCTGAGACGGTCGCGCCTGTGCGATGGACAGTTACGGGCGGATATCTCGACATCCGAAGGGCTGAGGACTTCCAAAAGTACTTCTCGAAAGGGAAGCTACTCCGTCAACCCGAGATCCGACACCTGACTGCCTTCCATGAGCCGGCGGGGCGGAAAGAGACGGAACTGCTCCTGACAGTACTGCAAAAGGTTGCCAGACGTTTCAAGGTCGAATGGCCATCGCCTCTCCTAGTGGAGCTTCCGGAGGTTGTTGATGACCGCCTCCGTGCGGTCATTGAGGTCGCTGAGAAGGCTGGGTTCGGCCTCGCAGACCTGTCACTCTTGGTAGTGCGGGGAGAAGAAAGCGAGAGTGATTCGTCCTCCTTCCACGATCAAGTCAAACGATACAGCCTAACGGAACGGTTGTTCCCTACCCAATTTGTGCAGTTGGAGAGCATCAGAGGACTCCTGGCGCCAGATTCACGGGACCAGGCGGAGGCTAAGCTCGCGTCTGATCTGGGGAATATGGTCTTCAAACAAATAGTTGCCAAGTGCGGGGGCATTCCGCACGGGCTTGCCAGCGGATTTGCTTCGCGGGGGACCCTTTTCGTCGGAGTCGACAGATATCGGGATTCCTTTGGTTTCGATCCGAGTGTCAGCGGGGCGGTCAGCGTATTCGACGAGCATGGCGGCCATGTGGTCAGCACATCCTCGTTCTTTGACCGGGACCCGAGCGACTTCATCCAAAACCTCGAGGAAATGCTCTCCTTTGCGATGCGTCGAGCGGCCAGGGACCGGCAGATTCGGAAGGTTGTTCTGCTTCGTGATGGAACGTCGCAGCGGGAGGCGAGGCGCGAGCACGAGGCCCTGAGGCAGATTGCGGACCAGCATCAAGCAGAGTTCGTCTTCGTGGAAGCGCCGAAGCAGACATTTACAAGGATTTACGCCGGACAGCCGGACGAAACAGGTATGTTCGTCGAGCCCGCGGAACCTTTCACCGTCGCTGCAAACCTTCCCGGTCGAAGGAATGAGTTCATCGTCCTTGCGACCGATCCGTGGCGCGGAACTCCGCGACCGATGGTGTATCGCATCACTGACCTGAGCGACGGCATGGATCTCAACGAGGAGAAGCATCGTCTTGCACGAGGCATCGCTTGGCTGTGCGCTCACTCATGGGTCAGCCCGGCTGCGACACGCCTCCCAGTGCCATTGGACTACGCGGATAAGATCGCCAGACTGTCGGGTCGGATTCGTACTTCCCTGCGACTGGACATCGACCGTCCCTTGTACCTTTGAGGTGCGGAAATGGAGATTGACCCTGTTCGCCTCCACAACCAGCGCGCCGGGAAAGAAGGCGATCCTGCCGGACCACTCAAGTCCGAACAGGAAGAGATGACCATTCGGATGTTCGATGCGCTCATGACCAAAGGCGTCGTCTTCGTGGGCCAGGCTCCGCCTGCATTCGGCAAGACGGTGGTCATCCGGGCCGTTACTCTCGGCCTCGTCGAAGGTGGCAAGACCGTCTTGATCTCCGAGCCAACCTACAGCCGACTCGATCAGCTCGCCGTTTACCTGCGGGGGGTGGGCGTCGAACCGACCCTCCTTCGCGGGCGAGGACGTTTTCTGGAAGACGGACTTCTGTGCCCAGTCATCGAAGAACGTCCGAACTACTTCTGGTGCCGCGACCAACACGAGCTGGATAGACGGGAGGAGAAGGGGTGTTCGGGCTTTACATGCGCGATCAAGCAGCAAGACGAAGCGATGCGAGGAGCGCGTGTGGCGATCACTGTCCACGCGTCCCTGGTTCACCACGACGCTTGGATCGACGCCTTCGATGTCGTGATTTTCGACGAGTCGCACACGCTGCCTGGAATTCTCGAGGAAGCGCGGGTTAAGAGGATCGATCTGGCCCACGTACAGGTGCTCTCAAGGCGATTCCAAGACCTCGAGGGTCTGCAGCGTGCTGTCAAGGTCCTGGAAAGATTGTCGAAAGATTCAAGACCACGCGACATCGGCCCAAGCATCGTTGACAACACTTTCGGAGGCTCAGTCCGAAAGATTGCTCGATCGATCCGTGAGAAGGTAGCAAGAGAGAAGCACCATGTCGACCTTCCCGCCCCTCTCGGTAGCGCGATTCACCAGATCGAAGGGCTGTCGAGCGCGGTGGAGCACGCCGGCCAACATAGGTTTACGGCATATGCCGGCGCCATCTACGCAGCCCCTCCCTCGCGTTCATTGAGTTTTCGGACTTCGAGTCGAAAGGGGGAAACCGATGCCAGCATAGCCCTCATAAGCGCAACCATCGAGAACCCAAAGCTCCATGTGAACGACTCAGGTTTCGGGAATCTGGGACTAGTCGCACCCTATGAGCACCCCAAAGATCCACTGGCGGAACGTAGTGAGCGAAAGATTTTCAGCTTGGTGGACGGACCGATTCTCAAGGTAACGGGAGATGATTCCGACCTCGAAGCCCGCAAGATTGCGAATGAGATTATCGAAAGCGTGCTCCTGCAGTTCAGACTCCGGACATTGATTCTATGCCGGAGCGATCGAGACAAGCGGGCGATTTACCAAGCGCTCAGGGAAGAACAGACCTTGGCGTCCCGTCTCCTCGATGTTGACGATGCAGGGTTTGAAGATGTCGACCACCTTGAGCGGTATGTCCGGGAGCGCATGACTGAAGGCAAGGATTTGGTGTTGGCTTCCGCATCGAGCAAGCTGTGGGAGGGCGCGAACTTGGACATCCAAATGCTGATTATCGATTCACTTCCCTACACGGCACCGGATCCATGGATGACGCGCCGCGAGCCTTGGTTGAGTTCGAAACCTTTCCGAACAATGATCAGGCGCTTTCAGCAAGGCATCGGGCGCCTCATCAGAGCGGAAGGGCGAGTGGGCGTCGCGGTCGTAGTGGATGGCCGACTGTACGCTCAGTGGAAGATGATGAAGCGGCAGCTGCCCGACTACGTGCGAGAGGACATTCATCCGACACGCCGTGACAGGCTATCGCAGGACATCAGAGTTTTCCTTGCCGAGGCGGAGGAGCGAATCGCACAAGGCCGGACTCGTTCCGGGCAGGCGAGACAGGCTCGCCTGACTGAAGTCGGGTGAGCCCCTTCACTACCGGGCCTCCTCGCGTGCTTCACCCCTTTCGTGTGGGCACACCTCTGCGAATGTCTGCCAAATGGGCCCCTCTTACAATCCGACTCCGAATCATCTCGCCTCTCGGAATCCGGCTACCTTGACGCTCCATGTAGTCGGAAGTTTGGAGAGGTTGGCTTCCTGTCTCTGGCTAGTGACGGCCAAACTTCAGGCCAAAAGACGGCGCTGCCGTCGGTGCAGGAAGCCCTTTCTCAATCCGGTCGACGCCATGGCTAGTTCCACGCACCAGATCTGCCGAGAGTGTACTGACCGTCGAAGGGAAGAAGTCGCGGGAGGAATTACAAGAGTCGCTGGTCCGCCGAGGCCCCGACGACGGCTACGGCCCGAATCAAGGTAGTCTCGTGGTTTTCGAATGCTGAACAACGATGATATTCTAAGGCTGACCGCCGCGTGACGGCAGCCCTGCTCTGGCCGCCAAGCTTGCGAAGGTGGCGAAGCCTCCACGCTCGAACACCGATTGCATGACCTTCAGGTACCTCCATGGCTGACCCGTCTCGACTGAGATCTCATGACACCAGCGAGTCATCTGGGCGTCCTTCGCGGCAACCTCAACATCCTCCCAGCCCTTCGTTTCGACAATCCAGAAAGCAGACCCGTTGTTGGTCCTCTGGACGACGACGAAATCGGGATAGTACACACCGATGGCACCGCTCGACTTGAGATATTGAACGTGGAATCCCGTGAAGTGTTCAGCGAGTTTGGCAAAACGCTCAACGTCGCTAGCCTTGTCAAGGAAGTGAGCGAATGCCGCTTCAAACTGGTTGTAGCAAGCGACAACGTTGAAAATCGTTCGGCGGGCAGTTGTTCTATGGCGTCGCCAGATAAATTCATCTGTCTCTGACAGACGGTAGGGAGCTCCGGTCACCTTGACCTCCTTCCTTTCGGCCGTAAGCTCCCCAATCCGTCTTGCCATCATGGTGGCGATGGTGTCCTGAAGCGCACCGTTGTTCAGGGCACGTCGAACAGTGGGATCGTTCAAGTCCACAGCTCCGGTTTCGAAACATCGTTCAGCTACGTAGGCCCGTACCTTTGGATAAAGCACGGGGAAGCAGCCCGTCAGGTTCGCGCGCCGCATGACCCGGTTCGTGAGCGCAGAGAGTAGGTTCTCAATTGGAGGAATCTGTTCGTCGCGGAACACGAGTTCCTCAGTGAGAACAGTAACATCCACCGTCCCGTGCTTGAGAGTAATAAGCTGGCGCAGTTTTGGACTGAGATCCGCCTCGTTCGCAAGAGATGGCAAACCGCTCGGGTCAAGATTCTCGATTTTGCGATACTCCCGCAGGAAGGACGCAGTCGTCCGTGGAACCTCGATGTCGAGAGGCATACGGTCCTTCATCGGGTAGACGGGCACTCCCGGTTTGGGTGGGGTTCTAGCTGTCGGAACTCCGAGGCCTTCTTTCTCGAGCTCGCGAACGAAATCTTCGAAAGCCTCGGTCCCGACGAGTTCGAGAACCTGGGCCTGCCCCATCGGGATCTTCCGCATCAGCCGCAACCCCCTGCCAACGGCCTGTTCGGGCAGGATATTTGCTTTCGCAGTAAACGGCCGAAGTCCAAGGATGACGCTCACATTCCGGACATCCCATCCTTCACGAAGCATCAACACCGAAACAACAGCCCGGTATCTGCTCCGGCCGCTGTCAATATCTCGCGCCGCCTGTCGGGCAATCTCTAAGTCCTTTTCAGTAATCTCACCGGCTTCGCCACCCCGCTCCTTGATGTGAATGATGAGGACTCGCCCTCTTAGATCATCCTCCCGCTCAAGCCGCGCGGCAATCGAATCAGCGTCCTTGGTAGTTTCAGCCATTACGAAGAGAATGGGGCGCTCACCCACCGCACCGTAATCCTTGACGTGCTCTCTCCATCGGTTAACAGCGACGGATATCCACTCATTGTATACGTCCCCTGCCTCTTCGTGCCTGTATTTTACGGGATCTGATTTCTCGGTCTGATGTACTATGAGTGGCGTTTTGACGATTCGGTCCTCCACTGCCTGCGCCAGCGGGTAGTCCACAACGATCCAGGCGAAATAGGTCCCATTCTGATTCTTCGGCGTTGCGCTGAAGTCAAGCCATGCGACGAGGCCTCGGCCAGTCTCGCTTCGCAGCTTCTCGTCCAGGGCGGTAAGCGTTTCGCTCCACCTGAGTGTCTCGTCATGGACGTGATGCCCTTCATCGTTCAGGACCATCAAGTTTTGAACGCGCTTCACTCGATCCAACATCGATTCGGCCGATCCAAGTGTGGGCTTTGGGGCGGGACCGAGCAACCCAGCGACAGGGTTAATCGGCTCGGCCGGCCCCTCTTCTCTCTCATAGATCTGCTGGATGTTGGTAAGAAAGAGCGTCCCTGAGGTCCCCGGGATTTTAGCTTCCCCACGGAGGATAACGTCGAGATGCCAAGCGGCCCGCCATTCCGGGGGGACAATCGGGAGTTGGTGAAAGATGCGGCCACCTTCGAAATCGACTTTGAGCCGCTCGAAAACGATGACGTTCGGTGCGACGATTAGGAAGTTGTCCGCCAGATCCGAACCCGGCTCGAGCTTGCGGTGCAGGTACGACCAGGCTACGAGTAGCGCCATGACGACGGTCTTTCCCGAACCGGTTGCCATCTTGACTGCCATGCGGGGCAGCCCTTTTCGCGGCAGGTCTTGTTCGGCCTCCTTGGCAATCTCGGGTACGTATCGTCGAAGTCTGCGTTTCCCACCGACCGACTCAAGGAAGCTCAGGGTTCCCGTCAAGGTCTGCTGGCCAGCGGATCCTTCTGGTTCCTCGTAAAAGGCCTCGACAAGCGGTTTGATGTCCCGGAATCCCCGCACCTCATGGAGGTAGATGATTGTCTCGACTGCCTCGCGCTGACAGAAGAAGTACTGAAAACGCCCGACCGCTGTGATGCGGTGGTCGTTCAAGTGGTCTTCATCAAACCAATACTGAAGGAGTCGTAGTGACACAGAGGTCGGCGCCAGGCCAGGATAACGATTCGCACGCCACTCATCCACTGCCGCCCGAACTTTGTTGGCCAGTAGCGTCTTGCTGACGCGTCGGCCTGGTTGCTCGCGCCAAGTCTCCTCATCAACCTTTATGAGATGGCTGGTAGGAAGCGTGAATGGGGTCCGCTTTTCAATCTCGGGCAACTCGAGAGCCAGAATGCTCTTTGGTTTGCCTTTCGCAGGCATCCTTACTTTACCTCCACATCGTAGGCCTGTGACGTATCATTGCCGAAGATGTCGACCACCTTGACGACTATTCGATACTTCCCTGGTTTCGGGTAGGTGTGCGGTTCGGTCGCCAGCGCCAACGAGCGATCTTCGCGAGTTCTGTATGCCACGAATCCTTGGACGAAGGTATCATTCTGGAAATCCCAGTCGACAGCCCAGTAGTCGATATAGTCTGACCATTTCTTGACTTTGCTTCGGATCTGCTCCGGGATGAGTTCAGTATTGGGGATTACGAAATCTTTGAGGGTAGGGACTACGGTGAGCCTCTTCGGTTTCGCAATTGCCACATCCAAGTAGGCAAGTTCGAAGAACCTGACGTCCCCTTGTTCGACCGCTTGACGCTCCATAACTTCGCGGGGAATCTGAAGGAGCATCAACTTGACGCCTCGCTTGTCCGCCTCTCTAGTCATGAGGTCATAGAGGCCCATCTCCCATTCCCAGCCCAGGACATGCAGTTCTGAGCGATTCAGCTTGGCCGTTTCGTCAACTGCGGTGCTGATGTCGTCGATGGTGACCGGAGCGTCTACGGCACCAACATGGACCATGGCGGGGCCTTTCTTACCATGAATATGCGAGAACCCAGCAATGGGCTGGGCACTGTATAGCCTCAGGATGAACGCGAGATAGTCGAACAGAAGCTGCTCAGCACCCGCGTTTGTCGCGAACGTTGAAGTCTGCCAGTACTGGCGCTCGTACTTGCCCAAGTTGAGAATCTCAAAGTGTCGGCAGTTCTGGATTTCCAACAAACGCTTCCTGCTCACGTGGACGGCCCAACGGCTGATGTCAGCGCCAATCCATCTTCGGTTGAGTTTTTCAGCAGCGGCCAAGGTTGTTCCAGAGCCACAGAAAAAGTCCGCGACGAGGTCCCCCTCGTCGGACGACGCACGCAGAATGCGTTCCAAGAGGGCTTCAGGCTTCTGAGTCGCATACCTCAGCGCCTCAGTTCCGCCCTTGATCATTGAAATATCGGTCCACAGATTAGCAGCCAGGGTGCCCTTAGATTCATCAAGGTACATTTTCAGCTTTGGGACTCCCTTAGTGTTCCAGAAGATTCGCCCTTCTTTCTCGAGCTCTTTCATCCTTTCGATCGTATACGACCAGTGACGTCCCTTGCGCGGTCTAACACCCTTCCATGCGTAATCTGCCTTCGTTCCCGCTCTATCCCCCGGTGCCATGAGGTCGGCAAGGGCATACCGGCGTCCGACTGGATCCTCGTAGCGATAGGCAGATTGTAAGCGTTCCTCAGAGTGGGGAAGATAAATCGGATTCCATTTTGGTCGCTCACCCTTTGAGTATTGCAAAACAGTATCAGTCACCACCGCCAAGGTTGTGCCAGCTTTGTTCGCGTCCTTTCGCTTCCAAATTATCTCGGACTGAAATCCATCGCGCCCGAAAACGTCATCAAGAATACTCCGAAGGTAACTGTTAACGTGCCAGTCGCAATGCACGTAGATAGTACCTTCATCAGCGAGAAGGTCCCGGAATACCCGAAGACGGTCCCACATCATGTCCAAGTAGCTATCGAGACCGCGGCCCCAGGTATCACGATAAGCCTTTTCTTCGATCGCTGATTGCTCCTTCTCGACCGTCCTACTTCCATCACCGATTTCCGCGACGAAGGAGAAATCCGAACCCGTGGCGAAAGGAGGATCAATGCATATCACCATCACTTTTCCCGCAAACCGACTGAGAAGGGAGGTCGCCACGAGCAGGTTGTCTCCCCAGATTAGTTTGTTTCGCCAGCCTGCATCGAAGGTGTCGCCCTCACTCGGGTCATAAGCATCGAACAAAGTGGTCTGCTTCGGTCGTTTTCTCGCCTCGCGTGTAGCTCGACTTTCGTTGATGCGCTCTATGACCTGAAAGGGGAGCTGAACGCGTGGAGTTTCTCGCAAGCTTCCATCATCTCTGTACTTGCCGGGCCATACCAGCTCAGTCCTCGAGACTCGAAATCCGGTGACTGAACGCTCTTCTTCCGAAGGCACGGAACCTACCTCCCTGCCGCATACATCACGCCGGCACTGCAGATCCGGCAGTAGTCGCACTTCCTGCACTTCAGTGGCTCTGGCACAGGGAGGAGCCCGGCGCCGCGCAGAGCCTCGGCGCCTGCCTTCACCTTTCGCTTCACGTCATCGATGAAGGCCTCGTCCACTGAACGGCGCTTGCGTCTCCCCTCGTCGAGCTCGTAGATTTCGACGTAGTCCGCGTCTCGCCCTCTGAGTTCGCGGTACCCTAGTGCATAGATATGGAGTTGCGCCTCCGTGACTTCCTCTGGCTGAGTCCTATCTCGGCTCTTCAGGTCAACGATTGTCGTCTCGTTCGTGTCCAGACGGCGGACCAAGTCGATGCGCCCGTTGACCGTCACGCCATCCCCAAGGTTCAGCTCAACGGTCTTTTCTGCGAACTCGATCTTGTCGAAGAGGTCCATGTTGTCTGCGAAATACTTCCGTAGGACCTTCTCCGCGCTCTTCTCGAGGTTCTTCCTCAGCTCCGGGTAGGCATACGGAACATGCAGATGCGTCTCCAGAAGTCGGGGGACTTCGTCGTCCGTGGGTGTTTCTCCCCGCGCCCCGCGCTTGTGGACCTCGGCCAGTGCATCGTGGAGCGATTTTCCGTAGCCGAGTGCTTCGTGGATCGGCGGATTAAAGCCGAAGAGGACGCGTAGTTTGAACTGGTATGGGCATTCGAAGTAGTACTTAATGTCGCTGAACGAAAATACGACGTTCGCAATTCCGGGCTTGGCCTTTGGTTCCGTCCGCCGTCGCGCAGAGTAATCGAAGCGTCGGCGCTTCACAAACTTGGATGCCAGGATGTCGTACCAGAACTCGGACGCCTCCTGGAACGTCCTGTGGAGCGCACCCGGCTTGTTCGGGTCTGGGACCGGTGCCCACGTCAGGAACAGGAACTTTTGGCTGCGCGTCATGGCCACATAGAACAAACGGCGTTCGTCTTCGATAGACCCCTCGTACCTGGCCTGCCCGACGACGCCGGCCTTGGGAATGAGATGCCAGACCGTTTTTCCGCCCCACGCTGCGGACGGGAATCGATTCTTGATCAGTGCCGGCACGAACACGACCGGGAACTGCGTTCCTTTCGCCTGATGAACCGTCATGATGCGAACTGCGTCCGGGTTTGCGTATTGGTTGTCCTGCCAGCCTTCGGGGTACGCGTCTTCGGCGCCGTGCTGGAGAAACCGGGCGAACTCGTCGTACTTGCGGTACGGGTCCGACTGGTAGTGGATGGTCTCGAAATCAGAGATGAGCTGGCTGAACTTGCCCAAGTTGTAGAAGACGACCTCGCCTCGGGCCTGGCCCTCTTCGTAGTTCGGGATGCGTTCCTCGCGCACCTCGAGGTCTTCCAAGAATGAAAGGAAGCTCCGCTGGAGGGAATACACGTTGAACCTCTGCTCGTTCCCCCTCGTTATTGCGTCGCGGGCCGCTGCAGCGGTCTTGATGCAAGCGTTGAGGCGGGCGGCAGGGATGCCAAGATCCGCGGCAGTCCACGCTTGGGGCAAGGTCGTCTCATCGGCCCCGGGCCGGCCCGCCAGGAAGTAGAAGAGCTGCCGGGCCGCTTCGGCCTCCTTCGTATCGAAGAGGTTGTTCATCCCCGTGACGATGTATGGGATTCGTGCCCGATGAAGTGCAGACGTAATTGGCTGACCATTCTTTGAGACACTACGTAGCAGGATTGCGCAGTCGGCGTAAGTTAGGCCTCGGTTGCGGCCATTGTCTTTGAACGAAATTCCCCTCAGTTGTCGAATTGTCTCGGCAACAAACTGTGCCTCTTCGTCCGGTGTCTTGAATGAAGTCGCGACGATATCGCCCTCTTCGTATGGTTGGGCGTCGGTGGATTCCATCTCTTTCTTGAGCCGGGCCGAGTTCTTGGCGATGAATTTGCGGGCGGTCTCGACGATTCCCCTGCTGCTCCGGAAGTTCTCCTGCAGGCGTATCTGGGTGACGCCAGGATAGCGCTTTTCGAACGTCAGGATGTTCTGGACATCGCTCCCCCGCCACTGGTACACCGTTTGATCGTCATCCCCGACGACGCAGACGTCCGCACCTAGCCGGTGCAGGAGCAGGACCAGGCACTCCTGGATTGGATTGACATCTTGGTACTCGTCCACGATAACGTGTTTGATTCGTGCGGCAAGACGAGACTGGAGGTCCCGATCTGTGCTGAGCGCATTTACGGCTTCCTCCATGATGCCAGAGTAGTCCAGGTAATCCTTGTCGTTCAACAAGGCCCGATACTTTGCGAGCCCTTCCACGACGGAGCAATTCCGCAGGGCGGCATCGTTCAGCTGAGCTTCGCGAAGAATCTCAAGGGCGTCGAGATACCTCGAAGTGTCGACATACCGGCGCAGTGGTTCTCCCTCTAGGTCAGTCGATGTCGTGAGTCCGCTCTTGTTGCTCGCGCGATCGATTAGGAGGAACTGTTGGACCTCGTTGAGCACGTCGTGTTTCAGGAACTTTGGGACTTCGCTCTTCAACAACTCAAGACAGAAGGCATGAATCGTCCCGACGAACAGTTCCGCAAGGCCCGTGACCTCGCCCAGTTCCTCTCGGCAGCGCGTGACGATTCTGTCCTTCAGTTCGGCGGCCGCCTTGTCTGTGAACGTGAAGGCAACAATGTTTGCGGGAATGACTCGCTCGCCGGCAGAGCCGCGAAGGAGCTCGACGACTCTCCGGGCCACGACCTCTGTTTTGCCGGAGCCTGCGCATGCGATGAGCTGGAGATTGCCCCCGGCGTGACGCATAGCCTCGAGCTGGGAGGTGGTGAGTTTCATTGTCACCGTCCCCCCGTCGAACCAACGAGGACATTCCGAGCATCACTTGCCTGGCGTCCAGGATCGGCTAGGGTCTCGGGGCCAACCGCACGGATCCCTCCTGCTGAGAAAGGCATGCTGACTTAAGAATGCCCCCGAGGACTCCGTCGAGGCCGAAGCCCTGCCAAGGGCGCAATATCTGTGGATGGCGCGAAACGGGCCAAAGGCCCACGACCACTCAATCACCCGGACAGGCAAAGTCGTAGAAGGATTCAAATCCCTTTCGGTGCTGCCTGGTCACTACCGGTTTGACAGCAAGTCCTCGAAAATGACCAGAGAACGATTTAAGTGATAAAGTCTGCATTCGTGAATCCACGACCCAGTCGATGCAGCGACACGTAGGGATCGCATGGTGATGGAACCGGTAAGCGTCGAAAGTGCAATCGAGAAGGCGAAGAAGAAGGGGCTCCGTCCGGGTCGGGTCAAGGGAACGCATGGAATCCAGTTCACTAAGGGTCGTAACAAGCGGATCGAGGTCATCAGCTGGGAGGAGTTCCGGGAGACGCTGAAGGAGCGGAGGCTCCAGGTCTACGAAGCGAGTGGGTACATGAAGATCATGAAGCGTCGCCGCTGACGACGACCTAGGCTCCTCCTACCGCAAGGTCACACCCAGGCACGGGTGGTCTGAGGCGGCACCAAAAGAGGCTTCAACCCTGCTGCAATTCCACCCCTACAAGCATCCCTCCACAACGCCGCCCGGGCTTGTCGGCACGCAATGCCGCCGGGCGGCCTGATTTCTTCGGAGTTCGCGCAGAAGGAAACGCCTAAGATTGGAGCCCGCGTTATTCTGCTCGAATGCGGAACCCAAAGGACGACCTCAGACTCCAAATCGAGCGAGGAAAGGCGCTCCAGCATGAGGTCGAGGTCTTCCTGCACGACGCGAAGATGCTGAACCCGCGGCTGGCCATGGGACGGACGGTCCTTCGCCTGTTTGATGTGGGCGGCAGGCGGGATCTCGTGTCTCTGGGGCGATTGTTGGGCGCTCAAGGCTTTGTCAACCGCCGGAACGCCATAAACCAGTCCTTCGAGCAGTGGAACCAAGGGAGCCTCGACCGATTGCGGACGATTTCGGTTGCCACACGGAACCTGACCGCTCAGGGGAGTAGCGGGGATCTGGCCAGGCGGCTCGCGCGGGCGCGGAAATTCAAACGGTTGGACACGCGAATCGCCCATGCGGTCGGCGAACTCGAGGCCATCGCGGAGGAGGAGCTCGTCTACAACGACGACATCCCGGAGTTCCTCAAAGCGCGGCGCGTGCGGACATTGGAAGAGCGCCGCCGGGCGAGGGAGGCGAAGCTCCTCGACCTTTCCTCGGCCATGCCCGGGATGGAGAGCATCGAGCTGGAGAATCGGGAGCAGCTCCGAACTCATTTCCGCGGTCACGATGAGATCGCGAGGATGATCGAGGGTGCCCTTGACGCATCTGGGTCATCGGGCGCGGATGCTGATAGGCAAGCTCTGGCCTCGTGTCGGTCTGCTATCGAGCAGGCGATCTTCGAGGCCACGGGAGAACGCAATTTCCGCGCAGGTCTCGCGAAGCTCGCAACGGGAACCCGCCGCCGGACCATAGGCGACACCTACGGTTTTCTGTCGGGGTACGGGTCTCATCCTGGAGGGAAGCCGACGAAGAAGGACGTCAGCTACGGAATCCGGATGACGATCGCCTCGTGCAGCTGGATTCTTGAGAATTCGAATCCGTAGTAAGCTGCCATGTCGCGGAGCAGTATTCGGCAGCCGCCGCAAGCAGGAAGTCAGTCGCTTTCTCCGCATACGAAGGCTTCAAGCCAAGACTAGCCTGCAACCCCACGGCACCCGGATTCCCAAGCCGGCGCGCATCGAGTGCGGCTGTCAAAAGCTAAATCAAGAACGTGCAACAATGGCGCCTCTTGATGGGGCAAGGCGCTGACAATCCGACGAGGGACGATTCTGACCAGGATCAGCGCGCCCCTCCCCAGCCATCAAGGGAGGCTCTGGTGGCCTTGCTCAAGGAAAATCAGGACAGCCTCGCAAAGCTCGCTGAGAAGCGGGAGGACCGGATGATTAAGGCGCTGGTAGGCGCAGGTGGGCTGATCGTCTCGTTCTTCGCTCTCTGGGCAACAAGCTCCTCTATGCAAGAGGATCTCGTAAGAACGGTCGCTTTCGCCGCCTTGTTTGGGATGACAGCTGAACTATTGCTCACGGCCATTGTGCCTTCGATGATCAGGGAAGCGCCAGCAGTCCCGCTGAGACGAGTCACCCTCAAGCGGATGCTCGTCGACGCTTCGCGGCGGTCTCTGACATTCAGGCTCCTTTACCTGCTCGCGATTCTCCTGCTTCTGCCAATGTTCTACAATTGGGCAGGTCTTGTTCTCGTTTCCCTCATCGCTTTCAATC
>Ga0137374_10001386_pt1 | contig 27475 bp, 22 predicted proteins | sample SagtaG_20_FD_104811 | JGI IMG/M metagenome (GOLD analysis project Ga0137374, IMG submission 104811) | Vadose zone soil microbial communities from Sagehorn Ranch, Mendocino, California, USA - Sage1_R_100_16 metaG | ecosystem: Environmental > Terrestrial > Soil > Vadose zone | place: USA... | reverse complement strand
CGCCCCGCGGATGGAACGCGCGAGAGTTTGGTGGAGCCGGCTCAGGGCGCCGCGGTGGCCTCGGCCGCCGCATCTGCGGCGATCCGCCCTCCCCGCGCCCCGGCGACGCCCTCCTCCTCGCGCGTCAGGCGGTGCGCCAGGTAGACGGGGATGATCGACAGGAGGACCACCAGCACCGCGACCACGTTGACGATCGGGAGCGTCTGGGTGCGGAAGAGGTTGGAGAAGATCCAGATCGGCAGCGTCTGCTGGCCGGCGCCGATCGTGAAGTTGGTGACGATGATCTCGTCGAAGGAGAGCGCGAAGGCAAGCAGGGCGCCGGCGGCGAGCGCCGTGCGCATGTTGGGCAGGGTCACGTAGCGGAAGGTCTGCCAGGAGTCGGCGCCGAGATCCGCGGAGGCCTCCTCGAGCGATGCCGACATGCGTCGCAGTCGCGCGACGACGTTGTTGTAGACGACCACGATGCAGAACGTGGCGTGGCCGACGATCACGGTGAACAGGCTGAGGCTGACGCCGAGGACCTGCGTGAAGGTGTTGTTGAGAGCGATTCCGGTGACGATGCCCGGCAGCGCGATCGGCAGGATGACGAGGAAGGAGATCGTCTCCCGCCCGAAGAAGCGGTGCCGCGCCACCGCCAGCGAGGCCAGCGTGCCGAGCAGGAGCGCGATCGCGGTCGCCACGACGCCCGCCTTCAGCGAGTTCTCGAATGCGTCGCGGGCGCCGGTGTTGTGGATCGCCTTCGGGAACCAATCCAAGGTGAGGCCGGGAGGCGGCCAGGCGAGCACGTCGGAGGAGTTGAAGGCGTAGATCGCGATCACGATCAGGGGGACGTAGATGAACGCCAGGGTGACGGCGATGCCGGCTCGCAGGAGGATCTTGGAGCGTCTCGACAGTCTCATCTAAAGGTGCTCGAAGGCCCCGAGGCGGCGGGCGATCAGGAGGTAGGCGACCATGACGACGATCGGGACGGTGGCGAAGGCGGAAGCGAGGGGTAGGTTGGTGGTTACGTTCGAGAACACGACGTTCCCGATGAACTGGTTGTTGGAGACGAGCCTGGGAGTGATGTAGTCGCCGAGGGTGAGCGAGAAGGTGAAGATCGAGCCCGCGATCACGGCCGGGAAGGCGAGCGGCAGGATCACCCGGCGAAACGTCGTGAGCGGGGCGGCGCCGAGGTCCTCCGAGGCGCTGATGAGCGAGTTCGGGATCCGCTCGAGTCCCGCGAAGATCGGGATGATCATGTAGGGCAGCCAGAGGTAGCTCATGACCAGCCATACGGCGAGGTTGCCGTAGCCGGGGCCGGCGGCTCCGAAGGGATCCAGCGCCCAGTTGAGGACCCCGCCCGCGGAGAGCATGGTGCGCCAGGCGTAGACCTTGACCAGATAGCTCGACCACAGCGGCATCACGACGGCCACCACCAGCAGCGCCTTCGCTCGGCGGCTGGCGATCTTCGCCATGTAGAACGCGATCGGAAAGGCGAGGACGGCGTCGGTCAAGGTCACGAGCGCGGCGATCAGGATGGTGCGGCCCGCGATCGAGCGATACACGGGCTCGTCGACCAGGGTCTTGAAGTTCTCGAGGCTGAATCCCCTGACGACCTCGCCGCTCACGGCGCCCACCTGCCAGAACGCGGCCACCAGCAGCACCGCGAGCGATCCCAGATAGCCGATCACCAGCCACCCCATCGGAGCGGCGAGCAGGCCGCCCGCCTGAAGGCGCGGCCGTCCGTGGAGGAGGTCGGAGAGCCTGTGGCCCACCGACCTCCTCGGCGCCGACCCGGTTAGGTCAGCGCCCTCCACGGATCAGGGCTGTCAACGAAGATGACCGCAGGCGATCATCCCTTGATCTCGGTCCACGCCTGGACCCAGTCGTTGTAGTCCTTGCAGACGTCGCCACGGTCGTCCCCGCAGTCCGCGAGCGGCGTGTTCCAGTAGTACACCCGCTTCCAGAACTCCGGGTCCGCCGCGTGGTAGTTGTCGCAGAACTTGGGATCCGACGTGAAGTCGCAGGCCTTGCTCTGCGCCGGCGCCTCGCCGAACCACTCGGCAACCTGGGCGTTCACCTTTGGGTCGATGATGTGGTTCATCCACATGTACATGCAGTTCGGATGCTGGGCCTCCGAGCTGATCATCCACGTGTCCGACCATCCGGTTGCGCCCTCCGAGGGCAGGAACCCTTGCTTGGCGCCCACGGCGGCGACCGGCTGACCGTCGGCCTTCAACGTAAAGTACTGGTACTGCCACGTGGTGCCGACCCAATCGTCGCCGTTGGTGAACGCCTGGATCTGCTTCGCGTAGTCGGACCAATACTCGCCCACGTTCGGGCGCTGCTGCTTCAGCAGGTCCACGGCCGCGTTGAACTGGTCCTCATCCAGCTCATAGGGATTGTCGATCCCCAGGTCCGGCTCGTGCGCCTTCAAGTAGACGGCTGCATCGGCGATGTAGATCGGGTCGTCGTAGGCCGAGATCTTGCCCTTGTAATCGGCCGCCTTGTCCGGGTCGAGCATCACGTCCCAGGACGTCGGAGCCGGCTTGACCTCGTCGGAGTTCCACATCAGCAGGTTCGCGCCGCGGCCGTGTGGGATGCCGTAGTGGGTGCCGTCGAACGTGTTGTACGACTGATCCTTGAGGTCGGGGAACACCGTCGCGTAGTTCGGGACCAGGTCCACGTTCACCGGCGCGACGTCGCCGCCCTCCACCAGGCGGGCCGTGGCGTTGCCCGACGCGGAGACGCCGTCGTACTGGCCCGTCCGCATCAGCTGCACCATCTCGTCGGATGTGCCCGCGATCTTGTTCTTGACGTCGCAGCCGGTCTGCTTCTCGAAGTCGGTTACCCAGTCGACGTTCGGATCGGTCGAGCCGTCCTCCACGTAGCCGGCCCAGGAGATCAGGTCCACCTCGCCCTCACCCTTGCCGAGCTTCTGAAGCTCGGTGCCGTTGTCGTTCTCGCCGCCACCGCCGCAGCCGATCCCGATCAGCGCCGCGATCAGTCCGGCAGCGATCAGCCACGCGACCTTGGCCGGACTTCCCTCTCCCTTTGTGGTCACTGGGACTCCTCCGTTCGTGTTTGTTCGCGGACGGCGACCATCTGCACCGGTCGCCAGCCGACGTTTACCTCCCGTCCGCGCAGCTCGAGGGCCTCCGCCGAGGAGGTCTCGAGGTTCTGACGGACGACTTGAAGCTCCCCTCCGTCTTCGAGCTCGACCAGGTATCGAGTCACCACCCCCGCATAGGCGACCTCCCTGATTACGCCGCGCTCTGTGTGGAGGCCGTCGGTGTCGTCGCCCGGCTCGAGCAGGCGCACCTTCTCGGGACGCACCGTGAACCGCTCGCCGTCGCGCTCCAGGAGGTTGGAGACGCCAACGAAGCCGGTGACGAACGAGTTGGCGGGGCGCTCGTAGATCTCGGCCGGCACCCCGACCTGCTCGACGCGGCCCTCGTTGAACACCGCGATGCGGTCGCTCATCGTGAGGGCCTCGTCCTGGTCATGCGTCACGTAGAGGAAGGTGATCCCGACTTCGCCCTGGATTCCCTTCAGCTCGAGCTGCATCTGTTCGCGGAGCTTCAGGTCGAGGGCGCCGAGTGGCTCGTCCAGGAGCAGCACCCTGGGCCGGTTCACGATCGCACGCGCGAGAGCGACGCGCTGACGCTGGCCGCCGGAGAGCTCATTCGGCTTGCGGGGTTCGTAGCCGGGCAGGCGAACCATCTCCAGCGCCTCGGTCACGCGCTTCGCTCGCTCGGTCCTCGAGACCCTCCGGACCCGCAGCCCGTATCCGACGTTCTCGGCCACGGTCATGTGCGGGAAGAGCGCGTAGTCCTGGAACACCGTGTTGACCGGGCGGTCGTAGGGGGGAAGGGCGGTGACATCCGTTCCCGCGAGCTCGACCGTGCCCCTGTCGGGCGTCTCGAAGCCCGCGATCATGCGGAGCGTCGTCGTCTTCCCCGAGCCAGAGGGGCCGAGGAGGGTGAAGAACTCGCCGCGGCCGATCTCGAGATCGATGCCGGCCACGGCGACGACCTCGCCATAGGCCTTGCGCAGCGAGGCGAGGCGAACGTCGGGTGGCTCGGCAGTAGAGGAGATCTCGGCGGGCGATCCCGCGGGCCGCTCCCGCCCCCGGTCCTCAATTGTGATTGCTGCGGTCTCCTCCACTCGAACGAGGCGCGGAGCGCCCACGCCTCACGGAGAAGCTATACGACGACCTTCCGGGATGTAGTCCCCCAGTGGACAAACTTGGACCCACCGGAGCGCCGAACTGGAGCAGTGCGCGCCGAAGCCGGACCGCGCATCCGGCGCCCCCGGCTTAGACGGTTCGTCCAGGACGGACGCGCTTAGAAGCGGCCCTTGTGGCGCTTGCGGTAGTCGCGCGGGCTCTCGGCGCCCATGTTCTTCGCCCAGCCGGGCCCCGCGCCGCGGGTGTCCGAGGTGTCGAAGCGCAGACCAGCGACGACCAGGAACGCATGGCCTGGGTTCGAGTACACGGTGAACCAGTCGCCCTTGCCGTGGTGCGCCCAGCGCATGAAACCGCTCGAGTCCATGGGCGTGTCGATGAAGCGACCGCCGTGGAGGGCATAGCTCACGGACCCCGAGCAGTCGTAGCAGCGCGACTTGAACTTCGAGTGGCCGCCGCCGTAGCAGTAGTCCTTGCCCTTCGCGATCTCGTTCGCCGCGCTGATCACGAGCTTGATTCGCCGCGGCGCGCATTCCGGCGCACGGGCCAGGCCGTCCACGAGCCTCGCGTCGCCGCAGCTCGGGCCGTCCGCCGTTCCGCTGGCGGACGTGCCGCCGCCCCCCGCGCTTGCGGGCGTGGCGAGCATCGCGCACGTAGCCGCCGACGCCAGAGTGAGGGCGAGAGTGAGGCCTAGCTTGGTTCCCCTGCCATGAACCTGCTTATGGGTACGCAAAATCGACCGTCTCCTTCGTCGGCCTACGGGGTTAGCTGTCGGGCTAGCGCTAAAGGAGCTTGCGCTCCCACCCATTTAGTTCCTCACGCTCGGCCTGGAACCTGTAACGGCCCTGGCCTCGCGCTCGGGGGTGGGTTCGCCCCAATCGTTGGTTCCCCCGCTCCCCGCCTTGGATTTGGCGGGGATTCGGCGTTTACCGGTTATTGCTGGCGCGGCACCCTACACGATTCGCTTGACGTATGCAAACACCTTCCAAACATTTGTCCACACGCATGGTCACGACTTGCACACGAGCATGGCGCGGGCGTGGGACGGAACTATGCGCGGGCCGTTTGAAGGTGCGCCGGGTGGGCCTCCGCCCACTCGACGATGCGGTGCGAGTCGGCGATCACCTCGCCGTCGTCAGTCACCAGCACCGGGACCGCTCGCTGGCCGGAGATCCTCTCCACCTCGCGGCGACCATCCGTCATCCAGTGCATGAACCTCGGCCCGATCCCGAGGCCTCGGACCTTGACCAGCTCGGGGTCGTATCCCGCCATCCGCAGGGCCTCATAGGCGTTGTGGCACGGGTGGCCATCCGGTGGCCGCGGCGTCTGGGCGGTCGTCCAGCAGATGTAGAGCTTCACGGCCCCCGGACCCTACCGCGCTCGACCAGTATCGGCGCGCCGTTGGTAGGTTCCGCTCGTGAGGCTCGAGGGCAAGACTGCGCTGCTCACGGGGGCGACGGGCGGTCTCGGGCAGGCGATCGCTCGGGCGCTCGCCGAGCGTGGCACCAGCCTCGTCTTGAGCGCGCGAAAGCCGGAGGCGCTGGAGGAGCTGGCCCGCGCGCTTTCCGGTGAGCATCGGGTGACCGTCGCCGACCTGGGCGAGGCGGGTGCCGCCGAGCGCCTCGTCAAGGATGCGGGCGAGGTCGACGTCCTCGTGGCCAACGCGGCGCTGCCTGCCGGTGGGCGACTCGAGCGGTTCGCGCAGGAGGATCTCACGCAGGCCTTGCGCGTCAATCTCGAGGCGCCGATCAAGATGGCGCGCGATCTCGTGCCGGCGATGCGCGAGCGGGGCTCGGGGCATCTCGTCTTCGTCTCCTCCCTCCAGGGGAAGGTCGCCTTCGCCAACAGCTCCGTCTACACGGCCACCAAGTTCGGGCTGCGGGGGTTTGCGCTCGCCCTACGCGACGAGCTCTGGGGCTCGGGCGTGGGCGTCTCGCTGATCCTGCCGGGCTTCATCCGCGAGGCGGGCATGTTCGCGGACTCGGGGGCGAAGGCCCCGCCCGGCCTCGGCACTTCCTCGCCCGACGAGGTGGGCGAGGGTGTCGCTGTGGCAATCGAGCGGGACCGCGCAGAGGTCCAGGTGGCGCCTTTGCTGCAGCGGCTTGGCGCGTCCTTTGCCCATCGTCGCCCGCATCTCGCTTCGCGGATCACGCGCCGCAGCGCGAGCCAAATCGCCGACCGGGTGAGCGAGGGTCAGGCAGGCAAGCGTTAAGTGCCTAAGCGCCTCGCGCGGCGTCGCGTGGCACTACGAGCTGGAGGGGCGGTTAGCCGGGCGGCAAACGGGGGAAGGGCACCTTGGGGTGCGAAGATGATCGTCAGGAGGTGATCCGATGAGCGACAGCTTCGGCGCCCGCGACACGCTCGAGGTTTCGGGGAACGAGTACGAGATCTACCGCCTGGGCGCGCTCCAGCCCAAGTTCGACGTCGCTCGCCTTCCCTACTCGATCAAGGTCCTGCTCGAGAACGCGCTGCGGCTGGAGGACGGGGAGTCGGTGACGTCCGAGAACGTCGAGTCGATCGCGACCTGGGACGCGAAGGCCGAGCCCAGCGCGGAGATCCCCTTCCAGCCCGCCCGGGTCCTGATGCAGGACTTCACGGGCGTACCCGCGCTCGTCGACTTGGCGGCGATGCGCGACGCGATGGAAGAGCTCGGTGGCGATCCAGAACGGATAGATCCCCTCGTCCCGGTGGACCTGATCATCGACCACTCCGTCCAGGTCGACGCTTTCGGGAACGCGCGCGCGTTCGACATCAACGCCGACCGCGACTACGAGCGCAACGGCGAGCGTTATGCCTTCCTGCGGTGGGGACAGCAGGCGTTCCACAGCCTGCGCGTGGTCCCTCCCGCGACGGGGATCTGCCATCAGGTCAACCTCGAGTACCTGGGCCAGGTGGTGTTTGTCGAGCGCCGTGAGGGTGCAGAGCGGATAGCCGGGGGGAGCCGCCCGCAGGGCGGCGAGGGGGGCAGAACATCGGGCCAGGATGGCGCGATGTCGCGTGCATATCCCGACACGCTGGTCGGGACCGACTCGCACACCACGATGATCAACGGCCTCGGCGTCCTCGGCTGGGGAGTCGGCGGCATCGAGGCCGAGGCGGCGATGCTCGGCCAGCCGATCTCGATGCTGCTGCCGCAGGTGGCCGGCTTCAAGCTGGCCGGAGAGCTGTCCGAGGGGGCGACGGCGACCGACCTCGTGCTCACCGTCACCGAGATGCTGCGCGAGCGTGGCGTGGTCGGAAAGTTCGTCGAGTTCTATGGCCCGGGGCTGCACACGCTGGGGCTCGCCGACCGGGCGACGATCGGCAACATGTCGCCGGAGTTCGGCTCCACCTGCGCGATCTTCCCCGTGGACCAGGAGACCCTGCGCTACCTCGAGTTCACGGGCCGCCCCACGGAGCTGATCGAGCTGGTGGACGCCTACGCGCGCGAGCAGGGGCTCTTCCACACCGAGGACTCCGAGGAGCCGACCTTCTCGGAGACGCTGGAGCTGGACTTGGGCGACGTCGAGCCGAGCATCGCCGGACCGAGGCGCCCGCAGGACCGGATCCCCCTGGCCGCCGCCAAGCCGGCGTTCGTCGAGTCGCTCCGGGAGCACGACCCGGAAGCCGCGGAGGAGCTGGGTAACCACTACGACGAGGCCGTCGCGGACTCGTTCCCGGCCTCCGACCCGCCCGGTGACGAGCACAACAACGAGCGCGGCAGGCCCCACCGAGTGGACTCCGAGGCCGTGGCAGCCGTCGAGGAGAGGCAGGCCGAGCCGGTGAAGGTGACGCTGGAGGACGGAACGGAGACCGAGCTCGACCACGGCCGGGTGGTGATCGCCGCGATCACGAGCTGCACCAACACCTCCAACCCCACGGTCATGATCGCGGCGGGCCTCCTGGCCAGGAAGGCGGTCGAGCGCGGCCTCGAGAGCAAGCCCTGGGTGAAGACCTCGCTGGCGCCGGGGTCGGCCGTCGTGACCGACTATCTCGACCAGGCCGGGCTCACCGAGCCGCTGGACAAGCTCGGCTTCAACCTGGTGGGGTACGGCTGCACGACCTGCATCGGGAACTCCGGCCCGCTGCCCGAGGCGATCTCGGAGGCCGTCAACGAGCACGACCTCGTGGTCTGCTCCGTGCTGTCGGGCAACCGCAACTTCGAGGGCCGCATCCAGCAGGACGTTCGCAACAACTACCTCGCCTCGCCGCCACTCTGCGTCGCCTACGCGCTCACCGGCAGGATGGACGTCGACATCCTCGAGGAGCCGCTTGGGGAGGGCTCCGACTCAGAACCGGTGTATCTGCGGGACATCTGGCCGTCCACCGAGGAGATCAAGGAGACGGTGGAGAGCGCGATCCGCTCCGACATGTTCACGAAGGGCTACGACGACGTGTTCACCGGCGACGATCGCTGGCGCTCGCTGGACATCCCGGAGGGCGATCGCTACGAGTGGAGCGATTCCACGTACGTCCGGCAGCCGCCGTTCTTCGAGGGCATCGACCCCGAGCCGGCGGATCCGGAGCCGGTGGAGGGCGCCCGAGTGCTCGCGGTGCTCGGCGACAGCGTCACCACGGACCACATCTCGCCCGCAGGCGCCATCAAGAAGGACAGCCCCGCGGGCCAGTGGCTGATCGACAACGGGGTCGACGTGCGCGACTTCAACTCCTACGGCTCGCGGCGCGGCAACCACGAGGTGATGATCCGAGGCACCTTCGCGAACATCCGGCTGCGCAACAAGCTGGTCGAGCGCGAGGGCGGGTTCACTCGCCACTTCCCCGACGGCGAGGAGACGACCATCTACGAGGCGGCGATGGCCTACGCGGACGAGGAGGTGCCGCTCGTGGTGCTCGCCGGCAAGGAATACGGTTCGGGCTCGTCACGCGACTGGGCGGCCAAGGGGACCGCGCTGCTCGGCGTCCGCGCCGTGATCGCGGAGAGCTTCGAGCGCATCCACCGCTCGAACCTGATCGGCATGGGGGTGCTGCCGCTTCAGCTCCCGGACGGCGAGAGCCTCGAGTCCCTCGGCATCACGGGCGAGGAGACATTCGATCTCGAGGGCTTCGCCGACGCGGTGGCGCCGGACGCGTCGGGCACGCGCACCCTGCACGTGAAGGCACAGCGAGGAGGCGGCGACCCCGTGGAGTTCGACGCGAGGGTCAGACTCGACACCCCGAACGAGGTCGGCTACTACCGCCACGGCGGCATCCTGCAGCGAGTGCTGCGCGACCTGCGCCAAAGCAACTAGCTGAACGCGAAAGGGCCGAAAACCGAGCCTGTTAGACGAGCAGGGCGCGAAAAGCGAGTCTGCCGAGGACCCCGAGATGCGCCGCTTTGCAGGCCCCGCAAAGTTGGCGGGGCGGGGCTGTGGGAGGCAGGGGGTCCACACAGCCCGCGCCACCGCCTGCGCGTCGGTAGCCAGGGAGGGATGCCGACGCGATCGCCCCCGGAGGCGGGACTGGCCGGGGACGAGTTTCGTAAGTCTCCCCTATTTCCCAGCCTGCGGGCATTCTCGCGCATCGGATAGGGAAAAGTCAATAGCGCAAGGCATCCGAGATATGGCCAGGCTCTATCGCCGGCGCTCGATCACCTCGATCGCGATGACGCTTCCCAGGGGGCCCACCGGCGTCAGAGTCGCAGCGAGCAGCGTGTACGGGGCCTCGCGGCGCAGGACCGCGGCCCAGATCAGCACGCAGAGCCCGATGAACCCGATCCCGTGGGCCCAGCCGAAGATCAGCGCCTCGTGATCGAAACCCGGCGCAAGCCAGAAGAAGCAGAGCGCCGTGAAGATCCCGAGCTCGAACCAGCTGGCCCGCTTCACCCAGGGCCAGAGGGTGCCCGGCACGGGCGGGTTCAGCGGCCGCGCAGCGTTGGCAGCAGGTACCAGAGCGTTGCGAAGACTAGAGCGGCGGCGATCGAAATCGGGATCGAGGCGGGCGGCCCGAAGAGAACGTGGGTGATCAGGAGAATCGCCCCGGACATCGCAACGGCCAGAAAGGCGAGCCCGATCAACGCCGCCCGGTTGGCGAAGAACACGACGTCGGGCTTGTGGCCGCGCCGGAACAGCACCCGGTGGTAGGCGGTCGGGGCGATCAGGAACGCCGAGGCCAGTGCCGTGCAGAGGAGAACGGCCAGGTAGATACCCCGCTCGAAGCCGCTGAGGCTCGAGAAGCCCTGCGAGAACGGGACGACCAGGAGGAACGCGAACAGCACCTGCACGCCGGGCAGCGCGATGCGCAGCTCGCCGAGCAGCTCGTTGAAGTTCCGATCGAGGCGCTCAGCCGGCGTCTCGTCGCGTACGAGCGGGCCCTGGAGCTCGTCGAGCTCGACCATGTCATGCAGTATTCCCCACCCTGCCGGGCCGAATCTCCCTATGGCGTTGGCCCCCCAGAGACGGATGGCTGAATTAGATCGAGCAGCCTGTTAACCACCTGCATCGCACTGGTGCTCGGCTTACTCCTCATAGCCGCGCGACCACAAGCATCTGGCGCATCCCCGCTCGCGTGTGGCCACGCCAAGGCCGGAGCCAAAACCCACTTCGACTGCTCCATATCAACCGGCGCGGTTGTGATCTCCACGGCGATGCGGGGCCAGCATCTCCAGGACAAGGCCTACACGGTCGTGAGAGAGCACGAGCCTTTGATAAAGAAGCACGCCAGGCACATCCTGAAGGCCAAGGGAAGAACTCTCACTCATCTGCGCCGTGGAGCTCACAAGTACCACCGAATCCGGGCCGGAGCCCGCCGCGCCAGGGCAGCGGGCAAGAAGTTCCGCCATTGGCTCTATCGGCGGTTCCCGCCCGCTCGGATTAGGCACAAGGTCGGGACCATCTCGGTCGACTGTGGCATCGGCGCCGCGGTCATGTTCGTGGTGCAGAAGCGGCACCGCGCAAGCGATCACAAGGCGCTGTTTGGCGTCGGCGGGGCAATTGACGGCTGCCTCATCGGGGCGATTTCGGGAGCTCGCCGGTGAGAGCGTTCCTCGAAAGGATCGTGTTGCTGGTGCTCGTGGCAGGCCTGGTCTGGCTGCTTTGGAGCGCAGGACACGCGTTATTCATCCTGGCTGGCGGCGCTGTGGTTTCGCTCGCGTGGCTGGCGTGGGATTCGTTTGGGGACCACCTGCGCCGAAATAGATAGCCCGGTTCCCGCCGCATCGCGGCAGCATCGGCCGTAGAGAATCTCCGCGTGGCGTTGGCCCCCATGTACAGGCGCGGCCGGCAAAGACTGGACGCGGGTACATAGGCACTAACGCCGCCTAGCGGGAAGATCGCCGCATGAATGCACCGATCACTGGCATAACGGGGAATGGCCACGCTCGGTGCGGGGTGCGGCGTCTCGTCGGCCTCGAGCGCGAGTACCGCTGCTCCTCCGGACACGAGCACCGGTCGTGGGATCGCATTCGCACCTGTCCCAACTGCGGCGAGTCGCTCTCGGTGGCGATCATCCGCCGCGCCGCCCTGGTCTGAGGATCAGCCCTCCAGGGCCGTGAGCACGATCCGCTCCTGCTCGGAGCGGTGAGCGGCCGGGTAGCCCTCGCTCGGGCTGGCGCGCTGCGGACGTCCCACGTACTCGAGCTCGACTCCATCCGGAAGCACCTCCGGCAGCCGCCGGTACATGACGCTCCAGGCGCCCATGTTCTTTGGTTCCTCCTGCACCCAGACGACCTGCTTCAGGTTCGGATAGCCGGCGATCAGCTCGGCCAGCTGGTCGCGCGCGAACGGGTAGAGGAGCTCCACGCGGGCGATGGCGACGGACGTCGCCGTGTCCCGCTTCTCGTGCCCGTCCATGTCGTAATAGACCTTGCCGCTGCACAGAACCAGCCGCTCGACCCGGTCTCGCCGGTCTGTGGCGCGCGGGTCGTCGAGCACGAACCGGAAGGTGTCCGAGGTCAGGTCCTCGAGCCTTGACGAGGCCGCGCCGAGCCGCAGCAGGCCCTTCGGCGTGAAGACCACCAGCGGGCGTGCTTTCTTGATCCGGGCTTGGCGCCGCAGAAGGTGGAAGTACTGCGCCGCGGTGGTTGGGTTCGCCAGCCTGATGTTTCCCTCGGCGGCGAGCTGGATGAAGCGCTCGATCCTCGCGTTGGAATGTTCGGGGCCCCCGCCCTCGTACCCGTGCGGGAGCAGCAGGGTCAGCCGGGTGGTCAGGCCCCACTTCGACTCTCCCGAGACGATGAAGCTGTCGATGATCACCTGCGCGGCGTTCGCGAAGTCCCCGAACTGGGCCTCCCAGGCGATCAGGCTCTCCGGCGACGCGGCCGAGTACCCGTACTCGAAGCCGAGGCACGCGATCTCCGAGAGGGGACTGTTGTGGAGCTCGAACGGCGCCAGCGCCCCCGAGAGGTGCTGGATCGGCACGTACTCGAGGCCGGTCTTCTCGTCGTAGTACGCGAGGTGGCGATGGGAGAACGTGCCGCGCACCGTGTCCTGCCCTGTGAGGCGAATGTGAGTCCCCTCCGTAAGCAGGGAGGCGAAAGCCAGTGCCTCCGCATGGCCGAACTCGATGCCGCCCTCCTCGAGCGCCTGGACACGTCGCTCGAGCGGCTTGCGGAGCTTGCGGTGAAGCGTGAAGCTCTCCGGGACCTTGAGCAGCTCCTCGTTCAGGGTGCGCAGCCGCTGCTCTGAGACGGCGGTATCGACCTCGGGACTCTTGGTGCGGTCGAGCTCGCCGGTGCCGAGCTGCGTAGTGCTCTCGGCCTCCAGCTCGCCGGCCTCGATCTTCCCCTTCAGCTCACGGTGGATCGCCTGGAGCTCCTGGTTGCGCTGCTTGGACTCCGACTCCACGTCCTCCGGTGTGACGACGCCCTCCTTGACGAGCTGCTCCGCGTAGATCTCGGAGACGGGCGGATGGCTCTTGATTCCGGCCACCATGGTCGGCTGGGTGTAGGCCGGCTCGTCCGTCTCGTTGTGGCCGTAGCGCCGGTACCCGATGAGGTCGATGACGATGTCCCGGCTCCATCGCTCGCGGTAGGCCATCGACAGCCGGATGGCTGCGATGCACGCCTCGACGTCGTCGGCGTTGACGTGGATGATCGGGACGTTGAAGCCCTTTGCCATGTCGGAGGCGTACGGGGTGGAGCGTCCCTCCTCTGGATTGGTGGTGAAGCCCACCTGGTTGTCCGTGATGATGTGGACGGTGCCGCCCGTGGCGTAGCCGGCGAGCGACTGGATGTTGAGGGTCTCGGCGACCACCCCCTGGGCCGGGAACGCCGCGTCGCCATGTAGCAGCAGCGGTACCGCGACCTCGGGGTTGTGGTGGAGGCGCGGCCCGGTGTGCGAGGACTGCGCGGCTCGGGCTGCTCCCTCGACCACCGGGTCCACGAACTCCAGGTGGCTGGGGTTCGGGTACAGGCGGACCTTGATCTCCTCGCCGTCGCGGGTGGTGAATAGCCCCTCGGCGCCGTGGTGGTACTTCACGTCGCCGGTGCCGCCCTGGGGGATCGCCGCAACCGCCTTCACCCGCTCGAGCCCCTGCGCTCCCTCGAACTCGGCCATGATCGAGTCCACGGAGCGCCCGAGGTTGTGCGCCAGCACGTCGAGGCGCCCGCGGTGGGCCATCCCGATCACTACCTCCTCGGAGTTGCCGCGACGCGCCACGGTGACCAGCTCGTCGATCATCGGCACGACCGCGTCGAGGCCCTCGATCGAGAACATCTTCTGACCGAGGTAGGCCTTCTGGAGGAACCGCTCGAACTGGAAGACCTCGATCAGACGCGACAGGAGGGCGCGTTTCTCCTCGGTGGACAGCGGAGTGCGGTGCGCGCCGGTCTCGATCATGTCTCGTAGCCAGACGCGCTGCTGGTGCGACGACAGATGCTCGATCTGATACGCGATCGTCCCGCAGTAGGCCTCCCGCATCCGCGGCAGCGCCTCCAGCAGGGTCTCGCCCTCCACCCCGATGCGCAGGATCGAGGCCGGAATGCGGGTCATGAGCTCGGGGGTGAGGTTCAGGTTCTCGGGCTCGATCGCCGGGTCGCCCTTCGGCTCCTTGCCAAGCGGGTCGAGCCGCGCCGCGAGGTGGCCGTGGGTCCGGTAGGCCTTGAGCAGCGAGGTCGCGGCCTGCACCGCCTGGAGGAGCTCGGTGTCCGGCTGCGCAGCGACGCCTGGAGTCGGGGTGGCCGGCGCACCCACGGCAAGGGCCTGCGCGGACGCTGACGCGGGGTACGCGTTGGCGACCACGCTCGGCGAGATCTCGAGCGCCTGGGCGACAGACTCATAGAAACCGTCGTTGCCCTGAAGGAGCTCGTCGATGCGGCGCAGGAACGACCCCGACTCCGCGCCTTGGATCACCCGGTGGTCGTACGTGGACGTCATCGTCATCACCTTCGAGACGCCGAGCGCCCGAAGCTTCTCGGGTGGCAGGTGTGCCCACTCCACCGGATAGGCGAGCGATCCGCAGGCGACGATCGTGCCCTGGCCGGTCATCAGGCGAGGCACGGATGCCACGGTCCCCAGCCCGCCTGGATTGGTGAGGCTGATCGTCGTGCCCTTGAAGTCGTCCGCGGTGAGCTTGTTCTCCCGCGTCTTCGTGATCAGGTCCTCGTAGTAGCTGTGGAAGTCCGCAAAGTCGAGGGCGTCCGCCGCCTTGATGCAGGGCACCATCAGGCTGCGCGAGCCGTCCTTTCGCTCCACGTCCACGGCGATCCCGAGGTTGACCGCCGCCGGCTCGATCGCGTAGGGCTTTCCCTCACGCTCCTCGTAGACGCGGCCCATCACCGGCCACTCGGTCGCCGCCTGCACGATCGCCCACGCGATCAGGTGGGTGAAGGAGACCTTCGTCCCCCGGTCCTTGAGGACTCCGTTCAGCGCCTTGCGCTTTGCGTCGATCACGTCCACCGGGACGGTGCGGAACGAGGTCGCCGTCGGCATCGAGCGGCTCTCGTTCATGGCCTGGGCGAGCATCCCGGCGGGGCCACGGAGCGGCTTGGCCTCGCCGGCCGCCGCCGCCTTCGGGACGGCCGCGGGCGCGCCCTTGCCGTCGCCGGCCGCCAGCACGTCGGCCTTGGTCACCTTGCCGCCCGGCCCGGAGCCCTTGACCGCGGTCAGGTCGATGCCGTTCGCCGCGGCGATCCGCCGTGCGACCGGCGAAACCCGCGCCTCACCATCGCCCCCCGCAGGGGCCTCGGCCGGCGCCGGCGAGGCCTCCGTCGGCTGCGGCTGGCTCTTCGCCGCCTCTCCTTCGCTCACCGTCCCCGGGACCATCTCCGCCAGGGCCTGGCCGATCTTCACCGTGTCGTCGGGCGCGACGAGGAGCTTGGTGATCGTGCCGCTGGCGGGGGCCGGGACCTCGGCGTCCACCTTGTCCGTTGAGACCTCGACGACCGTGTCGCCCTCCTCGACGGCCTCGCCCTCGTGCTTGTGCCACTCGAGCACGGTCCCCTCCGTCACCGACTCGCCCATCTCGGGCATCGTGATCTGGATGGCCTCGCCTGAAGGGGCCTCCCGCACGGTGACTTGGTCGGGAGCGCCCGCGGGGCCGCTCTCGATCGGCCCCTCCCCGATGTCCTGATCGCCCTCGCCGCCGCCCTCCGCCGTAATCCCCGGGCCGGGTTCGCGCTTTTCCGTGGCGGAGCCGGCGCCGCCGGCGGGGGCGCCATCCCCCGAGGGGCTGCCGTTCGGGTCCAGCTGGGCGAGCACGCCGCCCACCTCGATGGTCTCGTCCTCGCCCTTCAGGATCTTCGTGATCACGCCGCTGGCGGGAGCCGGCACCTCGGCGTCCACCTTGTCGGTGGAGACCTCCACCACGGTCTCGCCCTCCTCGACGAATTCGCCCTCGTGCTTGTGCCATTCGAGCACGGTGCCCTCGGTGACCGACTCACCCATTTGGGGCATCTGGATCTCGACGGTGGCTGAGCTCGCCATCGCCTTCTGAGTGTATGACCTCGTCCGCGCCGTCGGCGGCGGTTTGCGGCCAGCTTCGAGACGGTCAGCCGAAGGGTTGAAGCATTTGGTGCCCTAGCGAATACCCAAAGCTTCAGTCATCGCGATTGGGCTGCCGGCCCGGCATGGCGAGGCAGTTCGTCCCCCCGGCGGGCGGGATGACCGCTAGGCGACTCGGGCGACGAGATAGACCTCGTTGCGAACGGTGTCGAAGACGTCCTCGCGGACGAACGCGCGCGCCGGCGCAATGTGGTCGCAGAAGCCGCAGCGCAGCGGTAGAGAAGCCCTCAATCCGGAGTGCACCGCGATGGGGAGCGCGCACTCAGGACAAACGAGGGCGCCGTGCGCCAGGAGCTGCATCCCGTCACGCGCCAGCCGACGCTCGGCGGCGGCCTGCGCGCCGTCAACCCGCCCGATTCCGACGCCGGGTCGACCGGGATCTCCGGGGTCGGCGGGGAGCTCAAAGGGCACGTTCAGGAGTGTAGGGTCCGTGAGCGCGGAGCTTCAAGAAAGGAGAATGATTCTGGAGCGGAGCGCGAGCCAGATGTGTTGCTGATGAGCTACTTCGTCACGGGGGCGACCGGCTTCATCGGCCGCAATCTCGTCGAGCTGCTGCTCCAGCGCGAGGGCACGATCTACGTGCTCGTCCGCGAGGGCTCCAAGGGCCGGCTCTCGGAGCTCCGCAACCGCTGGGGAGCCGACGAGGACCGCGTCGTCGGGATCGTCGGGGACCTGTCGGCGCCAAGGCTCGGGGTCTCCGACGAAGACATCCCGAGGCTGGAGGGGAACGTCGACCACCTCTTCCACCTGGCCGCGATCTACGACATGACCGCCGACGCCGAGAGTCAGACGGTCGCCAACGTCGAGGGCACGCGCCACATGGTGGAGCTCGCGGAGGCAGTGGAAGCGGGTTGCGTGCACATGGTCAGCTCCATCGCCGCCGCCGGTCTGTACAGGGGGACCTGGCGCGAGGACATGTTCGAGGAGGCGGAGAACCTCGACGTCCATCCGTACTTCCGCACCAAGCACGACTCGGAGGCAGTGGTCCGGGACGAGTCCTCGCGGCCGTGGCGGGTGTACCGCCCGGGCATCGTCGTCGGCCACTCGGAGACCGGCGAGATGGACAAGATCGACGGCCCCTACTACTTCTTCAAGCTGATCCGGCGGCTTCGCAACGCCGTCCCGCAGTGGATGCCGATGCCGGGGGTTGAGGGGCGGGAGATCAACATCGTCCCGGTCGACTATGTCGTGCGCGCGATGGACCACATCGCGCATCAGGAGGGGCTCGACGGCAGGGCGTTCAGCCTCACGGATCCGAATCCACCGACCGCGGGAGAGCTGATCGACGTCTTCGCCCAAGCCGCGCACGCGCCGCAGTCCTCCGTTCGAGTTCCGGCGGCGGCAATCGACGCGCTCCAGCCGTTCCTGCGCCTCGGGCTCTCGAACGTGCCGCTCGTGAACGCGATGGCGGATCGTGCGCTGGACGACTTCGGCATCCCACGCTCGGTCCTGATCTACGTCAACTACCCCACGCACTTCGACTCGCGCCAGGCCCAGGCGGCCCTCGCCGGGACAGACATCACCGTGCCCCCGCTCCAGGCGTACGCCGGCAAGCTCTGGGACTACTGGGAGCGCCACCTCGATCCGGACCTCTTCCGCGACCGCACGCTCGTGGGAGCCGCCCGCGGCCGCGTGGGGGTGGTCGGTGGCGTCACGCAGGTGATCGAGCAGCAGATCCCGGACGAGCTGATGCGCGTTGTCCGGCGCCTCCAGGGTTCGGTGTCGCTCGAGAAGGCCGTCCGGGGGCGCATCGTGATGGTCACCGGCGCGTCCTCGGGGATCGGCAAGTCCGCGGCGCTCAAGATCGCCGACGCCGGCGGGACGGTGCTGCTCGTCGCCCGGACCCCGGAGAAGCTTGAGGCGACGAAGGAGCAGATCGAGGCCGGTGGGGGCACCGCCTACATCCATCGCTGCGACCTCTCGGACATGGACGACGTCGACCGCATGGCCGACGAGGCGCTCGCCGAGCATGGCCACGTCGACATCCTGGTGAACAACGCGGGACGTTCGATCCGCCGCTCGATCGCCCTCTCCTACGATCGATTTCACGACTTCGAGCGCACGATCCAGCTCAACTACTTCGGCGCGGTGAAGCTGATCCTGAAGCTCCTGCCTGTGATGCGCGAGCGGAAGTCCGGCCAGATCGTGAACGTCAGCTCGATCGGCGTGCAGTCGAACACGCCCCGCTTCTCGGCCTACGTCGCCTCGAAGGCGGCGCTCGACGCGTTCTCCCGGTGCATCGCGTCGGAGATCATCGACGACGGGGTCCACATCACGACGATCTATATGCCGCTGGTCCGCACACCGATGATCGCGCCGACGCGGCTGTACGACCGGTTCCCCACGATCACTCCGGAGAAGGCGGCGGACATGATCTGCGAGGCGATCATCCACAAGCCGAAGCGGATTGCGACGCCACTCGGCACGCTCGGGCAGATTCTCTACGCGATCAACCCGAAATCGATCGACTACATCCTGAACAGCGCCTACAAGCTGTTCCCCGACTCGCGGGCCGCACAGGGGGAGAGGCCGAAGCGAGAGCGTCCCGCCGCCACCGACGAGGAGCAGGCATCGAGCGGGCAGGTCGCCTTCGCCTATCTGATGCGCGGCGTGCACTGGTAGCCGCTTGATCCCCACAGCAACCGAGCGACGCCGAAAGCACTGGGGCTGGGGGTACGAGGACGGCCAGCCCTCCCGGGAGGAGCTCGAGGCGGCGGCCCGCGGCATCCGCGAGCGGCTCGGGTTCGGTGGCGAGTCCGTAGAGGAACCCGTGCCGCTCCACGCGATCGAGCTCCCTGAGCCGAGGGTGGAGCCACCGGCGTCGCTTTCGGACCTCTTCCGCTCTGACCCGTACGAGCGGATCTCGCATGCTCTGGGCAAGGCCTACCGCGACGTCGTGCGCGGCTTTCGCGGCCAGATCGAGCACCCGCCGGATCTGGTCGCGCATCCGTCCAACGAGTCCGAGCTCGAGGCGGTGCTCGGATGGTGCGCAGAGGAGGAGATCGCGGCGATCCCGTACGGAGGCGGGACCAGTGTGGTCGGCGGGGTGGAGCCGCGCGTCGGCGACGCCTACCGCGGCGCCGTGTCAATCGACCTCGGGGCTCTGGATCGGGTGCTCGACGTGGACTCCGTCTCGCGCGCGGCCCGCATCCAGGGCGGCGCGACCGGTCCCCGCCTCGAGGACCAACTGCGAGAGCACGGACTCACCCTCCGCCACTTTCCGCAGTCGTTCGAGTTCTCCACCCTCGGCGGCTGGATCGCCACCCGGGCGGGGGGCCACTTCGCGACCCTCTACACCCACATCGACGATCTGGTCGAGTCCGTGCGGGCCATCACACCGCGTGGGACGTGGGAGAGCCGCCGGCTCCCGGGGTCAGGGGCCGGCCCGAGCCCGGATCGCCTGCTGCTCGGCTCCGAGGGCACGCTCGGGATCATCACCGAGGCCTGGGTGCGGGTGCAGGAGCGTCCCCGGTTCAAGCTCTCGGCGGGCGTTGCCTTCGATTCATTCGAGGCGGGAGCGGAGGCGGTGCGCGAGCTCGCCCAGTCGGGCCTCAACCCCTCGAACTGCCGCCTGCTCGACGCCACGGAGTCCGAGGTCACGAGCGCCGGGCCGGCCGGCAAGGCGGTGCTGGTCCTGGGATTCGAGTCGGTCCACCATCCCGTCGATGAACCCATGCGCGTCGCCGTAGAGGCTGCGCGGGACCACGGTGGGCAGCCCGGCGAGATCAAGTCGGCAGGCAGTAACCAGTCGGCAGGCCCGGAGCCGAGGCGAGGGGCCCTGCGGGAGAACCCGCCGGTCCGCGGCGAGGCGGGGTCGGACCCGGTCGGCTCGTGGCGCCACGCGTTCTTGGCCGCGCCGTACTTACGGGACACCTTCGTCGCCTGCGGCGTGCTCTCCGACACGTTCGAGACCGCGATCACCTGGGAGCGCTTCGCCGACTTCGACGCCCGGGTGATGGAGACCGCCCGCACGGCGATCGCCGAGGCCTGCGGCGTTTCGCCCGACGGGCCGGGGTCACCCCGCCTTTCCAGACGCTTCACCCATGTCTATCCCGACGGGCCGGCCCCTTACTACACGGTGCTCGCCCCAGCGAGGCGCGGGGGCGAGGTCGAGCAGTGGGACGAGATCAAGGCAGCGGTCTCGGAGGTGGTCGTGGATGCGGGTGGGACGATCACCCACCACCACGCCGTCGGGCGGGACCACCGTCCCTGGTACGACCGCCAGCGGCCCGACCCCTTCGCCGAGTCTCTTCGCGCGGCGAAGCAGGCGGTCGACCCATCGGGAATCCTCAACCCAGGCGTCCTGATCGATCCTGTTTGACGCCCGCCGTTTCTTGGCGAACGGGCGATCTTGCATCGGATGCATGCCAAATCGCCCGCTCGCCGGTCCACCGATCTCGTCCGTAAGCTTCCTCGCATGGAGACGCTCGCCGAGGAGCGGCCCGAGGCGGGCGCGCCGGCCGACCCGGACGCCACGGCGGTCCGCCCCGCCGCCCCGCGAGGGGCGGCTTGGGCGCTCATCGTCTCGATGCGCCCCCCCGAGTGGATCAAGAATCTGCTCGTCTTCGCGGGGCTCCTGTTCTCGGGCAAGCTCGACGAGGGGGCGCAGATCGTCGACGCCACGCTCGCGTTCACGGCCTTCTGCGCGATCTCCAGCGCCGGTTACCTGTTCAACGACCTCCACGACGCGCCGCTCGACCGCCGCCATCCCGAGAAGCGTCACCGCCCGATCGCCAGCGGGGCCCTTCCCGCGTCCACTGCTTGGCGGGCGGCGGCGGCGCTGGCCGCGGCCGGCATCCTGATCGCCCTACTGGGCGTCTCGGCCGAGGTCGCGGGGTTCGTTGCGCTCTACGGCGTGACCACGATGGCCTACTCGCTGGTCGTCAAGCGCCTGGTGATCCTGGACGTGATGACCATCGCCTCGCTGTTCATCCTCCGCGTCGTCGCGGGCGCGGTCGCCGTGGAGGCGCACGCGTCGGAGTGGCTGCTCCTGTGCACCGGGATGCTGGCTCTCTTCCTGGGTTTCACCAAGCGCCGCCAGGAGGCGATCGGCGAGCAGCAAGCGCCGGCAGCCGCGGCTTCGGAACCCGGGCCTGCGGCGACGCGGCCCGTCCTCGAGCATTACTCGATCCCATTCCTCGACCAGATGGTCTCGATGGTGACCGCGGCGTCGATCATCAGCTACGCGATTTACGCCGTCAACAGCCCCCTGATCGGCAGCCGCATGCTCGCCACCGCCCCATCGGTCCTCTACGGGATCTTCCGCTACCTCTACCTGATCTACGACCGCGGGGACACCCGCTCCACCGCGGCGATCTTGACGGAGGACCCGGGCATGCTGTTCGCCGCGGTCACCTGGGTGGGGGTGGCGCTGGCGATGCTCTACGTGTTCGACTAGGGACCGACTTCGAACTCAGCTGGGCCGCGAGGGTTGCGCTGGCAATGACCGGCGCATAGGATCGGCGCAGAGCTACGGAAGGAGCGAGATGGCTGATACATGGGCGATCAAGGGAGCATGGTTCAAGAACTGCAACTGCGACCCGGGCTGCCCCTGCGACTTCAACCAGGCGCCGACGACCGGCCAGTGCGAGGGAATCATCGCGATGCGCATCGACGAGGGCCACTTCGGCGACGTGCCCCTCGACGGGCTCAAGTTCGCGGGCGCCGCATACTGGCCGGGTCGGATCGACGAGGGCGATGGCCACATCGTCCCGATCGTCGATGAGTCCGCCAACGAGGAGCAGCGACAGGCGATCTTGACCCTTCTCAGCGGTCAGGCGGGCGGCACGCTGTTCGAGATCTTCTCCGCCGTGTGCCCGCACGTCCGCGAGCCGATCTTCGCTCCGATCGAGTTCGAGTTCGACATCGAGAACCGCAGCGGGCGGCTCAAGGCGGGCGACGTGATCGAGACCGAGACGGAGCCCCTGCGCGGGATCGACCCCCCGGACCCGTACCAGATCGTCGTTCGCATTCCCCAGGGGTTCGAGTACACGGGCCCGAACCACGAGGCCGAGACCGCCGTGGCGAAGACGCTCAAGGTGTCGGCCGGCGGGGAGCTCGACTACGAGCACGAGCTGAGCCACAGCTCGATGGCCTTCGTCGAGCACCAGGGCGAGGTTCCGGCAGCCGCCTGAGTCTTGCGGATCGAGTCGCGCTGGCTCGGCGTTCGCCGTACCCGCCGCAGCGTGGACTGAATAGAGTCCCCCCCGCGTGGACCTCACCCTGAACCAGGAAGAGCAGGCCTTCCAGGACGAGGTCCGTGCCTGGCTGGAGGAGAACCATCCGGGCCCCGAGCCGGAGAGCGAGCAGGGGAAGTTCGAGTTCCGGCGCGAGTGGCAGCGCAAGCTCCACGAGGCCGGCTGGGCGGGGATCTCATGGCCGAAGGAGTACGGCGGCCGTGGCGCGACGCTGATCGAGCAGGCGATCTTCTCGGGGGAGATGGCCCGGACGAAGGCGCCCTCGCCGGCGAACGTGCTGGGGCTCGTGATGGGCGGGCCGGTTGTGATCGCGCACGGCACCGAGGAGCAGAAGGAGCGCTTCCTGGAGCCGATCCTCTCCGCAGAAGAGATCTGGTGCCAGGGCTTCTCGGAGCCGGAGTCGGGCTCCGATCTCGCGTCGCTGAAGACCAAGGCGGTGAAGGAGAACGGCGGCTGGCGGGCCACCGGGCAGAAGGTCTGGACGACGTACGCGCACGAGGCGAAGTGGTGCATGCTGGTCGCGCGCACCGATTCGGACGTGCCCAAGCACAAGGGCCTCACCTACTTCATCTGCGACATGGAGCAGGACGAGATCGAGGTCAGGCCGCTCCGCCAGATCACGGGTGAGGCCGAGTTCAACGAGATCTTCCTCGAGGGCGCCTACATCCCGGACGAGAACCTGATCGGAGGAGAGGGGAACGGCTGGAACGTCGCGATCACCACGCTGATGCACGAGCGCGCCGGGCTGGGCGCGGCCTCGGCGATTCAGGTGCGGCGGGACCTCGACGAGCTGATCGCTCTGATCAACGAGCGCGGGCTTGGCGACGATCCGGTCATCCGCCAGCGGATCGCCGAGCTGAAGATGGGCGTGGAGGCGCTGAGGCTGGGGTCGCTGCGCGCGCTCACCCAGCAGATGAAGGTCGGGATCCCGGGACCCGAGGGATCCGTGGCGAAGTGGGAGTGGGCGAACCTGAACCAGGCGCTGACCGAGCTTGCCGTGGATGTGCTGGGGCCCGAGGCTCTGCAACCCGGCTCCGAGTGGGCGTACCGCTTCCTTCGGGCGCGCGCCAACTCGATCGAGGGCGGGACCACCGAGGTGATGAAGAACATCATCGCCGAGCGGGTCCTGGGCCTTCCGAGGCTGCGGTAGGCATGGAGTCAGTCAGCTAAATGGACTTCGGCTTCAACGACGAGCAGCGGGCGATCAAGGAGACCGCCCGGGAGATGCTCGCCAAGCGTTCTCCGATGTCGAAGGTGCGGGAGGCGGCGGAGTCACGTTCCTACGACGACGCGCTATGGAGCGAGATCAGCGAGCTCGGCTGGCCGGGGATCGCGATCGCCGAGGAGCATGGCGGGCAGGGGCTCGGCCTGATGGAGTTGACGATCCTCTGCGAGGAGCTGGGCTACGCGTGCGCGCCCACGCCGTTCCTGTCCAACGCCGTAGCGGGCCTGATCGTGGCGCAAGCCGGCTCGGATGAGCAGCAGGATCGGTGGCTCCCGGGGGTGGCGTCCGGAGAGGCGCGGGGCGCCTCGGAGCTGACCGCTCCGGAGGAGGAGTCGCTCGTGGCGGACGCCGAGGGGGCGGCGTTCCTGGTCCTGTCCGAGGGCGATGAGGGCGCCAGGATCGTCGAGCCGGGCGCCGCGGAGGCCGAGCCGGTTGAGCTGATCGACGCCACACGAGCCTTTGCCCGAGTCTCGGCGGAGGATGGCGATCCCCTGCCGGGTGGCGTGGAGGAAGCGATCGACCGGGCGCTCGTGGCCCTCGCGGCGGAGCTGGTGGGAGTGTCGCAGCGTGCCCTCGAGATGGCCGTCGACTACGCGAAGGAGCGCGAGCAGTTCGAGCGCCCGATCGGCGCCTACCAGGCCGTCTCCCATCGCTGCGCCGGAATGCTTTACGAGACGGAGGAGGCGCGTTCGTTGACCTACTACGCGGGGTGGTGCGCGGACGCCGAGCCTGAGTCCCTGGCGATGGCCTCGTCCATGGCCAAGGCCCGTGCCTCGGATGCCGCGTGGCGCGTGACGGCCGACGCACTCCAGGTGCTCGGCGGGATCGGTTTCACCTGGGAGCACGACCTGCAATTCCTGCTCAAGCGCGCGAAGGTTGACGGCAGGCTGCTTGGCGACGCGCGCCGCCACCGCGAGCGGGTGGCCTCGCTTGCCGGCCTGCACGCCGAGCAACCGGCAGCGGTCTGATCAGTCCGGCAGGATCTCCACGTCCGAAGCGAGCTTTGCCTCGCCGCCTAGGCGGTACTCGACGTCGACGGTCTCGTGCTTTCGGTAGGTGCCGAAGAGCCCGAGCAGCATCGCCAGCCAGCGCAGCCCACCGACCTGCTCCTTGACGATCGGGCGACCGAAGACGATCTCCTCGCCGCGAATCTCGTAGGCCTCGCCCTCTTGCTGCTCGATGCCGTTGACGTAGACCTTGATCGGCGCCTCCGCCCCTCGCGGCAGGCGCACGCGACGACCGGCCGCGACGCTTCCCTTCGGGACCTCGACCTCCTGGTTCATTCCACGAGTGCTTCCCACACCGCCTCGAACGGCGACCGTCCGGGGCGGGCGTCCAGGCGGCGCTTGCGAACCACTCCCGAGTAGGGGACGAGTGTTCCGTCCCCCATCACGTCGATCCCCGCCTCGCGACCGCGGAGCAGGCCGCCGGTGGACAGCTCGAGACGCGCGTGGACGCGGTCGCCGGGCTCGTAGTCGCGGAGGCTGCCGATCCGATCGAGGGGTCCCTCCGCGGCGATCGCACTCGCGTGGCGCGCCATCGCGGCGATCGCCGCGCCGAGGTCATCGAAGTTTTCGCGCTCCACCTGCGAACCGTGTCTGATCACGAGCCGCCACCCCGACACGCACCGATCCTAGTTGTCCCTTGGCGCTTTATTGCCGCATAGCGGCAAGAAAGCGCCAAAAGACGGTTCAGGCGCCGCGGCGCTGGCGCTTGGGCCGGCGCGCGGGCGGACCGGTGATCTTCTCTGGGCCCTCGCGTTCGGCGATCGCCACGTAGTCGCGCTCGCGCTCGCCCGTGTAGATCTGGCGCGGGCGGGCGATCTTCTGCTCCGGATCGTCGTTCATCTCCATCCATTGTGAAACCCATCCCGAGGTGCGCGGGATGGCGAAGATCACCGTGAACATCTCGTTGGGGATCTGGAGCGCCTCGTAGATGATCCCCGAGTAGAAGTCGACGTTCGGGTAGAGCTTGCGGTCGGTGAAGTACTCGTCCTCGAGCGCCCGCTTCTCGAGTTCACGCGCTATCTCGACCAGCGGGTTGTACTCGGTGGCCTCGAAGACCTCCTCCATGTGCTTCTTGATGATCCGCGCCCGCGGGTCGTAGTTCTTGTACACCCGGTGGCCGAATCCCATCAGCCGCTCCTCGCGGTTCTTGACGCCCTCGAGGAAATCGGGCACGTTCTCGGTTGTCTCGATCCGGCGGAGCATCCGCAGGACGGCCTCGTTCGCACCGCCGTGGAGCGGCCCGTAGAGCGCCGCGACGCCCGCGGCCACGGCCGAGTAGGGATCGACCTGCGACGAGCCGACGCCACGCACGGCGTTGGTGGAGCAGTTCTGCTCGTGGTCGGCATGCAGGATGAACAGCACGTCGAGGGCTCGCTCCAGCCGCGGATCGGGCTCGTACCTCGCCTCCGTCTTCTTGAACATCATCGAGAGGAAGTTGCCCGGATACCGCAGGTCGTTGTCCGGATAGACGTACGGCAGCCCCATGTTGTGGCGGTATGCGAACGCCGCCAGCGTCGGCACCTTGGCGATCAGCCGGATCGCCGCCATGTAGCGCTCCTCCGGGTCGTCGATCATCTTCGCGTCGGGATAGAACGTGGAGAGCGCCCCCACGCCGGCGAGCAGCATGCCCATCGGATGGGCGTCGTACCGGAATCCCCCCAGGAACTGCTTGATGTCCTCGTGGACGAACGTGTGGTGGGTGACGTCGTAGATCCAGCGCTCGAGCTGTGCCTCCGTCGGCAGCTCGCCGAACACGAGTAGGTAAGCAACCTCGAGATAGCTCGAGTGCTCGCAGAGCTGCTCGATCGGATAGCCACGGTGCTCCAGCACCCCGGCCTCCCCGTCGATGAACGTGATCGCCGAGCGGCACGAGGCGGTGTTGGTGAACGCCGGGTCGTACGACATCAGGCCGAAGTCGTCCTCGGAGACCTTGATCTGGCGCAGGTCCATCGACTTGATCGTCCCGTCGGTGACCTCCACCTCGTAGGACTCGCCAGTGCGGTTGTCGGTGATCGTCAGCGTGTCCTCGCCAGCGGTGGCCACGCCGCCATCGCCTTCGTGTTGAGTCTGCTGCTCGGTCGCCATCGCCTCTCCTCTTTGCGAAGCCTTTGTTCGGATTCGGACTCATTCTGTCACTGCGGCCCTCCCGGGTGAGCGTTTCTGGAAGGCTTCGGGCACTGTGGCCACCGGGCAGGCCGTCGCCTCCGAGCGCAAGCGCGGCGCCCTGGCGCTGTTCGCGGGGCTCCCGCGCCGCTACGACCTGCTCTCGGCGGCGCTCAGCTTCGGCCAGGATCCGCTCTGGCGGCGCGCACTGGTGGAGGCGGTGGAGGCGGCCCCGGACGATCGCGTCCTGGACGTCGCCACAGGAACCGGCCTCGTGGCGCGAGCGCTCGTGGGACGCTACGGCTGCTGGGTCGTGGGACTGGACCAAAGCCCGCAGATGCTTGCGGGCGCCCGCCAGGCACTCGCGGGACACCCAGACCTGGCGGCGAGGATCGATCTCGTCGAGGGTGAGGCGGAGAGCCTGCCGTTTGCCGATGGGGAGTTCGACCACCTGACCTTCACGTACCTGCTGCGCTATGTCGACGATCCGGCCTCCACCCTCGCCGAGCTTGCCCGCGTCGTGAAGCCTGGAGGGCGAATCGCGTCCCTGGAGTTCGGGCTTCCCGACCCGCCGGTGTGGCGATGGCTCTGGAGGGTCTACACGCGGATCGGGCTGCCCGCCCTGGGACGGCTGTTCGGCCGCGAGTGGCAGGAGGTCGGCCGGTTCCTGGGGCCGAGCATCGAGGCGCTGTACGAGCGCTGGCCGCTTGAGCGCCAGGCCAGGCTCTGGGAGCAGGCCGGGATCTCGCCCGTTCGCCAGCGCCGGATGAGCCTGGGAGGCGGCGTCGTCACCTGGGGCACTCGTGGCGGGTGAGCCGGCGCGAAGCGGGGAGGCCCACTCGGGGAGTAGCGAGGGCTACTCG
>Ga0137374_10001383_pt1 | contig 27491 bp, 29 predicted proteins | sample SagtaG_20_FD_104811 | JGI IMG/M metagenome (GOLD analysis project Ga0137374, IMG submission 104811) | Vadose zone soil microbial communities from Sagehorn Ranch, Mendocino, California, USA - Sage1_R_100_16 metaG | ecosystem: Environmental > Terrestrial > Soil > Vadose zone | place: USA... | reverse complement strand
GGCAAAGATCTGGCCCCAGTTGCGGCGCACCTGCTGGCTGCCGCGGAAGCCCCGCTGGGGATGGGCCGGCCACTCGTTGACATGTCGTCGGCGAACAAGGCCACCATCGCCTCCAGGTCGTGGGCGTTGATCCCCGCCAGTAGCCGCTCCACCACCGCCGCCGGGCCCTGGCCCGCTCCGTCCATGACGACCTCCCCCCAACTCTGTTACACTTGACTGTAACCGATACAGGAGTATGGAACGAACCATTGGCCAACGTCAAGCCCAAGCGTCGCTACAACGCCAGCGGCCGCCAAGCCCAGGCCCGCCGCAACCGGCAGGCCATCCTCGACGCCGCCCAGCGGCAGTTCCTGCACGGCGGCTACGCCGCCACCACCATCGCCGCGATCGCCCGCGAGGCCGGCGTGTCGGTGGAGACCATCTACAAGGCCTTCGGCGGCAAGGCGGGCCTGGTCCGCGCCATCTACCAACGCGGCCTGACCGGCCGGGAACCGGTCCCGGCCTTCCAACGCGCCGACGCGATGCGCGAACGCGAAACCGACCCCAGGACGATCATGCGCAACTGGGGCGCCCTCACCAGCGAGGTCTCCTCGGCCGTGTCGCCGATCCTGCGGCTGGTCCGCTCCGCCGCGGCCAGCGACCCCGACATGGCGGCGCTGCTTGCCGCCAACAACGACACCCGCGAGCAGCGTGCCCGCCACCACGCCCGCTTCCTGCAGCAGCGCGGCTACCTGCGCCAGGGCGTCACCCTGGCCCAGGCAACCGACATCCTGTGGACTTGCACCTCCGACGAGCTGTACGACCTGCTGGTCCTGCAGCGCGGCTGGTCCCTGCCAAGGTTCGCACGGTTCCTCGCCGACTACATGATCGCCACGCTCCTCCCCCAGGCCCAATGAACCAGAGCGGGTACGGGGTCGCCCCGATCAACTCGACAATGGCTTCGTGGGAGACCAGCGACCGGCCCCCGACGGTGTCATCGCTAACCGGATGGGCCCTGCGCCGTCAGCGCGTCGGCCAGCTCCCGAGTGGACTTGCACGTCCAGCGCAGCGGACTGTCGGGGTCGCCGCGGGTGTCGGGGTCGACCAGGGCGTCCAACGCCGCACGCAGGCCCGGGTCGGTCGTGGTCCGCCGTTTGGGCCCACCACCCCGACGGCGCACGCGGCCACCAGGGTCGGGCCGCTCCTCCAGCTCCCGCACCCCGCGTAGACCGTCGGACGCGACAGCCCGCTGATGCGGGCCATCCACGCGCCACCGCCGCGGCCCAACGCCCGCGCGCCCCCGCCGGCCAGCAGGCGGCGCGGCTTCTCGGTCAGGTGCGGGGCGATCAACTCGTACAGCTTCTGAAGGTACTTCAGGGTGGCCGCGTGGAGGCATTGCGGTATGAAACGGCTGAGATCGACGCTGTCATTTCCGCAGAACCGGAGGATCGCCCAAGGTCGACGGTTATCGAGGCATACGGAGCGATCGAAGGCCGGGTGCAAACCCTCAGCCGCCATGGTGGTCTCCGGTTCACCCTGTACGACACGCTGAACAACCGGGCCGTCTCGTGCTACTTGGCGGAGGACTTCGACCAGGAGCTTATGCGGAACGCTTGGGGCAGACGGGCGATTGTCGAGCAGCGGCATCAGCGACTCCTCGCCTACCTGGCAGCCGGTTCGGGCCTCGACGCAATGGATCGCGCTGTTCAGGATGACCTCAAGCGGCGAGTAGGCGCGCAGCTCGCTTCCAGCCGGTCGGCGAGTTGGCAGACGCGAGCAACGCTGCCTCGTAGGGCGTGGGAGAGGGTCGGACTGTCGGCGGCGATCTGGCTTGATGCGCTGGTCGATGTGACGGGTGGTGCTATGCCCGCTCGGGTGCGGGCTGGAGGTCAGTGTGGCCACAAACGCGGTTGCGGCCAGCTCGCTTGGCCGCATACAGCGCGCGGCGCGAACGGGCTGCCAGAGCGGCGGGCGCGCTCGGTCTCTTCGGCCAGGCGGGCGTGGAACGACGTCGGTTGTGCAGGCCGGTCAGCGGGTCACTGATCGCCACCTCGGTGAGCGCGGCCTTCTGCGCGGCGATCTGGGCGGCCATGTCGTTGAACGCCACGGCCAGCTTGCCCAGCTCGCCGCTGGTGCGGACCTGGGCGTGGACGTTGTCGTGGCCGGCGGCCAGCCGGCCGGCCGCCAGGGCGAGCTGGCGCAGGTCACCAACCAGGCCGCGGGCCAACAGCAAGGCGACCAGCAGCGCCAGGAGCAGCCCGCCGCCGCTGGCCGCCAGGATGAGCCGGCGGGTGCCCGCGCTGGCCGCCAGCAGCTCCCGGTAGATCGGGGTGTACTCCATCAGGACCGCACCCACGATCCTGCCCTCCTCGGTGCGCAACGGGATCACCATCTGGAGGATGCCCTGCGGGTAGTCGGCGCTGCGCTCGGTGAAGCTGCGCGGCCGCCCGTCGCGCATGGTCGCGCCGACCTCGCCATGGGGATCGTGGGTGAACAGCTCGCCTTGGTTGGCCGGGATGGAGTCGGCCAGGATGCGGCGGTCAAGGCCGATGACCACCATGTCGCGGCGCAGGTCGCGGTCGATGTCGCTGAGGTAGTCCTGCAGCCGGTCCGGGTCCTGGTACAGGTTGGGATGGTTGTCGCGGGGGTCGAGTTCGCTGCTCTCCGCGATGGTATGGGCGATTGGTTCGGCGACGTGCTGCGCCTCGATCTGCGCCGCGCGCAGGCTGGCGGCGTACTGCTCGCGCACGGCGACCAGCCCGAGCAGCGGGATCAGCAGCGCGACGGCCAGGAAGGCGACCGGAAGGGTTCGAGCCCGCGCCAACGGGCCTGCCAATAGCGCGCGCTGTTGTGGCCGTGGCGGGGCAACGGTCCCATCGGCGGTGCGACCGGGCTGGGGCGTGGGCGGACTGACCTGACGGCCGATGCACCACCACCGGGGGAACGGCATGGTGCCTCCCAAGCGTGCATGTCGTGGAAGGCTGGCGCCTTCTGTTCGGCAGCCCGGCTGCCCTGTCGCCGGCCGCCACCACCGGCCGGCGAGGTAGGCCCGTGGCGTTGCGTCCCCGGGTTTCCCCGGGTTTGCCCTTGTCGCGGAGCGTCACCTGTTCTATCGACCGTTCCCCACCCCACCTGCAGGAGGACATGCTGGGGCTCCAGCGCCGACTGGATGGGTGGCGCCATCGCCGCTCTCGCGGTCACGGCATCACGTGACTCTGCGGGTGGAGCCGGCTCCCGGCTGACCTTGACCGTCGTGGAGGCAGTACTCAACCTCGCCCGAAGAACTGGTACACCGGTGGGAAGGTGCCGACGAGGCCGACGCCGAGCAGCGCCATCGTGAGCAGGAAGGCCTTGAAGAGGCTCAGCTCCCGGTCGCGCAGGCGGGCGTGGAGGTTCAGCCACGCGATCAGGTAGACGATCGTGGCGACCACGGCTTTGCCGGTCAGCGGCCCGGAGGGTGCGTAGAGCGTCAGGAAGTCGGCGAAGCTCGGGTACGCCGCCGCAGCGACCGTGCAGGCGCCGAGCGCCGCACAGCCGACGCCCGCGGCGACGACCGCCGCGACGATGCCGCCGTTGGGCTCCATCTCATCACGCGAAGAGCTGTTCATGCCGCGCGTCCTCGCATCGATCGGCTCCTTGTCATTGGACGGTGATGCTGCCCTTCATCATCTGCAGGTGGTACTTGCACCAGAAGGCATAGGTCCCGGCCGAGGGCGCGGTGAAGCGGATGGCGGTCACCCTGCCGACGGGCAGGTTGCGGTTCACCTTCCCGGCCTGGAACAGGAAGTTGTGCTGCATGTAGTCGTGGTTGGCGACCTTCAGGGTCACGGTCTGGCCCGGGTGCAGCAGCAGGTTCCCTGGCTTCCACTGGAATTCGACGGCGGCGGGCGCAAGCTGGTCGATGCGCATGTCCACGACGCCGGCGCGGGGCGCGACGGGCGGGCTGGTGTCGGCCGTCTGCCCGTGGCCGTGCCGCGCGTCGTCGCCGGCGCTGGCGGCGGCGGGCTGGGGTCGCTTGGCGGAGGTGGTGCAGCCCGCCAGGCCGATCAGCGCCGTGGCGAGCAGCGCGACCACCGGGAGAGCAGGGCGTCGCCGCATGCTGGGGACCTCGCTGGGGGGAGGCGAGCGTAACCCGATGAGAACTCCCGAGCGCCCGGCCCGATTCCCGTGCCGAGCCTCCGATCTTGCCGGTCAGGGCTGTGGATCGCCGCGCGCCTCGCCGACGTAGAGGGCGAGGAGGCGCGGGTCGTCGCGGATGGCGCCCGGCTCGCCCGAGAGCGCCACACGACCCCGCTCCAGCACGTAGGCGCGGTCGGCGAGGGCCAGGCCGCGCTCCACGTTCTGCTCGATGACCAGCATGGCCACGCCGCGCCGGTTCACCGCGGCCAGCGCCTCGTAAAGGCGGTCGACCACGAGCGGAGCCAGACCCAGGGAGATCTCGTCGAAGATGGCGAGCTCCGGCGCGGCCATCAGCACCCTGCCGATCGCGAGCATCTGCTGCTGGCCGCCGGAGAGCAGCCCGCCAGAGAGGCCGCGGCGCTCGGCCAGCTGGGGGAACAGCTCGTAGACGGCGTCCAGCCGGCCGCGGCGCTCGCTCTTGCCGACGGCGCGGCCGCCGAGCTCGAGGTTCTCCTCGACTGACAGGTCGGCGAAGACGCGGCGCCCCTCCAGGCAGTGGGCGATGCCGCGTCCCGCGATCTGGTCGGGACGCCGCCCGTCGATCCGCTCGCGGCCGTGCCAGACCGCGCCGGCCGCGAGCCGGGTCATCCCGCTGATCGCCCTGGCGGTGGTGGTCTTGCCGGCGCCGTTGGCGCCGAGCAGGGTGACGATCTCACCGCGGCGGACCTCGAGGGTGACGTCCTGGAGGGCGCGCACGGCTCCGTAGCGGACCGCCACCCCTTCCAGGCGCAGCATCGGCCCGTCTGGGCTGGCCCCATCCGCGGGTCTGGGCGCGGCCTGCGCCCCGGGCGCGGACGTGGCGCTGGTGCCGAGATAGACCGCGGCGACCTTGGGGTCGCGCAGCACCTCCTCGGGCGTGCCCTCGACCAGCTTGCGGCCCCAGTCGAGCACGGCGACGCGGTCGCAGCAGGCCTGGATCACCTCGACCACGTGCTCGATCACAAGGATCGCCTCGACCTCGCCTCGCAGCGACCGGATCAGCGCGATCAGCTCCGGTAGCTCCGACTCGATCAGCCCGGCGCCGATCTCGTCGAGCAGCAGCAGGCGCGGGCGCAGCGCCAGCGCCCTTGCCAGCTCGAGGCGCTTGAGGCGCAGCAGCGCCAGCGAGCCGGCCGGCCGCTCGGCGACATCGCCCAGGCCGGTGCGCTCCAGGATCTCGAGCCCTTCGCGCCGCGCCGCGCGCATGCGGCCGGTCCCGGCCGCGTAGAGCCGGCCGAGCAGGAGGTTCTCCAGCACGGTCATGCGGGCGAACGGCCGCGGGACCTGGTAGGTGCGACCGATGCCGAGTCGCGCCCTGGCCGGCGCCGCGAGCCGGGTGACGTCCTGGCCGTCCAGGCGGATGCTCCCCGCCGTGGCGCGCAGCGCGCCGCTGAGCAGCCCGACCAGGGTGCTCTTGCCGGCGCCGTTGGGGCCGATGACGCCGAGCGTCTCGCCGGAGCGCACGGTCAGGTCGAGGCCGTCGACAGCGGTCACCCCGCCGAAGCGCTTGGTGAGCCCTGTGATCTCGAGGAGCCGGCTGCTCTCGGGCAGGCCAGCCCCCGCCGGCATGGCCGTCACGGGGCTCCCTCCGGGTCTGGGCGCCGGCGCGCCCGCCCCGGGCGGCCCCATTGGCCGGCGCGCGACAGCAGACCCCACAGCCCCTGCGGCGCCAGGCGGACGACCACGATCACGATCGCGCCGGTGATGGCCAGATGCAGCTCGGGCGAACCGCTCAGCAGCTCGGCCAGCGCGACCGTGAACACCGCCCCGATAAGCGGCCCGCCGGTGGTGGCCAGCCCGCCGATCAGCACCACGGTGACGATGTCGACGGTCCACTGCAGGCCGAACGCGCCGTACGGCTCGATCTGCGAGAGCTTGCCCGCCTGCAGCCCGCCGACCACGCCCATCAGGAAGGCCGCGAAGGTGAAGGCGAACAGCTTGGTGCGGAACGAGACAAGGCCCATCTGGCGGGCTACGTCCTCGTCGTCGCGGACCGCGCGCAGGCTGATGGTCAGGCGGGTGCGCAGCACCAGCAGGACCAGCCCGGTGGCGGCCGCCGCCACGCCGAGCGAGAGCCAGTACAGCCCGGCGGTGGTGGGCGCGGCGCTCTTCAGGAAGATGCCGATGTTCCCGCCGAGGCCGTTGTAGTTGACCATGAACAGCCGCAGCGCCTCCGCCAGCGCCAGCGTGCCGATGGTGAAATACAGGCCCCGCAGGCGGAACAGGGCGGGGCTGACGGCGGTGGCGAAGGCCGCGGCGAACAGCCCGGACACCAGCATTCCCGGCACCAGCGGCATGCCGTGGTTGGTCAGCTCCGCCGTGGTGTACTCGCCGATGCCGATGAACGCCGCGGAGCCGAGCGAGACCATCCCGCCGTAGCCGGCGAGCAGGTTCCAGGCCTGGCCCAGCGCCGCGTACTCGAAGATCCGGAACGACACCTGCTGTGCGTAGTCGCCGGTGTAGGAGGGGGCGAGCGCCAGCAGCGCGACCGCTGCCAGCAGCGCGCCCGCCCACCGGACCCTGGCGCCGCGCCCGCCACGGCCGCTCGCCGCGATGCCCGCCGCTCCGGTGGTCGCGCCGGGCCTGGCTGTGTCCACGCTCACCGCTCGGCTCGCCCGAGCACACCCTGCGGCCGCAGCGCCAGGAAGGCCAGGAACACCACCAGGCCGATGAAGTCGCGGTAGCCGTCGCCGAAGACCGCCCCGCCCACGCTCTCGATCACCCCCAGGCCGATGCCGCCGATGAGGGTGCCGAGCACGCTGCCGAGCCCGCCGAGCACCACCACGGCGAACCCGGTCAACAAGTAGCCGGTGCCGGTGGTCGGCATGAACGCGAACGCCAAGCCAACCAGGACCCCTCCGACACCGGCACAGGCCGCGCCGAGCGCATACGTGCGCGCGTAGACGCGGCCAATATCCACACCGAGCACTGCCGCCGCCCCAGGATCCTCTGAGGCGGCGCGGATCTCGCGCCCCACCCCGGTGCGCTGCACCAGCAGGTGGACGCTCCCGACAACGACAAGGGCGACCGCGAAGGAGATCGCGTAGATCGCCGGCACCTCATAGCCGCCCAGCCCGATCGGGGCGGTCGCGTACGAGCGGCTGAGCGACCTGGTGTCGGCGTGAAAGAGCTGGATGAAAAGGTTCTGCCCGATGACCGCCAGGCCGAAGGTCGTCAGCAGCGGCGCCTCCTGGCCCTTGCCGACCAGCGGCAGCAGCAGGCCGCGGTGCAGGGGGTAGGCGACCAGCGCCAGCGCCGGCGCGACCACCAGCAGGCCGACCAGCGGGTCGAGCCCCAGCTCGGACAGCAGCACGTAGCCGAGGTAGGCGCCGAGGATCACCAGCTCCCCGTGCACCAGGTTGATCAGCCGCATCACCCCGAGCGCGAGCGAGAGCCCCAGCGCCGTGACCGCGAACAGCCCACCGAGCAACGCCCCGGAGACCAGGGCGGTGACGAGGGTGTGTCCGCCAGGAAGATGCAACTGGCCCGCCTCTCGATGCTACGACGCAGGGAACAGCAGGTTGCCGGTCTTGCGCTCGTTCGGCCACACCACCTTGGTCTGGCCGCCCTGCCACTGCAGCTCCGCGATCGGCAGCTTGGAGGTGTGCTGGTCGTCGAACTTCACCGGCCCCACCACGTAGGTCTTGTCGGTCCTGCCGATCGCGTCGTTGATCTTGGTCGCATCGGTCGACCCCGCCGCGCCGATCGCGTCCAGCAGGATCTGCGCGGCGGCGTAGCTGTCGGCGATGTGCTGTGAGTACGTCTGCTTGGTCTCCCGCTCGAACGCCTGCCGGAGCTGGGCCGCGCCCGGGTAGGGGAACGAGGAGTCCCAGTAGCCGCCGACGATCACGCCGTCGGCGAGGTTGCCGAGAGCCTGCGCGAACTGCACCGGCTCCGCGCCCTTCTCGGCCACGATCACCTGCGGGTTGTACCCCGCCGAGGCCATCTGCTTGCGGATCGTGACCGCCTGGGGCGTGACCGCGTCGATCAGGAACACGTCCGCTCCGGTCGCCTTCGCGTTGGAGATCAGCGAGTTGAACTGCGTGTTGTCCACCGGGAACGACTGCTTGGACACCACCGTGTAGCCGTACCGCTCGGCCAGCATCGGCCACAGCTGGCCACCGACCACCGCGCCGTCCGGGCCGTTGTCGTGCACGATCGCGACCTTGTTGTTGGTCCTGACCCCGGCCCCCTGCAGGGTCTTGAACGGCGCCTCGGCGAGGTCGGGCTCGTCGAAGAACACGTCCCAGACGTACTGCCACCGCTTGACGCTCTTGAAGGCCTGCAGCGGCGCGCAGCCGGTCACCATCGGCACGCGGTTGCGGTCGGCCACCACCGCGCCGGCCACGACCAGCGACGGGGTGCACGAGCCGAGCAGCGCCGCCGCCTTGTTCCTGGAGATGAGCGTGTCGGTGTTGGACGAGGTCGTGTTGGGGTCGGTCTTGTCGTCCAGCAGGATCAGCCGGACGTTGCGCCTGGAGTCGCCGACCCGCAGTCCTCCCGCCTGGTTGACCTGGTCGACCGCATGCTGATAGCCCCACCGCTGGAAGCTGCCGAACCCCGCCAGCGGGCCAGATAGAGGGATCGACGCACCGATCACGATCTCGGAGTCGGCCGCCGAGGTGCCGTCCTTGCCGCAGCCAGTGGCGAGCAGCACGAGCACGGCCACAACAGCGACCTGTCGTGCTCCTATTCTCATCCTCTGTGCCCTCCGGAGCGCCCCACAGGCTGTCCCGTATCGCAGCACACTTGTCCTGTAAGGGGGTACGCTATGGTCCTGCTGATGCCCTGTCAAGACGTCAAGGGTTCGTCAAAGGGTCAAAGGGAGGAGCCGTGAGCGAGCCAGCCGTGAGCGCCGGCTCGGAGGTGCAGGCCATTGCGCGCGCCGCGAGCATCCTTGCCGCCCTGGAGGCGGCGCCTGGCGGGCTGAGCCTCGCCCAGATCGCCCAGCGTGTCGGGCTGCCCCGCTCGACCGTGCACCGGATCGTGAAGGCGCTGACCACGGAGCGCTTCCTGGTGCCGGTCTCGGCGGCGGGCGGCGTGCGGCTCGGCCCGCGGCTGGCCGGGCTGGCCTCCGCGGCGCTCGGCACGCTGCGCCAGCAGATCCGCCCCCAGCTCGAGCGCCTCTCCAGCGACGTCAACGAGACCGTCGACCTGGCGGTTCTCGACCGCGACGCGGTGATCTTCGTCGACCAGGTGGCCGCGCCGCAGCGGCTGCAGGCGGTCTCGGCCACCGGCGCCAGGTTCCCGGCCCACTGCACCGCCAACGGCAAGTCGCTGCTCGCCGAGCTGTCGACGGAGCAGGTCGAGGCGCTGCTGCCCGCCAGGCTCCAGCGCCTGACGCCCAACACCATCACCACCCGCGCCAAGCTGCTGCGCGAGCTGGCGCAGATCCGCCGCGACGGCGTCGCCTTCGACCGCGAGGAGCACACCGAGGGCATCTGCGCGGTCGGCAAGACCGTCCCCGACGGCAGCGGCGGCTGGGCGTCGATCACCATCCCGCTCCCGGCCCTGCGCTTCTACGGCAGGGAGCGGCCGCTGGCCAAGGCACTCGTGCGCTCCTGCGACTCGATCACCGCGATGCTGGAGGGGGTCCGTCCCCCGGCCTGACGCCTGGCCTCAGTGCCGCGAGCGCGGGGCGGGCGACCAGCGCGGCGCCTCCGGCCGGCCGAGGCGGTTGCGCAGCAGGCCGACACCGCTCACCTCCAGCTCGACGACGTCACCGGGCTGGAGCCGGCGGCCGAGTTCGAGCCCGCAGCCGAGCGGCACCGTCCCCGAGGCGATCAGCTCGCCCGGGACCAGCGGCTCCGACGAGGAGGCGTAGGCGATCAGCTCCTCGACCGACCACATGATCTGGCCGATCGAGCCGCGCGACCACTCCTCGCCGTTGACGCGGGCGACCATGTCGAGCGACTCGAGCTCGAGATCGTCGGCGGTGGTGATCCAGGGGCCGATCGCGGTGGCGAAGTCCTTTCCCTTGGCCGGGCCGAGACCTCCGCCCATCTCGCGCGCCTGGGCGTCACGGGCCGAGAAGTCGTTGAAGATGGTCACGCCGAACAGGTACGGGCGCGCCTCCTCCGGGGTGAGGCTGCGGCCCCCGCGGCCGATCACGAAGCCCAGCTCCAGCTCGTAGTCCATGTGGCTGGAGTAGGAGGGCCAGGGCACCTCGGCCTCGTGCCCGATCAGCGTCTCGGGGTTGCCCTTGTAATAGATCGGCAGCTCGTAGAGCTGCGGCGGGACCGGTCTGCCGAGGCGCCCGTAGGCGTTGCGGATGTGGCCCTCGAACGCCATGCAGTCGCGCAGCCTCGGCGGGTCGAGCGGCGGCAGCAGCCGCGCCTGGTCGAGCGGGAGCGTCGCTTCCTCGCCGGCGGCCTCCACCGCGCGGGCCGCCGCCTCGACCAGCAGCGGCCCGGCGCCGATCGCCGCGGCCATGCTGCCGGGGAACAGCGCCCGCGCCAGGCGCACCGCCGCCTCGGAGCCGGCGCCCTGACGCTCGAGGCGGAGCCGCTCCGCCCGCGCCAGATCGACCACCAGCCCGCGCGAGGGGTCCGCGTAGGCGAGCCTCGCGACCGGCCCGTCCGGTCCCTCGACCTGGATGCGGCCCAGGTTCACGGGCGCCTCCTCGAGATTGACAAGCCCCATTGCCCCTGCGATCGTCATCCTTTCATCGGGACCACATCGTGGGCAATCTGTACCGCGAATCAGGACAGGCGGGGGAGGCGCGACGATGGCCGGACCTACCAGACCCGACAGCGGCCCGGCTCCGGTGATGACCCGTGAGGAGTGGAAGATGCACCCCGCCGGGCGCACGGGCCTTGAGTTCTACGACCTCAGTCACACCTTCGGGCCCAACGCGCCCCTGTGGCCGTACTTCGAGGACGTCGAGATCAAGCGCATCCACTACCACGCCAAGTCCGGCGTGCTGTCGCAGCGCGTCAGCACGGTGATGCACTGCACGACCCACCTGGACGCCCCGGCGCACGTGGTCGAGGGCACCCCCTACACCGACGAGGTCCCGCTCGAGCAGTTCTTCGGCACCGGCGTCGCGGTGTCGATCCCCAAGAAGCAGTGGGAGGTCATCACTCCCGAGGACCTTGAGGCGGCCAGGCCGGAGATCCGCCCCGGCGACTTCGTGATCATCAACACCGGCTGGCACCACGACTACGCCGACACGCGCAGGTACTTCATCTACTCGCCCGGCCTCTACAAGGAGGCCGGGATCTGGCTGCGGGAGCGCGGGGTCAAGGCGGTGGGAGTGGACCAGCAGGCGCTCGACCACCCGCTGGCGACCGCGATCGGCTGGCACCCCGAGGCGCCGAGCGCGCCGCTGGCGCCCTGGGCGCTTGACGAGTACACGCAGCTCACCGGCCGCGACGCCCGCGACGATTTCCCCGAGTGGGAGCCCTGCCACCGCCAGCTCCTCGGCAACGGCATCGTGGGGTTCGAGAACGTCGGCGGCGAGCTGGACAAGGTCACGGGCAGGCGCTGCACCTTCGCCGCCTTCCCGATCAAGTGGCAGTACGGCGACGGCTCGATCGTGCGCCTGGTGGCGATCGTCGACCCGACAGGGGAGTACCGCATCGAGTCGGGCGCTGGAGGCTAGGAGGAGGCGAAAGTCATGGAGGTCGTGCGCCTTGCCGACGCGAAGCCGTACGAGGCGCCCGGGCACTTCGACATGCGCGGGCTGCGTCTCCAGGGACACGACGCCAGCGGCGCGGAGGGCTTCTGGGTGGGCCTGTCGTATTTCCTGCCCGGCGGCGGGGTCGAGATGGGCGCCACGCCGGTGGAGAAGGTCTACGTGGTGCTCGAGGGCGAGGTGACGGTCACTACCGAGGCGGACACGGCAACGCTGGGGCCGCTCGACTCCTGCCGGCTGGCCCCCAACGAGGCCCGCGCCATCGCCAACCGCGGCAACCGCCCGGCGACCATGCTGGTGGTCATGCCGTATCCGGGAGGAGCGCGGCCGTGAGCGTCGACGACGCGGCCCTGCCGCGCTCGGTGCGCGAGCCGCTGTCGCTGTTCGACGTCGCCGGGCGCTCCGCCCTGGTCACCGGCGCGACCGGCGCATTCGGCAGGATCGCCGCGCTGGCCCTGGCCGCCGCCGGCGCCCGCGTGACCCTGGCGGCCGGCAACGCCACCAAGCTGGATGCCCTCGGCCAGGAGGTCAAGGCGCTCGGCGGCGAGGTGGTGCTGGTCAACCGGCGTCCCGAGGAGGCTGCCGCCGCCGAGGCGATGGTGGCCGCCGCGGTCGGCGCCTTCGGCCGCCTGGACGCCGTCGTCACCGCCTCGGGGCTCAACAAGGTCGCGCCCATCGTCGAGCAGGACCCGGCCGACTGGGACGAGGTCATGCGCGCCAACGTGCGCGGCCCGTGGCTGGTGTGCCAGGCGGCCGGCAGGCAGCTGATCGCTCAGGGCCACGGCGGTAAGGTGGTGCTGGTCTCCTCCACCCGCGGCAAGCTCGGGCACCCGGCGGGCTACAGCGCCTACTGCCCCTCCAAGGCCGCCGTCGACCTGCTCTGCAAGACGCTGGCGTGCGAGTGGGGCCCGCGGCGGATCACCGTCAACGCGATCGCGCCGACTGTGTTCCGCTCCGACCTCACCGCCTGGATGTACGCGGACGAGGGTCGTGGCAGGGACGTCCGCGAGGCGATGCTCGCCCGCATCCCGCTGGGCCGCCTCGGCGAGCCCGAGGACTTCGTCGGCGCGTTGATCTTCCTGCTGTCGCCGGCTTCGGATTTCTGCACCGGCCACGTCCTGTACGTGGACGGGGGCTATACGGCAGGGTAGGTGGGGCGGTGGCTGGCGAGCTGGTGGCTGTGGTCGGTGCGGGCCTGATGGGCCACGGCATCGCGCAAGTGTTCGCCGACGCGGGCAGGCGCGTGGCGATATGGGATCCCGACCCGGTGGCGCGCACCTCCGTGGCTGAGCGCGTCAGCGCCAACCTGCGCGCCACCGGGCGGGGCCAGGGCGCCCTCGAGCGCATCCACGTGCGCGACTCGCTCGAGGACGCGGTCGGCGACGCCGACGTGGTGATCGAGGCGGCACCCGAGGACCTGCCGCTCAAGCAGGAGCTGTTCGAGCGCCTCGACCAGTTTGCCCCAGCAGAGGCACTGCTTGCCACCAATACCTCGGTCATGTCGGTGGGCGAGATCGGCGCCCGCGCGACGCGGCGCGAGCGGATCCTCGGCACCCACTGGTGGAACCCGCCCTACCTGATCCCGTTGGTCGAGGTCGTGCAGGCGGAGGCGACCGGCGACGAGGTGGTGCGGCGGATGATCAGCCTGCTCACCGAGGTCGGCAAGACGCCGGTGCACGTGCGCCGCGACGTGCCGGGGTTCGTCGGCAACCGGCTGCAGCACGCGCTCTGGCGCGAGGCGATCGCCATCGTGGACGCTGGCATCTGCTCAGCTGAGACGGTTGACACCGTGGTCAAGCAGAGCTTCGGTCGCCGCCTGGGCGTGCTGGGCCCGCTCGAGAACGCCGACCTGGTCGGGCTGGACCTGACCTTGGCGATCCACGAGTACGTGCTGCCCCACCTGGACCGCGCTCCAGGGCCGGCGCCGCTGCTGCGCGACAAGGTCGCCCGCGGCGAGCTCGGCATGAGGACCGGCCAGGGCTTCCACCCCTGGCCCCCAGGCGCGCCCGACGCCGTTCGCGCCCGCCTCCTCCGCTTCCTTGTGGAGGGTGGGTCCTAGGGCCCGCCCGCCGTGACCTTGCCGCGCGGCAGGGTCCAAGGTCCGAGGTCCGCGAGGTCAGAGCTTCCGCAGGCCGTCGAGCACCCGTTCCAGCAGGGCGAGGTCGGGGTGGCCGGTTGGGGGGGCGGGCTGGTACAGCTCGACCAGACCCTGGTCGGCCAGGTCGCCGACCAGGACGCGCACGACGCCGAGCGGCAGCCGCAGCAGGGCGGAGATCTCCGCGACGGACTGGAACCGGCCGCTGCACAGATGCGCGATCGTCTGCTGCTCCGGGTTGAGCGTGACGCCGGGACGGGACCCGGGCGTTGTGGCCACCAGCGCCTCGATCTCCAGCTCCGCGCGGTGGGTGCGGGTCCTCCCGCGGGTGACCGTGTAGGGGCGGACCAGGAGCGCGTCGTGCCGGTCCGGCTCCTCGTTCATCGCGAAAGCGCCGCCTGGAGCTCGGCCCGCAGCTGCGGCGTGAGCACGGTGCCGGTGCGCGTGACCAGCAGCGTCATCTCGTAGCCGACGACGCCGACGTCGCACGACGGCTGCGCCAGCACGGCCAGGCAGGAGCCGTCGCTGATCGTCATCACGAACAGGAATCCCTGCTGCATCTCCACGACTGTCTGGCTGACCTCGCCGGCGTCCAGCAGTCGGGCCCCGCCGTCGGCGAGGCTCGCCACGCCACAGGCGATGGCCGAGAGCTGGTCGGCTCGGTCGAGCGACAGCCGGTCGGAGACCGCGATCAGCAGGCCGTCCGAGGACACCACGATCGCGTGGGCGACCCCCGGTGTGTTGCGGACGAAGGTGTTGAGCAGCCAGTTGAGGCTTTGTGCGTCCTGGCTGAGCTGGGCGGTCATCAGCGTTCTCCCATGCCGTCGAAGTCGTCGAAGGACTGTGGGCCGGTGAGGTCGGGGCGGCCATTCGCGAAACCGCTGCCGTCGCCGAAACCGTTGCTCTTGCCGCCGGCCGCCATGCGCCGCCCGCGTTCCAGGCCACTGCGGTAGGTCGACAGCATCGCGCGGATCTGCTCGGGTGAGCGTGTCGGTCCGGTGGGCTCGGACGGCAGCCACTGGTCGGTGATGCCGGAGGCGATGTTGGTGTGGGGCACGCGGCGGGGCAGCCCGCCCGGAGGCGGCAACCCGGGCAGCTCCTGTGGCTCCTGTGGCTCCTGTGGCTCCTGTGGCGCCGCCAGCTCCGCGACCTCCGCGACCTTCGAGGCCTTCGAGGCTTCCGTGACCTCCCGCGGCGCGAAGGGCGCAGGCTCGGTGACCAGGGGACCGCGGTAGGGCTGACTGGCTCCCTGGGGAGCGTGACGGCGCAGCGGCAGGTGGGCGCCACCCGGGCTGGCGGTCTCGAACCAGTCGGAGAGTATCTGCTCGGAGACCGGCAGGTCGTCGGCGGGCAGGTCCTGGGCGGGCTCGGGCGGGACCAGCTCGGCCACGTCGCTCGGCTGCCGCCACTGCGCCTGCGCGCCCATGAGAAGGCTGCTGGGCAGAAGGACCAGGGCGGTCACGCCGCCGTACCAGGAGTGGCGGAGCTGCACCTTGATCGCGTGACGCTGCGCCAGGCGGCCGACCACGTACAGTCCCAGCACCCTGGCGACGGCGAAGTCGATCGCCGGTGGGCTGGCGAGCCGCTCGTTGGCCTCCAGCAGCTCCTCGTCGCTCATGCCGAGGCCGCGGTCCTCGATCTCGAGGACGTAGCCGCCGGCGGCCCGCTGCCCGGCGATCTGCACCTGGGTCCCGGGCGGCGAGAAGGTGGTGGCGTTCTCGATCAGCTCGGCAAGCAGGTGCACGACGTCCGCCACCGCGTGGCCGGTCACGGCGACCTCGTCGATCGGCAGCAGCTCGACCCGCTGGTAGTCCTCGACCTCGCTCATCGCGCCGCGGACCACGTCAAGCAGCCGTGCCGGCTGCGTCAGGCGGCGGCCCGCGACGGCGCCGCCGGACAGCACGATCAGGTTCTCGGCGTTGCGGCGCATGCGCGTTGCCAGGTGGTCCAGGCGGAACAGCTGCTCGAGGGAGTCGTCGTCGGCCTCCCGCTCGAGCTCGTCGATCAGCTCGAGCTGCCGGTCGACCAGGACCTGGGAGCGGCGCGCCAGGTTCAGGAAGATGTCGCCGATGCTCCTGCGCAGCGCGGCCTGCTCGACCGCGACCCGCACGGCGACCCGGTGGACGGCGTTGAACGCCTCGGCCAGCCGGCCGATCTCGTCGCGGGAGCGGATCGGCACCGGCGCCGTCGCCGCCCGGGTGACCTCGGCCAGGTCGACGTCCTCGTCGGCGTCCTGGAGGCGCTCCACCACGCCGGGGAGCTGCTCGTCGGCGACCCGGAGCGCGGCGCGCTCCAGGACCAGCAGGGGACGCGCCATCGAGCGGGCCTGCAGCAGCGACAGGCCGATGCCGAGCCCCAGGACCAGCGCCATGGTGACGGTCACGACGGTGGCCTGCCGCTGGGCGTCGGACCTGGAGGTGGTCGCCGCCGCCAGCACGTCGTCCTTGAGGCTCAGCTCGAACTGGTGCAGCAGGTCGGCCCGCGCGGAGGTGGGGAAGAACCACTGCTCCGGGGTGAGGCTGGCGGGTACGCTGCTCCCGCCCACCCGGCCGGCGAGGAGCTGCTCCTCGATCCGGTTGCTGCGCTCGATGTCCCGGCCCGCGACGGTCTGGCGGTACAGGCCGCGCTGCCGCGGGGTGGCGGCGGCCCGGAACTGCTCCAGCCAGGCGTCCCTGCGCCCGTCAAGGGCGGCGACCTGCGGGTACTGCTCGCTCGAGAACGAGCGCTTGGTCAGCACGCCCAGCAGCAGGCTCTGCGTCTGGGAGCTCGCCTCCTTGGCCCGCGCGAGCGCGACGAACGCGACCAGGTTGCGGGTCAGGGCCCGGCTGCTGGAATCCTGGTCGCCCACCGCGCTGATGGCGTCCAGCAGCTTGGCGATCAGGGGGTTGTAGATCTGGCTGACGTCGGCCACGGTGGTTGCCGTGGTCTCGAGCCGGGCGCGCTGGCCGCCGGGGGCGAGCAGCTCGCTGAGCTGTTGCCGCGCGCTGGTCAGGTCGGCCTGGAGCTGTGGGCCGTAGTCGCGCAGGTCGACCTGGCGCACGCTCGCCTCCAGCGCGTGGGCCGCCTCGTTGACCAGCACCCGGTCCGCGATCATCGTGCCGAAATTGCGCCGGTGGCCGCTGGCGACGTACCAGTTGGTGACCGCCCGCTCGCGCTGGAGCGCGTCGACCAGGTCGGTGAGGCTCACGGCGCCGAACTGCGTGATCCTCGCCAGCCGGTCGGCCGAGGCGCTCGCCGAGATGCGGGAGATCGCCTGGTTGGAGGCCAGCACCGCCAGCGCGAGCAGAGGGAGGACCAGGATCGCGACCAGCTTGGACCGAATCTGTAGATTTCTTAGCATCTCGACGCTCCCTCAGACCGGTCCGAGCGGCTGGATCCTGCCGGCGACCGGGATCTGCGGGTAGCCGGGGTTGCTGACGAGCGCCAGGTCGAAAGGGAAGTCACGGCCGGCGCGCCACTGCCCGCCGACCAGTGGCGACCTGGCCACTGTTGGAGGGAGCCGCTTGTCCTTGCCCCAGGCCAGGTGCCCGACAACGGTGTCCATGTCGGTGGCCGCCAGCGCCTCCACGATCGCCTGCCGGTCGCCGACGCCGGCGCGCGCGAGCGCGTCGGCGGCGACCTCGAAGACGGCGTGCATGGGCCCCAGCGGCTGGGTCCACTGCCGGTAGGTCTGCCTGGTGTAGTCCGCGGCGAGCTGCGCGCAGGTCTGCCCGGTGAGCGAGGAGCGGAACGGCCAGGTCGGGTGCCACCACACCTCGGTGGCCAGCCCGCTGGCGTTGGGCGTCAGCACCTCGACGAACGCCGGGAACAGCAGCGCCTTGCCGACGGTGGCGACCAGCGGCCGGTAGCCGCGGCGGCTCGCCTGGTTCCAGAAGGTCGCGAAGTCGGGCGGCTGCGGGTTGCCGGTGAGGATCTGCGCCTGGCTGTCCAGGCACGCCTGGATCTGCGCGTCGAAGTTGTCGCTCAAGTCGGTGAACCGGGGGATGCGGGCGAACTTGAAGCCCTGGGGCTGGAAGGCGCCTGGCAGGCCGCGCTTGGGGTCGGCCCACGCGTCGCCGTCGGCGTTGAGCGCGAACAGCCCGGCGATGGTCCGGTCGTTGGGGATCTGCTGCCACAGGCCTCCGAAGACGCGGATGATGTCCTCGAGCCCCCAGAAGAAGTGGTAGGTCCACTTGAACGGCTTGGGGCGCACGGGGTTCTTCTGGCGCCCGAAGTACCACGGCTGCCACGGCGAGCTGCTCGACAGGCACGGCACGCCGGCGCGCTCGCAGGCGTCCGCGACCGGGTTGACGGTCTCCGGCGCGCCGGCCACGACCATCATGTCGACGTCGCTGTCGATGAGGTCGCGGGCGACCTCGCTGGCGCGGGCGGGGTCGGAGGCGTTGTCGCGAACCCGGATCTCGACGGGATAGGAGCGCCCGCCGATCTCGAGCCCGTCCTTCAGTGTCCGGCGGATCTGCCCGAACACGAACGCGTCTGACGCACCGAACCCCGCCAGGCTCCCGCTCTGGGACGAGACCGCGCCGAAGCGGATGACCCGCGAGCTGGGGGCGCCGCGGCTCGTGGAGATGCAGCCGCTCGGCAGGGCCGCCAGCCCCGCCGCGGCGGCGAGGCCGCCGGTCGCTCGCAGGAAGCCGCGGCGGTCGAGTCGCGTCTGGGCGAAGCGCTGGTGGAGGGGCGCCGGTCCTGGGCCGTTGTCGGTCACCCTGACCTCCGTGGACAGGTTGTGGTTCTGGTCCACGGCAAATTGCGCCGGCTCGCTAATGAGCCACTAATGCGCCTCCCGCCAGGTGCCGAGCAGCATCTCGGTGGTGAACCCGGGACCGAACGCCAAGATCAGCCCGAGCTCGCCGTGGCGGGGACGCTGGTGGTCGAAGGTGCGCCGCAGCACGTCGAGCACGACGACGCTGGAGACGTTGCCCACCTCGCGCAGGCTCCGCCAGCTCTGCTCCAGCAGCGCCTCGGGCAGCTCGAGGCCATGCTGGACGGCGCGCAGCACCGCCGGCCCGCCGGTGTGGCAGATCATGAAGCCGAGGTCCGCCGGCCTGCGGCCGCGGCGGGCGAGGAATTCCGCGACGATGGGGACGACCTTTGCGACCGTGCCGCGCACGCGGGGGTGGGTGGCGAAGTGGAAGCCCACTTCGCTGGTGGTGCCGGCGATGACCTCGGTGGAGTCGGGGACCAGGTGCTGGGCGTTGGCCAGCAGGCGGATGCCGGGCCCCTGGTCGTCGCCGCGGACCACCACCGCGCCGGCGCCGTCGCCGAACAGCCCGACGCTGATGAAGTCCGAGATCGAGGTCTTGGAGGGCTGGTAGGACAGCGAGCACAGCTCGACGGCGACCACCAGCGCGTTGGTCGGGCGCCCGTCCTCGAGCCGGTAGGGGTGCGCCCGCAGGTAGTCGTGGGCCTGGGCGAGAGCGCTGGCGCCGGCGGCGCAGCCGAGCTGCTGGATGGGCAGGCGGCGCGCCGTGGGTCGCAGGCCGAGCGCGCCGGCGATGTGGGCGTCGGGCCCGGGCAGCATGTAGCCGGTGCAGGAGACCAGCACCAGGCAGTCGATGTCGGCGGGGTCGAGCTGCGCGTCGGCGAGCGCCTGCTTGGCGGCGCGGGTGCCGAGCTGGATGACGTGCTCGGCGTAGAGCTGGTTGCGGGTGCCGAAGGGGGCGTCGGCAAGGGTGTCGGTGAGGGGGCGGACCATGTGGCGGGTGGCGACCTCGGTGTTGTGGATGACCTGCAGGCCTCGGTCCAGGTTGGGCACGTCGTGGTGGCGGGTGGCGATGGCGTTGGCCATGGCGTGCTGGGGGATCTGGTGGTCGGGCCAGGCCAGCGCGGGGGCGCAGATGGTGGCCATCGCTAGCCTCCCGCCGGCGGGGTGGGGTGCAGGCTGCACAGGGGCTGGCCGGGCGTGACGATCTGGCCCGCGGTGACCAGCCAGAGGTCGAGGCGGCCGCCGAAGGGGCTGTGGATCTCGAGGATGGTGGTGTGGTTGCGCAGCTCGCCGATGAGGGTGCCGCGGGCGATGGCCTGGGCCTGGAGCGGGCCGGCGGGGTGGAAGCGGCCATGGTCGGGGGCGACGACGAACTGCAGGGGCAGCACCAGGATCTCACCCTGCTGGGTGTCGTCGTGAGGCTCGAGATCCTCGAGGGGATGTGTCACGGCCATGAGGGCACCGGCTTGGTCGGGGTGGCAAGGGAGCGCGGGTTACCAGGCGTCGTCGGCTTCGGCTTCGATGCCGTGGGCGGGTGTGTAGGGGTGGTCGCTGGCCTGGGTGTGGTCGGTGGCGTTCTGGTCGCACCAGCACGGCGGCGGCTGGGGCGCGACCGGCGCCGGCTGGGCGGAGACCGGGGTGTCGGCGGACAGCCAGATCAGGACGGGCCCGAAGGCCGCGAGAAATGCTCGCGGGAGCCAGGCGACGAGCATGAGCGCCTCCCAAGGTCGTTCCGCTCGGCGCCGGGTCCTCGCGCGGCGCCGAGGCGGATCTGTATATGATAGAGAGTGATCACTCTCATCCACAAGAGGGAGTTTGGCGCGATCTCGCCCCGCGGGTGAGTCTGACCTTGCGCGTGGAGTGGGGCGGGTGCCGCGCGGGGAGGAGCGGCAGTCACTGGCGCTTCCAAGCGATTTGGCCGCCGTGTCCAGGAGAATCTCATTCTGAGACACTCCTAATTGGTCGGAAATGCACGTAGGATCAGCGTGCACAGGTGGGCGCATCGGCGACGGACAACGAACGCGTTCGACCTACAGTCGCCCAGTCGGCGGCTGCCATGCCTTGAGGAGCGACCCAGGTGGGGAGCGTCTCGGATAGAGTGGCCGGCCTCGCTCACGCGCGCGAGGCATTCCTGACCTCCGGTGAGCTGGACGCTCGCGCGGTGCGCGAGACGATCGTCACCTCCTGGCGCCGCTCGCGCTTCTGGGGGGTCGCCGCCAATCAGGTGGAGCTGCCCTACCGTGGCGACCTCGATGCCGACGCCCGCCTGCTGCGGGCGGCCGAGCCGGTGCTGGACCGGCTCGAGCGTCAGCTCGCCGACGCCCGCATGACCGCCATCCTGACCGACGCGCAGGCATGGGTGGTCGACCGCAGGGCCGGCGAGCGCTCGCTGAACTCCTACCTCGACAAGGTCCTGCTCGCGCCCGGCTTCAGCTACGCGGAGAAGTTCATCGGCACCAACGGCATCGGCACCGCGCTGGAGGAGAAGCGCGCCTTCCACGTCTTCGGGCACGAGCACTTCGTCGATCGCCTGCAGACACTCTCCTGCGCCGGCGCGCCGGTCCGGGACCCGATCAGCGGCAACGTCGTCGGCGTCATCGACGTGACGTGCTGGCGGGCCGACGCGAGCCTGCTGATGAGCGTGCTGGTCCAGGAGGCGGCCCGTGACATCGAGGGCCGGCTGTTCGAGCTGAGCTGCGAGCGCGAGCGAGCGCTGCTGCAGGAGTTCCTGGCGACCTGCCGGCGCACCAAGCGGCCTGTCCTTTCGGTCAGCGACGACCTGACCATCACCAATGTCGGCGCGGCGCACCTCCTGGACCACGACGACTACGCGATCGTCAGGGAGCGGGCCGTCGAGCTGGCCGGGTCGTCGCATGAGACGGCCGGCGAGGTGCTCCTGTCCGGCGGCCAGCTCGCTCGGCTGCGCTGCCGTCCCGTCGCCAGCCACTCCGGCATCGCCGGGACGATCGTCGAGATCCAGCTCACCGGGGAGCGCGCTTCCAGACGCGGCACGGGCATCTCGCCGACCACGTCCCTGCCGGGCCTGGCGGGGCGGAGCTCCGCCTGGGCCAGGGTCTGCCAGGAGGTTGACAGCCACTGTCGCAGGCGCTCGTGGCTGCTCCTGGTCGGCGAGCCGGGCGTCGGCAAGGTCGCGCTGGTCCGGGCGGCCCATCGGCGGTCGTCCCAGGAGGCACCACTGTCGGTGATCGATGCCGGCGACTGCCAGGAGGGCGCCATCGACGCCTGGCTCGGGCAGCTGCGTCCGCACCTCCGCGAGCCGGGCGAGACGATCGTGCTACGGCACCTCGAGCGGCTCAGCCCCGCGGCAGCCCGCGCCCTTGTCGGCGCCCTCGACGAGGCCAGCCACGCCGACCAGCGGCCCTTGGTGGCCGGCACGCTCGCCGCGGCGACGATCGTCGGCGGGGAGCTCGACATGCTCCTGCGCCACTTCTCTACGTCGGTCACCGTGCCGCCGCTGCGGCACCGCATCGGCGACGTCCAGGACCTCGTGCCCGTGCTCCTGCGGCGGCACGCGCCCGTGGGCACGACCGTGGCGTGCTCACCAGAGGTGATGCAGACCCTGCTGCGCAGGGCCTGGCCAGGCAACGTCGCCGAGCTCGAGCGGGTGCTGCACGCGGCGCTGGCGCGCCAGCGGAGCGGTCAGATCAGGCTCGAGGACCTTCCCGAGGATGTCCACGCCACCAGCCGCAGAGTGCTCACGACGTTTGAGTCGCTCGAGCGCGACGCCATCGCCCGCGCCCTCGTCAAGACAGGAGGCAACCGTACCCAGGCAGCGGCCCAGCTCGGCATCTCCAGGGCGACCATCTACCGCAAGATCCACGCCTACGGGATCGAGATCGAAGCGCAGGAGCGGTAAGTCGAGGCCAGCCGCGGCCGCGATCTCAAGATGAGACAACGCCGGTCCCGCTCCCACGTTGTCAGATGAACGGGACACGGGCGTATCCGCCGATCCCAGAAGAAGGTGATAATGGTGGCGCGCACGGCGCAGATACAACCCGCGGAGACGGGAGACACACAGCGGTCGGAGTTCCGGCCTGGTAGAGGACCGATCGACTGGCTCGGGGGCTGGCGGACCGGCATCGTCGCCCCGCTCATCATTCTGGCGCTCGCTTTCGCCTGGCGGATCTACCAGCAATTCACCGCCTGGACCAAGGGGATCGACGCCTCGAGCCACGACTTCACCATCTACTACCGGATCCCGCTCGTGGTCGGGCTGGTCGGGGTGACGCTGTTCACCCTCGGCTGGTGGGCGTGGCTGCTCCGGTCGGGGAGGACGATCGCCCAGAAGATCTCACACAACGAGGAGGTCCGGCGCATCGCGGTGTTCTGGGGGCTGATCGGCGCGATCTCCGTCGTCCTCTACGTGGAGGCGAGCTTCTGGCCGAACCAGGACGCCTCCTGGCACCAGACCGCCGTCCGGGACACGGCCTTCACCCCCTCCCACATCCCGATGTTCTACCTGTTCTTCCCGCTCGGGATCACCCTGACCATCGGGACCTACCTGTATGGCCGCTCCCGGCTGCCCAAGGTCTACGGGGTGGAGAAGGGCTTCCCGTGGTCATTCGCGCTGCTGATCGCCGCGTCGGTGACCGAGATGATGCAGGTCGCCATGAACGAGTGGGGTCACAGCCTGTGGATCCCCGAGGAGATCTTCGCGGTCCCGTTCCACTGGCCGTTCGTGTTCTACGGCTGGCTGGCTGGCGGGATCTTCGCCCTCTGGGCCGAGACGCTGATCCGGTTGCTCGGCATCGAGGGCGAGGTCGCGGAGGAGGCGGAACCGCCAGCGAGAGAGGTTGTCGCCTAGGCGGCGCACGCCTCGGCGAGACGCAAGCAGCGAGAGCAGCGGGACATGAGCGCTGAGGGGGTCTGGTCCTCGCCGTCCCGCGCCGCCCCGTGAGCCCCTGATCGGAGGTACCGGATGGCCTCTGTAACGGCGGATCTCAAAGCCAGAGAGCGAGCTGGCGAGCTCCGGCAGCTTCTCGGTAAGAAGTACCGCTATATCGACCGCAAGTGGGACATCATGTTCTGGGTCACCGCGGCGTTCGTCGTCGGGGCGGCCGCGGACATCACCAAGCAGCTGTTCGCGGGTGACTGGGACTTCTGGACGGACTGGAAGGACGCCCAGTGGTGGCCCATCATCACGCCCTTCGCGATCATCATCATTCCGTCCGCGTTGCAGTACATCCAATGGCTCGCGTGGAAGTTCCCGACCGGCGCGGTGTACACGACCGTGTGCCTATGGGCGTGCGTCGAGATCGGCAGATGGCTGCACTGGCGCTACTTCGTGTACTACCCGATCAACTTCGTCTGGCCGGCCACGGCGGTGCTTGCCGGGATATGGCTCGACTGGGTCCTATTAAAATCGAAAAGCTGGGTGATCACATCGACCATAGGGGCGATGGGCTGGACGCTCATCTTCTGGGCGTCCAACTACGTGATGCTGGCGCCCTTCCTGCAGCCCGTGAGCTTCATGGGACACACGCTCACCCTCGCCGACGTGCAGGGCATCGAGTACATACGGACCCAGACTCCTGAGTATCTGCGGCTCATCGAGCAGGGCTCGCTACGGACCTTCCTCGGGGAGACCCTGTACGTGGCGCTCGCGTTCGGGGCGACGGTGGCGATTGCGGGCTACTGGATCGGGCAGTTCATCGGGCGGATGCTCGCCATCTGGCCGATCGGGAAGTTCGCTAAGAGAGTCTGAGCCTATCTGGCAACGGAAGGAGAGGGATCGACCATGAGACGACGGCTCCTCTTCGCGCTCCTGCTGGGGCTCGGACTCATGATCTTCAGCGCGCCGGCCGCGTTCGCGCACGGTGAGCATTCCCAGGAGCCTTGGTTGCGCCTGAGCACCGTGGCGTTCTGGAACACCACCTTCTCGACGCAGACGGTGCAGCAGGGCCAAGAGCTGACCATCACCGGCACGGCGAAGGTCCTCGAGGCCTGGCCGAAGGCCTTGCCGGACCCCGAGACCGCCTTCATCAACGTCGAAACCCCTGGCCCGGCGTTCCTGGTGAAGGACCGGGTCATCAACGGCCAGGCGGCGCCGGACTCGATCTACATCGAGCGCGGCGGCGTGTACAACTACAAGCTCACGTTGGTCGGCCGGGTGCCGGGCACCTACCACGTCCACCCCACCTTCGCGGTCCGCTCGGCGGGCACGCTGATCGGCCCCGGCCAGACCATCCGGGTGACCAAGAGCGCCGCCGGGTTCTCCAACCCGGTCCAGCTCTACAACGGCAAGACCGTGAACCTGGAGTCGTACGGGCTCGGGTGGCCGGTGATGGGCTTCTCGGTCCTCACCTTCGTCCTCGGGATGGTCTGGCTGCTGTACTGGATCGTGCCCAAGCCGACCGTCAGCCGGCTGGCGGTGACCAGCCAGCTCTCGGTGAACGACGACGGCGGCGAAGCGGTCGGGCTGGTCACCAGGCGCGACCACCGCGCCATGAACCTGATCATGCTGGCGGCCGTGCTGCTGCTCGCGGGCGGCTGGATCTGGCAGGCGACCGCGTTCAAGACGAAGATCCCCCAGCAGGTCAACCGCTTCAGGGTGGCGTCGGCCCCGCAGGCGGCGACCTTCGCCACGGCGACGCTCAACAAGATCACCTATGACCGCAAGGCGCAGACGCTTACGATGGACACCCAGGCGGTCAACCAGGGGAAGACCCCGATGGAGCTGAGGTCCCTCCACTTCGCCAACCTGACGTTCCTGCCAGGCGCGGCCTCGAGCGGCGCGACGGCGCCAGGCGTCGACGGCACCTTTGAGGCGTCACCGAGCGGGCCGGTCGCCGCCGGTGCGACCCAGACCCTCACGCTCACCCTCCGGGGCAGGACGCTGACGACCAACGACCTGGTCCCGACCGGGACCGCCAACGGCATCATGACCGCGGTGCTCGAGTTCGCCGACGCGAGCAACAACAGCAACTTCGTCACCATCCAACAGTTCGTGACACCCATCTTCGACTGACCCGGCTCGACTGACGACGCAGGCGATGGCGGCCTGGCCGGCGAGGGCCCACCTCCCGGCCAGGCCCGAAGGGACGGCAACACGATGCCCGGATTCATGCTCGCGCACGCCGGCGACGCCTCGGGTCTCGGCATGCTCGCGTTCGTCCCGATCGGGCTCCTGCTGCTGATCGGGATCATCATCGTGCTGCGCCCGACGATGACGTCGACTGGGCTGGGGAGCGCCGAGGACGAGGATGACGACTCGGCGCAGGACGCGCAGCGGGGACCGGACAAGGGCGGCGGCTGAGCTTGCTCGACGGGAGCGCGGGCAGCACGCTCGGGGAGGACAGGGGACATGGAGGTCGTCATCGCCCACGGCTCGGGAGGGGGCCTCGGCCTCCTTGCCTTCTTCCCTGTGGGCCTGCTCCTGTTGGTCGGGCTCGTGCTGATGTTCTCCCCGATCGTCTCCCAGACTGGCCGTCCCGTCCGCGAGGAGGACGAGGACGACCTGGCCAACCGCGTGCTCGGCGAGGAGGAGGCGCGGGAATTTCACAGGCGGGCCCGGCGCCAGCGGGCGGTGCGCAGGCGCACGCTTCGAGCGGCCCTCCCGGGAAGCCTGGGCCGTGGCAAGGAAAGCGAGGAGACCCGGCGCTAGACGTCGGGGGACCGATATGGCGGAGGTGCGCAGCGTATCGCGGGGCGAGGCCATCGACCGGGCCATCGTCCCTGGGATCCTGGCCGGGATCGTCGCCGCGGCCGTCATGGGACTGTTCGCGATGATCGCCGCCGCAACCTACCGCCACCTGCCGCTGTCCACGCCCCTGCGCGAGATCGCGGCCCTCGCCAGCCCGGACCTCGCCGTGCCTCCAGCCCAGCGGGCGGCGGGCGGGGGGCAGCTCGGCACCGCCCGGGAGCCGCTGGTCTTCGCCGGCGCGGTCCATCTGGCGGTCGGCGCGTTCTTCGGCGCCGTGTTCGCGCTCGCGGCCCGCGCCGCGCGCCCGCGCGGTGGCGCCGCGCTGGTGGCCGGGGCCCTCTACGGCCTGGTCGTCATGGCGCTCATGAGCCTCGTCGTGCTTCCCGCGGCGGGCCGGCTCTCCGGGGCGGGGGAGCCGATCTCCAACCTGGCAGGCACGGTGGGCTGGGCCACGTTCGCCGCCGCGCATGTGCTCTTCGGGCTGGTCCTCGGGCTGTGGCTGCTCGTCAGACCCGGCGACGTCGCTCGGGACCCGACCGCGCCGGGACCGAAGAGGGAGGTGACCGACTGACGCGGTGAGGCCTTTGTATCCATGTCGCATCCCCAGGGCCGGTCACGGCTTCGGCTACAAGGAGTGAGGCGGATGAGGGACGGACAGTTCGTGTTCGACGCGCACAGCGGTTACTGGGACGCAAGCCAGGAGAACTGCAAGAATCGCTTCGGCGAGGCGTTCATCGAGACGTTCTACGCGTTCCACACCGGCTTGAACCCCCCAGACCCCCAGTGGACGATGGACTACGAGCGCCAGTTCCGGAAGGTCGACCCTGACTGGTACCTAGAGGAGATGTTCGTCAAGGGCGAGGCCGACATGTCGGTCCTGTCGACCCAGGTGCTGACGGACTTCTATCACACCGGCTTCGTCAACCCCGAGCGCAACGCGCAGCTCGCCGCGCGGGCGCCGGAGCGCATCATCCCGCTCGGCGGGGTCGATCCGCGGGCGCCGGACGCGGTGGAGCAGGTCGAGCGGCAGATCACCGAGCTGGGCATGAAGGGCTTCAAGTGGTACACGGCCGAGTGGCGGGGCGAGTCGCGCGGCTGGAAGGCCAACGACCCGATGGTCTACCCCTGCTATGAGAAGGCCCTCGAGCTCGGCGTCACCAACCACTTCTTCCACAAGGGCCCGGCGGTGGAGCCGCTGTCCATGGAGAAGTTCGACGTCCGCGACATCGACGAGCCGGCCTGGCTGTACCCGGAG
>Ga0137374_10001381_pt1 | contig 27525 bp, 25 predicted proteins | sample SagtaG_20_FD_104811 | JGI IMG/M metagenome (GOLD analysis project Ga0137374, IMG submission 104811) | Vadose zone soil microbial communities from Sagehorn Ranch, Mendocino, California, USA - Sage1_R_100_16 metaG | ecosystem: Environmental > Terrestrial > Soil > Vadose zone | place: USA... | reverse complement strand
CTAGAGTGGTTGATCTGGCCCCGCCCTCAGAAATCCGGCCCTAGGCCCGCACTCCACCGACGCGCGAAACAGCACGCAAGGCGAGGAGCTTGAGGCGAACGGAGATCGTCTGCGGGGCCAGCTTGTAGTGACAGGCAGCTCCGTCGGCGAGTTTCCGCATTGCGGGATGAGGTCGCAGGATGCCAATGTACGAGTTCGTCGTCTGGGATCAGGAAATTGGGTCGCCGTCAGTTGACGTAGCTGACAACGGAGTCGCCATGCTCGTTCGCCATTCATTCGCCAGTGGGCACGCAAGTCAATGGACCTGCGCGGACGCCGGCGGACTCCGGTGGACGGACGCGCCGGTCACGGGAACCGCCGCGCTTCCCAGAAGCGGGGCGCCTGTGCCGGGCGCCCCGCTTTGTCGAGCGGAGGGGGAGGGATTTGAACCCCCGAGGGACGGAACCGCCCCTAGCGATTTTCGAGACCACGCGTAAATAGCCCATTTGCAGGGAGTTTGTCAGCCGTTCGCCAGTATATTCGCCACTCCGAAGGCGTCCTCCGTCGTCGAAACGGACAACCGCCGCAGCCGTGATCGCTGACCGTTACACCAAGTCGTTTAGGGGGTCGAGCGCGTTCGCCGGGGGAGTGTGATCGGTGTCGGTCACGTCGCCGCCGGCGTCGTCTGCGCGTTCGCCAGCCCCGTGCTTTTCGGACACGTCGACCGTTCCCGCTCGCGAGGCGACCTAGCCGGTGGTCGCCGCGAGTGCAGATCGGAGTTTGTTGAACATCCTCTGCACGGCCGTGATGCCTTCTTCGCTCTCTGCGGTCACGTCGAGCACCGCTTCCTCGCCATGGGTGTGTACAGACCATTCGGCAAAGGCGCAGCAGTCTCGCTCTAACTCTGCGAGCTGACGGAGCTCGCCTTCGACGCCGGGCGCGGCGCGGAAGAGCAGCCGTAAGCCGTTCTCGGTCGTGAGCAGGTCGACGCCGGCCCGCTCTCCGAGTTGGAGCCAGCGGTCCTGGCGGCGCGCGAGATCAGCCTTCTCGAGGGAGCAGGCGATCAGCGCGCTTTCCTGATCCTCCTCCATTCGTCCTCCTTCTCGTCGGCGGGTGGGCATCGAGCATCGTGCCTGTTCGAGTCGACTCTCTGTTCGCCTGCGGAGTCTTGATCGCGGACGAGCTGTCAACGATCCGCTGGCCTCGGTCATCTGGGGCATGCTCACATTCTTTGGCGCGAGCGCTCTCACCTTCATGATGTTGGATGTACGCGCTCGAGCGTCGGCATCGGCTGTTCATCCTCGCGTTCGCAGTTGGTTGCGCGTTGTCGAGTGCCTATGGCTTCCTCGCGGGCACCTGGCTCTTTGGCGTCGTCGAGGTGCTCTGGGTTCTGATCGTGTTGCGTCGCTACTTCACGCACGCGGTCGGTCGACCGCTGAGCGCAGGGCCTCGGCGCGCAGCAGGTTAAGTGTCCGGCCCGCCCGGTTTTGCGGGGCCGGGATGTTCTATGCCTAGGCGAGCGGCTCGGCGGCCGCGAGCCCGCTTGCATCGCCTCGGCGTGAGAAGAGCGCGGCCGCGAGCACTGTCACGGCCAGGTGCAGGCCGATCAGGATTGCTGCGATCGCCGCCACACCAGCGTTGGACTCGTTGAGTTGGTGGACGAGCTCGCGTCCATCGCCGGCGGCGAAGACGAGCCCGAAACCGGCGACGCCGAGCAGGGCGAGCCGCGGCCAGCGGCCGAGCCAGACGACGAGGGCGAGCAAGAGCGAAGCGACGAGAGCGAGGACCGTCAGGGCAACCGACTGGGTGTTGACGCCAAGGATGGTGGCGCCCGCCTCGCCGTGGCTCTTCTCGACGTGCTTCGCACTCTCACCGGACCCGTTCTCGCCGCCCGACTCGCCATTCGTGACGCTCCCGGTGGACGATGTTGCGGCGGTCGAGGCAGTCTCGGCGTGATGTTGATGTCGCGCCTCCCTCCCCTGGGGCGCTCTCACTTCGTTACGAGACGTACGTCCAGTTCGTGGCGAGCGGCGCGTCTAGCTCCACCTGCGCGACTGCGCCAGTGCGCCGATTCCCGGATCGGACGACATGGCGGATCCAAAGTGAGGCGACGGTCCTCGGCCCAGACTGCGTCGCCATCGCCGAAATGCGGTCGACGAGCTCGTCCCCGAACCGAACTAGATGTCAATCCAGCGGGACTCCGCGGCGTGCGCCGCGAGTCCGCTTTTCGGTTCTCTTGCGACAGAACTGCCCGGTCCGCACGCGTTCGCGCTGCCTTCGCGCACAAATCGCCGCATACTCCGTAAGCGCTTACTGTAAGCGCTTACCGTGGGTCAGAAGAGCGGGTTACACGTTGGGCTGATCGGCGCAGGGCGGATCGGTGCCTTCCACGCTCGTACCCTCACCGGGCTCGACGGCGTCGCCTCCCTCGCGATTGCCGACGCGGATCCTGGGCGGGCCGAACGGGTCGCTGAGAAACTCGGCGCACGGGCTGTCGAGACACCGGAAGCGCTGGTTGGATCCGGCGTCGACGCGCTCGTGATCGCGAGTGCGACACCGGGGCACGCGCCGCTGTTGCGGCTCGCGGCGCGCGCAGGCCTCCCCGCCTTCTGCGAGAAGCCGGTCGCCCTCGACCTCGCAACCCTCGACGGCGTGCTCGACGATGTTGCCCGCACCGGGATCCTCGTCCAGGTCGGGTTCCAACGGCGCTTCGATGCGGGCTACCGCGCAGCGCAAGCCGCCGTTGCAACAGGCGGCCTCGGGCGGATCCTCATCATGCGCGCTGCGACGCACGATCCGTCGCCGCCGCCCGAGGACTACATCGCTACCTCCGGCGGCATCTTTCGCGATCTCCACATCCACGACTTCGACGTCGTCCGCTTCGTCAGCGGTCAAGAAATCGTCGAGGTCTACGCTGACGGTGCAGCGCTCGAGGCCGCGTGGTTCGAGCAGTACCGAGACGTCGACGCTTCTGCCGCCATCCTTCGCCTGACCGGTGGCGGTCTCGTGCTCGTTTCGGGGACGCGCCACGATCCGCTCGGCTACGACGTCCGGCTCGAGGTGTTCGGCACCGCGGACACCATCGCGGTCGGCCAGGACGCCCGTACGCCGATCCGGTCGGTGGAGCGCGGCGTTGACCGCCCCGAAGGTCAGGGCTACCACGATTTCCTGGATCGGTTCGCGCCTGCCTACCGGAGCGAACTGGCCGCCTTCGTGGCGGCGGTGCGCGCCGGTGGGCCGAGCCCATGCCCGCTCGAGGAGGCTCGCGCCGCGCTCAGGATTGCACTCGCCGCCGATCTGTCCCGGGCTGAGCGGAGGCCCGTCGCCGTCGAGGAGGTGGGCCTAGCGCACACGCCCTCCATTGGTTGAGAATCGCCCCAGGCCAGTGATAGTCCAACCACTGAAAGGGAGGCTCGAATGAGCGACGAGCTCTTGGAAGACGAACTCACCCAGCTGACGCGCCGTGGACTATTCATCAAGGGCGGCGCGGCGGCGGCCGGCCTGACCGTGCTCGGCTCGCCGGCCGCAGCTCTCGCCGCGGGCACGGCGACCACGATCAAGGTGGCCGTCGTGACGCACGGCGACACCGGCGCGTTCTGGTCGGTGTTCAAGAAAGGCGTCGACCAAGCCGCGAAGGACATGAAGTCGCACGGCGTCACCGTGACGCAGCAGTACACGAACAACGATCCCGCGAAACAGGCATCTGCGATCAATGCCGCAGTCGGCGCCGGCGCGAACGTGATCGCGGCATCGGCACCCGATCCGAGTGCGCTCAAGGACGCTCTGACGAAGGCGTCGAAGAAGGGGATCGAGATCATCACCGTGAACTCAGGGCTCGGCGCGTTCGACAGCCTTCCGACCTACGAGGTGCACGTGGGGCAGACAGAGGACGTCGCTGGCCAGGGCGCAGGCAAGCAGTTCAAAGCCGCCAAGGCAAAGAAGGTGCTGATCGTCGTCCACGAGGCGAGCAACTCCGGGCTCGTGCAGCGGGCGAACGGTGTCAAGAGGGTCCTGGGCGCCTCTGGCGTGAAGGTCCTGACGATCCCGGATGCGAAGAAGGACATTCCCGGCACGAAGGCCAAGGTGAAGGCCGCCTTCAACGCCGATAAGCAGCTCGACGCCTTCCTTGGCCTCGACCCGGACGTCACGATCCCTTGTCTCGACGTGATCCCGAAAGGAACGAAGGCGGGCACGTTCGACGTCGGCGGCTCGATCAAGGAGATCCAAAAGGGCAGGATGCTCTTCGCGATCGACCAGCAGCAGTATCTCCAGGGGTACCTGCCGGTCGTCTTCGCCTACCTGTACAGGTCGAACCTGAACACGGTGGGCAACGGGAAGCCGGTCCTGACGGGGCCGGGAATAATCAACAAGGCGAACGCGGCCAAGGTCGCCGCGCTCGCTGCGAAGGGAACCCGCTAGGAGGCGCCGCCGGGTGGGCGGCCTCCGGTCGTCCACCCAGCGGCCGGAAGCTTCGATGGCCGAGACAGCAGCCCAACCGCAGCGAGGTGACGAGCGTCTGATCCGGGTCGGCTTCCTGCCGCGTCTGCTGACGCGGCCGGACATCGGTGCGTTCCTCGGCGCGGTGGCCGTCTTCTTCGCGTTCGGCTATTTCGCGCGGGCGGTGAACTGGCTCGGCGATCCCGCAATCGCTTCGGGTTGGACTGACCAGGCCGCGCAGTACGGCATCGTCGCCGTGCCGGTCGCGCTGCTGATGATCGGCGGCGAGTTCGACCTCTCCGCGGGCGTGATGATCGGGAGCTCGGGTCTGCTACTCGGCTACCTGACGACGTACCAAGACCTGAACATCTGGCCGGCGATGGGGCTCGTCCTCTTGTTCGCCCTCGCGATCGGCTTCGTGAATGGGCTCACCGTCGTCAAGACGAAGCTGCCGAGCTTCATCGTCACGCTCGCGACGTTCTTCATCTTGCAAGGCGTCAATGCAGCCGGGACGCTGAAGCTGACCGGCACGACCGCGATTCAGAACGTCGATTCGGCAAGCGGCTTCGAGTCGGCGCGCCGATTCTTCTCGGGCGACCTGACGCGTTGGGATTTCAAGGTGAAGGTGCTGTGGTGGATCGGCCTGACGCTGTTCGGCGCATTGCTGCTCGCGAAGTCGCGCTTCGGCAACTGGATCTACAGCGCGGGCGGCGATCCCGTTGCGGCGCGCAACGTCGGCGTCCCCGTCGTCCGCACGAAGATCGCTCTGTTCATGATGACGTCCAGTGTCGCTGCGCTGATGGGGATCATCGAGACGTTCGAGCTTCGGTCCATGCAGGCGAAAGAAGGCGTCGGGCTCGAGTTCCTCTTCATCATTTGCGCGGTGGTGGGCGGCTGTCTGCTGACGGGCGGCTACGGCTCGGTGATCGGGACGTTCTTCGGCGCGGCCATGCTCGGCATGGTGCAGCTTGGAATCGTCGATGCACAGTGGGACAGCAACTGGACCTACGCGTTCCAAGGTGGGATCCTCTTCGCCGCCGTCATGCTCAACACCGTCGTGCGCAGCCGGGCGCAGAGAGTGAGATGACGATGGCCGCGACGACAGTCGACAGCGGCAAGCCGCACCTGCTCGAAGCCGAGCGGCTCTCGAAGTACTACGGCAACGTCGTCGCCTTGAAAGACATCTCGGTCCACGTGAACGCCGGTGAAGTGACGTGCCTCCTCGGCGACAACGGCGCGGGGAAGTCGAGCTTCATCAAGATTCTCTCCGGTGTTCACCAGCCGGACGAAGGACAAGTGCTCGTCGACGGCGAGGCCGTCCATTTCACGTCGCCGCGCGACGCACGCGCCTGCGGGATCGCGACGGTCTACCAGGACCTCGCGATGGTGCCGCTGATGTCGATCTGGCGAAACTTCTTCCTCGGCGCCGAGCCGAGAAAGGGAATCCGGCCGCTCCGCTGGTTCGACGCGCCGACCGCGAAGGACGTCGTGCGCCGCGAACTGCACGAGATGGGGATCGACATCCGCGACCCGGACCAGTCCGTTGGCACGCTCTCGGGCGGCGAGCGTCAGTCCGTGGCGATCGCACGCGCCGTCTATTTCGGCGCCCGCGTGTTGATCCTCGACGAGCCGACCTCGGCGCTCGGCGTCAAGCAGGCCGGCGTCGTCCTCAAGTACATTCTTCAGGCCCGCGACCGCGGCGTCGCCGTCATCTTCATCACCCACAACCCACACCACGCCTATCCGGTAGGGGACCGCTTTGTGATCCTGAACCGTGGCCAAAGTCTCGGCAGCTTCGAGAAGGCGGAGATCGACCGCCAGGAGCTCGTGCGGCTAATGGCCGGCGGCCGCGAGCTCGCGGAGCTCGAACACGAGCTGGAGGCGATCAAAGCAGAGGTCGGGTGAAGGCGGTCCGGCTCACCGCGGCGCAGGCGCTCGTTCGCTTCCTCGCTGCGCAGTACGCGGAGCGCGACGGCGTCGAGCGGCGCTTCTTCGGCGGCTGCTTTGGCATCTTCGGTCACGGCAACGTCGCGGGGATCGGCGAGGCGCTCTACGAGTCGCCGGAGCTGCTGACCTACTACCAGGCGCGAAACGAGCAGGCGATGGTGCACGCGGCGGCCGGCTACGCGCGCATGAAGAACCGGCTCGGCGCGCTCGTTTGCACGACCTCGATCGGCCCCGGCGCCACGAACATGGTCACCGGAGCCGCGCTGGCCACAGTCAACCGGCTGCCGGTGCTCCTCCTTCCAGGTGACGTCTTCGCCTCGCGCCGACCGGATCCCGTGCTCCAGCAACTCGAGGTGCCCTCTGCCGGCGACGTCTCGGTGAACGACTGCTTCCGTCCCGTCTCGCGTTACTTCGACCGGATCTGGCGACCGGAGCAGGTGATCCCCGCCGCCTTGCAGGCGACGCGTGTGCTCGTCAACCAGGCCGAGACGGGAACCGTGACGCTCGCGTGCCCGCAGGACGTGCAGGCGGAGGCGTACGAGTTCCCCGCGGAGTTCCTCCGCAAGCGGGTCTGGCACATCGCGCGGCCGCTGCCGGACGACGCGGCGCTCAGCGAGGCGGCGACGCGGATTCGGGCGGCGCGACGGCCGCTGATCGTCGCCGGCGGCGGCGTCATCTACTCGGAGGCGACGGAGACGCTGAGGCGGTTCTGCGAGCAGACCGGCATTCCCGTCGGCGAGACCCAGGCGGGCAAGGGCTCACTTCGCTACGACCATCCATCGGCGCTCGGTGCGATCGGAGTGACGGGTACCTTCGCTGCGAATCGGATCGCCGCGGACGCTGATCTCGTCATCGGCGTCGGCACGCGCTGGACGGATTTCACAACTGCGTCGAAGACCGCGTTTCGCAATCCGGACGTCGGCTTCGTCAACATCAATGTCGCCGACTTCGATGCGGCGAAGCACGCGGGTCTCGCGCTCGTCGGTGACGCGCGTACGACGCTCGACCGGCTCACCGAACGCCTCGAGGGTTGGTCAGTAGACGACGGTTACCGCGCCGAGGCTGCGCGGCTGAGCGCGCAGTGGGACGACGAGGTCGAGCGTCTGTACACGCTCGCGCACGGGCCGCTGCCGGCGCAGAGCGAAGTGCTCGGCGTGGTGAACTCGTTGTCGGAACCGACCGACGTGGTCGTCTGCGCTGCCGGCTCAATGCCAGGCGACCTGCACAAGCTGTGGCGTACGCGCGACCCGAAGGGCTACCACGTCGAGTACGGCTACTCGTGCATGGGCTACGAAATCGCCGGTGGCCTCGGTGTGAAGATGGCGATGCCTGAGCGCGAGGTGTACGTCCTCGTCGGCGACGGCTCCTACTTGATGCTCTCGAGCGAGATCGTCACCTCGATCCAGGAGGGCCTGAAGCTGACGATTGTGCTGGTCGACAATCACGGCTTCAACTCGATCGGGAGCCTTTCCCGTTCACTCGGTACGGACGGTTTCGGCACGCTGTACCGCTACCGGCGCAACGGCTCGATCGGCCTCGACAGCGACGCTGACCCGGCGCCGTCCTTACCGGTCGACCTGGCGGCGAACGCCGAGTCGCTTGGCGCGCGCGTCATCCGGGCGACCACGATCGACGAGCTGCGCACCGGGCTTGCCGCCGCCAAGACGGAGACGCAGACCGTTGTGATCGCCGTCGAGGTGGATCGGTACGCGGGCGTGCCGAGCTACGAGAGCTGGTGGGACGTTCCGGTCGCCGAGGTGTCCGAGGTCGAGTCCGTGCGCGACGCACGCGAGCAGTACGAGGCGGCGAGGCGGGACGAGCGGAGGCACTTGTGATCGAGGCTGCAGTGCTGGGACGGGTCGGAATCGACCTGTACCCGAACCAGCTCGAAACGCCGCTGTCGAAGGTGAACACGTACACGCGCTTCGTCGGCGGTTTCGCCGGCAACGTCACGACCGGCCTGGCCCGGCTCGGTGTGCGTTCGGCGATCGTCTCGCGCGTCGGGGACGACGGTCACGGCGAGTTCGTCCGCGAGTGGCTCGCCGCGAACGGGGTCGACGTTCGGTTCCTGCGCACGGACCCGTACTGGCTGACTCCGCCGACGTTCTGCGAAGTGTGGCCGCCGGACCGTTTCCCGATCACGTTCTATCGCCGTCCGACGGCTCCCGACTGGCAGCTCTCGCTCGACGACTTCGACCTCGACGAGGTCGCTCGCGCTCCTCTTCTTTACGCAACGGGAACGGGGCTTGCGCAGTCGCCGAGCCTCGAGACGACGCTCGCCGCACTCGAAGAGCATCAGGGCACGACTGTCTTCGATCTCGATTGGCGGCCGACGCTCTGGGACCGGCCGGAGGAGTACCCGGCCCTCGCCGCGGATGCGGTCGCCGCCGCCGACATCGTGATCGGCAATGAAGACGAGGTCGAGGCTGCGCGGCTGCGCGACGTTTCGAGGCTCGTACTGAAACGGGGGGAGAGGGGCGCAACGGTCTACGAGGAGGGCGACGAGACCGACGTTCCCGGGTTTCCGGTCGCGGTCGTCAACGGGCTGGGAGCCGGCGACGCATTCGCGGCAGCTGTTGGGCACGGGCTACTACGGGGCCTGTCGCTCGTCGAGGCAGTGCGCCGCGGCACGGTCGCCGGTGCTTTGGTCGCCGCGCAGCTCGCGTGCTCAGAGGCTATGCCGCGGCTCGAGGCGCTCGAGGCGGCGCTCGTTTGACCACGCCCGAGCTGCTGCTGAAGGCCGGTGCATGGGAGCAGGTCACCCCGGAGTCTGCGGGCTGGCGCTACCTGTTCTTCGGCGTCCGGTCGGGCTCGTTGGCGTCGGAGACGGGCGAGGGCGAGGTCGCCCTGGTTCCGCTGGGCGGTCGCTGCCGTGTCGAGTCCGACGGCGGGGCATGGGAGCTCGGTGGACGCGAGAACGTTTTCGCCGGCATGCCGTGGGCGCTGTACCTGCCGCGCGACACCAAGTACCGCGTCGAGGCGCTGGGCCCACTCGAGCTTGCGATCTGCGGCGCGCGCTGCGAGCAGCGGCGCGAGCCCGTGCTCGTGCGTCCCGAGGACGTCGAGGTCGAGGTGCGCGGCGCCGGAAACGCGACCCGCCAGATCAATCACATCGTCAAGCCCGAGTTCCCGGCCGAGCGGCTGCTGGTCGTCGAGGTGTTCACGCCGGCCGGCAACTGGTCGAGCTATCCACCGCACAAGCACGACGAGGACAGGCCGCCCGGAGAAGTCGTGCTCGAGGAGACCTACTACTATCAAACGGCTCGTCCCGAGGCGTTCGCCTTTCAGCGTCTCTACAGCCCGCGGCACGGCGTCGACGTCACCGTGACCGTGCGCGACGGAGATCTGATGCTCGTGCCGTGGGGCTACCACACGACCGCCGCAGCGCACGGCTACGACCTCTATTACCTGAACGCGCTCGCGGGCAATCGCCGTTCGATGGCTGCTTCCGACGATCCTGACCTCGCCTGGGTCCGCTCCGCGTGGGACGAGCTCGAGCCGGATTCGCGCGTTCCGCTCGTCACGCTCGAGCGAGCGCCGGCGTGATCCGCGTCGCGAACGCGCCGGTCAGCTACGGCGCGTTCGAGCTGACGGTCGGCGTGTTGCCGAACGTCCCGGGCCCGGAGGAGGTGCTCGACGCGATTGCCGAGGCGGGCTACGCGGGAACGGAGCTCGGACCGCGCGGCTACCTCGGCGAGGACCGGGCGCTGCGCGACCGGCTCGAGAGCCGCGGGCTCGCGCTCGCCGGGGGCTTCGTCCCGATCAGGTTTGGAGAAGACGCGAACTTCCGCGAGTTGGGCGCGACGCTCGACATTCTGATCGGCTTCGGAGCGAAGCCGGTCCTCGCCGACGCCGGACCGCGGAGCGTCGTGGACTGGGGGCGGCTGACGGACGGAGTCGCCCGCTCCGTCGAGCTGGCGCGAGCGCGCGGCCTCGAGCCCACCTTTCATCACCACATGGGCTCGCGTGTGCAAACTCCGGGCGAGATCGAGCGGCTGCTTGACCTAACCGACATCGGTCTGCTGCTCGACACCGGCCACCTGGCGGCCGCAGGCGGCGATGCCGTGCGAAGCCTGCGCGACTGGCGCGATCGGATCGATCACGTGCACGTGAAGGACGTGAGGCTCGACATCCTTCGCACCACGGCCGACTGGGACGACGCGTGGCGGCGCGGCGTCTTCTGCGAGCTCGGCGCCGGCGACGTCGATATGGAGTCGTTCTTTGCCGAGCTGAACGGCTACTCCGGCTGGCTCGTCGTCGAGCAGGACTGGATCCCCGGGCCGGGTGACGACGCCGCCGAAGCGGCCGCGGCGCAGGCGCGCAACCGGCGCTGGCTCGCGGAGCACGTCGGGCTCTGAGTAACTGAGCGACGATTCGCTGAACTCGGAGCAAGGGGCCGGCTACGGAAACATCGCGAGGATCGTGCCGGCGAGCGTTTCGTTCTGCGTGCCGACGTAGAAGACGAGGTCGTCGTGAGCGTAGAGGTAGAGCGTCGAGCCTCCCGGGTACACAAACTTCGTCACCCGTTTGCCCGACAACCTCGCAGTTGACGTCTCCAGGCCGCGGGCATTCGGGTGCGAGCTCTCGACAATCGCCTGCCGCAGCGCCGAGCCTCGCACGTCGCGCACCTGAAACACGCCGGTCTCGAGCTCGAACGTTCGCGACGACGTCTGTGCGTTCGCAAAGCGGAGGTCGTTCGGCTGCTTGCCGTGAGCGGCGAGGAACCGCCTCATGACGCGGCCGAACACATTGCCGCCGAAGACGACGGCGCCCGTCGTGCTTCCCTTCCGCAACGCTGTTCCGTTCACCTCGGTCGGCAGCAGCGCCTCGAGATCGGGCGCGGCATGGCTGACGCTTCGCGTCGTCGAGGCGGTCGTGGTCGGAGAGGCGTGTTCGCCGTCACCGCACCCGGCGAGGAGGCCGGCCGCCGCAAGCCCGGCCAGCGACGCTATCAGGAGACGGGCGCGCACGGAGGGCTGACTCAAGCAGAAGGACGGGAGGACCCGCCACGCCGAGCCCTCCCGTGCGTCGCGGGCCGTCCTACTTCGTCTTCTCGAAGTCCGGAACGAACAGGGCCTGCACCTCGTCGTTCGGCGTCTCGAACGCGATCAGCGCCGACCCGTCCACCGCCAGCTTGTCGTAGGCGGCCTGGTCGAGCGAGAACTTGACCTTCTTCTTGCCCTTCTTCGTGAACGTGACGGTCTCGTGAGCGACCACGCGCCCGCTCATGTCCGGTGACCAGGGCGGGATGCCGCCGTCGGTCACCGCACAGGCGCTGAGGCCGTAGTCCGGCGGTGGATTCGTGGCGGGTGCGCAGCTCGTCAGGAAGACCGGGATCGCGCCGTGGTCGCCCGTCCACAGGAAGATCTCGGCCGTGCCCGGCCCGGTCGCGTCGATCTCGAGCTCCAGCTTCCCCGCCGCCGGCGGGCTCAGCTTCATCTTCTGGACCTCGATGCTGTCGTTCGCCGGTGCGGGCTTGCGGCCCGAGATCGGCACGCCGTCCAACGCGGACTGGTAGATCGTCTGCGGCGAGAGGACGCCGTCCAGGTTCGGGTGCGACACGTTCGGCGCTGCCGGCGTCGTCGACCGGCCCGGCGGGGGCGTGTAGCCGGCAAGCGATGCACGGCCCCACCGGTACGGGTCGGACTGGACGCTGCCGAACGTCGACCACGCAAGCCGAGTGCTCTGGTCGATGTGACGCAGCGTGGTCGTGCCGGCCGCCGCGGTGTTGTCCTCGTCGTAGGGCGTGATGTTCAGACCCATGTTGTCCGGATCGACCGCGGCCGGAAGGTCGCCGAGCGGGATCCTGACCTCGAGGTTGTAGCCGCCCGCGGCGCCGTAGCTGTGGTCGCCGGTCGTCGAGTTGGTACCGACCCAGGTCGCCGTCGAGACGACCTGCACGCCCGGCGCATTCGGGGCGTCGTCGACGGTCGACGCGAGCGGTCCCGTTGAATACCCCTGGTGGTTGTCTGCGTCGCGTTCCCAGCACGGTCCGTTCACGCCGTTGCCGTTCGAGTTCGTGGGGTCGTTCGTGAACGGGAAGATGCCCAGCTTGAACGTGTTCGCGGTGTCCTTTAGGACCTGCGAGGCGTTGCCGCGAGGGTCGATGAGGATCTCCACGGAATCCGCAAGCCAGTGCGCGATGCATTCCGGCGGCGTGACGGCGTAGCTCTGGAAATCGTCTCGGATGTGGATGAAGAAGTACAGATCGTCGCCGAAGCGGGTCACCTTCGCGAACGTGGTGGTGGGCGCTCCGGGCAGAGCTCCCGTCGCGTTTCCGCAGTCGACGCCGGGCGGCGAGCAGTCGCGGGTGGAGCCCCCGGGCTCCCACTTCCGGCCGATATCGAGTGACTCCCCCGCGTACTCCCCTGCGCCTTCGACGCCGTCGAGCGTCGGCGCGCTCGCGGCTGCCGGAATCGTCGTCTTCGGGACGATGCCGAGCGTCAGGTCTTCGAAGCCGCTGCCCGCGCCGAACGTCGTCGTGATGCGGACCGAGACGTTCGTGTTCTGCTGGCTCGCCGGGGATCCGGGGTTGCTGATCGGCAGCGTGGAGTTCGTGAACGAGTTGGAGACGTCGAAGTTGACCGTCGTGTCGCCGCCGGCCGCGAGCGGCCCGTACGGCTTCGTCAATGCGTCGGCCGTCAGCCCCGCCGGCAGCGTGAGCGTGACGGTGCCGCTCTGGCTGGTGTCGGACCAGTTGTGGACATCCACGGGCAGCGTGAACGTCGATCCCGCCGCCGTCGTCTGAACCGCTCCCGAGCGGCCGAGCCGATACGCCTGCGGGGCCTCGGCCGCGACCCAATTGTCGTACTCGGCCCAGTTGCCCCAGCGGTGGAAGCGCCCCTCGACCGGAGGAACAATCCGGACGACCTCATCCGTGTAGCCCGTCGCGACGCCGCTCGAGAGCAGCGCGGCGATCCGGAAGTTGGTGTTGACGGCGGCCGATGCGCTCGGCGTGATGGTGAACGTGGCGGTGGACTCGGCCGCACTCGAGATCGGGCCGATGGGCTTCGCCGCGTCGACGGCCCAGCCGCTCGGAACCGTCAGCGCGACGGTACCGGCCGGCAGCGTGCCTGAGCCCGACTTCACGTGGACCGTCGCCTGGAACGACTGCCCGGCGACGTTGAAGAAACGAGAGAAGGTGATGTACTCGAGCGTTCCAAGCGGAAGGCCGCCGGGGTCGGGAACCGTCGCGCCGTAGAGGATCGCGTCGTCCTTGCCGGCGAGCGGGTTCGCAACTCCACCGATCGTGTTCGGCTGGAACGGAACCACCGCCCGCGTCATCCCGAAGCGCCGGCAGTTCGGATTCGCCGACGTCATGTTCATGACGCGGCTCTGGGTCGGATAGGCGGCCGTGCCTTCCACGTGCACCTGCTCCCAGCTCTTCGGTGTGCCCGCGGGCTTTCCCTGGACGTTGCCGGGGGGCCAGAGGTACGGCGAGTCGTAGCCGGTCCAGGCGCCGACGACCGCGTCGAGGTTGGTCGCTGCGGGGATGAAACCCGTCGTGCAGTCGGCCGCGGCAGTGGTGCCGCCCGTCCCGGCGGTGCTCCCTCCGGAGAACGCCTTCTTCACCTGCCACGTGTTGAGCGCGTGCGGACCAGTGAGTTGCTCCGGGAACATCGTCGGGTCCGCCGCCGCGGTGAAGCCCTCCCAGATCATGCGACCCGCCCACTGGTGGTTCCCGTGACCGACGGCCAGCGTGGGACCGAAGCCGATGTAGACGTCCGGCTTCGTCATGCGGATGATGCGCGTGATCCGGCCGAGGGTGTCGTCGTGACCCCAGAAGTAATCGGTCAGCGGCGCGCTCTGGTTGTAGAAGAAGTCGACCTTGTCGAGGTTGAAGATGTCGACGGTGCCCGAGCGGTAGTGAGCGACGCGGTCCTCGTTCTCGCGCCGGAGCCCGAGAGCCGTTCCGATCTCTTGGCCGACCGCGTTGCCGCCACCCTCGCCGCGCGTAATCTGGATGATCCCGCAGCGGACGCCGTAGCGCTGGTGCCAGACGCCGCATGGGCCGATGATGCTCGTGTCGTCGTCCGGGTGGGCCCATTCGCCCATCACGTTGATCTTCAAGGGGTCGTCGATCGTGTACGTCGCTTGCGGCGCTGCACTTCCCGGCATCGCTACGCCGATCGCGACGACCGCGACCGCCGCCAGAGCCAAGCCGTACCGCCTCAGTGACCGTTTCATGGACCGCACGTCGCTCCCTTCTCCTCGGACGACTTCACATGATTTGCCGCGACGAACCCGCGCGTGCGGCCCGAACGCGTCCGCACGAAGTCGAACATCGAGACCATCGCGAAAATCCAGCATCCGCAACGGGGTTACGCTAGGACGACCCGCCCGCCGTGTCAAGTTTCTGTGGAATCTTTGCAATGGCGCGCTCTGCGGTAGGGTCGCGGCTGCGGTCGCATTTTCGAACACGTGTGAACACCAGGACGCGATGCTCGCAGAGGAACGCAGGGAGCTGATCCTTCAGACGGTGCGCAACGGGCGAGGCGCGGAGGTCGTCGAGCTCGCCCAGCGCTTCGACGTCTCCGAGATGACCGTCCGCCGCGACCTGGGCAGGCTCGCGCGCGAGGGAAAGCTGACGAGGGTCCACGGCGGCGCGATGAGCGACCCCGAGCCGCCGTTCGCGCAGATCGCCGTGGAGCGGCTCGAGGAGAAACGGCGGATCGGGCGAGCCGCAGCCGCGCTCGTTACGAACGGGCAGACAGTGATCGTCGACGTCGGGACGACGACGCTCCAGCTCGCTCGACAGCTGCGCGGCCGAGAGCTGACCGTCGTGACGAGCAACCTCGCCGTGATCGAGGAGCTGCTGCCCGACCCGAGGATCGAGCTCGTCGTGGTTGGCGGCGTGGTGCGGCGCAACTACCGCTCGCTCGTCGGCATGCTCGCCGAAGATGCGCTGCGGCAGCTCTCAGCGGACGTTGTCTTTCTCGGGGCGAGCGGCATCCGCGAAGATCTCTCCGTGATGGACACGACGATGGTCGAGGTGCCGATCAAGCGCGGGATGATCTCCGCCTCGCGCCGAGCGGTCCTCCTCGTCGACTCGGCAAAGTTCCGGATGCACGGATCGGTGCGGATCTGCGGAGCGGACGAGCTCGACGCGGTCGTCACCGACGCGACCATGGAGGAGCCCGGAGTGCCCGCGCTCGTGCGGGCCGGCGTCGACGTGGTGCACGCATGAAGATCGCCGTCCTCGGCGGCGGCGGCTTCCGCGTGCCGATGGTCTACGGCGCACTCCTCGCGCGGGCCGAGCGGCTCGGGCTCGAGCAGGTGGCGCTCTACGACCTCGAAGAGGGCCGGCTCGCACAGATCGCGCCCGTCCTCGAAGGGCTCGAGCGGGAACGCGGCACGCGGCTTGCGTTCTCCTCGACGACGCGGCTCGACGACGCGCTCGACGGCGCGGACTTCGTCTTCTGCGCGATCCGTGTCGGCAACCTCGAAGGCCGCGTCGTCGACGAGCGCGTCCCTCTCGACGAAGGCGTCGTCGGGCAGGAGACGACCGGTCCCGGCGGCCTCTGCTTCGCGCTACGCACGGTTCCGGTGATGGTCGACGTGGCGCGGCGCGTCGCCGAGCGCGCGCCGCAGGCCTGGTTCGTCAACTTCACGAACCCGGCGGGTCTCGTCACCGAGGCGATCCGCGCCGAGCTCGGCGATCGTGCGGTCGGGATCTGCGACTCCCCGGCGGGCCTCTGCCGCCGCGTCGCCGCCGCGCTCGGCCGTCGACCCGAGGAGCTCTGGTTCGACTACTTCGGGCTGAACCACCTCGGCTGGCTGCGCGGCGTGTACGACGGCGAGCGCGACCTGCTCCCGGGACTGCTTGCGGACGACGCGTTGCTCGCGTCGTTCGAGGAGGGCCGCCTCTTCGGCGGGGAGTGGCTGCGCTCGCTCGGGATGATCCCGAACGAGTACCTCTTCTTCTACTACTTCGCCTCCGACACGGTCGAGGCCCTGCGCTCGGGGCTCCAGTCGCGCGCCGAGTTCCTCCTTCGTCAACAGGCCGCGTTCTACGGCGAGAACGGGCGCACGCCGGAAGCTGCACTCGAGGCGTGGCGGACAACGCGCCGGGAGCGCGAGGAGACGTACTTCGCCGAGGCGCACGCCGCCGCAGGCATATCCGCGCCGGACGACGACTGGGAGGACGTCGGCGGCTACGAGGGCGAGGCGCTGGCGGTCGTCGAGGCGATCGCGCTCAACCAGCGGCGCGTCCTGATCCTCGACACCGCGAATCGGAGCAGCCTGCCGTTCCTCGATGCCGACGCGGTCGTGGAGGTGCCGTGCGTCGTCGGCAGCGCCGGGGTCGTGCCGGTCGCGGTCGGCGAAGTGCCGGGGCACGCGCGAGCGCTCGTCGAGACGATCAAGGAGGTCGAGCGCATGACGATCCGCGCGGCCCTGACGCAGTCGCGCGAGCTCGCCGTAAAGGCGCTCGCGCTGCATCCCCTCGTCCCGTCGGTGAACACCGCTCGGCGCATCTTCGACTCGTACGCCGGCCGCCAAGCGGAGCTGACCGGGGTCTTCTCATGACGGCGGAGGTAGTCTGCGCCGGGCCTGTGTTCCTCGATCTCACCTTCGTGGGGCTCGAAGAGCTGCCGGAGCCGGGCCGCGAGCGCTTCGCGCTGGAGTTGCACGAGACTCCGGGCGGCGCCGGGATCACGGCGGTCGGTCTCGCCCGGCTCGGCGTTCGCGTCGCCGTGGCGGCGCCCGGGCTCGGCCGCGACCTTGCCGGCGAGACGCTCCGTCGCCTGTTGGAAGACGAGGGCGTCGTGTGCGCCGGTCCGGAGAGCGAGCGAACGGCGGTCACCGTCGTGATGCCGCTCGCCGGCGAACGAGCGATGCTGACGTACGAGCCGGAGGCGCACGTCGAGCGTGACGCGCTCGAACGCTTACGGCCGCGCGCGGTCGTCGTTGGAATCGGACAGCTTCCCCTCGTACCGGAGGGAGTAGCGGCCTACGTCTGTGTCGGGGACCGTGAGGCCCAACGACATGCGCGGTCGTTACCGGAGGAGCTGCGCGGCGCCCGCGCGGTGCTCGCCAACCGCTCCGAGACGCACCGGCTGACGGGCAGAGGCGATCCGGAGGCGGCCGCGCTCGCGCTCGCCGAGCACGTCGGGACGGCCGTCGTCACCTGCGGCGCGGACGGCGCCGTCGCGGCGTCGGACGGCGCGGTGTTCCACGCGCCGGCTCCGCACGTCGAAGCACTCGACACGACCGGCGCGGGCGACCTGCTGGCCGCGGCGTACGTGTGGGGGGATCTGCAAGGGCTGCCGCTCGACGAGCGGTTGCGACGGGCGGTCGTGTACGCCGCCCTCTCCGTGCGGACGGCCACCGGGGCCCGAGGCGCGGCCACCCTCGAGGAGCTCGAGCGCGCACTCGCCGAGCTCGACCCGGCGATCGTGCAAACAGCATCGGCAAAGGAGCATGCATGAACGAGAGGAGAGTCCCCAAGCTCGCCGTCGGGCTCGCGGCGGGCGTCGCCCTGCTGGCGCTCGCCGGACTCGGCGCGGCAGGCACCCAGCCCACGTCGAAGCGTGCAACGGTCACGCTGCTCGTCTGGGACCAGGAGGTCCGCGGCGGCCAGGCGGCCGCGATCAAGAAGCTGAACGCGGATTTTCAGAAGAAGTATCCGAGCATCAAGATCAACCGCGTCGCGAAGTCGTTCACCGACCTCCAGGCGACGCTGAAGCTCGCAGCGTCCGGGCCGAACCCGCCGGACGTCGTCGAGGCGAACAACGGCTACTCGGCGATGGGTCCGCTCGTGAAGGCGAACCTGCTGCTCTCGCTGAACTCGTACGCCGCGAGGTACGGGTGGCGCGCCCGCTACTCGACCGGGCTGCTGAAGATGAACCAGTTCACGGCCGACTCGAAGAAATTCGGCACCGGCAACATCTACGGCATCCCGATGACCGGCGAGGTCGTGGGCGTCTATTACAACAAGGCGAAGCTGCGCAAGCTCGGTCTGAAGGTGCCAACGACCTTCGCGGCGTTCGAGCAGGCGATCACGAAGGCGAAGCAGGGCGGTGAGACGCCGATCCAGTTCGGCAACCTCGACAAGTGGCCGGGCATCCACGAGTACGAGGAGGTGCTGCTCCAGTACGTGAGCAGGGCGTACGCGCGCAGCTTCATCTTCGGCTCGGGCGGCGGGAAGACGAACTTCAACTCGAGGGGGGCGATCGCCGCAGCCGCGAAGCTCCAGGCCTGGGTGAAGGCCGGCGCCTTCACGAACGGCTACGCAGGGATCGGCTACGACCCCTCGTGGCAGGCGTTCGGCAAGGGCAACGGGGTCTTCCTGATCAGCGGTAGCTGGCTCACCGCCGATCTCAAGAAGGCGCTTGGCAACGACGTCGGGTTCTTCCTGCTGCCGCCCGCGAAGGGCAAGCAGCTCGCGACACTCGGCGGCGAAGGCCTTCCGTGGGCGATCAGCTCGAAGTCGAAGAACGCCGACGCGGCGGCCACGTACCTCAACTTCCTCACGACCAACTCGTCGATGCAGACCGTGGCCAACAACGGCCAGCTCACGGCGACAAAGGCGAAGGTGAGGGTGCCGTCCGGTCTCGACACCGAGGTCTACAACGCGTGGACGAAGGCGAACAGGACCGACGCGATCGTTCCGTACCTCGATTGGGCGACGCCGACGATGTACGACACCGTCACCGCTGCGGTCCAGGAGCTGATGGCGGGGAAGGCGACGCCGTCGTCGTTCGCGAAGAAGATCCAGTCCGACTACTCGAAGTTCCATTCGAGCTGAGTCCGGTCGCCGAGCATGGATCCGAGCCAGCTTCCGCTGCCTTGCGGCTGCGGAGGCCGGCTCGGCTCGGCGGCGGCGCCGCCCGCGTCGAGCCGCCCGGCGCGCCGCGTCATGTCGCCTACCTCTACCTGCTGCCGGCGCTCGCGATCTACGCCGCGTTCGTGCTCGCGCCGCTCGGGCACACGATCTGGCTCTCGCTGCACCAGTGGGACGGGCTGACCCCGGCGACGTGGGTCGGCCTCGACAACTACAGCGAGATCCTCCACGACGGCGCGCTCCGGTCGGCGTTCGAGCACTCCTTCGTTTTGATCGTCTTCTATGCCGTCCTCCCGGTGAGCCTCGCGCTAGTGCTCGTCGGAGCGCTCTCGCGCGCGTCGGTTCGCGGCCAGGCGGGCTTCCGGACGGTGCTTTTCCTGCCGCAGGTGATCCCGATGGTCGTCGTCGCCGTGATCTGGCGGATGATCTACGCGCCCGGCGACGGTCCGCTGAACCGGGCTCTGCGCGGGATCGGCCTCGACTCGCTCGCGCGGCCGTGGCTTGGCGACTTCGATCTTGCGTTGCCTGCGGTCGGAGTCGTGGGGACATGGGTGATGTCGGGACTTGCGTTCGTTCTCTTCATGGCGGGCGTGCAGAAGATCCCGCAGAGCCTCTACGACGCCGCGCGCGTCGACGGCGCCGGACCGCTGCGCGAGTTCTTCGCCGTGACGCTTCCGAACCTGCGTGGCGAGATCGCAGTCGCGCTCACGCTGACGACGATCGCCGCGCTGCGTAACTTCGACCTCGTCTACATCACGACGCAGGGCGGCCCGGGGGACAGTACGTCTGTGCCCGCGTTCCAGGTCTACAACCGCGCGTTCCAGCTCGGCCAGATCGGTTCCGCGGCGGCGATCGGCTTCACGCTTGCGTGCGTTATCTTCGTGATTGCGTTCGCGATCACGCGCATCGCGGACCGGGGACAGACGTGATCGCACGGCGCGAGCAGTTCGTGAACTACCTCATCCTCGCGTTTTTCTCGCTCGTCGCGCTCTACCCCGTGCTCGGGATCCTCTCGACGGCGCTCGGCGCGCCGGGCGAGTCCGCGGGTTTCCACCTCCCATCGGGTCTGCACTTCTCGAACTTCTCCGACGCATGGACGCAAGGTCACTTCTCGTCGTACCTGCGCTCGAGCGCGATCGTTGCGTTGAGCGTCGTCGCGATCTCGACCGTGCTCTCGATCCTCTCCGGCTACGCGTTCGGGCTGATGCGCTTCCGCGGCGCGACGGCGCTCTTCTACGTGTTCTTGCTCGGGCTCATGGTTCCCGAGGAGGCTCTGATCGTGCCGCTCTACTTCGACCTGCGCGACCTCGGGCTGACTGACACGTACTGGGCGCTGATCCTGCCGCAAGTGGCGCTCTCGGTCGCGTTCGGTACGTTCTGGATGCGTGCGTTCTTCGTCTCGACGCCGCGGTCGCTGCTCGAGGCCGCACGCATCGACGGCGCCTCGAGTTGGACAACACTCTGGCGCGTGCTTGTCCCGTTCGGGCGGCCCGCGATCCTCACGATGATGGTGCTCGTCTTCATGTGGACTTGGAACGAGTTCCTGCTCGCGCTCGTGATGGTCTCCAACGAGAGCCTGCGCACGGCCCCGCTCGGGCTCGCGTTCTTCCAGGGGCAGCACACGTCCGACCTGACGCTGCTCGCAGCCGGCGCAGTGATCGTCGCGACGCCCGTGGTGGTCGTCTACATCTTTCTTCAGCGCCACTTCATCCGCGGCATGCTCACGGGCGCGGTGAAGGGCTAGGCAATGGCGACGGTCACGTTCGAGCAAGTAACGAAGCACTTCGGCGAGACGACGGCCCTCGCGGAACTCTCGCTCGCGATCGAGGACGGCGAGTTCATGGTCCTCGTTGGGCCGTCGGGCTCGGGGAAGACGACTGCCCTGCGGCTTCTCGCGGGGCTCGAGGCGCTCACGTCGGGGACGATCCGGATCGGCGAGCGCGTGGTCGACGACATCGCGCCGCGCGAGCGCGACATCGCGATGGTGTTCCAGGATTACGCGCTCTATCCGCAGATGAGCGTCCGGCAGAACCTCGCCTTCGGGCTCAAGATTCGCAAGCTCAGCCGAGCCGAGATCCGCCGCCGCTGCGACGAGACCGCCGAGTTGCTCGGGATCGAGGCGCTGCTCGATCGCAAGCCGCGCGCGCTGTCGGGCGGGCAGCGCCAGCGCGTGGCGCTCGGGCGTGCGCTCGTGCGCGAGCCGCAAGTGTTCCTCATGGACGAGCCACTGTCGAACCTCGACGCGAAGCTACGCGCGCAGACGCGCTCGGAGATCCGCCGTCTGCAGCGCGAGGTCGGGACGACGACGGTCTACGTCACGCACGACCAGATCGAGGCGATGACGCTGGGCGACCGCATCGCGACGATGCGCGACGGCGTGCTCGAGCAGGTCGGCGATCCGGATTCCGTCTACGAGCAACCTGCAAACACGTTCGTCGCAAGCTTTATCGGCAGCCCGGCGATGAGCCTTGCCCGCGTCCGCTCCGAGCGCCGGAACGGCGGTGTCGGCCTCATGCTCGGCGAGCTCCGCATCGCACTCGGCGCAGCGGCGGACGTGCCCGCGGAGGTGATCGTCGGCGTGCGTCCAGAGCACACACGGCTGTGGGACTCGGAGGCCGGGCTGCTCGGGCCGATCGACGGCCGCGTCGACTACGTCGAGGCGCTCGGTCGCGAAACGCTGATCGGTGTCAGCGCGCCCGGGGGCGCGCGGTTCGTCGTCGAAGCCGAGGGACGCGTCCGAGCCGAGCCCGGCGAGTCCCTGCGCTTCGGATTGCGGAAGGGCCGGCTCTACCTCTTCGACGTCGCGGACGAGCGCGCGATCGGGCGGCTCTAGCTTGAGCGGCGAGCTGTTTCTCCGCGAGATCGGCGAACAGCCGGCCGCGCTACGCGCGCTGCTCGCGAGCGAGCACGAGGTCGCCGGCGTCGCTCGGGAGATCGCGCGGCGCCCGCGACTCGTCCGCCTGGTCGGGCACGGCTCGTCCGACAACGCCGCCTCCTACGCCGTCTACGCCTTCGGGCTTCTGCCGGGCTGGAGCGCGATCCGCGACTCGATCTCGCTCTCGGTCTACTACGGCGCGGACCTACCGTATCGCGACTCCGTCGTCGTCGCCCTGTCGCAGTCGGGGCGGACGCCGGACGTCGTCTCGTACGTCGAGGTTGCGCGGCGCCGCGGCGCTCTGACCGTCGCGCTGACGAACGACGCGAGCTCGCCGCTCGCGGAGGCCTCAGAGCTCGTCGTCCAGCTCCGCGCAGGCGAGGAGCAAGCGGTCGCGGCGACGAAGAGCTACACGAACGAGCTCGCGGCGCTCGCGCTCCTTGCTGCGCGTGCAGCGGGCCGTGGCCAGGAGGTCGCCGAGGCGCTGCGGTCGTGGCCGATCTCGCCGAGGAGGCGCTGCCCGGGCTGGCGCGCGAGGTTCGTCGACTTGCGGAGCCGCTCGCCTTCGTGGGACGGATGGTCGTCGCGGGGCGCGGCCTCGAGTACGCGACCGCCCGCGAGGTCGCGCTCAAGCTGAAGGAGACGTGTCGCGTCGCGGCCGAGGCGCTGACAGCAACCGACCTGGCGCACGGCCCGGTCGCCGCGCTCGACGAGCTCTTCCCCTTATGGGCGATCGCCTCCGACGACGAGATGCTGCCCTCGGTGAAGACGGCGGTAGCGCGCGCGAGAGAGTCGGGCGCGCTCGTCGTTGCGAGCGGGAGCGCCGCGGACCAGATCGAGGGCGCTGCGTACGTCCTCACCACGCCTCGCGTGCCGCTTTCTGTCTTGTCTCCGCTGCTCTCCGTATTGCCGGGGCAGCTTTTCGCGTCCGTGCTCGCACAGGCGAAAGGGCTCGACCCGGACCGGCCGGCCGGCCTCACGAAGGTCACGCTTGCCTCCTGAGGCGGGTTTGTAACACCACTCACAGGGGTAACGCCATGTAGCGCCAAATTCGCGCTGGCCCCCGACCAGTGGAGGAACGAACGATGAAGCTGCGGCGCAGTGCCATCTTGCTCATGTCCTTCACGCTGGGCACCGCGCTTCTCGGCGTCGGCCCGGCCGCCGTCGCGGCGCCGACCGCGCCGCTCAACCTGGATGCGCTCTTCGTCGGCGCGCATCCGGACGACGAGGGCTTCGACATCACGGCCTTCGGACAATGGGCGGAGAACTACGGGCTCGAGACAGGCGTCGTCACGATCACGCGGGGTGAGGGCGGCGGCAACGCCGTCGGGCCCGAAGAAGGACCTGCTCTCGGCCTGCTGCGTGAAGGAGAGGAGCGCCGCGCGGTCGCCTACGGCTTCGTCGACAACATCTTCTATCTCGACAAGGTCGACTTCTATTACACGGTCAGCGCGCCGCTTACGGAGGAATTGTGGGGACACGATTCCACGCTGGCGAAGACCGTTCGCATCATCCGCGAGACGAAGCCCGACGTCATCATCACGATGGACCCGGCGCCCTCGCCCGGCAACCACGGCAATCACCAGTTCGCGGCGCGCACTGCCCTCGAGGCCTTTTACGCAGCGGCCGACCCGAACGTGTTTTCGTCGCAGATCACGCAGGAGGGGCTCCAGCCGTGGCGCGCCAAGCGCCTCTTCCTCGGGGGCCTCGGCCTCACCTCACCGCAGGCGGCTGCGACGAGCCTCCTCGGCGGCAGTGGCCTGCTACCCACCCAGGTTCAGGGCGACTGCTCGCCCGACAACCCCCTCTTCGGCGGCGCGTCCGACAGCGCCGACCACGTGTACAGCTTTTCGAATGACGGCTTCTCGCAGCGGTGGCTGGAGCCGTGGTTCGTGGTCGGGTACCAGGCGCTGAACAACTACGCGTCGCAGGGGTTCTCCGGGGCCACCGGCGTGGCCATCGGCGCGCTGGAGGCCGCGCTCTGCCCAGCGTTCATCCAGGTGGACAGCCGCGTTCCGTTCTCGGCGAAGAACATCGCGACCAACGCCGTCTTCGAGGGCGCCACCTACGGCGCGGCAGGAGGGCTTCCGCTGGGTACCGAGTTCTCGCTCACCGTTGCTCCGTACCACGTTCTCGCCGGCAAGGCCTTCACCGTGACCGCGCACGCCAGGTGGGGCGGTGCAACGCGTAGCCCGGCCGCAACTGTTGCTCTGAGCCTGCCGGACGGGTGGACCTGGAGCGCGAAGGGGAACGGAAGCCTGGGCCAGCTTGCCGCGGGCGTCGAGAAGACCGTTGCGTTCAAGGTGACGCCCAGCGCGACGGCGGCAGCGGGCGTCACCCGGATCGGTGCGACGCTCAACGTTGGCAGCGCCACCGGCGCGACGGACCGGAAGGTCGACGTCGTGCCGCCGGTCGCGGGACGTCTCGAGCGACTTCCCGCTGTTGCCGATTTCCGGACGTGGGCGAACACGATCGGCGTGCCGCAAATCGAAGACATCGTCTTTCCTGTCCTGTCCCTCGGCGTTGGTGAGGCTCGCACGATCGGCGTGGATCTCACGAACTACAGCAGCGTTTCGCAATCCGGCGCCGTGACGATCACTCCGCCTGCGGGGTTCGCGGTCGCCGGCAACACTCAGCACTACTCGAAGCTCTCCGCCGGTGCGACGAAGCGTGTGACGTTCACGGTGACGAACACGGACACCTCGCTCGCCACGTCGAGTGACGGCGGCGACTATCCGCTGGAGATCACGACGACGAGCACGAGCGGCACCGGGACCGAGAACGCGGGGCTGGAGCTCGTGCCGAGGACTTCCATCCCCCAGGCCGCTCAAGCTCCGGTGGTGGACGGCGTGGCGGAGCCCGGCGAATACTCTGGGCAGTCCCTCGACGTCAGCCGGCAGTGGGAGGGACTCGCACCCCCCGCCGGCTCGCAGGACGCCTCTGGGACGGCCAGGGTCACGTGGTTCGGGAGCGACCTCTACATCCTCGTCGACGTGACCGACAACGTTCAGGGCACGTCCCTCGACCCGAGCGACTGCAAGCGCCACTGGCGAACGGACTCAGTCGAGCTCACGATCGATCCGAGGGCGAACTCGGAGAACACCTCGACCACGTTCAAGGCGGGCGTCCTCCCCTGGACCAACGACGCCCTTCACGGAAACCCACCGTGTTTCGAGCGCGACGCGGACAATCACCAGGGAGGACCCGAGACGGCGCCGGGAATGCAGGTCGCCTCGAATGTGACCGTGCCCTACCACGGCTACACGATCGAGGCCAAGATTCCCTTCGCCGATCTTCCCGCAGCGGTCGACCCCGCGAAGATGGGGTTGAACATCCTCATCTACGACTCTGACACTCAGGACAAAACGGGTCAGCACCGGCTCGGCTGGTCCGTGTGGGGTGGGGTCCAGGGTGATCCGTACCGGTGGGGTCATGCAGCGGTCACGGGCTATACGTCCCCGTCGACGATGCCGCTCGTGGCACCGCCGCCGATTGTCCCTGACACGGCGCTGCTGTCCGCGCAGTCGCCGCAGTCGATCATCCAGTCGGTGGACAACGGCGTGCCCATGGCCGGCGACGCGGCCGCCCCCTCCTCCGACACGGTCCAGTTCAGCCGAGGCCCAGCGCTGTCGGCGTCCCAGATCAACTTGACGCTGAAGGCGTCCGGGCCTGGCAGCGCATACGTGTTCGCGTGGACTGGAAGCGCAGTCGCCGCTCAGACTCGGCTGGACTTCTCAGGAGCCGGCTCGCAGGACGCCGTCTTGTCGTTGAGCGACGCCGCCCGTGACGCCATGATGAACGGCGGTGTGGTCACCGTGGGGTGGCGCACTCCCGGTGGTGCGGCCGCAGCTCTCGTCGCAAGGCCGACCGTGTCGTAGGATCGGAGGCGTCGTCTGTGACCATCACGTGAGCATCGCGAGCGGCGGCATGCGGCTCAGCTGACGTCGAACCGCCCTACGCCGCGGCGGCGTGCCAGACTGGGTTGCGGACGCGATCGCGGCACTCGAGGCGGACGCGATCCTCGTCACACCGCACTGGGGATGGAACATGACCAGCGAGTCCGTCGCCCACGTTCGTGCCGCCGCGCGCGGGCTGCTCGAAGCGGGCGCGACGCTGGTCGCCGGCCACTCCGCGCATCTCTTCCACGGGATCGCGCTGCGCGTCCTGTATGACCTGGACGACTTCCTCGACGACTACCGCGTCGAGCGGCGGTTGCGCAACGACCTCGGCGTCCTCTTCCTCGTCGATCTGGCGAACGTCCGTCTCGAGGCGATTCCCGCTGAAGCTCGAGTTCGCGCACACCCGCTTCGCCGACAGTGACGACGCCGCCTGGATCCGGCGTCGATTCGACAACGCCTGCGCGGCGTTCGGGAAGGCCGTAACTGAGGAGGACGGCCGGCTCGTTTGCGCGTGGCGTTAGCTCTTACTCTGCTTGCGCGTACCCTTCTGCTTGCCCGCCTCGATCCGCGCCGCTCCGGCCGACGGAGCGAACAAGCGACGAGCGGAGGCGGTCAGCGAGTTCCTGGCGAGCCCGTGCTGTCGTGGAAGAGCCGAACGACGACATGCGCTGTTGCTTCGGCTCGCGGTTCGGGCAGAGCGTGAGGCAGAGCGAGGATGCAGTTCTGTCTCCACCGGGCGGATGGGGCTGGCGCCTTGTCAGGGCGCGCCGCGGCGGCCGCGTAGCTGGCGCTCGTAGTAGCTGCGGCCAGCTTGCTAGATGAGCGTTCCGCCGAGGAGGACCCCGGCCATCCTCGCGAGCGCGATCGCAACAACGAACCCGAAAGCCATGCCTACGGCCCAGCCCCAGGCAACCGTCATCGCGATCGACAGGGCGAGCACCGCGGCGATGATCGCTCCACGCCCCCACATGGCCCTTGGAAGTGTGTCCTCCGCCGGTGCGCTTCGCCAGTCGAATCGCAAGTCCTCGAAGCGTCGCTGCGCAGCAATGCTCAAGCGGCTCAACTGCGGATCGCCGACGGCCTGCGTCAGTGGTCCGCGTGAGGGTGTGCCTCCCATCCACCAATTCCCTCGCATCGGGTTGCGCAACCCGGCTCCTAGAGCGAACTTGCGCCCCTTCAGACAACCCTCAGTTGATTCCCTCAATTGATGACCCGGACCCTGTCGCAGATTGCGGGAAGTACGACATCCTGCTGGTCAGCCTCTAGCTCTTAGCTCTACCGGCTTTAGTTCGTCTGCCTTGTCGTGGTCGGGCGTCGGGTGTCGGTGGGCGGTTTGCAGGGCGGTCGCAGCGCCCTACCGGGATAGGCTCGTCGATGACCGATGCCCCTACGAATTCTCGTAACTACTTGGCATGAGCAAGGGCCGGCCGCGTGCGCGCGCAAGCTGGGCGCTGTGACGCGGCTGGCGCTGCCGGTCGTGCTCCTCGTCCAGCCCACGGTCGGCGCGATGAGCGACTACACGATCACCCGCTGGGGCCGGCGCAAGCCGTACATCGTGATCGGCGCGACCCTCGACGTCGTGTTCCTGATCGGCCTCGCCACCT
>Ga0137374_10001371_pt1 | contig 27568 bp, 27 predicted proteins | sample SagtaG_20_FD_104811 | JGI IMG/M metagenome (GOLD analysis project Ga0137374, IMG submission 104811) | Vadose zone soil microbial communities from Sagehorn Ranch, Mendocino, California, USA - Sage1_R_100_16 metaG | ecosystem: Environmental > Terrestrial > Soil > Vadose zone | place: USA... | reverse complement strand
GGTGGCTGACGGGATTCGAACCCGCGGCCTCCAGGGCCACAACCTGTTTTTAGGACCTTTGCGCGACCCGCGTCAAATGCGCGTTTCCTCCCTCAACTCGCTGTCTGGCCTTTATATAAAGGCGTTTCAACAGGTCTCAGACCGGACCACCCAGTTTCAGCGAGTTTCACCCTCGTGGAACCCATATGGAACCCACGGGCACTTTTGGGCTAAAATAAAAATCGCGTGGGTTCCAGCAATTTCGAACCTCCGGCACACAGGTTCGAGAGGGTCGAATGCCGAGGGTGAAGCTCTCAGACCGGATGGTCGACGGCTTGAGGGCCAAGGCTCGGGTCGACTACTGGGACGCCCTCGTGCCCGGGCTCGTGCTGCGCGTGTCGCCGGACCGCAAGGCATGGTGCGCCGTCTACAGGATCGCGGGAAAGAAGGACCGGCTCACCTTCGGCACCTACCCGTTGACCCCCGTCTATGACGCGCGCATGCGGGCCGCGGAGATCCTCAAGAAGGCCCAGCACGGGGAGGATCCGAAGGCCCTTGACCCTCGTCCTACGCTCCCACTCGAGGAGCTCGCGCGGCGCTTCCGCGAGCAGGCCTTCCCCGACCTCGCCGCCTCGACTCAGAAGGAGTGGGGCCGGCTGATCGACGTGGAGATCCTGCCCGCCCTGGGAGCCTTGGACGCCGTGGACGTCCGCGGTGCCCGCCGCCAGATTCGCGAGGCGACCGACGCGATCAAGCGCCGGAGCCCCACCACCGCCAACCGGACCTGGGAGATCGTCCGGCGGCTGATCGGGTGGGGGATCGAGCGGGACCTCCTCGATCCCACCGCGAGCGCCGTCTTCGCGAACTTCCCGCGGCCGGCCGAGGAGAAGAAACGGGACCGGGTCTTGACCCACGACGAGATCCGTAGGGTCTTCGAGGCCCTCCGGAGCGAGCCAAAGGTTACGGGAATCTTCTGGCGGCTCGCCTTCCAGACGGGTCAAAGGCGGGGGGAGATCCTCGGCGCGAGATGGGACGCCCTGGACCTGGATCGGGCCCTCTGGACGTTCAGGACGAAGGGCGACAAGCCGCACGTCCTCGGCCTGCCGACACAAGCGGTCGCGGTCTTGCGCGAGGCCTGGCCGCTCTCCTCCCACACGCCCTACGTCTGCTCGGGACCCGCGGTGTGCGGCCACCTGTACAACCCGCAGAAGTCCGCGGAGAGGGTGCGCGAGCGCTCCAAAGTTGCGTTCCGGATTCATGACGTCCGGAGGACCGTGGCCAGCGGACTGGGGGAGCTAGGAATCGAGGAAGGCCTCATCTCGCGCATCCTGAACCATTCGACCTCGTCGACGAGCGGCGCGTCCGTCACCGCGGCGGTTTACAACCAGTACCGTTACGTGGAGCCCATGCGCCACGCCCTGCAGGCGTGGGCCGATCGCCTCGACGAGATCCTCAATGCCGCGCCGGCCGAGGTGATACCCATGAGGACGGAGAGCGGGAATCGCCGAGCCGTGGGGCGGTCGTCCGCGCGGCGCCGGAGAGGCTAAGAAGGGCCACCCTACCGCAACACGGGCAGCATACGCGACGCTCGAAACACCGTCACGACCCCTACGACTCCCGGCGGGTCACTCTGCCAGGACGGCGGCGTGGCTCTGACGAACACGTCGCCGTCGCGTGCGCGGTTCGTAGCGGCTACGAAAACCTACCGTCCGCGTGGCTACGTCCGGAGCACCCCGACCTCACCTGCGAGGGCCGCCCCGCCTGGCCATCGCGGACCTCAGGTGCATTGTTCGACGGCCTTGCGCTCACGCTCGCTCCGGGGCCCGCGCTACGGCAGCAGGGTAATCCCTGTAATCGCAAGAGATCGAACGTCCTTCGCCTGCGTTTCCAGGCGCAGCATCATCCCCGCCACGGCGATGCGAAAGTCTCCGGGAAGGCCTTCTGGAACTCGGTACGTGCTCGCGTCGTGAAACGCCTTGAAGTCCTCGGAGATCATGTGCCTGCTCACGAGCTGCCGTGCGCGCTCGGCTTGGGACCCCTCAGACAGGTTACAGCCAGCCAGCTTGTGAGCGCAGTCATTCCGCATCCGGCGAACAAGATCCAATGCGTCCCGAAACGGCCGATCGATCAGGCCGAGTCTGTAACAGGCCTCGATGCGGGCGCTGAAGGTGCCAAGTGGTCGCTCGACGTCGAGGAGACTGTCGTCGGACCCACTTGCCGGCGGAAGAAGCGCCCTGCGCAGGAGGCCTTCAAGCGCGAGATCCAGCCGGGCAGCACCCAGTACGATGGAGGCGCGGTCAGACTCACCCTCGAACTCCTTGAGGAACGGCAGCATCGCGTCGTAGTGCGCGTCGAACTCGGAGTCTGTCGTCTCGGTCATCCCCCTCGAGATTCTGTGGGTCTGTCGAAGACCAGCTCAGCTGCGGCGCTCGCTCGCCGTCAGCTTGATGCGCTTGTTAGCGGGCTACGTCCTCTACGCTGCTTGGACCCAAGCCCAGCCACCGCGCCAGAACGCGCTCCACTTTCAGCAACTCGGACGGTGGTAGCCGACCAAGAGGCCGAATCAAGATCGATAGGGGGAAGGAGGCCACACCCTGGCAGTCGAACGCGCCGGGTCGTAGGAAGGGCGTGGCCACAGCCACCTCGTAGGCGGTCCCGCGAACCGATGTGGTATGTGAGACGAGTGTCACAAGGGCTCTGTCCGCGTCGCCTGGAGGGGAGCTCACGATCAAGGCCGGCCGAACCTTGCCCGCCATGCCGAGGTCCACAAGCCAGACCTCGCCACGCGCGAACCGCTTCACTTGGGTTCTTCTTGCGCGTCCAGGCTTAGGAACAACTCACGCCCCGCAGCCATGAGCTCCTCGTCCGTGAAGGCCTCGTAGTCCACGGCGGCGGCGCGACGTAGCAGCTTACGAAACACCTCTTCGCGTTCGGCCGCGGAAAGATGCTCGAATGCCTCGATAACGGCTTGCGCTGCATGCGACATAGCAAGCCCAAGCGTGTCACCGCCGAGCCGCCTCGTCAACTGGCTGCTCCATGAGAGGGTCCCAGCCTGACGCTAAGACCAGGTCCCCGGCAGTGACTGGGTGACCAAATGAGCTTGGTCACAGGCCAGGGCGCCGCTTGACCTCCTCGTGAGGGATACCCTTGCCGGCATCGAGCTCTGCGAGGCCGGCGTCGATCTTCGCGAGGAATACCAGGCGCTCGATCGCATCGTCGAATGTGGCCTCATCCGGCAGATCCTGGACGGCCTCAAGAATGCGCTCACGGGCAGTGGGAGTCGGCATACCGGGCTATTCTAGCTCCGACCGCCCAGGTCGGTCATGGCCCGCTCGCTTACTCTCGTATCGGCCGAACACCGCAGTTGACCTCGAAGTGCGAGGCACGAGGGTCACCAGTGGATGCTGACCGACACTGTCATACACACGGGAACAGCCCTGCCAGCCACGAACGTGGGGGTGTACCGCCACTGAAGAATCGCGTCGGAGATCGCGGCACTGAACTGCGGGAAGGCCGGCTCGAACTTTAGGTCTTGAAGTACTGCCACCTTGCGGACGCGACCGTCGGGCCCGATCAGAGCTTCGCCAACCCAGACGCCAGAGCCGACCGTGCCTCGTGGTAGCTCGGGATACTTCGCATTCACGTGGTGAACCTTCTTCGGCTCGTTGACCCGTGATGCCGGACGAACTGGGTCCGCTCCGAAACCTTCCAGGGCCCCTGCTTCGCAGGGTCTTGTCTTGGGCGTGGGCGATCGGGCGGCGGTCGGGGGCATGGAGAATGACTCGCCGAAAACGGCGATCGTGGCCACCAGGGCGTAGGTGAGCGCTGCTGTTTGTCGTGCCCAGTTCATGCTCTCATGTCCGCCGAAGACCGGCGAGGCTGCTAGGCGAAGCCCGGCTCCGTCCGCTTCAACCCATTGTTGGGCTCTTCGCGCCTCCTCCGGGTAGTATAGGACATGCCCACGGGAAGTCCTCCTCTCACGTGGGAGGGGCGATACGCGCAGGCGGTTGCCCAGCTGACAACGCCGGGCGGACCGGCCTTCTACGTTCTCGCGGTCGCGGCCAAGGCGGCCTTCGAGCTTGGCAAGATTGACGAAGCAGGGCGGTATGCACGGGACCTGCTCAATGCTGCGCCGCAATTTGCCCATGACTGGAACTATGGCAACGCGATACACGACGGCCACATGGTGCTCGGCAGGATTGCTCTGAGGCAAGGCGACGCCGAAGCTGCGAAGGAACACCTGATACAGGCGGGGAAGACACGTGGCTCGCCTCAGCTGAATAGCTTCGGCCCGAACATGAGCCTGGCCAAGGACCTCCTCGAGCGGCATCATCCCGACGCCGTCATCCAGTACTTGGAGCTCTGCTCAACCTTCTGGGAAATGGAGGGTGGCAAGCTCGTAGAGTGGGCTGCGCTCGCTCGAGCTGGCTCACTGCCGGACTTCGGGCCGAACCTCGTATATTGATTCGAGCGCTGGCCTCGTCCGCTCAACACCGGGTTGATCGGCAAAAACTCCGGTCTGGCCACGCCTCGTCCGCTCCAATTGTTGGACGGCGCTCATGAGTGGATCTGTGCATCGATCCAGTCATCGTACTCAGCTACGGCTTGGCTCACGTCATCTTCGAGTGGACGCAGGCGCCGGTCGATTCCCCAGTAGTGATCGAGGGCTCGCACGGCGGAGGCGCTGCGGCCGATGGCCTCGGCTTGACGACGCCAACGCTGAACCTTGTGCAGCGTGTACTTCGCGTGGCCGCCTGACTGCCACTCTTGGAAGGCCTCTTCAAGCTTGGGTTCCCGCACACCAGCCTTGGCCAGGTCAATTCCGACCTCCCGCCAGAACTGGGTATATTGGAGGTTGCGATCGATCTCCGCGTCAGTGCCAGTCTTCGAGAGATACGAGAGGCCACCCAACATCTCGTCGATCCGTTCGAGCAGGTCCTGGGAAAGCCCGGCGGCCACCGCGGAGACCTGTAACTGAAGGCCGTGGAGCAGATGATCAGCGAGCTGCCGCCTGCCTTTGTCGGTCGGGAGCAAGAACGCGTCCTCGACGCCGAACCTCACCATGAACGCAGCTTCCTCGTTGGAAGGCCGGCCCCGAACCGTGATCGGTGGAGCTGAGAGCTTCCGAGTAAGCTCCACCACGGTCAGGTACAGCACTCTTACGACGATCTCGAAGACGCCGGGCCGAAGCCGCCCCTGGTGGAAGGCTTCACACCGCATCTTGTGACACACGCTTAGAACGAGGCGATCATCCGCTGAGATACGGCCGAGCCGATGCCCAAGAATTCTGGTCTTGGGCTCAAACTCGCGCTCAGCAGCCGCACGCTCTTCAGCGGTGTACTTGGGACCCAGTCCACCCTGGATCCACTGGCTGTACGCCGGCTCCCATTTTGGCTTGAACCGGTCCTCGAGGGCGAAGTACATTTGAAGCTCCCGGTGCATCAGAAGCTCGGCCACGTTGTCAAGAAGGATCAGAGCAAGACGGTAGCCGAGAAGAGAGCTGCCGAGCATCTGCGCCTTGGCGGCCTCAATTTGTTCGTAGATCAACCGGAAATGCAGCATCGTCCCTTCGACTCCACAGGACCCCGGTCTCGCCTACGTCCGTCCAAGACCCTCGGACCAGCTGCGAGCGTCCGGTGTTCGCTGAAGCGCGAGCATACGAGGTCCGTCCGCTTCATCCCGTTCTTGGGCGGCGTCTTGATCTGTCGCCCGGGTCCCTATCCGTGAAGCCCAGGGGTCCCGCATATAGACCACCCCCAGGGCCGGCATACAGGCCACCACCGGGCCCTGCGTACGAATCCCTCAGCCAAGTGTCCTTCCTCATGGCTCAAGACTACAGCTGTCGGCTATCAAGCCAGGTCCCTCCCTTCTGGCTGGGTGGCGCGAGGAGCCGCGCACACGCGGTCGTCCGCCGGACACCACGGATGCGGGGCCGGTGGCCGCCCAGTAACACTAGGCGCCACTCCCGTCCCACACCGGATCAGGCCGACAAGCGCCGTCAGCTTCATCCGCTCGTTCCGGCGGCAGCCGAGGACATGCTACCCCTCCGGGTCCGAGCGCCCCTCCCGCGACGCCGCCTGCCGCGCCTTGCGCAGCTTCGCGTCAAGCTCGGGCGGTAGCGTGACCAGGTGGAACTCAATGCCGGCCGGGACACGCCCGCCGTCCTGCTCCTTCAGACACAGCGCGTGCATGTCAGCTTCCGTGAGGACCATGAGGCGACGGTCAGCATGGGCCATCGAAAGGAAGAGCATGTCCGAGCGCAGCTTATGAAGCTTGCCGACCGCCAGCTTGCCGGCCGCGGTCTTCGCCCCGCTTGTGGAGATCGAAGCCACGATGCGGTCGTCCGAGGACACGGCGTCGAAGTCGAATCGCCCTCCAGACGAAAGGAGCATGCGTTCGCGGCGGAACTGCTGCCCGAAGGCCGTGGGCATCCATTCGCGCCTGACCCAGTCCTCAACCGCGGTCTGCACCCGAGTGTCAGCCACGACTATGCCTCACGCGGGGCCCCTCCGAACACCGCGTTGAGCCGCGACCGCCCGGCGCGCGAAGTCTCACGCGGAGCCCCGCCTTTCCCGTCTCGGGCGGCTCAGCGTTAACCATCCGACGTCAAGCTCCGCGTGGATTCCGGACGACCCGAGGACGGCCGAAACGGCGTTGTGCGATGCTACCGCCGAGAATCCGACTGTCACGCGTCAGCAATTCCTCGATATCCAAGACAAGGCCAAGATCCATGCGGCGATCGCGAAACTCTGCGGTATGGTGCTTCAAAACCATGCCTACGATCATGGGAGATCCGTCCGCTCGTTCAACCAGCGCTGGAGCCCCTGACAGGCCGGGCGGTGGGACAAAAGACACCTCGTATCCGGGTGGCGCTCCGGGCAAGTCGGCCAGGCTCCGCCGCGTGACGACATGGCCCTTGAACGCCCGTAGGTGGTAGACGGGCGGTTCGAAGCCGAACGCGAAGCCCATGGCGAAGACATCGTGGAGGTAGTACAGGGGACTGAAGTGGAACGGCAGGATCTCGGCTCCGAGGTTGGGGCACACCATGATCGCGAGGTCGATGTCATCGAATAGTTCGGAGTCCCGCACGGTCTGCGCCTGATGGTGCCCCGGTGTGAGCCGTGCCAAAGCCACGTCACCATCGCCCTCAGCGTCTCGGAAGACATGCCCGGCGGTCAGAAAGACTTCGGGCGCCAAGCAAAAGGCTGTGCCGTGAAAGACGCCGTAGTTCAGTTCAAAGACGTTCTCGTCACGATTCCCTTCGCCGGCTATGACGGCCAGGTTCACCGCGTGTGGGTCCATCGCCTGCTCTTTCGCCCTAATCGGCCGCTGAACACACAGACAATCTGCGAAGCTCCATCGCTAGCGCCGCCCTCGTCAGGAGGGTGGCAAGCTCGCAGAGTGGGCTGCGCTCGCTAGAACTGGAAGGCTGCCGGATGTCGCTTCAACCTCATCATTGATTCCATCGCTCCCGTCGTCCGCCCAACAAGCGTTGAGCGGCCAGACGGCATCATTGGCGCCGCTCCAACCGGTTGGTTCGCGGCACACTGCCCTCTATTGGATTCCCGCGCCCGGCAAAGAGTCTGGTGCAAGGAGGAGACGCCGCTCGAGTTCGACAATGAACACCTCGTACATCTGACGCGCCTGTCTGGCGCGAGCCATGCCTTCCAGCTTCCCGAGTAGTTCTGCAAACTCCGCATTCGACCAGAGCCTCACCCCGAAGGTGCAGCGCTTGAGACCGTCATAGAACTCGCCCCAGGAGTAGTGTCGAGGTGTGCGCCGCTCTTTCCGCAGAACGGCAGGACGGTACCTGAAGGACGCTCGGTAGATGCGAGCCTGGTGCAAGGCAGTCCGCTCCTCGGTCGGGTCGGTCAGCTCGGAGCAACAGTAGTAGATTCAGGGAAAAGCCGTGAGGTTCCTGTGCTGATCCTCATCAAGAGGCCAACGATCCTCGCCGTTGTGGTACAGCGTCTTGTATTGGAATCCGAACACTTTCCACGTACCCGGGTCGAAGAAGAGGCGATCGGCCGGGAGGTCTCGCTCGAGGTGCTGCGAAACCTTGTATGTCGCCACGCGGAAGCCGGCATCCCGAAAGAAGTCGCGCAATCCCTGACTCGTCCAATCCGCGGTCTGTTCTTCAGGGACATAGGGACCGGACGCCACACTACATCACTCCCAGTCGCTACTCATCCTGTCGACAAGCACAGGCACCGAGCTGCGAGGCCATCGCCGTCCACATCAGCTTCAGCCTTGTTAGCCCGAGCCGCCGCTCGAGGTCGTGGCTTCGAGTAGTTAGCGCCATGCGTTGTGGCAGCGGGGACACTCAACCTCCAATAGGCCAGCGTCACGAGAGCGACACGCTGGACATCCCCTCCCGGCGACAGGCCAGGCCTTGTCGATGTTGTCGATCTTGTCCTTGAACCCAGGATCGGTGAGCGCTTTCCGGAGGATCCGTCGGAGCAGCTCATCGAGGTCGGTCAGGGTCTGACTAAACTCGTCGCGCCGAGCCTGACGGTCGGCCTCCACCACCGAGTGCAAGACCGAAGAGCCGTGTGCCAGCTTGGACCGCAGCTTGTAGACCTCGTCAGCCCAATAGGCGTCGAACTGGGGAAGGCCGACCTCGGCAGCAAGTGCGGGGACCCTTGTGGTGAATTGCTTCACCGCCCGTTCTGGCATCGTGCTTACAAGGCCTTCTAGCGTCGTAGTGAGCAAGAGGCCCCTCGGCCTGCCGTGGAAAACGAAGGGCGATTCGCCAAACGTGGAGACAGCCAGGCCGAGCCGGGTGTCGGCTAGGGCAGGATGGAGACGATCGTAAGCCTCGACGAGGTCGCGCAGCAGTGTGGCATCGGCCTGCGTCAGCCAGCGGCGGCGTGATGCCGTGCCACAGTACGCACGCGCGAAGGGAGGGGCGATGTCCCCAGGCTTGAGGTCCACGAGCCGACTCTTCTCGTCTGTCCAGATGCGCGCCGTAAACTCAAACCCGCCTTCGTTAGCGCGGACGAAGTGCGATAAAAAAAGCACCTTCGTGATCGCCTGATCTTGATCCCACGTTGAGCCTGGTGGGTCGTAGCGAACGAGGCCATACATTACGGAAAGGTCTGTGGGATGAGGCGATCGGAAGCGGGTGTTGGCCACAACGGCTGCGGCAATCTCATCACGCACTCCAGCCAACTGGATGCCCGGAGCCACTTCAAATGCTCTGGATAGTGGGGGCGTCGACTCGCGCGCTTCTGGATCGAGTCGAAGTGGATTCGCGCCGAAGAGCAGAACATCAGCAACCGGCATTCTCTCGCCCTCGTCCTGGAGGTTAGCACCGTGTAGAGCTGCGACGGCCGAGCCGCCCGCTGTCGCGGCGTGGACCCTCGTTCGCCGCAAGGGGTTGTTAGACACCCTCTTTTCGCTCTCGGATCAAGCCCTTGATTCGCAAGGCTACGCGAGCGAAGTGTGAGGAGTCTGTGGCCCGCCATTCTCTGTCGGGCGCGTCCGTAACCATGCGTGAGGTGATCGGGTACCGGCCGATCTCACCGAACCTCCTGAGTCTCCTCAGCGTCTCGATTTCCTCGTCGTTGAGTGCCACGCCCAGGGTGCTGGCCATTGCCACGAGATCGTGGTTGTTCACGCCCGGTATACCCCGGAATCGGTTGCCGACAACGAGTAGTTTGCCCTCGGCAAGCCACAGTGCCTTCAGGAGGCACTCGAGAACAAAGACTCGAAGCAGGATGGACGCCAAGAGCGCGTCGCGCCGTTGCTGAAGGCTCGGCCCTCGCTTATCCGGCCTTGCGTAGACGTGGATCAAACGACCGGCTGCCCACATGATTGAGTTCGCCTGCTGGTACCACGCCTCGAGACTATTTCCGTGGCTGGCGTACCATGAAGGCCCAGACGGCATCCCACTCTCCTCAGGTGTGTCGAACACTGAGTCGAGTAGCGGAGGGGAGTCTCACCCCTCCGCCCTCACAGAACCGGACGTGAAGCTCTCGCCTCATCCGGCTCTTACACTCCGGCCGCGGGCCGAACGCCGAGTTGCCAGTGCACGAACAGGCGAGGCTCCCGCCGCGCGATGCGGCCGAGCCAGTGCACCGACGCACGTTCACGGCGCCGGAACCGCTTGAATTTCCGCCGCACCCATGCGGCAAGGGCCTCGTCAAGATGTCGAAGGACTTGGACGCACCAGGACCGGTAGAACCGACCGTAGTAGTTCATCCAGCCACGGACCACCGGGTTGACGAATCGCGCAAGATCCTCGAGTCGGTGATTGCTCCAGCGGGTGGAAATGCGCCAGTCTCGGATCGTCTTGCGTATTGCCTTGGCAGCCTTGGTGCTGATCGCCGGCAGAAAGCTCACGAAGAACTTCCCCCAGCGATTCTTTGCCAGTCGAGGTTGGAAGGTGTACCCAAGGAAGTCGAACTGCACGTGTTCGTACTCCCCAGGCCGGCCGTCGTCCTTGCAGTACACGATGCGGGTCTTGGTGGGGTGCAGCTCCAAATGGCACTGCGCGAACCGACCCCGGATGGCTTCCACGACCGCCTGCGCCTCCTCCTTGGTGCGACAGTGCACCACCGCATCGTCCGCGTAGCGCTCGAAAGGACACCGCGAGAACGTGCGCCGCATCCAGACGTCGAATGCGTAGTGCAGGAAGAGGTTGGCCAGGAGCGGACTGATGACGCCGCCCTGCGGCGTGCCTCGGGTCCGCGGTTCCAGGGTACCGTCCGACAGCTGAACGGGGGCACACAGCCACCGCGAGATGTACAGCCGGAGCCAAGGAACCTCGGTATGGTGAGCCACTGCGCGCTCGACCAGATCGTGATCCAAGGTGTCGAAGAAGGCCTTGATGTCAAGATCAACGACCCAGTCGTACTCCCAGCAGCGTTGCCTCGTCACCCCTACCGCATCGAGCGCCGACTTGCCGGGTCGATAGCCGTACGAGTCGGGCTGGAACACCGGCTCCACGCAGGGCTCGAGGACCATCTTCGCGACCGTCTGCGCCACTCGATCGGCTACCGTTGGGATGCCGAGTGGGCGCTTGCCGCCGTTGTCCTTCGGTATTTCGACCAGCCGCACGGGCGGTGGGAAGTACGAGCCCGACGACATCCGATTCCAGACCATGTAGAGATTTCCCTTCAGGTCCTCCTCGAACGCCGCCAGAGACTGCCCGTCGACCCCTGCCGCTCCGTGGTTTGCCTTCACCCGTTGATACGCTTCCCAGACGAGTTGCTTCGGAATGTCATAGGCCTTGCCACAGGCCGTAGCTCCTCCCATTGCTGGTTGGCCACAACCCGGGGCCAGAGTGTCGGGCCCCTTCGCTCCACCCGCGTTACCGGGCTTCATCGCTCCTACGAGCCCGTCCGTCCCTGAGCCACGCATCGGTACTCGGCTCCTCGTGGGTCCGCCACTTGGAGATCTCCCTTGACATCGCGGCACAGGTTCCCGCGTTCCGCACAAGAGCCTGCGCTGGGCTCACGCCGCCTTTGTGCCGGCCACCACCCGGGCAGCGAAGCAGGACCTCCCCCGGGCTCCTCCCAGGCCACTGATCGGAGCCTGGTTTCGATGGCCTCCATTCGCTTTCGACACGTTGCCGGCGGTTCACTCTCGTTCGTCTTCCCAGCACTCACCTGACGGGTTCATCCCGCCCTTTCCGTGAACGCTCACCACCCCGGCCGTTGTGCCGGAGCAGCTTCCGGTGGTTTGGGCCCTGACCCTGCCGTCCGAGCCCGAGGGGCCATCCCTCATCTCTTGTGCAGCAGGCACTTCAGTTCGGTCGGTTGACCTCCCTTTCGCGCCGTCGCGGCGCACGATCAGCGGCGAAGCTCCATTCGGGCCGTGCCTCGTCCACTGCATTCGTTGTTAGCCCGCGACTCAAGGCGCGTCAGCCCAATGGCTCGTGATTGCGAAGAGCGCCATGTCGACATCGGCGGCGTACCAGGCACCCCGTGGGCGCGGCACAGGGTTCCAAGTCTTGCGCGCCGTGAGTTGTCCAGCAAGTCTACAGCAGAGGTCCGAGTACTGGGCGAGACCGTCTGGCGTGCTCGGGAACCCGGTCGCAGCAGCCATTCTCGAGTCCAAGATCGCGCACGAGCGCGGGGCGAGGAAGCGCAGATGCTTTGACGCGAAGGAGACTCCGAACCCACTGATCGACACCAGCGGCCGAATCGCGGTCTTGACAGGGAGACCCTCGGAGGCGTCCGTGGCCGCGCGGCGGAGCGATGCGGCAAGGTCCGTGAGGGGGTTGTCACGAAATACCCTGCCGGCGATGCCGGCGTATCCGCCCCACTTGCACACGGCTCGGATGAAATCGGCCGCGTCGGACTCCCGAAAGCCAGCCGCTGAGAGATTCGTCGCCATGGCCTCGATATGCGCGGTGCCTGGCACACGAGCAACATGACTGTGTACGTAGGCCGGGAACCGGGCGAACTGGACGTCCTCCCCGCCGATCGTCAGGGTGCCTGTGTCGTACTCGATCACGGTCCCCCTCGTCGGGCTAACTCACAGTTCAGCGGCGAGGCTCCATCGCTGGCGCCGGCCTCGTCCCCCTGCAACTATTTGTTCGGCGCCTCTCATCGTTGGACAGGATACGGAAGGCTGGGAGGCCACGTGCCGCCTTCCCAGATGTGCTCTTCGCACAATCCGGCAAGGGCCGTGAGCTTATCCTCGTACAGCTCCACAGCCGCCACGGACATCTCGAAGCCAACCGCGACCGCCTGGAACGCCACCTCGACCGCGTGTATCGCATCAGCGAACGGCCGCTCCCGTGCGCGCGACTCCCATTTGACGGGATCAAGATCGCGGTACACAGCCTGCATGCCCGCATGGTTGGGATGAGCGAACTCGCACAGTAGGTCGTACAGCCCACGAAGGTTCCCGACGTCCGACTTCGTGATTCTATCGATGATGGTGAGAACGTTGGGGGCCGGATACTGCACCGGGTCCGTAAGGGCCTCCTTTGACTTCGCCCCGAGCAGAACGTTTACCAAGTGTCGGTCCAGCTCTGGAAGGTCGTTCTTCGCGCGTGCTGCGAGGATCCGGTCGGCGCGTTTGTAGGCGTCCCATGCCAACGCACCTGTTTCCACGATCGCTCGCCCAAGGACGAAGGCCGGGACGAGGAGTTCTTGATTACAGACGCTGACGAATCCCTTCGTCAGTTCGATATTGCGGTCCAGGGCAATCTGCAAGAGGTCACGAACCTTAAGCGGTATCTTCGCGATCGGGGAGACGGCGTCAGCACGCGACACGCGAACTTGTGCGGCCGCGGCGCGCCCGAGAAGCTCCTCCACCGAGGTCGCGTCCAGCGCTGGATATCGCGTCTTAAGCTCATCCGAGACGTGCATCATCCCCGCACCCCGCCCGCCCAACATTCGCGCTGAGCGGCGAGGCTCCATCGCTTGCGCTGGCCCCGTCCGATCAAGCACGTTGTTGGGCGGCCCACCCACCTCGGAAACCCTGCTCCGCTACAAGAACCGCTCGACAATGACCTCATCCACGTAGCGTCCTCCGAGCTTCGCCTGCCGTTGCGCAGTGCCAACGACGCGGAAGCCCTGGTGCAAGTATGTGGCCAATGCGGGCGCGTTGTCTGCCCGGATGTAGGTCAGGAGCTTTTCGTACGCCTTGGCCCGGCCCCCCGCGCCATCTATCCCTACCGGTGCGCCGTCTGCGCGAAGCGGCGACTGTCCCTTGTTTACCGGCGGGCGGTCAGCCGCAGATGCTCGGAGTGCCGGCTCGAACCGGCAAAGAATCAGCCATCGCTATTCGACCTTAAGATACCGGCAGTTCCCCGATAGGGAGGTTCGAAACGTAAGATCCTTGGCTTCGCTCGCCAGCATACGAGCTATTCCGCTAACCTTCTCGGATTCCAGCCGCAATCGCTTACATGCCGCTTCGACGTCTGGAGTCATCTTGAACGCTTCGAAGGCGCGGACACAGGCCACAATCTCGGGTGGCGGGGGAGCAGGCCCGTTGCCACCCTGATTCCCGAGGCCGAACCAATAGGAGCGCGCGTCTCCACGAAGGAAGACATTCGGTGCCCTTCCCGTGCATTGCTTCACTGCACCCAAGGCTGCCTGCTGGCGGCCCGAGAGCTTATCGAGGACGGTGAACTGTTCGTTGACCTTCGCATAGAGCTTTCGGAGGTTTGCGGTGTAGGCGTGAACCGCGCCACGCAGCTTGCTTCGCCTCACGGCGTAACTCTCGAAGTGGTTTGCGAGGTCAAAGGATAGGGGACTCTCGTCCTGGAAACGGTCCTTGACCTCGGCTTCTTCCTGTTCTTTCGGACTCTCAGGCTCCACGACAACGCCGTCATCCTTGAGGCGTCCCGCGAGATTCTTGAATTGGCGGTCATCGCCCTCCAGAACCTGTCGAAGGTCAGACAAATGCTTTTCTCTCGCGGCAAGCGCAGCCGGATCGCTCTCGCTCCTTGGTGTCGCTGCCGACGTACGGGGTGGCGGTGATTGGACCGATGCGCTTGGACTCTGCTGCCGGTTGTCGTACGCCACCTTTGATGCGATGACGTTGTTAAGGACGACCCCCATGAGAACTCCGAGTAGGCCCATCGGAACGGTGAACTTGGCCGGGGCCATCGGATCGTCTGGTTTCTTCACTCGTCGGTACCACCAAATCCCCAGTGTCGATACTGCGGCCAGCGATAGGACGATGATCAAGGTAACGGTCCACCAGCTCTTCATGGTCGAGCACAGTGTATCGAACCTTGACTCTGGGGGCTCCTGGACCCAACGTAGCGACTGCAGATCACGCCGGCGGCCGGCGGGCGCACCGGGCTGACCGTTTCCGTTCCCGGCCTTCAGGCCGTGCCTCCGCCGTCCGTTGCTGCGATTCCCCGAGCGACGTCAACGGTCCTCGTCACGCGGCTTACGGACGATGAGCGGCGCGACCTGCCGGTCGCGTATACCCTGTGCGCCCAGCGTTCCGCCGGTGGCGCGGCGCCAGCCGAGGGTTGGTCAAACAGCGTAACTGGATAAGCGGGTCCAGGCGGTCGCGAGTCGGCCAGGGCCGCGCCGCCGGCGACGGCCACGACGGAGAGCCTGCGGCACGTCCCTGGCACGCGCCCCGCTCGCGGGATAGCCCGGCCTCGGCCCACCTCGTGCCCCGCGGGCTCCCCTGATTTGCGAGGAGCCCGCGGGGCGGGGCCGTGGTTGTAGCTCTTCTCAGTTCTGAGAATGGTCCTTCTCATTCTTGAGAGCCGGCCGCTCGAAGCGTTCGTCCCAATCCCTGCGTTGAGCGAGGCCGTAGACCGTGCCGGAGACGTCGCCCGGTAATGCAGAGGCCCGGCCGCTGGAACGCCTTGAAACAAACCCTGGGAGTCGCTCGGACTTTCTGTCCTCGCTCCCACGCGGCACAGATCCCCCCTCGACGAGGGATCTTGGACCCGGTCTGACCGGCTCTTGGGCGACGCTGGAAGCGTCATGCTACGCGCATCGCCGCCGCTGAGCGCCACCCAGGCGAGCCACTACTACAGGAGCGAATTCTCGCTCGGGGACTACTACACGGAACGGGAGAGCGATGGCATCGTGGCCTCGCGCTGGCACGGCCGCGGGGCCGAGGAGTTGGGCCTTTCCGGGCGGGTGAAGGCGGACCACTTCGCGCGCCTTCTGGAAGGGGAGGACGCCTCGGGCCAGAAGGTCCTGGTGGCGCATCGCGAGGGCCTCTCTGAGAGGCGCGCGGGGTGGGATGTGACCGTCTCCCCGCACAAGAGCGTGAGCCTTCAGGCACTCGTGGGCGGGGACAGCCGGCTCCTCGAGGCTCACGACCGCGCGGTGGAGAAGGCGCTGTTGGAGTTGGAGCGCCATGCCCAGGCGTGGGTCCACGGCGGGCGCGACGTGGAGACCACGGGCAACGTGGTGGCGGCGAGCTTCCGCCACGAGACGAGCCGGGCTCTCGACCCGCAGCTTCACTCCCACTGCGTCATCCTGAACATGACCCGGCGGGCGGACGGCGAGTGGCGGGCGGTGAACGCGCGGGGAATCTTCCGCGCCCAGCGCCTCGCGCGGGAGATCTACGAGGCCGAGCTCGGGGAGGAGCTGCGCTCTCTCGGCTACGAGGTGAAGACCTATCGCGACGGCCGCTCCGGTCGTGACCGCGCCATCGGGATTTCCGGCTTCGAGCCCGAGCACCTGAAGCACTTTTCCAAGCGCTCGCGAGAGATCGAAAAGGCGCTCCAGGCCCAAGGGCTCAAGAGCCGCCTGCACGGCTCGCGGGTCACCGTCGCCACGCGCGCGGTGAAGCAGAAGGGCATCGACCGCGAAGCGCTGCTGTGGAACTGGCGGACCACCGCACGGGAGATGGGCCTTCGGTTCCCGACGTGGGAGAAGGAGCGCCTGGTGGCACCGGGGCGGCTCAGTCCGGAGCGGGAGCTGCAGCTTTCGGCACGGGTTGCGGTGAACGGCGCGGTGGCGCACCTGAGCGAGCGGCGGGCCGTGTTCTCCCTGGCCGACCTGGAGCGGGAGGCGCTCTCCCGGGGCCGTGACCGCGGTGTCAGGATCGACGACGTGAGGAAAGACATCCTTGGCCGTGACGACCTGGTGGTGGCTGACCGCTCCGACGCGGTGCTCGCCCGGGTGACGACACAGCAAGCGATCGAGGACGAGCGCGCGCTGCTTCGGGCGGTGGAGCGGGGCCGTGGCCGCGGAGCCACTCTCGCGGCGCCCGAGCGAGTACACGGCCTCGGTGAGGACCAGCTCGGCGTGGTGCGCCACATCCTCGCCTCTCCGGATCGTCTGGTCGCGGTGGAGGGCAAGGCAGGTACGGGCAAGACCCGGGCGCTGGCTCACGTGCGCCAGTGTGCCGCTGAGGCGGGCTGGAGCGTACGCGGCTTTGCTCCCACCACGACGGCGGCGGCCGTACTCAAGGAGGGAGGGATCGACAGCACGACCGTGGCCGCGGCGTTCCAGAGCCTCCCTCTCAGGAGCCGGACGCAGGAGCTCTGGATCGTGGACGAGGCGGGCCTCCTGTCAAGCCGCCAGGCGCGGGAGCTGCTCGACCATGCCGAGAAGGTGGGGGCCAAGGTCGCGCTCGTCGGCGACCGACAGCAGCACCGTGCGGTCGAGGCCGGCTCGCCCTTTGCCCTCCTGATCGAGCGTGGCGGCATTGCGACCCAGACCTTGGACGTGATCCGCCGGCAGCGGGACGAAAAGTTCCGCGAGGTGGTGATGGCCGCTTCCGGGTTGGGGGGCGCGGGACGTGCCGTGCGGCTCCTCGAGGAGGCCGGGCGTGTGGTCGAGATCCCGGATGTCCGCTTGCGACACGAGGCGATCGCGCGCGATTTCGTCGGGGATGGCGCCCGCGGCGTGGTGATCGCGCCGAGCAACGCCGAGCGACAGGAGCTGAACCGCCGCATCCGGGAGGCCCTCATCGAAGCGGGCCGGGTTGACAAGCAGAGCGTCAAGGCCCAGGTGGCCGTGAGGCTGGACCTGACGGCCGAGCAGCGGGCTCGGGCATCGAGCTACAGCGTGGGCGACGTGCTGCGCTTCGTCCGGCGAGGGAACGGCATCGAGGCCGGGGATCGTGCGCGCGTGGTCAGCATCGACGAGAAGCGGAACCTCCTACGGCTCGAGCTCGAGAGTAGCCGCCTCGTCCCGGTCATCAATCCCCGGAACCGCCGCGCCTTCGAGGTGGAAAGGCTGGCGCAGCGTCGTTTCGCGGTGGGCGACCGCATCCAGTTCCGGGAGCGGGATCGCGCCCTCGACGTCGCCAACGGGACCATCGGGACGATCAAGAAGCTGGACCTCGGGCGCGGCCTGGCCACGGTCGACGTCGCCGGCAGGAGCGTCCGCATCGACCTGAAGGAGCCGCGGGCGCTCGACCACGCGTATGCGGTGACGAGCCACCGGAGCCAGGGGCTCTCGCGGGAGCGGGTCTACCTCACGGTGGACACGTCCCACTCCGAGGACCTGGTCAACCGGCGTCAGTTCTACGTGAGCGTCTCCCGAGCCGTGGAGGACGCGCGGGTGTACACGGACGATCGCTTGGCCCTGGCGCGCGCGGTGTCGCGCGAGCAGGGCCGGGAGAACGCGCTTTCGGTCTTGGACCGGGCACCGGCCCGGGAGACGAGAGCCTCGGCGCTGCGACGAAAAACCGCGCTCGATCTGGTGAGGTGCAGTGATGAGCACAGTGGGCGAGAACGCGCAGACGGTCGCTCTCCTGGAGGCGACCGCCGAGACAAGGACGCTGATCGAGGATCTCACGCGCCTCAGCGAGGACCTGAAGCTCAGGCAGGAGCGGCTCGGGGAGCTTCTGGCCCCGAGCGAGGCCGCGTTGCGGGCGCGGACCGAGTACCTGGACAAGGTCATGCGGGAGCAACTGGGCCGGGCCGAGCAGCGGGTCTCGAGGCTGGGCGAGGAGGGCGAGCGGATCGCCCGGTCCTTGAACGACCACGTGGTGCAGGTGCTGGCTCGCCTGGCCGAGGCGGACGCTCGGCGCTGGAGCGGGAGGGAGCGTCGCGAGCGGTGGCGGATGGTCCTGGGACTCCTGGTGACGCTGGTCGGGGGCTTCCTGGCGGGCCAGGTGGCCAGCTGGCGCTCTGGCGGGACGGCGAACGCGAAGCCGCCCTCGGTGGAAGAGAGGACGGGCACCATGAGGGGCACGCCGACGGTACCCCGCCGGCCCGCCAGCTCGGGTACGAGGCCGAGCGCCGCGCCCGCTCGCTGAGCGCGGAGGAGATCGGCCGGTCGGCGGATCTCCAGCGCCGCTACGCTGCCGAGTACGCCTCCATGCTGCGCGTGGTGTCGGACCGCGAGGTGGCGAGGGAGGCCGCGCGCGTGAATTTGGGCGCGCTGCTCCTGGGCCAACCGCGGATCGTGCCTCCCGAAGGCCGCTTCAGCGCAGAGCCGCTCAGGAGTGCCCTCACCCGCGGCGGGGAGGACCTCGGCGTGATGCGCCGCGCCGTCTCACTCCTGCTCGAACGTCCGGTGCCGGGCGTCGAACGGCTAGTGCCTACGCGCTCCCCGGGGCAGGGCCGTGATCGCTGAGCGCGGGTTCCACTGCTCCGACCTAAGGCACGAACCGGGCCAAGGTGTCGCCTCGGCCTGTCGCCAGCACCCTGTTCGAGGGGCGCCAGCAAGGCGAAGTGTGGAACCCATATGGAACCCACGGGGAACCCGCGTGGAACCCGTGTCTGTAAGTCGTTGAAAATATGGGGTGGCTGACGGGATTCGAACCCGCGACCTCCAGGGCCACAACCTGGCGCTCTAACCAAGCTGAGCTACAGCCACCATCGTTGGTTGACTGGCGCGCCTGAAGGGACTCGAACCCCTGACCCGCAGCTTAGAAGGCTGCCGCTCTATCCACCTGAGCTACAGGCGCCGAACGCGGAAGCTTAGCACGGGGCGCGGCCGCGCGCACGTGCTCCCTCAGTGCCCTAGCGGGTCCCTTGGGCGCGGTCCTGGCCGCAGGGAGGGACGGATCCGTGCCCTCCCCCTCGCAAGACGGGACTCCACCTGGACCAGGGCCTCCACGGCCTCGGCGGCGTTCTCGTAGCAGTCGAGCAGCTCGACTACCGCGGCGGCGTCGAGGCGCGGCGCCTCCTCTTCGGCCCGGGAGCGGAGCACGGCCCAGGAGCCCGCGCGATCGGTGACCAGGTAGAGCCAGAACATGGCCCCGGAGCATACGAGAGGCAGGCGGGCCGTGATCGGGGGCTTGTGACAGTTTCGAAAGTGTTCGGTTGGTCCGGCTTTTGGCGGCCGCGAGGCCGACCCGTCAGGGGGCCTGGTCGAAAGCCGGCTCGACCGCGCTGGTCACGGTCCGCCCATCAGCATGGAACGCCACTTCCATGCGCAACCGCAGCGGCTCGGCGGACGAGAACTGGGCCGGCATGGTCTCCAGGAGGGCCTGCACGATGGATACCGGGGCGCCGGCCCGGACGTGGGTCGGCACCTGGGTCGCGAGCTGGCTCGCGTCGAATAGCCGGTTGACGTAGAGGTATCCGGTCACGCGGTTGTGCAGGGTGATGGTCGCGGACTCCAGATCGCCCTCGGTGGTCGGGGTGACCACGAGGGTCCATCCTGCCACCAGGGTCGGGCAGCAGGGGGGTATCGACGCACGGGGCGGCGAGTTCGGAGGCAGCACGGAGAAGGTGACCGGGTTCGGGGTGACCACGAGTGAGAGCGCAGGAGTGGGCCCCGGGGTGCTCTTGCCACAACTGGCGGCACCCAGCAGCGCGAGTGCACCCGTCACCAGAGCGCGCTTTCGAGAAGGGATCATTGGCATCGTGCTGACTGTCCTAATCTATCGCACTTCCGGCCCGCCGAAAAAACCGGTAAACTTCCCCTCCGTTCACGCGGGTGGCACATCCTGCCCCGAGGCTGCTCTTGAGTGTCGACGAGGCGGTGACGGCCGGCGCGTTGGCCCTTGCCGGCGGGCTGGGGCTGGCCTGGTGGAACTTCGTGCTCCGCCGCCAGGTGAAGCGTCAGGAGGAGCGCCTTCGGTACCAAGCCTATCACGACGCGCTCACGGACCTTCCCAACCGCCTCCTCTTCACCGAGCACCTCTCACCCGAGCTCGCCCAGGCGCGTCGCCAGTCCCGGCCCCTGGCCGTGCTCTTCCTGGACCTCGACCACTTCAAGGTGATCAACGACACGCTCGGCCACGCCGCGGGCGACCAGCTCCTCAAGGAGGTCGCCCAGAGGCTCAGGGCAGGCGTGCGACAGACCGACACGGTCGCGCGCGTGGGCAGCGACGAGTTCACCATCCTCCTGCCGGAGCTCGCCAGTCCGGTCGACGCCACGAGAGTGGCGGAGAAGCTTCTCCGGGCGGTCTCGAGCCCGGTCGTTCTGGGCGGCCGGGAGCTCTCCGTGACCGCGAGCATGGGGATCGCCCTCTACCCGAGCGACGGCGACGACCCCGAGTCGCTGCTCCAGAACGCGGACCTCGCCATGTACCGCGCGAAGGACGGGGGGAGGAACCACTACGAGCTCAGCAGCCCGACCCTGAATGCCTCGAAGGCCCTCGAGCGGCTCTCCATGGAGAACAGCATCTGGCGCGGGCTCGAGGGGCAGGAATTCGAGCTCTATTATCAGCCCCAGCTCGACCTGCAGACGGAGGCCACGGAGTGCGTCGAGGCCCTCATCCGCTGGCCCCGCGCCGACGGGAAAATGACCGAGCCGATCGATTTCGTCCCCCTCGCCGAGGGGTCGCGGCTCATCGTTCCCCTCGGCGAATGGGTCATTCGCGCGGCCTGCTCCCAGGCCAAGGCCTGGCAGGACCAGGGGCTCCCGCGGTTGCGGGTCGCGGTCAACATCTCCGCGCGGCAGTTCCAGGAGCCGGACTTCCTGAAGACGCTCGAGCGGGTGCTGGGGGAGACGCGCCTCGATCCCCGATTGCTCGATCTCGAGATCACCGAGAGCATGGCCATGCAGAACGTGGAGCTGGCGCTGGCCGTGCTGCGGCAGATGCGGGAGATGGGGGTGGGGGTCGTCCTGGACGACTTCGGCACCGGCCATTCCTCGCTCAGCTATCTCAAGTTGCTGCCGGTCACGAAAGTGAAGATCGACCGCAGCTTCGTGCGGGACGTCACGCGCGACGCGGGCGACGCGGCCATCGTCTCCGCGGTCATCGCCATGGCGCGGACCTTGAAGCTCAGGGTGATCGCCGAGGGAGTGGAAACGCAAGAGCAGCTCGCCTACCTCAAGGAGCGAGGCTGTCACGAGATCCAGGGATACCTGTTCAGCCGGCCCATGCCGGCGTGGGCCATGCGCAGCTTTCTTGTCGGCCGCGAAAAGACGCCGTAGATTGTCCAGAGGATGAGCAATCTCGTACCGACCGCCGCGGCCGAACCGTGCGTCAGCGAGCCCACCGCGCCGACCCTCGAGGCGCTGCCCGGCCGGCTCACCGACCTGGGCGGCCTTCCCATCCGGCGCCTGCTGCCGCGTAGCCGCCGTCGCCTGGTGGGATCCTGGTGCTTTCTCGACTCCTACGGCCCGCTGACCTTCTCCTCGGGCAAGCCGATGGATGTGGCTCCTCATCCTCACATCGGCCTCCAGACCGTGTCCTGGCTGCTCGAGGGGGAGCTGGTCCACAACGACAGTCTCGGGCTTGCGGGGCCCGCGGGCCCCGGGGTGCTCAATCTCATGACGGCGGGGCGGGGGATCGCGCACTCGGAAGAGACGCCCGCTCGGAACGTGGGGCGCCTCCGGGGTCTGCAGCTCTGGGTGGCTCTTCCCGGAGCCAGCCGCGAGACCAGCCCCGCCTTCGCCCAGCATCGCGCGCTCCCCATCCTCGAGGTGGAGGGCGGCCGCGCGACCCTGCTCATGGGCGACCTGGGCGGCGTGCGCTCACCCGGGCGAACCTTCTCGCCCATGGTGGGCGCGGACGTGTCCGGAGAGCCCGACCACCGTCTCGTCCTTCCCCTCGACTCCGATTTCGAGCACGCGCTCGTGCTGCTCCAGGGCGGGTGCCGGCTCGATGGCCAGGCGCTCTCGATCGACACCCTCTACTACCTGGGCTGCGGGCGGAGGGATCTCGTGCTCGTCTCCGAGCGCGAGGCGGCGCGCCTGCTGCTCCTGGGTGGCGCTCCCTTCGGCGAGACCATCCTGATGTGGTGGAACTTCGTCGCGCGCACCACGGAAGAGATCATGGCGGCGCGTGAGGACTGGCGGGCCGGCCGCCGCTTCGGAGAGGTCCGGGCCTATGGCGGTCCGCGGCTCGACGCGCCACCGTTCGTCCCGCACCGCGTCCCAAGTTAGACGAGGGGATGGGCCCAGTGCTGCGCCGCCTGCGCGAGCGACAGGAGTGGAAGTTCTTCGGCGTCCTGCCCAGGGCCGACCGCACCCTGGCCGTTGCCTGGTGGGCCATCCTGCTGCTCCGCGGCGTGCTCCCGGCGGTTTTCGCCATCGCCACGGGGATGCTCGTGGGCGCGGTGCAGGGCGGCCAGGACCTGGCCGGGGCGCTGGCCTTCATGGGCGTGGTCTTCCTGCTGCTGCAGGTGCTCGCGCCGCTGCACCAGGCGATCAGCGCCAACCTGGGCAGCCGCGTCGCCGCCTGGCTCTACGACCGACTGACCGAGGCGTGCGTCCGCCCGCCCGGGATGGGCCACCTCGAGGACCCCCGCCTCACCAGCGACCTCACCGTCGCTCGCGATTTCGACCTGGGCATGACCGGCCCGCCGATGTTCATCAACATCGACTTCATCGCCGGGAGCCTGGTCGAGATGATCGGCGGCGTCGCCTCGGCGTTCGTGCTCTTGGCCTATGCGTGGTGGGCGCCCATCGTGCTCGCCGGCGGGTGGCTGGCGACCCATTGGCTCCTGCGCGAGAGCTCGGTGTGGCGCGATCGCGATACCGACAAGGTGCGCCAGGCCCAGCGTCACGCGGAGTACGCGTACCGGCTCGCGGTCGACCCGCCCGCCGCCAAGGAGCTGCGCCTGTTCGGCCTTGCCGGGTGGACCATCGAGCGCTTCACCTCGCGCCGCACCCTCCTGTTCGACCTCCAGTACCAGGCAACTCGCCTGCGCGAGAGGCCCGTGATCTGGAGCCTGCTCCTCGTCACGGCCGCCAACGTCGCCGTCTTCTGGTCTCTGGCCAACGGGGCCGCCGACGGGCGCCTGGACCTCGGCCGCCTGGTCGTCTTCGCGCAGGTGGCGGTGGGAACGAGCATGATCGCCTTCGGCGGCCTCAACTGGGCGCTCGACGGCGCCGCCGCTCCCGTCGCCGCGGTGCTCCGCCTCGAGCCCGCCATGGGCCCTGCGGGCGCGCTCGTCGCTCCGACGAAGCCCCCTCGCCGGGCCGACGGCATGCCGGCGCGTGAGATCCGCTTCCGCGGTCTCACCTTCGCGTACCCCCGGAGCGACCGGCCGGTGCTCGAGGGCTTCGACCTCGCCGTTCCCGCGGGCTCGTCCCTTGCGATCGTCGGCCAGAACGGTGCGGGGAAGACCACCCTCGCCAAGCTGCTGTGCCGCCTGTACGATCCCCAACGCGGCGCCATCGAGGTCGACGGCGTCGACCTGCGCGACCTCGACCTCCCAGGCTGGCGGGCGCGCGTCGCCGCCGTGTTCCAGGACTTCATCCGCTTCGAGCTGCCGCTGCGCGACAACGTCGCCCCCGCAGGAGCCCCCGACGACGTGGTGCTCGCCGCCCTGGCGGAGGCCGGCGCGGGCGGGCTGGCCGCCCTCGACACCCCGCTCGCCCGCGGCTACCAGGGCGGAACCGAGCTGTCGGGTGGGCAGTGGCAGCGCATCGCCCTCGCCCGAGCCCTCTGCGCGGTGCGCCTCGGGGCCGGGCTGGTCCTGCTCGACGAGCCCACCGCCCAGCTCGACGTGCGGGGCGAAGCCGAGATCTTCGACCGCATCCTCGCCGCGACCCGCCAGGCCACCACGATCCTGATCTCCCACCGCTTCTCGACCGTGCGCCACGCCGACCGGATCTGCGTGCTCGAGCAGGGCCGGGTGATCGAGCTCGGCACCCACGACGAGCTGATGGCCGAGAGGGGCCGCTACCGCACGATGTTCGAGCTGCAGGCCAAGCGCTTCGGCGCCACCGAGGACGAGGAAGGGACGGCCTATGACCTCCTCGCGTGACGACCTGCCGCCGGCTCTCTCGTCGATGTGGCGGGTGCTCAAGCTCGGCTACCGCAACGAGCCGTGGCTGCTGGTCGCCGCCTTCGTGCTGTCCCAGGTCGCCGCCCTGCCCGACGCGCTGCTGGCCCTCTGGCTGAAGCTGCTCGGCGAGGGCCTGCTCCAGGACGATCGAGGCCGGGTGCTCACGGCCGCGGTCGGCCTCGGCCTGTCCGCCACCGCCACCTGGTTCCTGCGCACGGTGAGCACCCGGGTGCAGCGCCGCTTCCGCGACAAGGTCACGGTCGCCCTCGAATCCCACGTCGCCCGGCTGCAGGCGTCGCTGGCCACCATCGCCCACCAGGAGCGACCCGACTACCTCGACCGGCTCTCCGTGCTGCGCAACCAGGTCTTCGTCCTCGACCACATGTACATGTCGTTGTTCGCCACCTGCGGGTGGATCCTGCGCCTGGGCGTCACCGTCGGGCTGTTGCTGTCGATCCATCCCGCGATGGCCGCGCTCGCCATGTTCGCGCTGCCCACGGTGCTGACCTCGACCTGGCGGCCCGGCGTCGAGCGGATGGCCGAGGAGCGCGGCGCCCCGGCCGGCCGGTTGGCCAACCACCTGTTCATGACCGCCACCACCGCACCGCCCGGCAAGGAGGTGCGCGTCACCGGCATCGGCAAGCGGCTCGTCACCCAGCGGCGCGAGGCCTGGGAGCGCTGGTTCGGGGTGGTGTCGGCCGCGCGCTGGGCGAGCGCCGCCTGGCACACGCTGGCCTGGGCCATCTTCGGCGGCGCCTACGTCGGCGCCGTGGTGTTCGTGACGTCGGTGCTCCACGCGCCGGTGGGCGACGTGCTGCTGGTGCTCGCCGCGGGTGCGCGGCTGTCGGCCTACATCGGGGCCACCGTCGCCGAGATCGGCTTCCTGCGCGGCATCTGGCTCGACGGCTCCCGGCGCCTCGCCTGGCTCGAGGACTACGCAGCGTCGCTGGCGGCCGCCGCCGACGAGCCAGTGCCCTCGCGGTTGACCAGCGGCATCCGCCTCGAGGGCGTGTCGTTCGCCTACCCGGGCACGGACCGCCTCGTGCTCGACGAGGTCGACCTCGTGCTGCCCGCGGGCGCGGTGGTCGCGATCGTCGGGGAGAACGGCGCGGGCAAGAGCACGCTCGTCAAGCTGTTGTGCAAGCTCTATGAGCCGACGGCCGGGCGCATCCTGGTCGATGGCGCGCCGCTGGCGCGCATGCGAGCGGAGGACTGGCGCTCACGCCTGGCGGGCGCGTTCCAGGATTTCTTCCGCTTCGAGTTCCGGGCCCGCCAGTCCGTGGGTGTCGGTGACCTGCCGCGCTTGGAAGACGAGCCCGCGGTCGTCGCCGCCGTGGGCCGCGCCGGCGCCGACGACGTCGTGGCGCGACTCGCCGCGGGGCTGGAGACGCAGCTCGGTCCGACGTGGCCCCAGGGCGTCGAGGTGTCGTTCGGTCAGTGGCAGAAGCTCGCGCTGGCGCGGGGGTTCATGCGCGACCAGCCGCTCCTGCTGGTCCTCGACGAGCCGACGGCGGCGCTCGACGCCGAGACCGAGCACGCCCTCTTCGAGCGCTACGCCGCGGCGGCGCGGGGCCGCGGCAACGGATCGCGCGAGGGGGCGGGGGAGGGCCGCATCACGATCCTGGTGTCGCACCGGTTCAGCACCGTGCGCATGGCCGACCTCATCGTCGTGCTCGACGGCTCCAAGGTCGTGCAGTTCGGCACCCACGAGGACCTCGTGGCGAAAGGCGGCGCCTATGCGGAGCTCTACGGCATCCAGGCCGCGGCCTACCGCTGAGCAGCCGTCCCCGGCTCGAGCCTGCAATTGGGGGGGGAGCTCACCATGCCGGAGGAACCGGAAGTCGAGACCGAGAAGCTGCATGAGGCGATTCACGAAGCGTTCGAGCGCGAGGGAGGCGGAGGCTTCCTGAGACAGATCGCCCTCACGACGGCGATCCTCGCGGCTCTGGCCTCGGTCGCCTCACTGAGAGCGGGGGCCACGGTGAACGAGGCCCTGGTCCTGAAGACCGAGGCGACCCGGCTGCAGGCCGAAGCGTCCGACCAGTGGGCATACTAGCAGGCGAAGGGTGTGAAGGCCGCCATCCAGGAAGCGTCTCGGACCGCGTGGCTGGCCATCGGCAAGGAACCGCCTCCCGATTACGAAGCCCGGATGCATCGTTACGAGGAGGAGCAAAAGGAGATCCAGGCCAAGGCGCGGGAGAAGGAGGGGGAGAGGGCCGGCAAGGACCGGGAGGCGGATGATCTGCTGCATCGGCACCATGCGTTCGCCGATGCCGTGGCCTTGTTGCAGGTCTCGATCGCCCTCGGAGCGGTCGCGGCGCTCACCAGGAGCCGGATGACCTTGCTCGGGTCGCTGCTCGTCGGCCTCGCGGGATCAGTGCTTTTCGCGTGGACGCTTCTTGCCTGAGCGGCGAGGGGATCTTGTCGGCAGGCCCCTGGCAGTTCACGGCTGGTCGTTGGGGGACAGAGGAGGCGAATCGGCGATCTGGGTGCGAGGATCGTCGTCCGCCTCCACGCTCGTCAGGTCTGGAACGTAGAGCTCGTAGGGGCCGCGGAAGAGGCGCCAGCTCGAAGAGGAGAGCGGCTCCCATGGCCACCGTGATCAGCCGGCGGTGTCGAGAGTGCCGGCGCAGGAGCTCGGTCACCGCCAAGGCGAAGAGCACGGAGAGCGCCGTCATGACCACGACGGCGAACCGGCCGGGAGAATGCACCAGGCCGATGCCGGGCACGAAGCGCAGGACGGCCCAAGGCGTGGGGATCCAGGTGTTCACGCCTCCGACACGGCGGGCGCCGCCAAGGTCAGGGCGGCCGCGTTTTCGGCAAAGCCGTCCAGTCGCTCTCGCTGCAACCAGTCGTGGCCGGGCGTGACGACCGTCCATCGACTGACCACCGCGCGGAGCTCCGCGCGCGGGTCACGCCGCCCGGGAGGACGCGCCGCTCTCCCGGGGAGACACCGCGAACCGGGGAACAGGCTGCAAGTCCTTTGTTATGCAGGGTGCGCTTGGGGGGGGGGGGGGGCGGGACGCCCTTTTCCAAATACCCCGGGGGGCCCTG